>Ga0066686_10000906_pt1 | contig 11413 bp, 12 predicted proteins | sample GraSoiAngelo_135_FD_65627 | JGI IMG/M metagenome (GOLD analysis project Ga0066686, IMG submission 65627) | Grasslands soil microbial communities from the Angelo Coastal Reserve, California, USA - 14_0929_05_40cm | ecosystem: Environmental > Terrestrial > Soil > Grasslands | place: USA...
GCCGAGATCGTGACGCGCGTGGAGCGCGGCGAGCTCGCGCCGTCACCTTCGCATCTGGAAGAGATATGCGCCTAACGCGAACCGAGCTTAGCGTATCCGCCCGACTTGCCATTGAAGCGCTCGGGCTTCGCCCAACTCAGGCGCTGCGTTTCTATGCAAGCAATACGCACCCGAGGCTTGGCGCGATCGTAACGAATCACTTGTACGGTTCGCTGGACACGTGAATCGAGGTCCTTCCACTTCGATCCGATGGCGGGATATTCGAGTTTCATGCATGAATAGTAGTCGATTTACCAAGAGGAGAGATCTGTCATGAAACGGTACCTGCATAGCTTTCTTGCCGCCGCCGCGTTAGCAGCGGCCACCGTATCCGCCGGCACGAGTGCGTTCGCCGCGGGCTACGATGACCACGAGGCGCTCCAGGGCGCAAAGGAAGTCAAGGTCGCCTTCGACATCACGGCGGGCGAAGCCAAGGCGCTGCTCGGGCGACTCAACGTCATCGACGAGACGCGCCGGTCGCTGATCGAGCAGGGCGTGACTCCGCATTTCATCCTTTCGTTCCGCGGGCCGGCGACGAAGCTTGTGCAGACGGATGTCTCGAAAATCAAGCCCGAGGACCGGGAAACCGCGATCAAGATCGCGGCAAAGCTGAAGGAGATGCGCAACGCGAAGGGCGTCGAGAACCTGGAGCAATGCGCGGTGGCGGTTCGCGAGCAGGGCACCCGGGCCGAAGACGTGGTGCCGTCGGTGAAAGTGGTCGGTAACGCCTGGATCTCCTTGATGGCTTACCAAAACCGCGGCTACGCCTACATCGCGCCCTGAACCGACCGACCGGTTTTCGGCGCTGATCATCGGAAGGAAGGCACATGACGGATGCATCGAAATTTCAATTCACAAATCCGTCTGTGCCGAAGGCCTACGAGGAGTTTTTCGTGCCGCGACTATTCGAGCCCTGGGCCGCGCTATTGCTCGACGAGGCCAAGCTGAAGAAGGGGCAGGCCGTCATCGATGTGGCAACGGGCCCCGGTACGGTGGCGCGGCTCGCGGCGCCGAGGCTAGGCCCCAAGGGACGGATCGTTGCCACGGACATATCCCGGCCGATGCTGGACATCGCCAGGGCAAAGCGCGCGCTGGCCGGGGCGGCGCCGATTGAATACGTCGAGTCGCCTGCTGCGCCGCTCGCCGCGCCAACCGGCGCATTCGACGTAGTGCTTTGCCAGCAGGGATTGCAGTTCTTTCCCGATCGACCCGCAGCGTTGCGCGAAATGAAGCGCGTCCTGAAGCCCGACGGACATGCAGTGATTGCCGTGTGGGCGGCGATCGCGCGTAATCAGATCTTCGCGGCGTTTCATGCAGCCCTTCGCGCTGCGACGCCACCCGACCTGGCCGGCCTGATCACGGCTCCGTTCAGTTGGCACAGCAGCGCTGAGCTCAAAGCCGCCGCCGAGGAGGCAGGGTTCCGGAAAGTTCGCCTTCTGACCCGCAGCCTACCCATGGTGATGGAGAAGGGGCTGGAGCAGGCCGTGCAGTCCTTCAGTGCCACGCCGGTCTCTCCTGGGGTCGCCGCTCTTCCACAATCGATTCAGGACAGCTTCTTCGCCCGGATGAGGCAGGAGCTGTCCGCGCTCGTGGTGGACGGAAAGGTGATCGGCGAAATGGTGTCCAACATCATTGTTGCCCACGCAGAAGTCAACTAAAAAACCTCATCGTCATTCCGCCTCGAATGGAACCTTGATATTCGTGCCCTCGAGCATGATTCCGCCCCGTTCCCCTGGCGTGACACCGCCGTAGCGCGGCGAGTACACCTGCGGAAGCGGCCGCGCCTCGAGCGGCGCCAGCCACAGCCGGAGAAGGTGACGATGCCGCTCGGGCTCGGGCCAGTTCTCGAAATCGGCGCGCGAGTGCAGGATCTGGTGGTTGTGCAGCAGCTGGATGTCCCCTGGGCGGAAATCCATCGAGAGATGGATCGCCGGGTCGTTGCACAGGTCGTCGAGGAGGTCCATGGCCGCGATCTGGCCGCGCGTGAGCCTCCTCGCCTCGGGAAAAAGCTTCTGCGCCGATTCGATGTATTGGCGAACATAGATGCAGGAGAGTCTCCCGGCGTACCAATGGTAGATCGGGATGTCGAACCAGGGCTTCATGCCCTCGGGCACTTCGCCGCGCCGATCGGTGGGAAACGGCTCGAACAGCGCAGGCAGGAGATCCGGGCGCTGGGCGAGCACCTCGTTGTAGAGCGTCATGGAACTCGCGAGGTAGCTCTCGCCGCCCGATTTCGCCGTCTTTACGCACAACAGGCCCACGATGTCGACCGAGTCGGTGTGATATTCGAGCCGTCGATTGGTCTGGTAGTAGCGGACATTCGGATCCCGGATGTCGAGCCCCAAGTCCTTCACATGCCCGAGGAGGTGACCCTTGGCATTTTGCGAGCGCGGCCTGCCGAGCCACGATCCGATTCCCATGTAGGCAATGGCTTGCTCGTCGCTTGCCCAGCGCTCAACCGGCAGGCCGCGCAGCATGATAAAACCGCGGCCCTCGAGCAGCTCGGTGAGCACGGCGTGCAGCACATGGCCCAGCGTGGGCAACGGGAAAGTTGCCGGGGAAATCTCGGAGAGCGCTGCTCCGCGCGCGCGGTAGGCGCGCACCGCGTCGACGAGCTCTTCGAGCTCCGCGGCACAGAAATGCCGTATCCAGTCATCACGGCTAGCGAGCCGGCCCCCGTACCATGCGCCCGAACCAGCGACCGGTTCATAATGCATCCGGGAAGAATAGCAGCGATGAAACGACTCGTCCTCGCCTTGATCGCAACATATGCCTGCAGCGCACTGCCGCAGGGCTATCCGTCCAAGCCGATCAGCTTCGTGATCCCGTTCGCTGCCGGAGGCGACTCCGATCTCTCCGGCCGCAACGTCGCGCAGCACGCCTCCAAATATCTCAACAATGTGCCGATCGTCCCGGTGAACCGCAGCGGCGCTTCCGGAGCCATCGCCACCATGGCTGTAAAGAACGCTCCGCCCGACGGCTACACGTTGCTCGTCGCGCGCATTGCAACGCATGCCATCCTTCCCGCCTTGGAATCCAAGCTGCAGTACAAGTGGAATGAGTTCACGATGCTCTCGCTCATCGAGCTCAATCCGTACATGTGCTTCGTGCGCAGCGATTCGCCGTTCAGGACAGCCGCCGAGCTGCTCAGCGAGATGCGCAAGAATCCAGGGAAGCTCGATTTCTCCACGTCGGGCGTCGGCACCAGCCAGAACATGGCGGTGCAATACTTGATGGCGCTCGCCGGGCTAACCAAGGATCACGCCGTCGGCATTCACTACAAGGGTGGCGGCGAGGTAACCGCTGCCGTGCTGGCCGGCCAAGTGCACTTCGCCTGCAACAACGCGCCCACGGTCATCCCGCAGATCAAGGCGAATGCTCTGCGCGCGCTGTTCGTCACTCCGACACGATTGGCCGAACTGCCGGACGTGCCAAACGCAGCCGAAGTGGGCTACTCGGATATGAACAAGATCGTCGGATGGACCGCCCTCATGGGGCCGCCCGGGCTGTCGAAGGAAGTCGTGGACAAGTGGGTTGAGGTTTTCGCCAGGCTCGCTAAGGATCCCGAATGGCAGCTCGGAAACGCGAGGCTCGGCGGCATCGCCGCGATCCGCTCTCCCGCTGAAACAGAGCAATTCGTGCACGAGCAGTACGAGCTCTACAACCAGCTTGTCACTAGCCTGGGGATTCGTCAGTAAGCGGCGACCTGCAGATCACACTGGCACGGCTAAAGGGTGGAGGCAGAAGCTAACGCGCCAGCAACTGGCCTATCTTTTCGTTCTGCTCCCTGAGCTTCTCGACCTCGGCGCGGATTGCGGCAAGCTCGAAGTTGCCGGTGAAGTCGAGGTCGTTTTTGTCGATGACGGGCACCGACTCGACGAGGCCGATCTGCTCCAGCTGAGCAAGCCATTCCTGGATGTCTTCCTCGGAGCAGTTCTGCAGAGACGCGCACACCATGGCGGCATGCGCGCCGGCGCCGATTGAACCGAGCACTTTCCAGCATTCAGGCGAGACTTTAGGAGCTTGCATTTCCCATGCCCGCTGGCCGGCCCAAGTACGCCGGTAGATCCGATCGCCTATCGCCATTTCCGTCGACCTCATCCTCCGTAGGAAATGATGGGCTCAAATGACGAACCTGAGGTGACTCCTTAAAGATTTTTACGACAAAAAATGTAAGAAAGCGGCGTTCCCCTTACGAGCCGGGGTTCGTTTCAAAGTAACTGATTCTCTAGGCACTACTGTGCCGGAATGTTCGCCTCCTTGATCAGCCTGGCGTAGCTCTGCAGGTCGGACCGGATCAGGGCGGCAAAGTCCTCCGGCGCGCCGGTGACGATCTCGTTGCCGCCCTGCGTGACCAGCCGCTCGCGCACATCGGGCGCGCGCAGCGCTCTCGCGATCTCCGCGTTCAGCCGCTCGACGATCGGGCGCGGCGTGCCGGCTGGCGCGAGAAAGCCCTGCCATTGCGAGATGTCGAACCCCGCGATGCCCGCCTCCTGCAGCGTCGGCACCTCCGCGAGCGCCGACGCGCGCTTGCCGCTCGAAACGGCGAAGGCGCGCAGCTTCCCCGCGCGGATCTGCGGCACCGACGTGATGACCGTGTCGAACATGATCGACAATTGCCCGCCGAGCAGATCGGCCAGCGCCGCCGCGCTGCCTTTGTAAGGCACATGCGTGAGCCGGGTATTGGTCTTCAGTGCGAGAAGCTCGCCCGCCAGGTGGTTGCCGCCGCCAAACCCCGTCGAGCCGTAAGTGATCGCGCCGGGCCTGGCGCGCGCCGCGGCGACGACGTCGTCGATGCCGCGCAGCGGCGAGATCGCGAGCGCGACCAGGACGTATTGGTAGACGGTCGCCTGCGCGACCGGGACGAAATCCCTCACCGGGTCGTAAGGCACTGTGGCGTACAGCACCGGGTTGACGACGATCGGGCCGCTCGCGGTGGCGAGCAGCGTGTAGCCGTCGGGCGCCGATTTGGCGACGAAGTCGGCGCCGATGCCGCCGTTCGCGCCGGGCTTGTTCTCGACCACGAAGCCCTGCTTGAACGCCTCGCTGAGTTTCTGCCCGAGCGTGCGTGCGAAGATGTCGGCCGCGCCGCCGGCGACATACGGCACCACGACGCGGACGGGCCTGGAGGGGTACTCCTGCCCATGCGATGCCCAAGGCAGGGCCAGCACCGCGAACACGAAGAACAGCTTCTTCATGTGGTGACTCGGTCGATCTCGAGCGGGCGCTCCATCACCTCGTACAGGATCGAATACCAGCGCCGGCGCTGCTCGGCCATGGGCCTTAGAGGCGCAACAGCCGCAAAGTGGAGGTCAACTAAACTACCAACCCAGTGTTGAGCATCGTCATCTCCACCATCGCGTTCTTCGTTGCCAGCTATTACATCAAGCGCTGGGCCGACGACAACGACATTCCTAAGGGGATTACGCGAAGCATCTGCATCTTCATTCTAGCGATTGCGCTGGCGTATGGCGTCGCGTGGGTAGCGGACAAGGCGGCATAGGAGGGCGTGATGAGAATTGCCTCTCTTGCTGGGTTTCTCCTTATGGTGAGCGCGCTTGTCGGCCTGGTCTTCATGCACGCGCTCTTTTCCCGCTCGCTAGTCGTCGTAGCGGTCCAGGCGGCCGCCGTCGCACTCGTGGTATGGGCGCGCCTCGCCTTGGGTCGGCGCAGTTTCCATCCTGCCGCGGACGTTGCCGGCGGTGACCTCGTCACAACCGGCCCCTATCGCTTCATCCGGCATCCGATCTATACGGCCGCATGCGTATTCTGCTGGGTAGGAGTCTTGGCCAATTTCGCGCTCATGCCGCTCGCTGCCGGGGTACTGCTGCTGATCGGGGCAGTGATCCGCGTCTTCGCAGAGGAACGGCTTCTCATGGACCGCTACCCGGGGTATCGAAACTATGCGAAGGGCACGAAGCGGATGGTGCCCTATTTGTTTTAGCGCCTTATCTCTTTTACCTGCCTGGGGTAAATGGTACTAGACTGTCTCCGAATCACGACAGGGGCGAGTAATGGTCAGGGCATGCGTGGTGTTCGGGATTGGCGCAGTGGCGGGCGCGCTCTTCATCGACTGTCTCATGCCAGAGGCGTTCGGCGATTATCCCCTAGGGTACGCCATAGCCATGCTCGCTACGGCCGAGCAGCAGGTTGCCTACCTGCTGTCGCGCAACCAGGGCATGAAGTACCGCGTGCTGATCGCCGACGATCACGCGATCATGCGCGAAGGGGTGCGCGCCCTGCTTCTGAGCGACGGCAGCATCGAAGTCGTCGCCGCCGTGGACAATGGGCGCGACGCGGTGCGCCTGGCGGCTGCCCTCAAGCCGGACCTCGCGGTGATGGAGTTGACCATGCCGCAGATGGACGGTCTGAGCGCGATCCGCGAGCTCGTGCAGCGCGCGGTGCCGACCCGCGTCCTGGTGCTTACCACGCACAAGACGGAAGATCACGTCCGTGCCTCCCTGAAGGCGGGGGCCTGGGGATACGTAGTGAAAGACGCCAGCGCGGCCGAGCTCATGCTTGCCATCCACAGCGTCGCGCAGGGCAAGAAATTCGTCAGCCCCGCGGTGGCCGAGCGCGTCGTCACCGGCTACCTCAGCGCGGACGCCGGGCAGGCCGGCGCCGGTTCGCCGTCCGATGTGCTCACGCCACGCGAAAAGGAGGTTCTCAAGCTGATCGCTGCAGGGCGGCGCAACCGTGAAATCGCCGGCTGCCTCTCCCTGAGCGTAAAGACGGTGGAGAAACACCGCGCGAACGTCATGAAGAAGCTCGACCTGCACAACACCGCCGCCCTCACTGCCTTCGCCATCAACGACGCGGCGCTTTCCGCGACTTGACCGCGCCGGGTGGCCGTCCGACCATGATGGCGCATGCGTTTTGGCCCGCTTGGACCTCTCACAGCGGTACTCCTCATTGGCTGCTCGGGCGGTTCCACCCTCGCTCCGGGTAGGGCGACGGAAGCCGACGTCAGGGCGGTGATGGGCAAGCCGGTGGAAACCCGGCAACGCGCCGACGGCGAGACCGTGCTGTGGTACTCGCTCGAGATTCCCGACCGCGCCTACGGCCGCGGCAACTACGCCGCGCGCATCGCTCCGGACGGCCGGCTGATTTCCCTCGAACAGCGCCTTAACGATGTGAATATCGCCAAGCTGCTGCCCGATGTCTCGCGCGCCGAGGATGTGCGCGATGCGCTGGGGCCGCCGCACCGCAGCTATCGCCTGCCCGGCAAAGTGGGCGAAGTCTGGGAATACCAGCTCGAAGGTTTCCAGCGGCCGCTGACGCTCCACGTGCAGCTCTCTTCAGATCAGATCGTGCGCGAGGTCTTCATGCTGGAGCGCCGCGGCACTGCTTCGCGCGACAAGCGCTGAAGCAGTCTCAAAGCGCGCGCAGGGAGCAATGGGGCGAACTACTAGTATTTCTGCTACAGGGTTCTACGCACCCGGCCGCGTGATCCAAATGGCCTGCTCCGAACGGTTCATCACGACCAACCTTTCACGCACGACAGATATCCCCACTGGTCGAGGTCTAATTCCGGCGTGTTTCGCTGGATCATCGGCTCCAGTCTTCAATTCCGCTTCCTAGTCGTCGCCGCGGCGGCCGCGCTGCTCGCTTTCGGCTCGCAACAACTGCGCAAGATGCCGGTCGACGTGTTCCCGGAGTTTGCGCCGCCGAAGATCGAAATCCAGACCGAGGGCCCGGGCATGACCTCCGCCGAGGTGGAGGAGCTGATCACTATCCCCATGGAAGACTCGCTGCGCGGCGTCCCGGGCATCGACGTCATCCGCTCTTCTTCGGGCGGCGCGCTGTCGCAGGTGGTGATGCTTTTCAAGCCGGGCACCGACCTCCTGGTCGCCCGGCAGCGCGTGCAGGAGCGACTCAAAATCGCCATCGCCGAGCTGCCGCAGTCCTCCGGCATGCCGATCATGCTGCAGCCGCTTTCATCGACCAGCCGCGTCATGAAGATCGGCCTCACGTCGAAGACCTTCGACATGATGGACCTGTCGATGATCGCGTACTGGACGATCAAGTTCCGCCTGATGTCCGTCCCCGGCGTGGCCAACGTGCCGATGTGGGGCGACCGCATCAAGGCGGTGCAGGTGCAGGTCGATCCGAGCCTGATGCGCGCCCACGACGTCACGCTGGACGAAGTCATGGAGAGCACCTCGGAGGCCCTGGACTTCGGCTTGCTGCGGTACAACGCGGCCGCCAAGACCCGGGTCGACGGCATGCTGGACACGCCCAACCAGAGGCTGGTGATCTATTTCGAGTCGCCGGTGTTCGGGCCTGAGCACCTCGCCGAAGTCCCGATCGCGCTGAAGAACAAGCGCCGCGTCGATGTGCCGCGTCTCGGCGACATCGGCAAGGTGACCTGGGACACCTGGCCGCTGGTCGGGGATGCGGTCATCAACGACGGCCCGGGATTGATGATGATCGTCGAGAAGCTGCCCTGGGCCAACACGCTCGACGTGACGCGCGGGGTCGAGGCGGTGCTTGCCGACCTGCGTCCCGGGCTTCCGGGGGTCGAGATCGATTCCACGATCTTTCGCCCGGCGACGTTCATCCAGCTCTCGATTCACAACCTCACGGTAGCGATCATCATCGGCTCGATCCTGGTGATCTTCATCCTCGGCGCCTTCCTCTTCGAGTGGCGCGTCGCGCTGATCAGCGTCATCGCCATCCCGCTGTCGCTGGTGGCCGGGGGCCTGGTGCTCTATTACATGGGCGCCACCATCAACACCATGGTGCTGGCGGGGTTCATCGTCGCGCTCGGTTCGCTGGTCGACGACGCTATCATCGACGTCGAGAACATCGTGCGGCGCCTGCGCGAGCACCGCAGGGCGGGCAGCGATAAATCCACTGCGCGCATCATCCTCGAGGCCTCGCTTGAGGTGCGTCCGGCGATCTGGCAGGCGACCCTCATCATCGCGCTGGCGGTGACGCCGGTGTTCTTCATGGGCGGGCTGGCGGGCGCATTCTTCGAGCCGCTCGCGTTCGCGTTCGTCTTCGCAATGCTTGCCTCGATGGTGGTGGCGCTGACCGCCACGCCCGCACTGTGCCTGATCCTGCTCAACCGCGGCGCCATCGAGCGCCGCGAATCGCCGCTGGTGCCGTGGCTCAAGCGACATTACGCGGCGATGCTCTCCAGGGTGCTCCAGGCCCCGCGCGCGACCTCCGTCACGGTGCTGGTGCTCGTCGTCGCAGCCGCCGCAGTGTGGCCGCTGCTCGGGCAAGGGCTGCTGCCTGCCTTCAAGGAACGCGATTTCCTGATGCACTGGGTGCCGGCCGAGGGTACCTCGCATCCCGAGACGGTGCGCATCACCCAGGCGGCGAGCCGGGAGCTGCGCGCCATCCCCGGGGTGCGCAACTTCGGCGCCCATGTCGGGCGCGCCGTCGGCGGCGATGAGCCCTACAACGTCAACTTCACCGAGAACTGGATCAGCGTCGACCCGAAGGTGGACTACGACGCGACGCGCGCCAGCGTCGAGGCCGCCGTCGCGGGCTATCCCGGGCTCTACCGCGACGTGCAGACCTACTTGCGCGAGCGCATCAAGGAGGTGCTGACCGGTGCCGGCGAGTCGATCGTGGTGCGCCTTTTCGGGCCCGAGCTTTCGGTGCTGCGCGCGAAAGCGCACGACGTGGAGGCAGCGCTGAAGGACATCCCCGGGCTGATCGACCTGCATGCCGAGCAGCTGGTCGAGATTCCGCAGATCCAGGTCACGGTGAACCTGGAAGCCGCCGCGCGCCACGGGCTCAAGCCGGGCGATGTGCGCCGGGTAGCGGCGACCCTCATGTCCGGCATCGAAGTGACCGACATCCATCGCGACGGCAAGGTCTACGACGTCTGGGTGTGGTCGCTGCCCTCGATCCGCGGGAGCGTGCAGGACCTGCGGGAGTTTCTGATCGACACGCCCTACGGCGGGCGGGTAACCCTCGGCGAGGTGGCCGACGTGCGGCTGGTGCCGACGCCGAACAAGATCAGGCGCGAGAACAACTCGCGCCGCATCGACGTTCACGCAAACGTGAAGGGACGCGACCTCGGTGCCGTGGCGGAAGACGTAAAGGCGCGGCTCGACAAGGTGCAATTCCCGGTCGGCTACTATCCCCATCTCCTGGGCGAATACAAGGAGCGCCAGGCTGCGCAGCAGAATCTGCTCAAGTTCGCGGTTCTCGTAGCCATCGCCATCTTCCTGATCCTGCACGCCTCTTTCAGCAATTGGCGCCTCGCCACGCTGGTTTATCTCGCCCTGCCGGCGGCGCTGGTGGGCGGGGCGCTCGCGGCGTTCGCCGGCGATCGCATCATCTCGCTCGGTTCCCTGGTCGGCATCATCACCGTGCTGGGGATCGCAGCGCGCAACGGCATCCTGCTCATCCACCATTACAGCCACCTCGAGCGGGTGGAAGGACAGCCCTTCGGCGTGGAGCTGGTGCTGCGAGGGGCGAGCGAACGCCTTTCGCCGATCCTGATGACCACGCTTTGCACCGGGCTCGCGCTGCTGCCGCTGATCGTCGCCGGCAGCATCCCCGGTTACGAGATCGAGCACCCGATGGCGGTGGTCATCCTGGGTGGCCTAGTCACCTCCACGCTGCTCACCCTTTTCTTCATCCCGATTCTTTACCTGCGGTTCGGCGCGAGCGGCAGTCGCGCCGCCATGGAGGCCGCATGACGCATCAATATGGATGGGGATTGATCAGCCTGCATCGCATCGCGGCGGCCGCGCTCATCGCTGCGGCGCTCGGCACGCCCGCCAGCGCGCAGAACAGCTCCGGCGAGCCCGAGCGCTTCCGCGGTGTCGTCACGCGTGCGGACGCATCCTCGCTGGCGATCAGGACGGGCGAGGGCAAGGCGCTGCACTTCGCCCTGCCGGAGGGCGTCGCGGTATTTGCCCTGTCCAAGGCCAGCTTCGCCGACGTCGATTTCGGCCTGTACGTGGGGGCGGTCTCCGAAAGAATGGGAGACACCTTCAGCCCCATCTACCGCGACTCGCTCAGCTGGCTGCACAAGGGCTTCGAGCTGCGCATCATCGACGAGTCGCTCCGCGGCATCGCCGTCGGGCACACTAAGTGGGACCTGACGCCGAACGCCGTCATCACCCACGGCTGGATCGACGACCTCGAGGACCGCGTCCTCTCGATCAAGTACGGCCCCACCGACCAGGAGGAAACCGACGTGGAGATCTCGCGCGACACCCCGGTTCTCAGGATGTCGCTCGGCGACAAAGCGCTCGTCAAGGCCGGCGCGCGCGTGCTCGTCGGCGCCCAGAAGGCCGCCGACGGCGGCTATGCGGCGGTATTCGTCTTCGTCGGCAAGGACGGCGTCGTGCCGCCGCTATGAGCAGCGATTCGCGATACCAAGGAGAAAGCCCATGAAAGTACA
>Ga0066686_10000912_pt1 | contig 11397 bp, 13 predicted proteins | sample GraSoiAngelo_135_FD_65627 | JGI IMG/M metagenome (GOLD analysis project Ga0066686, IMG submission 65627) | Grasslands soil microbial communities from the Angelo Coastal Reserve, California, USA - 14_0929_05_40cm | ecosystem: Environmental > Terrestrial > Soil > Grasslands | place: USA...
CAGCCGGTCCCGGAGCCCGCGTCCGTCGCCATGCAGGGCCCTGAAGACGACCCCGGCACGGTCGAAGAGATCGGGGGCGGGGGCGATCAGACGTTGGGCCGGAAAGGCGCCCTTGATCCGATCGACCGCACGACGGCGTGGAACGGTATCCGCGCCCAGACGTAGCTCCATGAGCACCACCGAGGACAGAAAACGGATGGCTTGATGCGCACGTCCGGAGACCGAATCGGCGTGCGAGCCGAGCCGCAGGTAGTCGATGAAGACGTTGGTGTCGAGCAGGATCTTGCGGCTTACCGATACGGCCATGGGCGCTCGTCGCCCTTGAGGATTCCCTTGAGCGGTCTCAGGCGCCGGCGGATGCGCTCGTCATCCACCAGGAGCGCGAGCGCCCGCTCGATTGCTTCCTGCTCCGAGTCGACGCCGAAGTAGCGCTTCGCGAAGTCGATCTTGCCTTGGTCGAGCTTCAGGTGCTTGTGTCGGACCGCCATTGTCCGCACGGTTGCTTCTCCGTGTACATGACGTGTACACCCGAAGCTCCCCGCGATCAAGGAGCGCTGTACCTGCTCCTCGAGGCTTCGCGCCGCCGCAGTGTCGAACGCTGAGCGTCGCGTCAGCGCTCGGCGAGCACGACCCGCTCGAGGCGCAGCGCCTCGCCCACGGACCACGCCTGGAACGGGCAGCCGCGCGGCGTGTGCGGCGGGTCACCGTCGGCGATCTCCGGCAGGTGGCCGACGCCCGCATCGTCCAGATGGGCGAGCAGCGGATCGAGAAAGCGCGCGCGCGCCTCGGCCTTCGCGCGAGGGGTGCCGCCGCGGACGCGGAGCCACGCCTCGACGAACGGACCCATGAGCCAGGGCCAGACCGTCCCTTGATGGTACGCGCCGTCGCGCTCGCGGACCCCACCCTCGTAGCGGGGCCTGTACCCCGGCTCGTCGGGTGCGAGCGAGCGGAGGCCGATGGGTGTCAGCAGCCGCGCCTCGACGGCGTCGACGACGCGGCGGGCGCGTTCTCCCTCGAGCACGGGGAACGGCAGGCCGCCAACGGCGAAGATCTGGTTCGGGCGGAAGGCGGAATCTACGCTGCCGCGCCGGTGGTCGACGTCGACCACGTCGTGGAGGCAACCGCGGGTCTCGTCCCAGAACCGGGCCTCGAACGCGGCCCGACCCCTGGCATGGAGCTCGGCCCAGCGCTCGGACAGGCCGCTCCCGATACGCAGCGCATTCAGCCAGAGCGCCTGCACCTCCACCGGCTTGCCGATCCGCGGCGTCACCACCCAGTCGCCCACCTTGGCGTCCATCCAGGTGAGCTGCACGCCCGGCTCGCCTGCGGCGAGAAGGCCGTCGTCGTCGACGTGGATGCCGTAGCGGGTGCCGCGGGCATAGCCCGCGAGGATCGCCTCGACGGCGCCGTCGAACACTCGCCGGTCTCGCGGCGCAACGTCCTGAGCGACGCGCAGAAAATCGTGGACGGCCACCACGTACCACAGCGCGGCGTCGACGGCGTTGAACTCCGGCGCCTCGCCATGGTCGGGGAAGCGGTTCGGCAGCATGCCGTCGGAGACTGCGCCCGCCCACTCGAGGAGGATGGCGCGGGCGTCGTCGAGCCGGCCGGTCGCGAGGCAGAGGCCGCGCAGCGCGATGAACGTGTCGCGCCCCCAGTCGGTGAACCACGGGTAGCCGGCGACGATCGTCTTCCCCCTGCCCCGCCGCACGAGGTACGCGTCGGCAGCACGGTCGAGGCGTGTGGGAAATCGCCGGCGCCGCTCGAGCTCGGCGGCGCGGAGCGCGTCGAGGTCCTCCGGCGGCTCGTGTCCCTCGGCGGCGAGGGTCCAGACGGCCTCGCCGCGCCCGAGGTCCCATCGGAAGGTGCCGGGTGAGCCGAGGTCCTCGACGTGGTCGAGACCGCGGGCGCGCTCCTCCGTGTAGAGGAAATTGCGGTACCAGTCGGGCTGGTGGATGTACCTCCCGTTCGAGCGGGCGACGATCGCCGGCAGGCCGGGATATGGCCGCCACACGATCCGGTCGTCGACAACGTCGGCCCCGAAGTGGAAGGCCGGGTTCTCGTGGTGGAGCGCGTGGTAGTCGCGGCCGGAGAGCAGCGGCCGGAGGGCGAGCGTGCCGCCCGGACCGTCGACGAGGCGCCAGTAGAGCGCGATCGCCGCCCGTCCGGGCTGGACGAGGAGACCGTGCTCGATCCGGGTGCCGTCGGGCAACGCGAACACCCAGGAGGGCCAGGGATCGGGCTCGAACGCCTCGATGCGCTCGGCGCCATCGGGATGAATCACGTCCGGCGCGTAGCGCTGCGAGGTGAGGGCGAACGTGCCGCTCGGGCCTTCGAGCCACGCTTCGAACCCGTTCACCAGCACCACGCGGCCGGCCGGCGGCGACGTCGCGGTCAGGAGAAGCGCGTGGTAGCGCCGGGTCCGGATCCCGCTGACGGTGCCGGAGGCGAAGCCGCCGAGGCCGTCGGCTTCGAGCCACTCGGCTCGGCTATGCGAAGCGGAGGACGTTCTTGATCCCCTGCGGCGGCCCGACCAGGAGGTCGCGATACGCCTCGACGGGGTAGCGACCGGTGATGAGCGCGTGCACCGCCGCCGGCCACCGCTGCTGGAAGACCGTGAGGTCGCGGATGGCGGTCTCGAAGGCCTCCTGGCCCGCGTTCACCGTCCCGAACACGACCTGGTTCTTGAGCACGAGGTTCCGCATGATGACGTCGGTGTCGACCTCGATCGGCGCCTTCCGCCCCGGCACGCCCGTGAACACGAAGATGCCGTTCGTGCCGATCACCTCCATCATCTGGAACGCGATCGAGGACGCGCCCGTGGCCTCGTAGACGAGGTCGATGTTGCCGATTTGCTCGGCGAGGTGCTCGATCGACGTCTCCTGCGCGGAGAGGTAGCGGGCGCCGATCGAGGCGAGCAGGTCCGACTTGGGGTTCGGCGCCGGCTCGCGCGAGTAGACCGAGGTGTCGAAGTCGGCCGCGACGAGCGCCATCGCCCCGAGCAGCCCCACGGGGCCGGCGCCAAGGACGACGGCACGGTGCCGGAACCGGCGCTCCGTGCGCGGATCGATCCCGCAGGCCCAGGGGAGCCGCTGCTGCACCTGCCCCACCTGGATCAGCGCCTTCTCGGCAATGGTGAGCGGCTCGACCAGCACCGCCACATCGCGCAGCGCCCGCGGGACGACGTGCATGTAGCGCTCGTCGTCGACCACGGTCTCGGTCATGAAGCCGTGCAGGCGCTTGATGCCGCGCTCCGAGAAGTCACCGGTGAAGCAGAAATCCTGCCGGCCGGCGCGGCAGGCCATGCAGTCCTCGTGCAGACACGGCCGGCGCACCATGGTGATCACGAGGTCTCCCGGCTTGACCCGTGACACGGCGGATCCGACCTCGACGACCTCGCCCAGCGACTCGTGGCCGATGACCAGGTGCTCGCTCCCCGCCGGCGGGGTGCCGTACTGGAAGGCGCAGATCTCGCGATCGGTCCCGCACACGCCGACGTCGAGCATGCGGAGCCTCACGTCAGTGGGCGCCCTGAGTGTCGGGGGCTCCTGCTCGATCAGCTTCACCTCGCGACGGCCCGGAAAGACGGCGATTGCCTTCATGACGGTTTGGATGCGAGCAGATCGGCGACGGTTTCGCTAGCCGGGCGCGCGCAACCTGCCAGGGCGGGAACACGCCCATCGCCGCTCGGCGCGATCGCCGCGGGCGTACCCCGATCGCTCCAGCCCATGCCGGCGGTGCGCCCGACGGCCATGTGCTCGGGAATGCGCGCCAGGAAGTCGCGCCAGAAGTTCCACGGCGGTACGCGGCCGCGAAGGCGTCGGGGTCGTCGAGCAGGCGCGCGAGCCTCGAGGTGCCCGCGGGCCGGACCTGGTGCAGCAGACTCCAGCATGCGGCGCAGGCGGAAGACCATCACGAACGAGCTCCAGAGCGCGCCGCGGCCCACGACGCCGAGAAAGGCGCGCATGTCGTGACCCTGCGTGTCGACCCGAGGCGGGAGGGGCGGCCCCGCGTCCTCGACACGACGGCTGCTCTCCGCGCGCAACGCCGTGTTTCACTCTGGCGTTGCGCTCGGTGACGCTGTCATGCGACGGATCGCGTGGTTGCGTGCGGAGCCACGCGCGGCATTCCGCTGGCTGGGCCGCCGCTCTTGGCGCGGACCTACCCGGCGATCGCTGGCCGCGCCGCCCTTCTAGAGAGTCTTGGCATGAGCGCATCGGCGATAGCCCGACGTGTCGACGTGACCAACAAGACCATGGCGAAGGCGATCCGCTGGCAGGATCCCATTGCTCAGCGACGACTCTCGCGCCTCGCTCCAGCCAGCACCCGGAGAGAGAATTCTCTGTGACGCCTGATGAGACGGAAGTCTTCGCCGTTGTACGTGATCAGCGTTGCGCCGATCCTGCGCGCGCAGAGCGAGATCATAATGTCATTGAGTAGCGCGGGGAGCTTCGACCGCCAGCCCCCGTCGCGCTCCTCGATCGCGCTCACTACGTCGGACGCGTCGATCCAATCGTCGAATACCGGGCTCACGATGCGCCCAGTGCGCTCCATCGGCAGCAGGAACTGGCGCACCAGGCCCCGTGTGCGACGGTCCGTCGCGTCGACAGCGAGTTCACAGGCGACGACGGCGGAGAGGAACGTCGCGGGCAGCAGAGGAATGAACGCCTCGAGGAACTGTGCCCGCGCCTCGTCGGAGCGAGCCGCTTCGAGGTAGACGTTGGTGTCGAGAACGTACTTCAGCGGTAGACTGTCCGGAACCGCCCCGTACGTAGCAACGCGTCGAGGGCGTCCTCAATCTCCCGGTCATCGATCGCCTTGCGCAGGGCCTTCTGGATGGCTTCGGTGTCTGTCTTCGCATTGTAGAGACGGCGCACGCGCTCAATCATGTCACCGTCGAGGTTGTACGTCCTCTTCCTGATGCTCGCCCTCATGCGGAGATTGTACAGATAATCCAGACAATTCGTCAAGCCCATCCATACAGGATCGCAGCGCCGACCGCAGGACATTCGGGTCCGGAGACACGTTGCTCGTGGGAGACAACGGTGGCAACTCCGCGAAGGGAGGCGTCTCGCTCGAGGGCGTGTTCACGGCCGCCGGCGGTCTGTCGTCCGTGGTGACGATCAACGTGAATTGCATGACCGCGGGCGATACGCGCACGGTGTCCAACGGCCGAATGAACGTCATCGGCGTGGACACGCTCATTCAGCAGTGAACCGGCAAGCGTGAAGGAATCGTAGTGGGACGGACGCGGGCGGAGCGCAGGTCGGGTTCGATGAAGGCGGCGTCACTGGCATCGGGGCCGCCGCCTCGAACACGATCCCGTTCCGCGCCGCCGTCCGTCGACGAGGGACGTGCCGCTATCCGGCGTTCCGGCGCAGGCGTTCCCGGCTCTCGCGCGACCACACGTCGTCGAGCTTGTAGATCGACTCGAACGCCGGCACGCCCTTCGGGAGCGCGAGCCACGGCACCTTGCTCCGCGTGAAGATGTGGACGTCCGGCGTGACGGCGCTCGGATCGTCGAGCGTCCCGGCACGGACGAACAGGCAAGGGCTCGTGACGATGTGGTAGCGGCTCCATACGGTGGTGCCGCACGTATCGCAGAACAAGACGTCGTGCCGCTTCCCGCTGCCGCCGGGCAGCGTGAACGACCTGGGCGCAGCGCCGCTCGCGGCGACACATTTCTCCTCGATCCAGTTGTTGATCACGAAGGCGCTGCCCGTGATACGCTGGCAGTCGCGGCAGTGGCATACGTGCACGATCAGCGGGCGGTCGCGGAGCTCGTACCGGATCGCGCCGCATGCGCATCCTCCCCGTAGTGCCATTCGGTCCTCCCGAGCGCGCGCCCCTCGGCGCGCGGCTGTTTCCGCCCTTGTAGCACTCCCGTCGCGCTCTACGCGTCGAGCAAGACGGCCCTCCAGGCGGCATCGATCGCCATCGATCGCGAGCTGCGCGCGAGCGGCGTCCGTGTGCTCTCGGCGGAGAGCGGACCCACGGCGGGGACGGGTTTCGGCTCGCGTTCCGATCCGACGGAGGTCGCGACTGCTATCCGGTCGTGGACGGAGCTCGGGACACCGCGACCGAGGACCTCTCGACCGCCGACGGATCGCTGCAGAAGATCGTCGACGTCATCGAGGCTGCGCTCGGCCCGGCCCTCGGGCGTACCCGCCGCTGAGGGCCGCATCGCGACGCCCACCTGGCCTCCCGCCTTCACGGGACGGAAACCACTTGCCCGCGAGCGCTTCGAGATCCACATCGCGCGCGCCGACGCGGCATGCTCACCATAAAACGTCGGCGGAATACCACGAAGATTCGAGGCAAAATGGGGCGGGACGGAGTTCTCCCGTCCGCCGCGGACGCCTACACTCACGCCTCCCGCACGCTCCAGATCCCGTCGACGTTCGCCGCCGGCGCCGGCGAGGGAGGAGAAGCCACTCGATGGCCGGAAGATCCAATCCACCGACCGCGGTGACGACCGCAGCTGCCATCCTCGCGCTGACGGCACCCACGACGGCCGTTGCCTGCGCGGACCATGCTGCCCTCGGGTTGGTGAGCGCGCGCCGTGTAGCTTGTAGCGACCGTGTCTCCCTTTCATTCACGGCCCTGAGCAGCGCGAACGTCGCAGAGGAGGAATGATATGGCGGCGACGCCGAAGAGCCACAGCGGGAGCCGATTCCCGACGCGCTGTCTCGCGATGGTTATGTATGCCGCCCTCTTCGCTCCCATGCCAACCGCGGCGGCCAACTACGTGCGGATCAAGAATCTTTGGAACGGCACGTACCTCTACGAGGCCAGCAATCAGGTCCGGTACGGCAGTCCATCCAGCATCGATACGAGCTCACACTGGGTAATCGAGGACTATGCCGGGAGCAAGCGTATCAAGAACCGCGCCACCGGCAACTACATGTCGATCGAGCACCTGTCCGGGTACGTCGAGAGTATTCCCGTCTCGGATGCCTGGATGAGTCCCCGTTGGACGTTGGAGAACGCGCCGACCGCAGGCTACACCATCATCCGCAACGTCTGGCAGAACACGAATATCATCTACCTCCAGGATCCGCAGGTGTACGCGAAGTACGGCAACGTCCCTACAAGTCTCTCGAGCGCCCAGTGGCTCTTGGAGGACGCGCCGCTCGTGCCAAGCTACGTGCGGATCAAGAATCTCTGGACCGGCGCCTACCTCTACGAGGATACAAATCACGTCTACCAGGGCACACATCATGTTCTGTACGGCAGCCCGGCCAGCACGGATACCACCTCTCACTGGCTGATCGAGGACTACGCTGGGAGCAAGCGGATCAAGAACCGCGCCACCGGCAACTACATGTCGATCGAGCACCTGTCCGGGTACGTCGAGAGTATCCCCATCTCCGATGCCTGGATGAGCCCACGATGGACGTTGGAGAGTGCGCCGACCGCGGGCTACACCATCATCCGCAATGTCTGGCAGAACACGAACATCATCCACACCCAGAATTTGCTGGGGTACGCGCAGTACGGCAACGTTCCTACCACCTTCGCCAGCGCCCAGTGGCTGCTGGAGAATGCTCCGATTGCTCCTATACCAGCGGCAGGCAGCTACGTGCGCATCAAGAACCTTTCGAACGGCATGTACCTCTTCGAGGCCAGCAATCAGGTCAGGTACGGCACCCCGGGCACCACCGATACGACCGCCCATTGGGTGATCGAGGACTACGCCGGAACCAAGCGCATCAGGAATCGCGCCACCGGCAACTATATGTCGATCGAGCACCTGTACGGGTACGTCGAGAGTATCCCCATCTCCGATGTCTGGATGAGCGCCCGGTGGACGGTGGAAAACGCCCCCACACCGGGCTACACGATCATCCGCAATGTCTGGCAGAATACGAACATCGTCCATATCCAGAATTTGCAGGGCTACGCGCAGTACGGCAACGTTTCTACCAGTTCGCAGCGCGCCCAATGGCTGCTGGAGGTGGCGCCGCGTGGCGCAGCAGTGCCTTGGGTGGAGTATGAGGCGGAAAACGGCATCATCAACGGCAGCATCCTCGGCCCCAGCCGGGTGTTTGGGGATTTCGCCGCCGAGTCCTCGGGACGGCGCGCCGTACGCCTGGACATGCCCGGGCACTATGTCCAGATCACGGCCGGCCAGCCCGCCAACTCGATCGTGGTACGCTACGTCATCCCCGATGCGCCCATGGGCGGCGGGATGGACGCTACCCTCAGCCTGTACGTCAACGGTGCCTTCCGCCAGAAGCTCAACCTGACCTCAAAGTATGCCTGGTCCTACGGAGGCGAGGCGAGTTCGGACAATAATCCAGGCGCTGGCGGCGCGCATCACTTCTTCGACGAGGCACGCGCCCTGGTAGGCGACATCCCCGCCGGCGCGACGGTGAGGCTTCAGAAAGATATGACGGACATGGCGACGTACTATGTGGTGGATCTGATCGACCTGGAGCGGGTACCACCGCCGCTCTCGATGCCCGCCAACTTCCTCTCCATCGTCAGCTGCGGCGCGACGCCCAATGACGGCACCGATGACGGTCCGGCCATCCAGAGCTGCATCAACACCGCGCGGAGCCAGGGCCTCGGCGTCTGGATTCCTCCTGGAACGTTCGAAAGCAACAGCGGGGTCTTGGGAGTCTCGGATGTGACGATCCGCGGGGCGGGCATGTGGTATTCAACCATTCATGGATCCTACGGTTTCCAGTGCACCGGCGACAACTGCCGCTACTATGACTTCGCCGTCCTGGGCGAGAGCCTCACGCGTCAATTGCCGCTCAACGACGGATTCACCAGCGCCGCCGGCAGCACCGGCTCCCGCATGGAGAACATCTGGGTAGAGCATACCCAGGTCGGGTATTGGGCTGGCGTGTACCCCCGACCAGGCCCCAATGGTCTCGTCATTACCGGCAGCCGCTTTCGCAACACCTTTGCCGATGGCGTCAACCTGTGCGAGGGCGCCAGCAACTCGGAGGTGGTGAACTCCCACTTCCGCAATACGGGAGACGATGGGGTGGCTTCGTGGTCACGATCGGATACCCCCAACGGCGTCAACCTGAATAACATCATCCACTTCAATACGGTACAGATTCCTTGGCGTGGGAACTGCTACGCCATCTACGGTGGCCAGGACAACAAGGTCGAAGACAACGTTTGCTCTGATGTGGTCACCTACCCTGGCATTCTGATCGCCCAAGAGTTCACGTCATTCCCGTTTGCCGGCATCACCAGCGTCCGACGCAACAACCTCGTCCGCGCCGGGGGTCCCATGTGGAACCAGCAGCATGGCGCTCTCAAGATCTGGGCTTACGACAGTTCTCTGAGCGGTTTGCTCATCAGCGACATCGACATCGTCAGTCCGACCTATTCGGGGCTCCAGATTGACGGTGTGCAGAATGACTCATCTCTCTGGAAGACGGTCACGTACAGCTCGTTGACAAGCATCGGAATTACGGACGCCGGCACTTGGGGCATTCATATGGCGTCCGGCGCCAGGGGCGACGCCACCTTTACAGGCGTAGTCGTCGCCAATCCGGGCAGCGGAGGCCTAGGCGACGAGTCGGGCGCCAGGTTCACTGTCACCAGGGGAGATGGAAATAGCGGGTGGTAGCGGTCGAGGCGTTGCTGCCGGGAATTGACGGAGCTCCCCTCTCGCACGAAAGGAGACGCCAATGGCACGTGTTGCGATGGCGGCCTGTGTCATCGGTCTGTTGCTCGCCCGTTCGCCGGGCGTCGCAGCGACCTGGGATTCGGCGGGCCAGTTCTCGGGGATACAGGGGCAGTCCGACTGGTTCTACCAGTACGGCTCCGCCCCGCTTCGCGACGACAACCTCACCTTCGACGCCTCGGCCGGGACGTGGAAGCATCCGACGATCGCGTACCTCTGGCTCTGGGCGATCGGCGGACACCCCGGCCCGACGCTCGCTGCCGCGCGCAACTGGCGGAGCCCCTTCATCGGCAGCGCGAACGTCAGCGTCGACCTGTCGGACGCCGATCCGAACTGCGGCGACGGCATCGTGGCATCCATCTACCGGAACTCGCTTCTCGTCTGGGGTCCGACGACGATGGCGAACGGCGGTAGCCTCACGCCGTTCACGCTCCCGCACGTGCCGGTCGAGCGCGGCGACCTCCTCAGCTTCCGCATCGGCTCCGGGGCGGCCAACAACAACGCCTGCGACGCGACGACGTTCCGTGTGACGCTCGACGGATCGCCGAATCGTTGGGCCGCCCCCGGACCCGAGGGCATCACGGGGACGATCGAGCAGGCGACCGCGACGGTGGTGAGCGGCTGGGCCACCGACCGGGACGCCAATGGGAACCCGATCACCGTCCACATCTACGGTCGACGGGACGTTCCGGGCGTTCCTCACGGCGAATCAGCCGCGCCAGGACCTGGTGGATGCCGGTCTGACGACCGAGCCGAACCATGGCTTCACGTGGACGCCGAGTCCGGCGCTCGACGGGAATCTCCACGCCGTCGCGGTCTATGCGATCAACGTCGGCGCCGGCGCGGCGGGCGTGCCGCTCGTCGGCAGCCCGTCGGCCGTGAACCCGCTTCCCGTGAGCCTCGATCCCCCGCGCGAGGTCCTCGGGCCGCAAACGAACGGCCTGATCAACTTCCCGGACGCGCCGGTCGGCACCATCACGTGGAAGGGCGTCAAGCACCGCTACCTCGGCGAAGGCCACAACCTGAACAGCTGGCAGGCGATCGAGCAGGCCGACGGTAGCTGGGTCGTCCAGACCACACCGACGCTCACGCAGGGCACGACCACGTTCGACGACGGCGTCTGGCTCTACGACGTCGTGAACGGCGGGACACGCGTCCGCGGCTGGTACTCGGCGGAAGAGTACCGCGACCACGTGAGGGTCTGCTCGATCGCCGCGGGCGTCCCCCAGTCGCTCCAGCCCACGTCGGCGGCCCGCACGACGGCCAGGTGCTCGGGAATGCGCACCAGGAAGTCGCGCGAGAAGTTCCACGGCGCGATGCTCGGGTACGCCGCCACGAGGGCCTCGGGGTCGTCGAGCAGGCGCGCGAGCCGCGAGACGCCCGCGGGCCGGACCTGGTGCAGCAGCTCCAGCATCCGGCTCAGGCGGAAGACCATCACGAACGAGTTCCAGAGCGCGCCGCGGCCGACGATCCGGGCGGCCAGGCTGGGTGTGGGCTTCTCGTGGAACGAGACCACGTGGAACGCCGCGTCGCCGGTGACCGAAGAGAGCCGCTGTCCCGGCAGGATGTAGCCGAAGCCTCCTTCCGGCCGGTTGGGCTCGACCCCGAGAAGCGCGATCTTCTCGGGATGCTCGTCGACAAGCTGCGCCATTTGAGCGACGTGCGCCCGGAACCGGCGCTCGTCGCCGATGTGGTGATCGCTCGGAAACACGGCAACCGTCGCGTCCGGCTGCCGGCGGGCCAGG
>Ga0066686_10000920_pt1 | contig 11361 bp, 2 predicted proteins | sample GraSoiAngelo_135_FD_65627 | JGI IMG/M metagenome (GOLD analysis project Ga0066686, IMG submission 65627) | Grasslands soil microbial communities from the Angelo Coastal Reserve, California, USA - 14_0929_05_40cm | ecosystem: Environmental > Terrestrial > Soil > Grasslands | place: USA...
CTGATCGAAGAGGCCCTCCGAGAGTGCAGTGGGAACAAGCAAAAAGCGGCTCAGCTTTTAGGGCTGAGCCGCCAGGGGTTGATAAAGAAACTGAAGCGGCTTTCTATCAATAAATAAGTTCCCTCAGAACCAAACGCCGCTAGGACCGGCGATTCGATCACCTGGAGTGTTAACCCACTCCCGATTGTTTGAGCGTTTTTCTAGCTGCTTCGCGAAACAGCGAGTTTCGTTTGAACAGAGCACCTATAGCTTTCCACCAGGCACTCTCTCTCGCTTTCCCCCTTAGCCCCTTCACCTTTGCGCTAACGATCGCTTTGAAGTCCATATTACTCTCCACGGTCTTTATCAACAGCTTCCGGATTTTTTTTATTGTTTTAGGGTCTAGACCGGCGGGTATTGCCATAGCAGGATCTCCTTTGGATAAGTATTGGTGGAAAAGCTGACAAAATATAGTCTATCCGACATGTAAAGAGCAAGCGATTAACTCCATGATCGCTCATTATTTCAAATCCCTTATTATTTACCAGAGGGCTTCATACAGGCACGGCGCGCTACGCGCCAAGGCCTCGTTTTTATCTCATGCAGCTTTGGGTTTCTATCCTTTCGGAGTTCGGTGGAGTCCGGTCTTTGGCTTTCAATTCTTTCAAATTGTCTTGGACATTTTGCTTGTATTTTGCAAGCGACGATACCACCAGAAAGTTTTCGATTATTTGTTTATAGTTTTGGATTGTCTTTTTTTGTTTTTCACTCGGACCCACGCCAATTTCTCTAAATATTTCCGGCAAGGCCGAATCCTCGCCAAAAGGTACATATAGTTCGTACAACCCGTGTCCCATGCCCGGAAATTCAATCATGACACGACTTCCTTTCAAGCCTTCATTGAAAAAGATTTCAGCTTGACATCCGGCCGTTACGGCATCAGCTTCCCCCTTTAGCACTAGAGACTGCACCTTGTGTTGGGAATTCGTTGGGTTCCACAGGCATGGCTCGTTCGCGTTGTCGAAGCCAATCTTTTTAATGATATTGCGCAAAAGTCCATGTTCGGGACCGGTTTTTTGCATGAACCTACGAGGCCCGTCGGCATTTAGGCAAACGTCAGCTGCTCCACTAGGCGCTTCCCCGTTGACAAGGTTAAACAACCACCGATGCATGCCGTCGTTTATACTGTAAACGTAAAGGGCTCTTTGAGACTCGGTCACTGTTGTGTTTTCTAGTATATTCTCCTTGGCGGTCTTGATGCGATTCAAGTATATATTCTTTCTTTTGCAGTTGTCATTTGTGACGAATTTAAGGAAAGGATTGTTTGCCATACAGTCTTTGCCGATAGCGCAAAGCTGATCCTTTTTGGACATCGCGTAATAACCCAAGACCAATGCGACATCGACCCAGTCATCAATCTGGCTTACAAACTTGAGCGAGTCTTTCTCTGGTACTCCGATATTCTGCAGCTGCCTCAAGGCGAAAACGAATTCTTTTGGATACCCAAACAAACTCTTGTACCTGCTATTTTTTTGCTCCGAGTCGTAGTTTTCGGTTAGAAAACCGAGGACACCATATTCTTCCTCTAGATTCTTGTATATTTCTTTGAGAGAATCTCTTATCGTCTTAATTCTGCTTTCCAAGTTCTCTGGAGATGATGTTGGAGGAGTCAAAAAACAGAAATTATTTGCTTCTGTGTGAGAAGGCGTTCCATCGTCAAAAGCGGCTATCAACGCTCGACCCGTGCAATCGCAGGGCTCTGAAGGCTCCGAGCTTATCAACCGGTAGATCTTCTCAAGGTTATTTAGCGCCATCTCGGTACGCTGACCGGCAAAGTCTATGTTCCGAACGATAGGCGCTTCAAGAATGAGTCGATTTACATTATTCGAGTATTCATGCGCATAACGCTAGGCGACTACAGTTCCATAACTGAAGCCATAAATTGCGTCCCATTTTTCACCTTTTAAAACCACCTTACGCATTCGCTCGATATCTTCCACGACGTATTCAGCCTTGAGATACTTATCAAAGCTATTTGAGCGGGGGATCACGCTGAGCCCGGCTCCGCGAAGATTGAAATAGACGACGTTATGATCATCCTCAAGAAAGCTCAAAGGCCTCGGCGATTTGACGATCTGCCCCGGTCCACCCGCGATATAAAGGATATTCCTTCTGCTAGAATTAAGATTGAAATTATTACCCGTGAAGTAATATAGATCAAAACACTGATCGCTACAATTTGTTGGCGGTTCCTCCTTTAAATTATTTTCCTCTAAATGTCTCTTAAGGTTGTTCAGCCATACGTGAAGAGCCTTCACCTCAACCTTCTTATTCTTGTAAAGGGATTTAAGATCCTTCGTGCCGCTTCGCGTCATCTCCTCCGGCTTCCAGGCGCTAGTGTCGGAACGTTGCGCGATTGCGTACTGAGATAGCACGATGAACGTCAACAACATGGTAAAGACGGTGCGAAGCACAAATCTGGTCATAAAAACTCCTTAAATCTCTTACTAAGAACGCAATCACGAAAAGAGATCAATTCAGATTTCCACCATCATCGACGCGTTTGTTGATTTGAATTGTTCAATCGGCTCGTCTAACGCGATGGTGAGCCGTCCGAGTATATTGTAGATCTCCTTGATCATACCAGCCACAACATGATCAGGAACGACACCGTACTTATAGTTCACACTGCCTGTCAACGCAGTTGACGACTCAGTTAAGTCAAAAATCACATCCAAGGTAGTGAGCAGTATGTCTGCATTGTCTCCTCGATCCTTTCGTTCTAAGGGAGCAATTTTGAGGCCAGGAAGTTCTATAGCCCGGAAAGAGAGCTTCCGATAATTAAACATGACCTGGCATAGCGGACGCTCTTTACCCTTTCCCTTGTACGCGGCTAAGGATCGAGTTAGCTCTCCAAACGGCAAATCCTGGTTAGCCAGGGCTTGAAGAGTAGCCTCCTTCACTTGTCTAAGGAGCTGTGTGAACGTCATTTCAGGTGAAAGCCGTGTCCGTATGATTACGGTGTTTATGAAATAGCCGATCGCGTCTTCGATTTCCTGTCTTCCTCGGTTTGATACTACAGTGCCGATCCACAGGTCCCGCTGTGTCGTATAAAGATACAGCACAACATCGAGAACTGCTGTGAGAACGATGAATACAGTGGTATTTGAAGTTCGTGCAAGACATCTCAGGTCGCTTAGCGACTCGCCATCAATTTGAATTTCTTGTGTGGACATTCGAAAACTGACCTGTTTCCGCTGCTTCCGTCTTTTCTGAAACTCAATTCGTGGCACAGGACCTGACAATTGTTTTGTCCAATAATCAAGCTGCCCTTTCAAAAGACCCTTTTCCCAAATCGTTCTTTGCCAGACGACAAAATCAACAAACTGGACAGAGGCTTCGCTCGAAGAAATTTTGTGGCCACATGAAAATGCCTCGTAGAACTCCACCAACTCCTTACGAAACACCTGAATGGACCAATGATCACCGACGATATGGTGCAACGTCACAAGCAGAATGTGTTCTTGGCCAGATAATTGAAGTAGGTGAAATCTAAAAGGCGGACCCAGTTCTAAATCAAACGGTAGGGTCACATCATGCGCTGACAGTTTAGCAATTTCTCTTTCAACCTCCTCAGATTTCAAATGGCCCAGATCAATTCGGGGCAGCTTTACCTTGGGTACACGCCCGATTACTTGCACAAATTGATCTGCTCTTTCCGTAAATCGAGTACGCAATGTCTCGTGCCTCTTTACAATCTCGGCCAAGCTTTTCCGGAGGACTACGATATCGAGCGAACCCGTAAATCTATACGCGTATGGTAGGGTGGAAAAATAAGTCCCCGGAAGTAACCGGTCTAGGGTCAATAGCTGCTCTTGTGATAGTGAGACCGGGTACGCTCTTCGGCGTGCAACACGTACGACGGGCGGCAGGTTGAGATTATCAACGGAGACAACCAATGCCTGGACTCTTTTTGCAAGTTCCGCTACGGTCGGGGTTTCAAATAAGTCTCTCAAAAGTAGCTCTTTCTGAAAAGTGGCTCGAAGTTTGGCTAATACCCGGATAGCGAGCAGAGAGTGTCCCCCGAGCTCGAAAAAATTGTCGTGGATTCCCACATCTTCCGCCCCCAAGAACTCTCTCCAGACTCCAGCTATCAATTCCTCAAGCTCCGTCCGCGGCGCAGCAAAATAATTAGTTTGGTAAGGCGTTTGATCTGGAACCGAAAGTGCCTTTCGGTCGATCTTTCCGTTGGCTGTCAGCGGCAAAGCTTCCAAGGGGACGAAGACCGACGGGATCATGGAGCTTGGCAGTTTTCGGACCAAAAATTTACGCAGTTCAGTAACACTCGGTTTTTGGTCCGTATAAACGAGATATGCGATCAACTCTTTTTCGAGTGTTTCCTTGCGCGTTGTCGGTCCCAGCGTTCCGACTCCCGGCCGGTTTATCGCCACGACTATGCTCTCCCTCACGCCTGGATGACGGTGTAGCGCTGTCTCAATCTCACCTAATTCGATCCGATTACCACGGATTTTCACCTGGTGGTCGAGTCGGCCTAAAAATTCAATGTTCCCATCTTTCAGATAACGTCCGTAGTCTCCTGTCTTGAACAGACGATCACCGGATTGGAATGGATTTGTAGTGAATTTTTCAACATTGAGTTCCGGGCGGTTCAAATAACCGCGGCACAGACCGTCACCGCCGATGTAGATCTCGCCTGGCACACCTATCGGCACTAACTGCATTTGGGAATCAAGAATATATATCCACGTGTTACTTATTGGCCGGCCAATTGGAATCCTACCGGCCGGTTTTCTTTTGCGAGTATCGAAATAGGTAACATCAGCCGAAACCTCGGAAGAACCATATAAGTTGAGAAGAACAGCTTCCGGCATACGCTGGTAAAATTTTTCGACAACCTCCCTTGGAAGCAGCTCCCCGCTACTGACCCAGACTTTCAGATCAGACAAATGCACCTGAAGCGCCGGGTCGACGTCAAGAATCGCTTTCAATAGTGACGGAACTAACACAATGCGCGTTACGCGATTGCGGGCGAGTCTGCGGATCAAAAGCTCTGGATCTTTCACTATGTCTTCAGGAATTATGACTGACGGGACTCCTCGTAGCAGAGGTCCAAAGATTTCCCAGACCGAATCTACAAAGCTGAGAGACGTCTTGACGCAAGATTTTTCATCTCCTCGGAAAGGATAGTTGTTCCACATCCAGTTTAGTCGATTTACCGTACTTCGGTGAAGACCAACCACTCCTTTAGGACTCCCGGTAGAACCCGAGGTATAAATCACATAGGCCGGGTTTTCTGAACTCGTTTCACTATGGAGATTCTCTTGACTCTCCGCGGCAAATGAATCCCAGCTATCATCCAGGCATACGATACTGATGTCAGCTCGGACTTCAGGATCTCGAGAATTAGAAGTCCTTTTTTTGGATCCTCGTTTCTGCAAAAGGTCGTGAGCCAAGTTGCCTCGGGTAAGCAGTACCGTCAACGAAGAATCGGCAATCATGAACTCTAATCGCTCTCTCGGATAAGTTGGGTCTAGAGGCACGTATGCCCCACCGGCGTTAAAAATACCTAACAAGCCGATGGCCATCTCTAAGGATCGCTCCATGCAAATTCCCACAAGCTTCTCAGGACCGACTCCCAGCTTTCTTAAGAGATGGGCGACCTGATTAGCTCGACCGTTTAGCTCGCGGTAGGTCAAATTCCTTTCTCCAAACTCCAACGCAACGCTGTGCGGCGATAGCTCAACTTGTGCTTCAAAGAGCTCGTGGAGATATTTATTTTTAGCATATTCCAAGTTCGTCGCGTTCCATTCGGCTAGTAACTGATGCCGCTCCGATTCGGGGAGCAATGGCAAGTTTGATATACGCTGATCAGGATCCGCCACGATACCGCGCAACAACACGATGAAATGACCAATCATCCGATCGATGGTCGACTCCGTAAAAAGATCTGTGCTGTATTCGACCATTGCGACGAGCTTTTGATTCTGCTCCGATACGGAAACCAGCAAATCAAACTTTGCCGACGCGCCATATGATTGGTCGCGATTTGCAACCAATCCCGGAATATGAAGCTGTGGTGACTCCGTATTCTGAAAAATGAACATGACGTTGAACAATGGATTTCGGCTCAAGTCGCGTTCTGGTTGTAACTCCTCCACTAATTTCTCAAATGGGAGGTCCTGATGAGTATAAGCCTGCAAACACATTTCTTTGACTCGTGTCAGCAGCTGTCGAAAAGTAGGATTACCCGATAAGTCCGTACGCAGAACTAGCGTGTTCACGAAGAGACCGATCAGATTCTCGATCTGGGACTGATTGCGGCCAGCGATGGTTGAGCCGACGACGATGTCTTCGTGCCCACTGTAGCGCGATAACAATACATTCCATGCCGCCAGGAGCACCATAAAAAGTGTTACATCTTCCTGACGGTTGAGGCCCTTGAGGGATCTCGTCAGATCGTCGGATAGTACTTTCGATAGTCTCGCTCCCCGGAAACTCTGTACGGGCGGCCGCTCAAAATCCGTCGGCAAGTCAACGGGCGAGAAGCCGGCACCCAACTGTCGTTTCCAATATTCGAGCTGAGGTTTTAAAACGCCAACTTGGAGGCATTCAGACTGCCAAATCGCGTAGTCCGCGTATTGAACGGGAAGCGGTGGTAAAAGCAACGCTCTGCCCCCCTGGAACGCCTCATATTGCTGTGCAAGCTCCTGATAGAACACAGCTATGGAGGTGCCATCAAAAATCATGTGATGAAAATTGAAAATCAACACATACCTTTCATCATTAAGCCGCAAGACCTTAGCCCGCATCAGCGAAGGATTCTCGATATCGTAAGTCTGGGACGCGTCAGAAGATGAAAGGTGCTGCACCTCGGCTGCGGCTAAATCCTCCGACAACAGCGAAAGATCTATAATTGGCAGCATCAATCTCGCGGAAGGTACGACCTCTTGAAACGGGCACCCATCTCGCTCTGTAATCCGTGTACGTAAGACTTCATGGCGAGTGATCATCTCATTCAAGCCAAACTCCAGCGCCGTGATATTGAGCCTGCCCTTAAGGTGAAAGATAGCGGCCATATTATATGCCGTTAAATCCCGATCTAACTTGTGCAGAAACCAGAGCCGGCGCTGCGAAAATGACAGCGGGATCGGCTGTTCGCGCGATGCGTGCACAATCGGCGGAACGGTGACGCCGATCTGATTGCGGCGCAGAAAATCAACATACTCCGCCAAGACGGCGACAGTCGGCAGCTCGAATAGCTTTCGCAACGGCAAATCGACGTTGAAGTTATTTCGCAAGCGCACGACCGCCCGAGTCGCCAGCAGCGAGTGGCCACCCAATTCAAAAAAGTTATCGTAGACACCGATCTTGTCGAGCTTCAGCACTTCCCGCCAAACTTGCGCCACCAACTCTTCGATCTCTGATCGAGGCTCGACGAATCCTTGATCGAGGGATGGTCTCGAATCATCCGGCGGCGGCAGCTTCGACCGGTCGACCTTGCCGTTAGGTGTTAGGGGTAAGGCGTTCAAGAATACAAACACCGAAGGAATCATGTAATCAGGAAGCTTTTGACGAAGTAGAGATCGTAGGTTACTTACTAAAGGCACCGAATCCTGATTCGGAACAATATAGCCTACAAGTTCTTTCTCCTCCGACGATTCACGCTCACGAGCCACGACCACGCATTCCTTCACTGCGACATGTTGATTAAGAATAGCTTCGATCTCGCCCAACTCGACTCGATAACCGCGTACCTTTAACTGGTTGTCAACCCGGCCCAGGAATTCGATATCGCCGTCATTCCGAAAACGAGCTAGATCTCCCGTCCGGTAAAGACGTGAACCCGGTTGATCGCTGAAGGGATTGCGGACGAATCTCTCGGCGGTTAGTTCTGGATGATTTAAATAACCCGGTGTCAGACCATCACCGCCAATATACAGCTCGCCATGTACTCCTACCAGAACAGGCTGCAAGTGAGAATCCAGAATGTAGGTTTGGGTATTCGCGATCGGCCTCCCGACTGGGACTGGATTCGCATCAGCTTCAACTCTTGTCATAGTGGACCAAATCGTCGTTTCAGTCGGACCATAGAGATTCCAAAGCGCAGCGCCACCCTCTAATAATTGGTCAGCCAATTTACGGGATAAAGCCTCACCGCCGCAGAGAATCTTGAAGCTCTCACTGCCTCGCCAACCGGCGTCCAATAATAGAGTCCAAGAAGAAGGAGTGGCTTGCATGGCCGTAGTGCCGCACTCTGTCAATCTGCCTAATAGCCGCTTTCCGTCTTGGACATCATCTCGACTCGCGACAACTACGCGTGCGCCAGTAATCAGCGGGAGATAAAGCTCCAACGCGGCAATGTCAAAAGAGATGGTCGTAACCGCGAGCAGTACATCTTGCTCGGCCAGGCCGACTTGCCGGCGTATTGAGTACAAGCAGTTGACAAGCGACTGGTGCTCGATCTGCACACCTTTTGGCTGCCCCGTAGACCCCGATGTGTAAATCACGTAGGCCAAGCTGTCTGGATGAGCTCGCCTCCGCGGATTTTTATCGCTTTGGCGTACAAACTCTTTCCAGTCTCGATCTAAACAAACTACTGGCAATCGAGGATCGAGGATTGGGGATTGAGGATCGCCATCTTCCATCCTCCATCTTCTATCTTCGGCGAAACGTGCTTGTGTGACGATCACCGAGACCTGCGCGTCGCGGATCATGAAGTCCAAACGTTCTCCCGGATATGCCGGCTCCAACGGCACGTACGCGCCACCGGCCTTGAGAATGCCCAACAGCCCGACGAGCATTTCCAGGGACCGCTCGACGCATATTCCCACTAACTTTTTCGGCCCTACTCCCAGGCTTTGGAAGTGATGCGCTAGCCGATTAGCCCGGGTGTTTAGCTCTCGGTAAGTCAAGTTTTTCCCTTCAAACTCAACCGCTATGGCCTCTGGTGTGCGCTCGACCTGAGCTTCGAATAATTCGTGTATACACAACTCTTTCGGGTATTCGGCTTTCGTATCATTCCACCGCATTAAAACTTTGTGCCGTTCGGCCTCGGTGAGGAGAGGCGAAGTAGCTATGGGCTGATCGGGATCACCTATGATTCCTTCCAGTAATGTTTGGAAATGGCCCACCATCCGTTCTATCATTGAAGAATCAAAGAGATCGGTACTGTACTCGAAGCATCCAACAAGCTCATTACCCTGTTCGGCCAGTGAAACGGTCAAATCAAATTTCGCCGTCCCACTGTCCACCTCGAAACGACGCGCCGTTAACCCTGTGAAATTTATAACCGACACCGGCGTACTCTGAAGAACAAACATCACCTGGAACAAAGGGTTGTGGCTCAGATCACGTTCCGGCTGCAATTCCTCCACGAGCTTCTCAAACGGAAGATCCTGGTGAGCGTAGGCTCCGAGACATACTGTCCGCACACGGCGCAGCAGCTCTCGAAAGCTGGGATTGCCGGAAAAATCCGTGCGCAGAACCAGCGTGTTGACGAAGAGCCCGATAAGATTCTCCACCTCGGCGCGATTGCGGCCCGCTATAGGTGAACCGACCACGATCGCCTCCTGGCCCGAGTAGCGATACAACAGCGTCTTGAAGGCGGCGAGCAATGTCATAAACAAAGTAACAGACTCACGTCGGCTCAAATCCTTAATCGCAGCGGTCAAAAATTCCGACAATACAATAACTCGTCTCGCCCCACGAAAAGTCTGTCGAACTGGCCGGGGATGGTCGGTGGGAAGTTCCACGACCGACAAGTTATCTCCTAGTTGCTGCTTCCAATAGGAAATCTGGGATTCCAATGCCTTCCCTTGCAACCACTGCCGCTGCCATACGGCAAAATCTGCGTATTGGACAGGAAGTTCCGGAAGTTCGGATGACTTCCCGGCGGAATACATATCGTAGAAGATCGATAGTTCGTCGAAGAGAATTCCGATGGACCAGGCATCAGCGATGAGATGGTGAATCGTAAGGAATACGTGTTTGTTATGGCTCAGCTTAAGTAGGAGGGCTCGAAGCAGGGGCGCTTCGGACAAATCGAACGGTCGTTGGGCATATTCGGTAATCAACCGGTGAGTTTCCGCTTCCGATTCGGTCTCGGACAGATGCGAGAGGTTCACGACCGGCAACGTCAAGCGTACCTCCGGAAGAATTACCTGAGCGGGCGTTCCGTCTGTGACTGTGAAGGTCGTCCGGAGCGCTTCGTGGCGCTTAGCCACTTCATTGAGCGCCTTCTCCATCGCATCGACATCGAGTTGGCCTTCGATGAGAGTTGCGGTTGGAACGTTATAGGCGGCAGTATCAGGCTCTAACTGATCCAAAAACCACAGTCGCTCCTGGGCAAACGATAAGGGCAAACTAGGTGGTCGGGAAACTGACGCGATCGGTTTAACGAACTCGGATTCGTTCCGAAGCGACCCCTCGATGATTTGTGCTAAGTTGCTGACCGTAGGCTGTTCGAGTAAGGCGTTTAATGGCAGATTCAGTTTAAAAGCTGTTTGAACTTTAGAGACAACCTGCCCGAGTAGCAACGAATGACCCCCTAGATCAAAAAAATTGTCATGGACGCCTACCACGTCAAGGCCGAGAGTTTCCTTCCAAATTGCTATGATCAATTCTTCCAGCTCTGTACGAGCGGCAACATAATTAGCCGATCGTTGTAGCGGCAACCAATCAGGCGTCGGTAGCGCGCGGCGGTTTATCTTTCCATTCGGACCGAGCGGCAATGCGTTCAGCAGCATGAAGGCCGAAGGAATCATATAGTCCGGTAATCGGTTTTTGAGGAACCCTTGCAGATCATCGGCAGAGAAGCCTTTTTTTTCACGAGGAACAAGGGCCGCTACGAGGCGGGTTTCACCGGACCAGTGTTCTCGCCCAACCACTGCGACTTCTTTTACATTGGGATGGCCGAGCAAGGCGGTCTCGACTTCTGTTACCTCGATCCGATGACCTCTGATATTTACTTGAAAGTCTTTCCAGCCGAGGTGGACAAGACAACCATCCGACAATTTACGGCCCAAATCGCCAGTACGATAGATACGCTTGTCTCCTGCTTTCGGATCGGGGAGGAATACGGCTTCGGTAAGTTCCGGATTTCGCCAATAACCTGGCGAGAGATATTTGCTTCTCACAGCGATCTCGCCAATTGAATCGGGAGCGGCTTCCTTTCCATTCTCGTCCAGCAATAAAATTTCAGCGTCTTCGGCAGCGTAACCAACCGGGACCGTGCTTTCGGTCACTCGGGTCTCCTTGTTGATGAAATAGTAGGCGACCGTTCCCGTTTCACTGATTCCCAGACGGTTGACGAAAAGACAGTCATCGCGGAAATGCTTCTTGTACAGCTCGACATCCGTCTTC
>Ga0066686_10000923_pt1 | contig 11355 bp, 10 predicted proteins | sample GraSoiAngelo_135_FD_65627 | JGI IMG/M metagenome (GOLD analysis project Ga0066686, IMG submission 65627) | Grasslands soil microbial communities from the Angelo Coastal Reserve, California, USA - 14_0929_05_40cm | ecosystem: Environmental > Terrestrial > Soil > Grasslands | place: USA...
CGATCGCCGTGGCAGTGGACGATCGTCAGCGAGGATTTCGGCCCGAGCGCCTCGAGGATCCGACGGTCCCACGGCTCGCCGAAGCGCGCATACGCATCCTGGTCCATGACGCTGGCGCTCGCGGTCTGGATCGAATAGAAGATGCCGGCGATGCCCTCGGCCAGGGCCAGCTCGTTGAAGCGGAGCACGGTCTGGCCGATGGCGTCCACCGCGACGGCGACGGCGCCGGGCCGCTCGCGCAGGTCCGCCGTCAGCCGGTCGCCCGAGAGCTTGCGCGCGATGGACAGCGGCGAGAAGACGGTGGCCAGTACCGGCGCGTCGCCGATTCGGCGGTCGAAGCCGAGTCGGACGATCGTCTCGAGCTGCTCGACCCACCCCTCGGCGCTCTGAGGATCGAGCGGGCGAATGCGCTTCCAGTCGTCGCCACTCTTCACCGCGCAGGAGGCGCACGGGCGATTACCGGTCGGCAGCACCTGCTCGGATTCAACGCAGCCCCAGGCCTCGACGCAGTAGCCGCCGCGCGGCGTGATCTTGAGGAAGTCCGAGCCGTAGTGATCGTGGAAGCGTAGGGTGGCCTGCGCCAGCCCGGCCGGCGAGCGGTCGACGGCGGGAAAGTGGCGCCACACCGCATACGGCACGCGGTCGACCGGCTCGCGGTTGATGGCGGCGGCGAGGCGCTCGCGTCGGGTCATCTGTTTCATCGACATTCCGCCGCTCGCACCAGCCCCGTGAGCACGCGTCCGTCGGTGAGCACGGCGGCGCCGTCGGGGCCGGCGACGTCGAAGGCGATGCCGCCGCCGTCGGCCGCTCCGCCGCGCACGGTCAGTCGCGAGGGCAGCATCACCATGCCGCTGAACCGCACGGCCACGCCGCGCAGGCGAGCGGCATCGCCGCCAAGGTCGCGCGTCACCACGCGCGAGACCGCCAGCGCGAGCGTCGCCGTGCCGTGCAGGATGATTGCCGGCAGCCCGGCCGCGTGCGCCACGGCGGCGTCCGTGTGGATCGGGTTATAGATGCGCGCGCACTCGCTGTAGACGTGCGCCATCTGCAGCGGGACGTCGACGCGCTCTTCCCAGCGCGCGCCGCCGGCGCTGCTGCCGGCCGCCGGCTCCGACGCGCTCGTCGCGAACTCGTCGCCCTCGAGCTCGACGCCGCGATAGATCGAGCCGTGCTCGGTCGTGGTGACGGCGACGCCCGTGCGATCGGTGGTGGCGAAGCGGATGACGACGAGCGTCCCGGCGTGAAGCTTTTTCACGGCGATCACGCGCGCGCCGACCCGCAGGCCTTCGCCGGCGCGCGGCGGCCGATGCACGACGAGACTATGGAACGCGTGCACGCCGCGGCGCGCGGTCGCCTCGTCCATCGCCTTCGTGCGCACCGCCTGGGCGAGCGGCCACTCGTAGCAGACGGGGAAGAGCGGGTGGACGAGCGGGCCGTCGGGCGCGGTCGTGTCGTAGTAGCGCGGATCGCTCTCGCCCAGCGCGGCCGCGTAGGCCATGAGCCAGCGGGCGTCGGCGGTGATCGCGGTGGGGCCGACTTTGAGGGCGGCCAGACGCGCGGCGTCGAGCGTGGGCGTCGCCATCAGCCGCGCGGGAAGTTCATCGCGTCCACGAAGATCTGCTCGAAATCGGGATGCGCGGCGAGCGAGACGTGCTCGATTCGGCCGGCGATCGTCTCGGCGCGCGCACGCTCGGCCTCGGAGAGCAGGCACAGCTGCGCGCCGAGGGAGGCGGCGTTCCCGACATACCGCACACGCGAGACGGGCAACGCCGGGATCAGGCCGATCCGGATCGCGCTCGGGATCGACAGGTAGTTGCCGAAGCCGCCCGCGAGCATCAGCTCCTCGATGCGGTCGAGCGCGACGCCGGAGACGTGCAGCAGCATCGCGATGCCGGAGGCGATGGCGCCCTTGGCGAGCTGGACCTGACGCACATCGTCCTGCGTGAGCACGATCTCGCCGCGCGCGCCGGCCTCGCCCGCTCGCAGCAGCACGAACACCCGTTCCTCGCCGCGCATGGCCACGCGATCGCGCAACGCGGGCGGCAGGCGGTCGCGCGCCTCCACGCCAATGAGGCCGGTCCAGTCGACGACGCCGGCGTCGAGCAGACCGGCGATCAGGTCGATCAGCCCCGAGCCGCAGATGCCGAGCGCCGCCGTCTCGCCGATCGTGTGCACGTGCACATCGTCGTCCACGCGCACACGGTCGATGGCGCCCTGCGCGCCGCGCATCCCGTGGCGGATCTGCGCGCCCTCGAGCGCCGGGCCCGCCGGCGCCGAGCAGGCGAGCAGCCGATCGCGCGAGCCGAGCAGCACCTCACCATTGGTCCCAATGTCGACGGCGATCCGCAACGTCGGCGAGTCGGCGAGCCGCGTGGCCAGCGCGACGGCGACGGCGTCGGCGCCCACGAAGCCCGCGACGAGCGGCAGCAGACACACACGCGCCTCGGGCGCAATCTTCAGCGGCAGCTGTCGCGCTGCAATGACGAGCGGATGGCGCATCACAGGCGCGTAGGGAGCCAGCCCGACGTGCGAGGGATCGATGCCCAGCAGGAGGTGATGCATGCCGGTGTTGCCGACGACGACCGCCTTGTAGATCCACTGCGCCAGGACGCCGGAGGCGCGACAGACCTCGGCCACGTGCTGGTTCAGCAGGCCGACGATGCGTGTGGTCAGCTTGCGGAGATTGGCGGGATTGAACTGGGCGAAGGCGATGCGCGACATCAGGTCGCCGCCGAACACGGCCTGCGGATTGAGGCTCGACACCGAGCCCAGCTGCTCGCCCGACTCGAGCTCGATCAGCGTCGTGACCACGCTCGTGGTGCCGACGTCGATGGCGAGGCCGAACTTCATCGCGGTTGTGTCGCCGCGCTCGACGGAAATCACCGTACGTCCGGTACCCGCGGAGCCCGGCGTGAACGTCGTGACCGTCACGCCGCCGGGGTCGTCGCGCAGCGCCTGCGGCAGGCCGCCCAGCACGCTCAGCCCCACGCTCTCGGGCGCCACACCAACGGCGGCCGCGAGCTGCTCGAGGTCCGACGTTTGATGGTGTTCCTCTCGCGGCAGCGAGACCTTGACCAGCTCTTTGGCGATGCCGGCGTCGATGCGCACGCCGAGCCCGCCGACGCCCGGCCCCGCGCCGAGGATCTGGAACGCGTGCTCCTCGAGCGGGGGCGCGACCTGCACCGTGATGGGTTCGGTCACCGTGCACTGGCAGGAGAGCCGATAGCCTTCGCGCACGAGGTCGTCGCCGAGCTGGATCTCGTCCATGATCGTCGGCGGCGGGATCGTGCCGGCGACGAACTTCACGCGACACGAGGTGCAGCGGCCGCGGCCTCCGCAGGTGGCGGTGATGTCCACGCCGCCCTCGTGCGCCGCCTTGAGGATGCTGGTGCCGGCTGCGACGCTCAGCTCGCGGCGTGTCCGGGCATCGCCCGGCTGCGTCAGGACGACGAGCGAGACGGCCATGCGGCGCTATTGTAGCGCGCAGCCGCGGCGGTTTACGGCGCGATCTCGAACTCGACGCGCCCGATCCCTTCGCCCTCGACCGCGGCCGGGACCGATTGCGCGACGAGGCGTCCGGCATCGACGCCGCGGCCGGCGAGCGCGTCGCGCACCGCCGCGACGCGGCGCTCGGCGAGCGCGGTCTCGGCGGCCGCGGGCGCGCGGTCCTCTGCCGCGAGCGCCGCAAGCAGCTCGTCGAGACTGGCCGGCGGCTCGCGCTTGGGGAAGCGGCGAGTCCACAGCCGCAGCGCCTGCTCGCGCAGCGCCGCGTCGCCGCCGTCCCGAGCGCGCGCCTTCAGGCGCTCGCGCAGCGCGGCGAGCTTGAGCGGCTCGACGTCGGCGACGACGAGCACGGCACGCAGGCGAAGGCGGATGCCGGGCTTGTCGCGCAGGAACTTCGCGAGCCGGTCGAGGTGCTCGCCCATCTCCGGTCGCGGCGTGGCCGTGCCGGGCAGGAACGTGACCGGATTCACCGACAGCGACTCGATCCGCGAGTCCTCGGTGACCATCAGCTTGCCGATGAGCGTGAACGGCAGGCCGACCGTCTTGAACGCGAGCCCGCGCAGCGCGCTCCAGATGGCGTCGCCGAGGTCGAACTCCCGCGAGGACAGGCGGCCGTGCACGGGGACGGAAAGCTCCACGTGCCCATGACGGTCCTTGAGCAACGAGACGAACGTATCGAGGGGCAGCCCGATGGGCCACTTCGGCGGCGTGGCGCGCGCCGGCGAGCGTACGACGACGAGACCGTCGACGCCGGCGTCGTTGGTGGCGTCGAGCTCGTCGCCTTCGACGCGATAATGCGCGGCGACCGTGAGGCTGCCCTGTCGCGCCGTCCAGCCGAAGAGCGTATCCAGATAGGCGTTGGCGCGCGGCGCCGCGTAGCCGCTCAGCGTGAAGAGCACGTCGGCGCGGGGCGGCGCCCCGACGCTGCCGAGCTCGCCACTGATGGACAGCGGCGCGCCCGGGCCGAGCGTCGCGCGCGCCGCCACGCGTGCATTGTCGCTCGGCGTGTTGCCGACACCGATCAGCGTGAGATTGACGGCCGACAGCTCCTCGGCAAAGTCCGGCTCGGTCGTACGATCGACGAACCGCCCGAAACCGTCGCTGAGCGCGAGACGCCCGAGGGACACGCGCAGCGGCTCCGTCGTCTCGCGCCGGCCGGCCTCGCGCGCGGCGGGCGTCGTCGTCTTCGCGCGCACGCGCGGCGTGAGCAGATCCACCAGCGGAAAGCGCCCGGACGCCTCGCGCTCGAAGAGCACCCACGGCTTGTCGATCTCGACGCTCGTGACCCGAACCGCGCCGGGCCACTGCACATCGATGCCCGCGGCGCGCGCGCGCCCCGCCGTGAGCAGCTGGCGGTTGGCGTCGCCGATCCCCAGCTCCTTCACGGCGGCATTGCCGCGGATCGCGAGGCTGAACGGCGCGAACCGCGCGCTGATCTGCGCTTCGCCGTCGACGTTGCCGCTGAGCCGGGCGCCTACGGGGAGATACGGTTGCGCGGGCGACAGCGCCACGTCGGCGAGCGTCACGCGCAGGTCCATGCGCGAGGGGTCGACCTGGAACGTCCCGCGGCCCTCCAGCCGTCCACCGCGCGGCATCGGCGTGGCCAGCGTCGCCTCGGCGGGCATGCGGACGGGCCAGCTGAAGTTGCGGACCTCGAGCTGCGTGCCGCGTACCTGGAACCGCGCCGCCGGCTCCACCGAGTCGTCCACGACGTTCGTCCCGCCGTCCTCGAACAGCGCATGGTGGATGACGACCTCGGGCTTGAGGGCCGGGTCCTTCGGCGCCGGCGCGCTCTCGGGTGTCGGCGTCGAGCGCGGCTTCGCGGCGAGCGCGGCACGCAGCGAGAGCTGACCCTGCTCGTTGCGATCGATCAGCGCCCACGGCTTGACGATGCGCACCTCGTCCACGGCGAGCTTCACGGGCGCCCGGTAGTCGACGCCGCGCGCGTCGATGCGGGCGATCGTCAGCAGCTGGCGGCCGCCGTCGACGAGCGCGACGTCGCGCGCGCCGACGGTGCCGCGCACGCGCATGCGTGGCGGATCGAGGCGCCCGCGCACGTCGAGCTCGGCGTCGACGCGGGCCTGCAGGTTGCCGCGAATGGGAACGTAGGGCTGGAGCTGCGTGACGTCCACGTTCTTCGCGCCGACCTTGACGCGGACCACGCGCTGGTCCAGCTCGCCGGTGCCGTTCGCCGTGAGCGTGCCGCCACCCGGCAGCGTCGTCTCGAGCGCGATCTGCGCGGGACCGCGTGCCGGCCACCCCGCGTTCTTCACGGTGAGTCCGATCCCGGTGAGCGCGAGCCGCGCCGTCGGCGTCACCGTGCCGTCGAGCACCGTCAGTGTGCCGTCGTGGACGCGCAGCTCGCCGATGCTCACGTCGGTCGCCGGCGGCGGCGCGGGCGCGCCCGCGACTCCCTCGCCGCCGGACGAGCGCCGCATCAACAGCTGGCGCAGCGCGATCCCGCCGGCGGCGTCGCGGGCGACGGTCGCCCACGGCTTGCGGAGGTTCAGGGAGCCCACGGCCAGGTGCCCGGGCCACTGGTAATCGATGGCGCCGGCGTCGAGGCGCTCGACGCCGAGCGGTGGATGGTCGGGCCGGCTCGGATCGGTCACGACCAGACGCGTGGCGCCGACGGCACCGGTGACGCCGACCCGCAGCTGCTTGTTCTCGAACGACGCCACCACGCGCGCGTCGACGTCCGCGACGCCCGCAAGCGTGCCCGCCAGGCGCGCATAGCGGTTGGCGAGATCGACCGGCAGTCGGCTGGCGCGCACGCTGAGGTCGGCGCGTAGCGGGCTGGCGAGCGTGCCGCGCACCTCCAGCCGGCCGCCACCCGGCAGGACGCCGGCGAACGATACGCGGCCGGGACGACGCAAGGGCCACGTCAGGTCCTCGGTCACCAGGCGGGCGCCGGTGAACGCGTAGCGGATCGGCGGATCGTAGATCGCCTCGACGAGGCTGAGATCACCCTCGATTTCGACGCGCGCGGCGGAGAGATCGCGGCCGTTCACGACCAGGTCGTTCAGCGTGACCGTGATCTCCGGTGACGTCGCGAAGGGCCCCGGCTGACCGTGCCGGTGCACGACGATGTCGCGCACGCGCGCGCCGGCGCTCACCCGCGTGCCGTCGATCGCGTCGTGCACGACCGTGATGCCGGCGGCGAGGAGCCCGCGCTCGGGCAGCACCGCGGCGTCGCCGGGGAGATAGAGCCGCAGCAATCCAAGATCGACGTTGGCGGCGCTGACGTGGGCGCGCAGGTGCAGCGGCACCAGCCGAACGTCCTCGACGCGCACGTGCAGCGGCGCGCCGGCCGCCACGCTGCGCAGCTCGAGACTGCCGCCCGTATTGCTCGTCGACAGCGCTCGGCCGTCCACGGCGATGCGCTCGACCTTCCACGTGCGCGCGGGCGTGAGCGTGCGGTCTTCGAACGTCAGCGCGCTGTCGGCGATGCGGAGCCGGTCGATCGTCACCGGCGCCATCGCGCGCCGCGTGGCGGGCCGCTCGAGCAGATCGGAGATGTTGAAGCGTGTGGGTGAGAGCCGGACCACCCGCACCTCGGTGCCCGTGATCGAGAGGTCCTCGATCCAGACGTGCAGACGCAACAGCGAGCGGCGATGCACCCGCCCCTCGATGCGCGCGATCGTCGCGAGCATGCCGGGGCCTTCGCGGTCGGCAACGCGCAGGCCGTGGAAGGCGACGTGGCCGGTGGCGAGATTGAGCTCGACCCGATCGATCGAGACGCGCCGGCGCGTGAGGCTCTCCAGGCGGATGATGGCGGCGTGGCGAACGATCTCCGGGGCGAAAGCCAAGATCGCCACGCCCAGGGACGCGAGCGTGACGAAGACGATGAGCGCGATCAGCCAGACGGTGCGGCGTCGGATCACGAACGCGGCCTTTCGGTCCCCAGCATACCGCGTTAGACTCCGCGCCATGGACGAGGTATTCGACGTCGAGACGCTGCGTCGCGCCGCGCGCGTGGCGGGCTTCGCCTGGACGGACGCCGAGCTGCAGCCGCTGCGCCGCGCGGTCGAGGCCTCGCTCCGGCTGCTCGCGACGCTGGACGCGCTGCCGCTGGACGCCATCGAGCCGACCACGCAGTACCGCATCCTGTGAGTGCCGAGCTTCCGTTCGCCTCGGTGACCGAGCTGGCGCGCATGATCGCGCGCAAGGAGGTGTCGCCGCTCGAGGTGGTGCGCGCGTACCTCGAGCGCATCGCCGCGCGTGACGCCACGCTGCGCGCCTACATCACCGTGTGCGAGGACAGCGCGCTGGCCGGCGCGCGTGAGGCAGAGAGCGCGCTGGTCGCCGGCCGCGCGCCAGGCCCGCTGCACGGCGTGCCGATCGCGCTGAAAGACCTCTACGACACGGCCGGCGTCGCGACCACCGGCGGGTCGAAGATTCTCGCGGACCGCGTCCCCGACGCCGACGCGACCGTCGTGCGACGGCTTCGCGAGGCGGGCGCGATCGTGCTCGGCAAGCTGCACATGGTGGAGTTCGCCTATGGGCCCGAGGGTCTGAACGCGCACCACGGCGCGCCGCGCAACCCCTGGGACGCCGCGACCGAGCGCATGCCGGGTGGGTCGTCATCTGGCTCCGGCGTTGCGGTTGCCGCCGGCCTCGCGCCCGCGGCGCTGGGGTCGGACACCGGCGGCTCGATCCGCATCCCGGCCTCACTCTGTGGCATCACGGGCCTCAAGCCGACGTACGGGCGGGTGAGTCGTGCGGGCGTGTTGCCGCTCGCGTGGTCGATGGATCACGTCGGCCCCATGACGCGCACCGTCGGCGACGCCGCGCTCCTGCTGCGTGTGATGGCGGGCTACGACCCGGCCGACGCCTCGACGAGCGTGCTGCCCGTGCCGGACTATCTCGCCGCGCTCACCGGTGACGTCAAAGGACTGCGCGTGGGACTGCTGCGCGCGTTCTTTCTCGAGTCGGCCACGCCGGACGTACGCGCCGCCGTCGAGCGCGCCGCGGCGGCGCTGCAGAGCGCCGGCGCGATCGTGGACGAGGTCGCGCTGCCCGCCGTCGCCCACGTGGCGGCCGGCGCGTACGCCGTCGTCGCCTCGGAGGCGCTGGCGTATCACACCGCGTGGCTCACGTCACGGCCGGGCGACTACGATCCGGAGGTCCGCACGCGTCTGCAGCTCGGCGCGTTCGTCACCGGCGCGCATTACGTCAAGGGTCAGCAGGTGCGCGCGCTCGTCCGTCGCGACGTCGATGCAGCGCTGGCGCGTCGCGACGTGCTGCTGGCCCCGGCGACGCCGCTGACGGCGCCGAGGCTGGACGAGCGGCAGACGACGCTCGGCGACGGAGCGAGCGACGTGCGCAGCGCGCTCATCCGGCTGACCCGTCCGTTCAACTTCTCGGGACACCCGGCGTGCGCGGTGCCGTGCGGCTTCTCGGCGGACGGGCTGCCGATCGGCATGCAGCTCGTGGGACGGCCGTTCGACGAGGCCACCGTGTTGCGCGCGGCGGACGCGTATCAGCGGCTCACGGATTGGCACACCCGACGCCCTGTGCTAGCGTGACCGGCCGGGAGGAGCGCGGATGATGGATGCGAACGTCGATCGGCGCCTCGCGGCGCTCGAGTCGCGCCTCGGCCGGCTCGAACAGCTGCTCGGCGCCCTCAACGGCCGGCTCGCGGCCACGCCGCCGCCAGGCGAGACGAAAGCGGCGATCCAGGCGTGGGTCACCGAGTACGTGTCGATGCGGCTGCAGCAACTCGTGCCCGAGACCTGCGAGCATCCCGAAGCGGAGATGGCCGCGCCGATGGAGGGGCCGGTGCTGCCCGGCACGCGCGTACGGTGCACCGACGAGGTGCTGCACCGTCTCGGGCGCATTCCCATTCCGTTCGTGCGTCAGATGGTGACGCAGAAAGTCGCCGAGAGCGCGCGCGCCGAGAGCATCGGCGTCGTCGACGTCACGTTCTTCGAGCGCGCCGCGACCTTCTGACAGTGCAAGCTTGCGGGAGAGGATCTCCTGAGCTACCAGCACTGGCAGCAGCACGTGATGGCGGGTCCCACGCTCTGATCGCGCCTCGCGCGTCGTGGTGAGCGGCGCTGCCATCGCCCGATGAGCCGGTCGAGGTTCCGATCACCGACTCGCTCGACCTGCATTCGTTCGTCCCGCGCGACGTGCCCTCGGTGGTCGGCGAGTATCTCGAGGCCGCCCGCGCGCGCGGCTTTCGCGAGGTCCGGCTGATCCACGGCCGGGGGATCGGCGTGCAACACGCGATCGTGCAGTCGCTGTTGCGCGGGCATCCGCTGGTGGCGGGCTTCGCCGACGCGCCCGACGATCGTGGCGGCAAGGGTGCCACGATCGTCAGGCTGCGCTGATCAGGTCTTCTTCGACGCCAGGTGTCGGAACAGGAAGTCGCTGTCCGTGGGTGAGAGGTCGAAGCGGCGCGACGCCTCGTCCACCAGCTTCAGCCGATCCGTCTTCGGGTTGTCGTGCAAGCGGTCGTCGATCCATCGGATCGCCTGCTTGATGGGCGCTTCACCCGCGCTCATCCGCCGCCCCTATGATCGCTCGCGAGTGTGCTCGCGCTCGAAGACGGTCTTCCACTCCTTGTTCTTGTCCTCGATGTCCGGAACGTACTTGATGGTGGACCAGGCCGCGCGCGCGCGGCCACGCATCGCGTACATCAGGGTCTCGCTCAGCTCGTCGTCGGTGGCGCCGGCTTGCTTCGCAGCCGCGAAGCGTCCCGGCACTCAGGAGGTGCAGCCGGCGGCGGCCATCGCGGCCAGGGCCACCAGCTGCATCGTCTTGGGGTCGAGTGCGCCCTCGCGATAGTACAGTCCCGCGAACTCCTTCATCTCCTTCGGCATGACGGTCTCCTTCGCTGCAGGGTTGGCGTCATTATACGGACGCGGCCGACGGCGGGCCGCGTATGCCACGCGTCCCGTTCGGTGTGCAGTGCCGGGCATTGGCATTGCAATCCAGGGGACCATGCGGGGGGATTCGGGCCGCACACGCTCGCCCTGGTTCGCGTCGGCGAACACCCCGCTGCGGCCGCCGCTCGCGGGCGACTCGCGCGCCGAGGTGTGCGTGATCGGCGCCGGGATGGCGGGCCTCTCCGTCGCCTATCATCTCGCGCTCGAAGGCCGCAGCGTGCTCGTGCTCGATGACGGCCCGATCGGCGGCGGCCAGAGCGGCCGCACGACGGCGCACCTGTCGAACGCGATCGACGATCTGTACGTGGACATCGCGCGCATTCACGGCGTCGACGGCGCGCGGCTGGCCGCGGAGAGTCACACCGCGGCCATCGATCGTCTCGAGGCCATCGTCGCCGCGGAGTCGATCGCGTGCGATTTCGAGCGGCTCGACGGGTATCTGTTTACCGCGCCAGGCGAGGCGTCCGACCTGCTGAGCGAGGAGCTTCGCGCCTCGCACGACGCCGGTCTCACCGACGTCGCGCTCGTCCCCCGCGCGCCGCTCGACGGCTTCGACACGGGACCGGCGCTGCGATTTCCACGGCAGGCCCAGTTCCACGTGCTGAAGTATCTGAGCGGCCTCGTGAGGGCGATCGAGCGGCGCGGCGGCCGCATCCACTGCGGCACCCGCGCCGACGGCGTGACCGGCGGGCGCACCGCGCGCGTGCGCACCCCCGCGGGAGTCGTGATGTGCGACGCCGTGGTCGTGGCCACCAACACGCCGTTCGTCAGCCGAGTCCTCGTGCACGCGCGCCAGCACGCGTACGTCACCTACGCGATCGGCGCCACGCTGCGCCGCGGCACGACGCGCGCGCTCTACTGGGACACGGCCGATCCCTACCACTACGTGCGCGTGCACACGTTGCCCGAGGGCGAGGTGCTGATCGTCGGGGGTGAGGATCACAAGGTCGGTCAGGCC
>Ga0066686_10000932_pt1 | contig 11305 bp, 14 predicted proteins | sample GraSoiAngelo_135_FD_65627 | JGI IMG/M metagenome (GOLD analysis project Ga0066686, IMG submission 65627) | Grasslands soil microbial communities from the Angelo Coastal Reserve, California, USA - 14_0929_05_40cm | ecosystem: Environmental > Terrestrial > Soil > Grasslands | place: USA...
GGGTTTTTATCTCTTCCAACATGCCTGTTAATCGAGATTTAAGAATTTTGTATATTCTGCTAGATGGAATTGGAGACCTCCCAAGTCCAAGTTTGAATGGGAAAACTCCATTGGAGGCCGCCAGTACTCCAAATATTGATGCTTTAGCCATAAATGGGAAAATGGGCCAGGTAATAAGCGTAGGAAAAGGAATAGCACCCCAATCAGATATTGCGGTATTCAACATGCTCGGTTACAATTTTCAGGGACAAAAATACGTGGGAAGGGGAATCGTAGAAATAATTGGTTGTGGGATTGATTTTCGTGATGGAGATCTCGCCTTAAGAGGTAATTTCGCAACATTAGCTAAAGATAAAATAATTGATAGACGTGCAGGTCGCGATATTGTTAAACAAGAAGCAAGCGATATCTGTGCGTTTCTAGAAGATAATATCAAATTTAATGATCCCGCTGTTTCAGTCGAAATAACACCAACTATATCACACCGTGTTATTATTAAATTTAGACACAATAAAAAATATCTCTCTGATAAAATAACAAATACTGATCCTGCATATAGTAAAGTTAATGGCATAGGTATTGCTAAAACTGACGTCCAGAGTATGGTGGTCCAGGAATGCAAGTCTGAGGATGATTCAGAAGTATCAATATTATCGGCCAAGATTGTGAACGAATTTACTCAAAAGTGCATTTCTCTTCTAAAGGAACATCCAATAAATCTGAATAGGATTTCTGAGAAAAAGAAGCCAATGAATGTAATCCTGTTGCGCGATGCCGGCAATAGCATTTCCTCACTTCAACCTATTAACGAAAAGTATGGCATCTCTTGCTCTTGTTTGGTTGATATGCCTGTAGAAATTGGGATAGCCAAAATTCTAGGGATGAAACTATTTTGTTCAGAAAAAATTGATGACTATGAAACAAAAGGAAAAGAGGTTGCAGAAATTCTCAAATCTTATAATCTCATATATGTTCATATAAAAGGACCTGATGAATATGGACACGATGGCGATGCTCTGGGGAAAAAATCCAATATCGAATTAATTGATCAAAATTTCTTCGGTCAATTTTTGAAAAATGCAAATAAACCTTACGTGATAGTTATTTCGGGCGACCACTCAACTCCATGTATTAAAAAATCGCATTCTGATGATCCAATTCCATTGTTGGTATCGGGAAATGGTATCAAAAGTGACGGAAGTCAACGCTTTACCGAATCATGGGGAAGCAAAGGATCCATTGGAACATTGAAAGGGGCCGAAGTAATTTCAACTGTACTGAGTATGATTCATACGCAAAGAGGAAAATAAGGAGGTAATTCTATTCAGTTATCTACTGTTCGGCTCCAGTCAAGATTACCTTACACTGTTCACATACTTTTTCATCTATGTTACTTTCAAGACTATGATGAGCATCACATATGATTAGCGAGTAACGCATATAATTGCACAATGCGATAAATTTGGATAAAGTTTTTGCAGTATACGCTCTATTTGTAGAAAGATCGTCACTAATTTCTTTTATCATGCCCATTATTTCATATTGTAATATTAATTTTGAGATTAGTTCATTATCACCGCGTGTACCTCGTAGATAATTGCTTACAGCAGCTTGTGTAATTCCTAGCAATCTGGCCACTTCTTCCTCTTTTAGACCCTTCTCACTCACCAGCTCCTTCGATAAGATTGCTCTTACCGCGGGGATTAATAATTTGGATTCAATTTCTGATGGAAGTAGCATTAGGTGAGCCTAAATATCACTTATTAAATATATATAGTTTGTTTTACACTTCTTATTTCGAGAATCGAGTTAGTGAAATTTAGAATGGTGGCAAGAAATCTAAATAACAATTTTCAAATTATTTGTATCTCGCGTCCAGAGACAAAAGCCAGATTCGGTTAATGCTCCGATCACCATTTGGAATACAATGTACGCATCTATGCACATTTGTAAAATTTATACCAAAAATTACATTTATTAATACTCATAGTTCTAATTGACTAGATATTGCAAAAATTCGACGAATTAGACATGAAAATATTGTCAGAACTATCTAAGAATGCTAATATTTCAATACCTCGATTGAGTAAATTATTATCAATAAATTCTTCAGTTTTGTATAGCCGAATTAAACGCCTTTATAAAAGAAATTTGATCCAGAAATCAACAATAATTGTAAATGAACCTCTTTTGGGAATAAATGTCAAGGCCGTTGTTGGAATAAATAGAGACCCCAAATTAAAGGAGGACATCCACACTGCCTTGTTGAAGATATTTCAGATAATATCAATTTCTGAAGTTACTGGTAGATTCGATATATTAGTGACTATTAGTGCTACTACACTTGAGGAACTTCATAATGTTGTTATAAAACAAATTGGTAAAATCGAAGGAGTTCAAAATACTGAAACATTTGTAGAGATGCAAAGGACTGAGAAAGATCGTAAATTTTCTACTTAATTCCCTCACTAAGTTAATGAGATAAACATGAAAAATATGTGTATTGAATAAATCTTCTTACTGATTTGAGTAACATACTTAAAATACCGTCTGATATAAAAATTTTCACAGTAAATTTTGTTTCCTTGTTTGCGCACTAATGTAATATAATATCATATGACATTTATGGAAAAAATTAGCAATGATAAGAAAAATTCGCATCATTTATTGACATCTTAATTTTAAGTTTATAATTGTCCTGGATAATTCAAAAGTGGGTTCTCCCTTTGGTAATTTTTTGATTTTTGGCAGTTATATATAGAGACTCTTTGTTGTCAAATTTATCCTAGTTTGTACATATGCAATCAACTTGATTTTATTTTCGATATCGATAGATTCAAATAATGCATTAATGGATAAAATGTGAATTTTTGTCTATAGTACAACAAAAAATATTGGAAATAATTCAAACATTAAAACTTGCAAAAAAAACAAGCAAAGACGACTATATGACCCATCTTAGATTGGTGCTTTTGGGAATAGGTATTGTAGGCGGAATCGCTTTTGTCATAAAATTGATTGCAGAATTTCTTACATTTTCGACCAAATAATCATCTTGTTTTATTGTAGGAACGAAATTTCGAATGATATTAATTTCCTAATCGTATTAGCCATTTATGGTAGTTAATTTGCGAAAAATCATTGGTACTCTTGGATCTCATTGTTCACTTCAAGTATTAAAAGGTGCAAAGGATGAAGGATTCAAAACATTACTGATAACCGAAAAGAAGAGGTATCATGTATACAGTAGATTCAACTTTATTGATCATGTGATATTAGTTGATAAGTTTAGAGATATTCTAGAACCGAGTATTCAAAACAGATTAAATGAATTGAAGTCTATTTTTATCCCTCACGGTACTCTAATATCGAGTTTAAGTTCAGACGAAATAGAAAATATTAATGTACCTGTTTTTGGTAATAAATTTATCCTAAGATGGGAAGCAGATAGAAGTCTAAAACAAAAACTGATGGTAGAATCAAAATTACAAATACCAAAAGCCATAAAATCTAAAGAAGAAATTAATGATTTATGTATTGTAAAGCTGCATGGCGCTGCTGGTGGTAAAGGTTATTTTCTTGCTTCAGATAAGAAGGGTTTTGAGGAAGGATGCAACAAACTATTGAATGATAATGTTATTACTGATGAGAATGAACTTTACATTCAGGAATATGTAAAAGGAGTTCCAGTTTTCCTTCATTTCTTTTATTCTCCAATTTCAGGAGACATTGAATTCATGGGTGTAGATAGAAGATACGAATCAGACATTGATGGAATCTCCCGCATTCCTTCAAAACATCAACTTAATGTTGAAATAGAACCTACTTATAATGTAGTTGGAAATATCCCTCTGGTCCTAAGAGAATCACTTCTTGAAGAAGTTTATCAAATGGGTGAAAATTTTGTAAGAGCATCAAAAAGACTTGTACCACCGGGAATTCCCGGACCGTTTTGTTTGGAAGGAGTATATACTAAGGAGGCAAAATTCATTACATTTGAATTTTCTGCTAGAATCGTCGCTGGAACAAATCTGTATATGTCGGGATCTCAATATGCTAATCTTTTGTTTGAAAATGGCATGAGTATGGGTAGAAGAATTGCACTTGAAATAAAAAATGGTATCTATAAAAGAAAGTTAAATACAATACTAACATAGGTTAACACGAGTCGTAATCTAGCAAATTATAGTATAGAAGTCATTGCTGGATCACATCTACAGAATTTATCAAGCCATAGATTGGTTTGTTCAAAAAATGACCTCCAGTTTTTTGATCATTAATATCCATCAAGATTACTTTTTCATTTATGAGTGATACTGCTATAGGGACATCTTCCCATTCCAGGACTCCATTGGTTAATATATCAACCTTACAATCAAAACCTAGTGTGTTGTTATTTTTAATTTTAAAAACAAATCCTAACCTATTTTGTGTACCCGAATCCATTGGTTCATTTGCGGCTGGTTTGTAAACGATTGTATGAAAATGAATATCATTTCCGTCAGTATTAATCATTGTAAAGTTGGTCTTAAAATAGGTAACATTATCATTTTGGATGTCGATCCTCCATTTTCCTCCTAAGAGATAATTTGAGGAAAGATTTGTATTGATATCATTAACAGTGTTTGTGTTATTGTATTTAACTGGCGAAGATAAAATTGTGTTTATTGTTCCTTCCGCATTAAAAGATGTACCTGCGGACTTTGATGGATTGGTAGCAGAAGTTGCCCCAAATGCATAAGACCTAAATTCACTATGGCCCTGTAAAATGAAGATTTCAAGACAAACAATAAACGAAAGTATACTAATAATAAAAAAAATATGCAAATATCTACTCAGTATCATTACTCAAAATTAGAAATTTAACATAACTTAAATTTTACTTCTGAAAATATTTATAATAACCAAGGGTCAGTAATTATTAATCCAATAAAAAATTTCTTTTACAAATTTTCTTAAGTACTAATATTAATATACTGTCCAAAAATCAGAGAGACTGATGTTTAATGTATCAGTAGACAATTATGGCATAACAGTGGATAATGAAAGTAAAAAAATATCCCTGGATCCAAATAAACAACCTAATTCTGATTTCATTTTTATTTCACATGCACATACTGATCATTTATACAAAAATGTTAGAGAGTACAGTAATAAGATAATTACATCAAAAATTACTCATAAAATTGCAATGCATCGTGGATACAAGTATGGTGATACGTATGAAAAGCATGGATTCAAACTGCTAGATACGGGACATATTCTGGGCTCAAATGGACTTCTTATAGAAGATGATTTGTATTACACTGGTGACATTTCGATAAGAAAAAGAGCATTTATGAATCCTGCAGTTATTCCACAAGCAAAAATTCTCATAATAGAATCCACCTTTGGACACGCTGATTATATTTTTCCAAGATTTGAAAGTACTATTCATAAGACAAACTTGATAATTTCAGAAATGTATCATCAGGGTATACCTGTTATTTTGCTAGGATACACATTGGGCAAGGCTCAAATTCTTACAAATGCTTTCAGACATTGGAAACCATTGATTGTACATGATTCCATACACGAGATGAACAAACTTTATTCAGAATTTGGGGTCGATATGTACAATTACGTGACCTTTTCAGACGCAGAAAAAAACAATATGCTATCTTCGTACAAGCCATGGTTGCTCATAGCTCCTTTGGGTTCGTGCAAAAATGGATTTCTAAAATATATCAAAAACAAATATGGTGCTTTATCAATTGGATTCAGTGGATGGGCCGTAAAGCCATATTACAAATTTGCATTGGGATTAGATTATTGTTTACCCTTAAGTGATCATTGTGATTACAGAGATTTAATAACAGTAATCAAAAGGTGCAGCCCTGAAAAAATTTATACTTTTCATGGTTTTGCTGAACATTTTGCAGGTGACCTTCGTAAAATGGGGTTTGATGCAAGTCCGCTTATTTATTCCCGGGGAAAGAGAAATACCTCGGAAAAACTTGACGCTTTTTTTGATAAATCAAATTCTTGAAGATATCAGAATGTGCATCCACACCTTTACTCCAATTATGTCACCGGCATTGGTAAATTATTTTTCTTGTTCTCTAAAATAAGGAATTACTTTCTTACCAAATAATTCTATATTTTTGAAGTATCCATCTCCCCAAAATCTAACTATAAAGTGATTTGTTCCTGCCTCAATAAATCGTTCTAACATTTCGATTACGTCATCAGGTTTACCAACTCCTATTGCACTTCTTGCAACATCATCGGGTATTTGCATCGCGGCTCTTTTCATTTGTTCCATTAACTCTGGCTTGTTCATAGCATATTCTGTAAAGTACCGGCGGAAATCAAATTCCGAGTCTTGGTGTATATCGTGAACCTTCAATAATTCTGGCTTGTATAAACTTACTTTTACTGCATTTTTCATTTTATTCCATGCCTCTTCGCCATCATCAGTAAAATATACGTCTACGTCGTTTGCGAATTGAAAATCGCTTATATCTCTCTGAATTCTTTTTGCATGATCTTTTATAATGTTCGCATGGTGTCTAAACAATGCAGGAGTATATCCAATTGGTATCCAACCATCGCCGTAAATTGCACACAACTCTAATGTTTTCGGTGCACCCGCAGCAATGTATACAGGAGGCCTGGGTTTTCTAATGCTTTTTGCTTGCAAACATGCATTAACGAGTTTATAATATTCTCCAGTATAATTTACTCTATTATCTGGGTCAGAATCGAAAAGCCTTTCTATAACTTCCAATTGCTCCTTAAATTTGGTCACTGGCTTTTTGAATTCTATCCCAAAATCAACTACATTTTGCGCCTCTCCTGCACCAATACCCAATATTGCTCTACCGTTGGTTAATCTGTCTAAGGTAATTGATGAGAGTGCAATAGTTGAGGGGTGTCTTCTTATTGCATCAGTTACGCACGTACCCAACTCAACATTTCTGGTAACTGCACCGATTGCAGCCAGTAATAACCATGCATCATTGACAACTGCATTTTTCCATTGTGGAACGTTTGAATGATCCATTGACCAAATTGAATCAAAATCGATTCTATCAGCAATTTGACAAGCTGTCATTATTTGTATTTCATCCAGACCTAGTCTGGCAATATTTAATCCTTGGGTAAAGCCAAATTTAGTCCTCATTTTATAGTGGAATTATGCATATCGCATGAATATATAGATGTAAGGTTTAACTGATATCAGGCATTAAATTATTGCGAAATTTATTCAAACATAGGCAATGTTGTAACTGATTTCTTGACTGAATATATAATAAATAGCACAATACAGAAAAATATTGTGAGTTCCAAACGTTCTAATAATTCAACTTCAAGTGATGAACGAAAGATTTCAGTTCGATTACTGATTAGGGGAAAGGTTCAAGGAGTTTATTTCAGATTTAATATGCAAGAGGTTGCAAAGAAGAGTGGTGTTATCGGATGGGTGAGAAATTTACCAGATGGAAATGTGGAAGCTTTGGTTGAAGGAAACAAAGAAGATGTAAATGAAGTTGTAGAGTGGAGTAAGATGGGTCCTGAGAATGCAAGGGTCGACGATGTGGAATTGGAGTACGGGCAGTATCTGGGAAATTCTGACGAATTCATAATAAGATATGAATAGCCTCAGAAATCATTATCCAATTAGTTAATTTCAAATTCAAATCGAAGAGAAACAAATTCTTTGGTAGACCCGATTTTGTCGAGATTTGGTACAAATTATTGGTTGCATCCAAATCATGAGAATTAATGAATAAACTGTTTGAACTCTATAAAGGATTTAGAATCTCTAGTTTCTTTAGCGTAGTTCACACTAATGAGATTTGATACCAATATCATATTAGAAAATGATCTATAACATTTTCTTTTTGACCTAAAGTTCGTATGACAAGCTCTAGGGATTTAAATCCTACAGCGATATTAATTATCATAGTAACAAGAACACTTGTAATTATTGCCACATCTGTATTTGTAGCTCCGGTGGATGCAAAAGCAAATACTCAACATTCAAAAATAGTAGCAAGTGGGGCGAATACAATGGACCTTACATAAAAGATTGTAAAGAACATGATTCTGCGAGAGATTATGCAACAGGTCCAGGTAATAATGGTGAATATGCTTCTGGGTTAGTTCATGAAAATAATGTTCCATAAATTATAGTATCGCAAATCAGGTAACTGCTGACTTAAATTTTTTTCCCCTGCAATGATAATACTTGATATTTTAATCTAAAGTCAAAAAATTTCGAAAGCTGCATTTAAAATCGAAAGAATTAACGGGCTGCAGCAATTGCTGCATCAGCGACAATGTTTATCTTATTTGAGTGAACAACATGACAGGCAATTAGTGAAGTATTATTTAGAGCATTACGTGCATTGGTGCGAGACGGATGGTGATAGAAAAAAGAACTGGTATTAAAGAGGAGTAACAATAATGGCAAAAAATTTGGACCCTTATTGAAACTAGCTTTCAATGGAACTATCTCTACTGGAGAAACCAGAACAATATTTGGATAAATATCTGGTTGTAATCCTTTATAAAAATGTGGTCGAATTCAATAAAGAATTTAGACATTCTAGTAGCTTACTAAAAAGCATAAATAACATAATTATCTAATGCCATGGATGTTAGCTAAACGACTTTTGTTGGCATCCGCGACGCTTCTTCTCGTGTCATTTCTTCTTACTTTGCCTTCTACATCTAATATTTTTGCCGCACCCATGCGGGAGGGCTTTAAAAATTCTGGAAATTGTTCCATAAGTCCGCCCACATCAACCTCAAGCATGACTTGTTGCTGGAGAGAAAAGATTCCTGGCTCTATATTGGGAGAAAAATATTGTCAAACATGCTATTATGGTCCCAATGGACTTCTTATAAGTTGCGATGATAAAGAATTACAATATGTTAAAACAACTGATAAAGATCAATCTAATACTTTGCCTCCGTTACAAAAATAGAGGTAACGTTTTAGAGCATTCAACTGATTCAAAACTCCCAAAATTGCTTCAAAAGGGTGATGCTCTTGAAAATCTGCAGAAAAGCAATGATATCTTTTCTGAGGACAAATGGCACGAGAGACTGAACCTAAACTAATGATAGGGTTCACGTTCCTATTTATAGAAGTGATACAAATTTTAAATTAATGTTATGTATTCCTATTACTATATTGGTATTACATCATTTCAATATGAGGACTAAGTGCATTCACTATTGGTTACTAATGCAAAGACCTAGTTGGTATCGTTTTGTTATACTTGGGACTTAATTCATTTGCTTTATCCAAATATTGTTGACCAATCTCAGTAAAACCTAGACGAAATGGAATATTTCCCCATATTATGCAACTTATTTCTCCACATCCTGAACATACAAATTCATTCCATTCCCACACTTTTGACAATGATTTTTATTTTGGTTGTTAGGTATTGGTCTATAATATTTTATCAACCACAATTTCATCTCTGGAGGTCACAAATTGCTTACATTCCTTTTATCCATTAATTTGTAATAGTAGATGCTGGCGGAGGACAATGAGTGTTTCTTGTTCAAGATGTAGTCATAACGCCTCTGCTAGTCTTCTATTCTCTAGTACTTTTCGACTAAACTTTTTTATTTTATGTTGAAGAAATCGACATTAGTAATAGGTGCAGGCACATAATCATCTGTGGCTCATGTGGGCCTTTCTGCCATTCGGCCCACAACGCACTTAATATAATGATTGAAATTATTTTATAGTTTGCTGATGATAATAAGGCAGGGTACAGAACACAATATGCTTAGGGGTGTAAGTTGGTCCGCCATACCACGAAATTTTCTAAAAAATAATTGTATTATTATTATGCTTGCTGAAATGTCGCTATCTCTATTTTTAACAAAAATAAAACTTCCTAAATTAAAGACACTTAAATTAGTAACACCGATACTTTCTTATGCTGATGATAAAGTGTAAGGATTGCGGCGAAAGGATTCCTGCAAGTTATCAACAAGATACGGTGTCGTTTGAAGCAACAAATTTCACTGAGCAATTAGAAAAATGTCCAAATTGCGGAAAAGTTAGACCTTATTTTAAAGCGGACTATTTCTTCGAAGAATGAAACCTACATAAATGAAAAGCAGCTTTGGCAATTTTGAGTTAAAATTTCCAAATTAGTGCCAGTTCACAGGCTTTCAAATTGGTATTGCATGAACGATACATCAGAGTTATTGAACTCCCAAACGACAATTCAAACTGACGATTAAGATCTTTAGGCTTGGATTCATTAATTGAAAATTTTTTCAACTTGACAAACATACAATTTCAAACACCACAATTTTATAGTCATGCCAGAGCCTCATTGCACCAATTAATTTTGACCCCAATTGTTAATCTTCTGAATCGGATAATTAGATCAAGTTTTTGCCTTCTAGAAAGTTAACATCAGTGAGAAATCTTAGGACTCGTTTGATTCATCCAACAGTCATAACAGCCTTCAAAGTCCAGTTGATATACTTCTATTTCGTTTTTGTTACATGTTTGACATAATTTTTCCATTTGAGCAACTTCATTATGTCATCTAATATATAGTGATTATCAATATAATCATCTCAACGTGTCAATTATGATCCTTATTGCTATCTTTTCATGGTTTATTCCACTTTATGTAAAGATTCGCTTAGCCAGTTGGATTCAGTATTTGCTTTATCCATCAACATCAAAACATTGTACCTCCCGCCAGTCGTTAATTAGAATTTCGAAGATAAGCCCCAGTTTTTGTCGAATTTTTCATAACAGGTTATTGAGTTATAAAATTACAGTTTTGTCCAACAATGCATTCTTATAAGTGTGAGAAATATATATAATGGGGACGGAACGGAATTGGTTGCTCAAGTATATTCAGATGTAGAAAATGACTTTAGAGAAAGATACACGAACTATCTAAGGACCATGAAACAGAAAATCTATGATACTAATCTAGGATATACCGAATTGGAAGATGAAAGAAAGTTGGTTAATCAGCAAGCTATGCGGACACCTGGACGAAGAGGCGAAATCATTAAAAGTGAAGAGATAGATAAAGAATTTTCTAGAAGGTATAGTGAACACAAAAAAGCAATGTTTTATTATGATTGAATTGTGCACACAATACACCTTTACGACTTAAAGTATAATCCTTATTTCTGAACTGAAAATGTTAAAATACATTTTTATAATTTTACAACTCAATACAACCTATAAGATCACAAAATGGTTATAATTTCTTAATTTTCATATGTAATCATTAAAATGAAAATGTAAATATACAAAAAA
>Ga0066686_10000935_pt1 | contig 11295 bp, 6 predicted proteins | sample GraSoiAngelo_135_FD_65627 | JGI IMG/M metagenome (GOLD analysis project Ga0066686, IMG submission 65627) | Grasslands soil microbial communities from the Angelo Coastal Reserve, California, USA - 14_0929_05_40cm | ecosystem: Environmental > Terrestrial > Soil > Grasslands | place: USA...
CGGGGATGAGACGCAATCCCAGCTCCCGCAGCCCGAAGAGCGGCCACACGAGATAGTGATTGAGCGCGAACAGCAACGGCCTAGGATTGGACCAGCTTAACTCGAGCGAGTTCTTCCACGTAGAGTACTCGTCGTCGTGGAGACTCCATTCGGTCAGCCGGTAGACCCGGAGTGCGATAGCGATAACGGTCAGCACCGCGATCGCCATCCACTGCAGGCGCTCATCGCGTGCCGGCCACCTGCGAGTGTCGGTCACGGAGTCCTGCCGCGGCCGATCGCCGCAGCCGCCAGCCGTTTAGTGGACTCCCGGTCCCGGGCCCAATCATCCACGGTGGTCGCCCAAGACGAAATCACAGCCAGGAACAGGTAGGGGAGCGTCAGCACCGTATAGGTGGCCCAGAGGCAGGCCAAGGTGTACCCGACGAGACCTGCCTCGAGCACTCCGAGCGGCGCGCACGCCCACGGCGCCACCCGACCCCAGCGTTGCCGGACCGATCGCAAGCGATGCCACGTCGCGCCCAACAGAGTGCAGTAGGCCAGCAGGCCAACGGTGCCGAGCTCCGTCCACACCGTCAGGTAGGTGCTGTGGGCATCCTCGCGCGGAGCACCCGCCCGACCGAAGATCGCACCGCCTTCGGCTACTTCTTTAGCGTAGTCTTCGTTCGCTTTTGGAAACGCTCCGACCCCGACGCCGAGCACCGGGTGGTCCCGGATGATTGCGAATGCCGACTTCCAGACCTGCAAGCGTTCCTTCGCAGATCCTTGGTCGTACGACCGAATGGCATTCGGATCGTCCAGCTGCCCGAGCGTCCAGAGCCGATCCCGGATGTCCTGGGGCGCAGCGGCAACGATCACGAGCAGACAGGCGCCGATAGTGACGAGGGCCTTTACCTTGTGCTGCGACCTCCACACCAGTATGAGCGCTGCGCCCGCACTTCCGACAAACACACCGCGGGAGCCGGTGAGCAGGATGACTACGCCAATCAGGGTGAGGCCGGCGAGAACCCCGAGGCGTGCCGGGCCACGGCGGAAGACGTACAGCAACGCCCCCCCGATGGCGGCGGTGAGGAGCGCTCCTGCGGCGAGGTCGTTCGGGTTGCTCCAGACGTAATTCCATAGCGCCCGCCCCAGGAGACGATAGCCCCGGGCGTAGTTAAAGAGCGCACCGCGCACGGGGAATAGCATGAACAGTCCGAACCAGGCGGTGGCGAACGCGGCAACCCGGCGCCCGGTGCTCAACACATGCACGCTCGCCAGAAACACAAGCGTGATCTTGGCGAACTCGGTCGTACGTTGCGCCGCCCAAACCGGGTCGAGGGAGTCGCGCAACGAGAGCACATCGAGGCCGAGGAGGACGACGAGGGCGGTGGCTTCGAGTCTCCAGCGCAGGTGCAAGCTCCCCAACGACAGACCGATAATCACGGACCCCACGGCCGCGGCGGCCGCGATATCGGCCCCCGGTAGGTAGTACGTGATGATTACGACAGCGAAGAACAGCAGCCCTAGGTATCCGGAATACCCGGCGTGTCTGTCCGGCCAGGGGAGCAGGTCCTGCAGCGCCACGGTGGGCTCACTGACCCGAGGGGCCACCCCCCTGGCTCCTGTGCTAGCGGATCCAGACATCGATGGCACTCGCTCGTGGCCGCACGAAAGCCCCCCTGCGCATAAGACATACCAGCTACTGGTCGAACCATCGTGGTGTAACTGTCGGCGCGGTCTACAGATGAGCTGCCCGCCGATCGCCAGCTCTGCGCGGCGGCTGTTGGAGGGGTGTAACGCGGCTGCTACACCTCCATGGCGGCGCCCGGCGGGGACCTAGCCACTGGTGCCAGGCGCGTTCATCACACGGTGCGCTTCGACCGCGATGTCAGGCGATTTCAGAACGAAGGTCACACCCCCAACGGCGGCGCGTAGATTGGCGTCACCAACAGATTCCGTCATACCTGCCTAGATGGTCGCTGGGCTGATCGAACGACCGCACCAAGTCGACGATGATCTGCCCATTCCGGGACGTTCCAAGAGCGCGAAACTCTTCCGTCTCGCTACCGATCACCAACACTTCAGATTGCTCCACGACGTCCGCAAGACTGTCCCGCATCAATGACCAGATATGGGGGATTTCCCCCTCGATGAATTCGCGATTGGCGCCCAACACTCGGGCGCTCGAGACGTCCCGGTCATAGATGGCAAGCTGCAAGCCCTTGCCGATGAGGGTCTCCACCAGCGTAACCATCGGTGACTCGCGAAGGTCGTCCGTCCCAGGCTTGAAGCTCAGACCCAGCACTCCGATGCGCCGCTTCCTGGTGCGGAGCACCATCGCAACCCCGCGTTCAATCTGCCGGCGGTTGCTGCTGAGGACGGCGGCGAGCACCGGCGTCTCGACGTCCAGTTGCTTCGCCCGATAGAGGACCGCCCGGATATCCTTGGGGAGGCACGAGCCACCGAACGCGAAGCCTGGCTTCAGGTAGTAGGAAGACAGATTCAACTTGGTGTCCGCACAAAAGATCCGCATGACCTCGCGACTGTCGATCGCGAGTGACTTGCAGATGTTGCCGATCTCGTTGGCGAAGCTGACCTTCAAGCCGTGGAAGGCATTGCACGCATACTTCACCATCTCCGCCACCCGGATATTCGTTACCCACAACGGGGCTCTAACGTCGGCGTACAGGGTCGCTACATCCCGGGCAACGATGGGGTCCGGGCTTCCGATCAACGTGAATGGTGGTTCGTAGAAGTCCAGGAGCGACGTGCCTTCGCGCAGGAACTCGGGGTTCACACATACCGTGAATCCTTCGTTCACCTTCCGGCCGGAGCTCTGCTCCAGAATCGGCACGACCATGCTCTCAGTCGTGCCGGGCAACACGGTGCTCCGCACGACGATCGTGTGACGGTCGCGCTTGCCTCGCAACGCGCTGCCGATTTCCTGGCACACGCGCTCGATGAACGTGAGATCGAGGTCGCCATTTGGCTTGCTGGGCGTTCCCACGCAAATGAGCGAGATTCTCGACCGAGACACGGCTGTGTCGCCGTCGGACGTCGCTTGCAGTCGACCGCGGCCGACCGCCTCTCTGACAGCCTCGTCCAAGCCCGCCTCGACGATCGGACTCATGGCGCGGTTTATCGCGTCCACCTTCGTCGGATTGATGTCCACGCCGATCACAGCTCTCCCGGCTCGCGCAAGACATACGGCGGATACGCAGCCAACGTAGCCGAGGCCGAAGACGCTAAGGCCGTACTCCACCTCGTTAGACGGTGAGCTCATGCCGACTCCGCCCCGCGTTCATCGCTTCCGCGCAGATAGCCTCAAACTCCCTGGCCGCCCTGGGCCATCCGAATTCGCGCCGAACCCGAGCGGCTGCTCTACAGCCCATAGCCGTCGCCGATTCGGGTTTGGTGAGGAGGTGCTCGACCGCCGCTGCGAAGTGCTCGGGCCGGTCGGCGAGCACGAGCTCTTGTTCGTTCTCCAACGGCAAGCCCTCGGCACCGATCGAGGTCGACACCACGGGCAGTCCCATCGCCATGGCTTCGAAAATCTTCAGTCGGGTGCCTCCGCCGATGCGAAGGGGCACGACATAAACCGTCGCCCGCTCCATGTAGGGCCGGACGTCATCCACAGAGCCCGTGACGATAACCGAGCCCGTCTGCGCGCTTAACTCAACCAGGGCGGCTGACGGATTGCGGCCGACGACCGTCAGTGACGCGTCCGGGACCGCCTGCCGCACCAATGGCATGATCTCTTTGATGAAGTACTGGATCCCATCGTCATTTGGGAACCAGTCCATGGAGCCGGTGAAGACGATTCCGTGCCGTTTGCGGTCCCCACAAGCGGTCGGACGAAAGTACTCGGTGTCTACGCCGGTCGATACGTACGATGCGTTCGTGACACCATAGTCGCGAATCATGGTGTCCCGATCCCTCGCCGAAACCGCCGCCACCTGGTCGTAGCGCCGGCACTCTGCCGCCTCGAACGCCGCGATCTTCCGCCACTGAGCGCGTAGATATGCTCGCGCAAGAGGCTGTTTGGCTACCTCGTAGCGGCGTCTCCAAATGGTCGCCTCCACGTTGTGCTGAAAGAGAACGGTCGGGCATCGGACGTTGGGCACGTTGACCGACGGCGTCAGGAAGTCGCATACCAGCACGTCGACCTCCCCAGACTGCGCCCTAACAACCACGTTGCGTTGCATCTCCCGACACTGGTATCGTGCGATCGCATAGGGCAAGCGGGAGGCGAGGTTATGTGCCAGCTCGGCGTAAAAGCGAACTGAGAACTTTCGGCAGAGGTGAAATGGCACCCGGACGAGTTCGCTGCAGTACTCCCCGGCCCGCTGCACCGCATCCGCTGCTCCGCCGCCACCATCCAACGTCAGGTAGGTAACCCGGTGCGCCCGGTTGAGCTCTTTGAGGATGTGGAACGTCCGAATCTTGCCGCCCTTATCGAGCGGGTGCAGTAGTTCGGTCTTAATCCACAGGATACGCACTACGGCAACTCCCGTGACGTCGGTCGATAGACATGCTCTTTAGCAAGGATCAAGCAACGGCGGCTGCTGCAACGGCGCGCGGCATTTTCGGAAGCTGCTCGCCGTCCAGGAACGTTCTTTGCCACAGCTCCAGATTCAGGAGCGCCCACAACTGTTCGGAGTGATCCACGCGCCCCGATCGATGCTCCTCCACCAAGCGCCGCAGGGATTCCGGGTTGAACAAGCCTCGCGCCGTCGCCCGCTCGCCGATTACGTACTCGTCGGCGACGGTGTGGAAAGGGCCTCGTAGCCACGCACCGACCGGCACGGGGAAGCCCATTTTGCGACGTGTGAGGATGGGTGCCGGCACTAGGCCTCGCATGCACTCCCGGAGGACATGCTTGGTCCTCCACCCGCGCAGCTTCATACGCGTCGGCAATCCGGCCACGAATTCGACCAAAGGGTGGTCCAGAAACGGCACGCGACTTTCGATCGACGCGGCCATGCTCATTTGGTCCTGCTTCATCAAGAGCTCGTGCAGGTAGGTCTTGCAATCGAGATAGAGGAGGCGGTTCAGGACGGCCTCCCCATCGACATGGCTCAAATACGCGCGCGCAACTCGATAGGGATCCGCCGTGCCCACGCGGGCCTGGGTTTCGCTCGTGAGCAGGTTTCGCAAGGCAGACCGAGAGAACACGGCGAAGTTGTCGAGGTAGATGCTTTCCAGGCCGGTGTCGAGGCACAGGAAGCTGCGGCTCAGCTTGCACCGCATCGTGGAGCCGACGTCCAGGCGTTCGATGGTGTGCCGAACTGCACGACGCAGGAGTCGCGGCGTCATCCGGTCGTACATGGCACCGAGCGCCAGATTTAGCAGCGTCTTGGAATAGCGCGCATACCCCGCCAGCAGCTCGTCGCTCCCCTCTCCGGTCAGCACGACCTTCACGTGCCGCGAGGCAAGCTCCGATAGGAAGTACAGTGGTACGCTCGAGGGGTGTGCGAGTGGCTCGTCCTCGTGCCAAATAAGTCTGGGCAACACAGTAAAGAATTGCTCCGGAGTGACCACAACTTCGTGGTGGTCGGTGCGGTACTGCTCCGCCACCGCGCGTGCGAAGCCCAGTTCGTTGGCCTCCGGCTCAGCGAACGCGACCGCGAAGGTCTTGATATTCTCTCCAACAAGCTCGGTCATAAGGGCAGCGATGGACGTCGAGTCGATGCCGCCCGAGAGAAACACTCCCAACGGAACATCTGCCATTAGGCGTAGCCGCACAGCTTCGCGGAGCCGTTCGCGAAACTCTGCGACGATATGCCCTTCCGAACGCCACTCGTCTGAACAAGCACCAAAGTTCAGATCCCAGTACTGGGCGATCCTGATCTGGCCTTCGTGCCAGTGGAGTGTCTGCCCGGGCAGTAGCCGACGCACTCCGGCAAACAGCGTGTTTGCTCCCGAGGTCGCGTGGTTCGCCAGGTAATCCGGTAACTCCGCCCAGTTTAAGGCTGGAGTGGTTGCCCCCGTCGCGAGCAACGCCTTGATCTCGGATGCGAAGTACAGCGAGCCGTCTTCCGTGTGCACGTAGTAGAGCGGCTTGACCCCCAACCGATCACGCGCGAGGAACAGCTCGCGACGTCGGCTATCCCAGATCGCGAAAGCGAACATGCCACGTAGCTGATGGACCGCTGGTGGACCATACTCCTGATAGAGCCGGAGGACGGTCTCTGTGTCGGATCGGGTGCGATAGCGATGCCCGCGGCACTCGAGCGATGCGCGGAGAGCTTGGTGATTGTATACCTCACCATTGTAAACGAGGTGGAGGGAGCCATCGTCCGCGTGCATCGGCTGATGCCCGCCGGCGATATCGACGATGCTCAGCCGACGATGAGCTAGGCCAACACCTTGGTCGAGGAATAGGCCGAGGTCGTCCGGGCCTCGATGAGTCATTGTGTCACGCATGCGCTTGAGCAGGCGCGCGTCCAGCAGGCGGCTGGAGCGAGGTGACAAGGCCACACCGCAAATCCCGCACATCGCGTCTCTTAGCCCTCCTCGCTAGGCACGGTGTCCAGCGCGGCATCCATGGTGTCGATCTGCAGCCCGGCGTCGTCAACGCGAGCGACGGCACACTCGACGCGTGACGGGAAGGCGAACACTGTCCGGCCGCCCACCGTGAGACGCTGCCCGTCCAGCAGCACCGCCTCCCTCAAGCATGTCCCGTCAGGACCCGTCCGCATCCAAGCCCACTTGCCGTCCGACGCGAAACGACCACTCTCCACCAGCTGCCCGGCCCCTGTGAGCACAACATCGTGCACGGGACCGTCGTCGACTGTGAACGCGCGGCCTTGCTGCGCTGGCACTTCTGCCACTCGGGGGCCGTGCTGATCCCCGCTCCACGGGATCAGAAACGTCACAAACTCTGGTGCCCGAGGACTGCGGCCCGAGAAGACGCAGACCGGTGTGGGCAACAGGCGGCCGAACTCGGGAGCGGCCCATCCCTCCTCGCGCCAGAACGAACCGTCCGACGCCAGCGTCGTGATCATCAGCTTGCTTGACTTAGCACCATCTCCCCATAGCGCCGTCGCAACCGTGGGCGAGGCGATTTGCAGGGCGATCCCGGGAGCCAGATGAAAGCGAAGCTCGACACCGTGTTCCCCATCAGACACAACAGTGTCTCGCACAATCCAATAGTCTCCCTTGAGAAAGAGGATCGAACGGCGATGAACGGCGGGGGCGGGTAGCCGTGCATACCCGTCATGGACTCCCTCGAAGTAATCGAGCCGCTTGCGCGAGGTCCATGTCACGAGGGAGGCGCGCGCGATGTGGCGCCAACTGAACGGACCGCCGGGAAGTGAGGAGGATTCCCCGTCGATCGTCAGCGTGGTGTGGGCTGCGGAAGACCGGAAGTACGACCGCCAGTGAAGGGAGCCGGTGTAGGTGTGTGTGCCAGGATCGATCAATACGCTTCGCCCGCGTGCGACGAGTTCAAAGGCGAGGGCATCGGCGTGGGCGTGGCCGCAATTGAGCACGCCATGTGGACCGCAGTCGATCACGAGGTAGTTGGTGTCCGGCGTCCAGCCGTCGCGCATCACGAAGTATCCGCCGACCTGAAAGGCCCGAGACGTGGAGGCAGGCGGCGTTGCCTCGAGACGATCAAACCGCTGCGGCCCCTCCGTCCCCAGGAGCCACAGCGTGTCTTCCGCGGGCGCCCCGGCTACGTATCGGTAGTCAGGCCTCGAGTACAGCACTGCTCCGGTGGCGAGCGCTGGCCGAAAGTCGTTTGGAGCGCGCTCGTCCAGCCACACCAGGCGTCCGCCGTCGTCGTCTCCCAGCAGCGGAGTCGCCCCATCGGGCTTTGTGACGTACAGGAGATGATCGAGCAGCGCCCGGAGCTGTGCTCGAGCCCACGCGGACATGTGCACACCGTTGAGTTCGCCAAGGATTCGCGCGTGCAGGTAGAGGTCGGTGGTATAGCGGTGGTAGTAGGTGGATCGCTCGAAGTAGACGCCGTCCGGCCCGACGTGCCGGCCCAATTGCCCCAGGAGAATCCGCCACCCGGTCCGCCGCCAGCGCGCAGCACGTTTGAATTCTGGGAACAGGGTCCCAAGATACACGAGCCCTAGTGCTTCGCCGGTGAGATGAGTATTAGGACTGGAGTAAGTCGACAGAAAGGTCTCAACGTGCCTGCCGTGGAGATACAGACTCTTGAGAATCTGCAGGAAGACTTCAGGCGTCAGGCTGGGCGACTCCTTGAGAAAGTGGAGTGCCCAAATCCATGAAATCGCGCGGAAGGCCACTTCGAGACTGCTAACCCAATTAATCCCGAGCGCGGGTGGATTCGCCCCGATCCACGCCACAAGGTGCGCGATGCAGCCCTCCGCGTACCGCTCATCGCCTGCAAACCAGTACGCCTTGCCGAGCGTTGTCAGGTATTGGTGTCGGTTCAGCTCCCAGATGATCTTTGGGTCGCCGACGACGGCGGGGTTCAGGTATTGGATGCGACGCCAGTGCCGCAGTGGCGTCCGCTTCCCCGAGACGGGATCCAACCGCCAGTCGATCGGCCGCCCGAACGACAAGTTCGTTCGCCCAAGCAGGTCAAACCCCCCTGCCAAGATTCGGTTCGCGCGATCTAGGGTAGCGCCTTCCGAAGGAGGCCACCGCGCACGCAGTTCCCGAACAACCGCAGCGCGCTGATCGAACGCCAAGAAAAAGCGAGGCCTGTCGCGCCTCCGAAAATGGTCAAGCAGGCCCGCGGCACTAACCGATCCGTGCGGCAGCGTGCTGGAGTCGACCTTTCGAAAGAAGGCCGCATCATTAAACGATCGGACGTCGGCCGACAGTCCGAACTGCTCCGAGAGAGCAGCGAGCAACTGGGCGCTCCGCACGCAGAACTCTCTCACCGTCCGGCCCCTCACAAGCGCGCGACCCCGTGCGAGAATGCCGGGTACGGGTTCGACTCGGCATTCCCGAAGGAGCCGCTCCAGACTATCCCGTGATGCCGGACTACGTCTGACGGGCATGCCCGCGTCTCTCCACCTGGGGCGCTGTGCACGAGATCGTCCGCAGCGACGGCGCGTTGTCGTATGCCCAACGGGGAGCCCCGTTTCGCCCCAGCGGCCCGGCCCTGCACGAATCGCGCCCGCCTTCCGAACCTCGGGTCAACCTACAACTCTTGAGTGGGCAATTTGTTACGATTACATCGCCCGCAGAACAGCACGCCTGTTACGGGAAGTGGCCGTTGCTGATCGCCCACATCCAAGACTGCACAGCAACCTGAGCACGGGGCGTTCGCCATGATTAGGACTCGGAGTGTTGACTCGAAACGTGCCGTGTCCCAACCGATGCACGCACTTCCTTGCCGTCCCCCGACCAGCGCTCCCACTCAAGCAACACGAGCAGCTTCCAGAGGACGTCGGCATGATCCCGCCGCCCGCTCAAGTGTTCGTGCACCAGCCGTCGCACGGCTTCCGGATTGAGCAGGGCCCCGAGCGACCTATCGTACTGCGTGATCGCGTTCAGCCGGTCACGCAAGGCAGTCTTGAACCAGGGTGCGAGGGGCAGGGCGAAGCCGTGCTTCGGTCGGTGCCAGGTCTCGGGCGGGAGACGCCCGCGCATCGCGTGGACTAGAATCCGCTTGCTACGGGACCCCTGCAGCTTGTAGCGCGCTGGCAGGCTCATCGCGAACTCGACGAGTCGGTGATCAAGGAACGGCGGTCGCACCTCCAGCGAGTGGGCCATACTCATGCGGTCCACCTTGGTCAAGATGTCGTCCTGAAGGTAGGTCTTGAGGTCGACATACATCAGTTGCGTCGTGAAGTCGCGGTGCCGGGCGCGCTCGAAGGCAAGGAGGAACGGGGCCGCGAGTTCCTCCGGGTCCAGGCTGGCGAAGTAGTCCTCTGAAAGCAGGCCCCCCCTCCGCGGATCGAGTGGTGAGCTGAGGCTGTGGAGGTACCGAACCCTCCGGTCGCACGCGAGGGTGCGGAGGCGGTTGGCACCATATGCGCCCGGGCCAATCCGGTCCGCGAGTGCATCGAGCGTATGGCGTCGCAGGTCGAGGGGAATCAAGTCTACCCAGCGAAGTTGTCGGGCGACGTCGTAGCGGGTGTAACCGCCGAAGAGTTCGTCAGCGCCGTCGCCGGACAACGCAACCGTGACACGGCTCCGTGCCAGCTTGCTCACGACCAGCGTCGGGATGGAGGATGCGTCGCCGAACGGCTCGCCGTGATGGGCTATCAGCTCCGGGACCAGCTCGACGAGGCTGGGGCGGGACAAGAACTCATGGTGGTGCGTTCCAAGATGATGGGCAACCAGGCGGGCGAACCGTCGCTCGTCGTACTCCGGACGGTCGAACCCTACAGAAAACGTCTCTACCGAGCCGGGCGAGAGCTCGACGACGGCAGCGACAATCACACTCGAGTCGATGCCGCCGCTGAGTAAGGCTCCGAGCGGGACGTCGCTTACGAGGTGACCGGCGACGGCCTCGAGCAGGAGCTCGCGCAGGCGCTGCGCCGCGTCTTGGAACGAGAGGTTGCTCGCCTCGTCGAGCGGAACGTCCCAGTACTGCCGCAGCTCCGTTCGCCCGTTCTGAACGATCAGGATGTGCCCGGCGGGGAGTTTCTTGACCCCGTGGTAGATGGTGCGGGGGGCGGGAATGTAGCCGAAGGCGAGATACTGGCCAAGGGCCGTGAGGTCGAGGTCCGGACGGCTGGTGAGGCCCCCACAAAGAGCGGTCAGCTCGGACGCGAACAGGAGTTCGGCACCGAGGTCGGTGTAATGAAGCGGCTTGATCCCCAACCGGTCCCGGGCGAGCACGAGCCGCGGCGTGCGAGAATCCCACAGCGCGATGGCGAACATGCCCCGCAGATGATGCACGAAGTCGGGACCGTGGTCTTCGTAGAGATGCACGATCGTCTCGACGTCCCCCCGCGAACGGAAACGATGGCCCCTGCGCTCCAGCCCTGCGCGGAGTTCCCGAAAGTTGTAGATCTCACCGTTGCAAATCGCGGTCACGGTGCCGTCCTCGTTGCGGACGGGCTGCTGGCTGCCGGTCGGATCGATCACTGCCAACCGGCGCATCCCGAGCCCGATGTGGGCGCTGCGGAAGCACCCAGCCTCGTCTGGTCCGCGGTGGAATAGCAATTGGACCATTCGATCGAGTGGGTCGGGGCCTTCCGGTCCATGATCGCCACGATACCATCCAGCTATCCCACACATCTGGCGCTCACGTGCACGGGACCGATCCCACGCTTGGCACTGGACCGCTCGTTCGGTCGATGGGTGACTTACGCAGAGTCAGGCAGGCAACCTTCTTTCGCGACGCCTCTCGCTCGCCCAGTCGGGTCAGGAACAGCA
>Ga0066686_10000939_pt1 | contig 11279 bp, 6 predicted proteins | sample GraSoiAngelo_135_FD_65627 | JGI IMG/M metagenome (GOLD analysis project Ga0066686, IMG submission 65627) | Grasslands soil microbial communities from the Angelo Coastal Reserve, California, USA - 14_0929_05_40cm | ecosystem: Environmental > Terrestrial > Soil > Grasslands | place: USA...
CACGAAAGCCTCCGGATTGGTCTCAAAACCGCCTAGACAACGGCTTTGTACCATGAAAGAGGCTTTTCGTGTTTCAAAAACGCGAATTATTCAGGCTAGAGACTCAGACCAAGACCCGAAAGCCCCTGCTAGAACCAATCGGGAGAGTCTTAGAGGTTTTGTTCGGGTTGATTATGGTTCTCACGATCACGTGTTCCTTCAGCATTGCCGAGGCGGATCGCAGAAGCATCCACACCATGCTCGCCGCCGCACTCGGTTGCAACCTTGCCTGGGGTCTCATCGATGGTTCATGTTGAAATAGCCATCTCTACTTTTTTACCCCACTGGCAAAACTACCAGTAGGCACAACAGCGTATCCAGTAAAATCCTTTACCCGATACTCGGCCAAATCACGGAAATCGCGATTCTTAGCCAAGCGAAGCTCAGTTCGGATGCAGGCGTGTTTCTCACATACAGAAAAGAATGGTTCCGGGCAGACCTGGTCGCAGGATTGACCGTCGCCGCTGTGGTCATTCCAAAAGCCATGGCATACGCCACAATCGCCGGGTTGCCCGTGCAAGTCGGGCTCTACACGTCTTTTCTTCCAATGATAATTTATGCTGTACTCGGAACATCTCGACCACTCAGCGTAAGTACCACAACAACTATTGCCATCCTGACGTCAGCCGAACTTGACCAAATCGTTGCAGGAGGCGATCTCCAGTCCCTGCTTAGGGCTTCAGCAATGTTGACGCTTGTGGTGGGGGCGATTCTCGTGCTGGCTTCGTTGCTGCGACTGGGCTTCATCGCCAATTTTATCTCTGAACCCGTATTAGTTGGATTCAAAGCGGCGATAGGACTCGTCATCATAACCGATCAGATTCCAAAGATTCTTGGTATCCATTTTCCCAAGGCCTCCTTTCTCCACAGCCTACTTGCGATTTTCCATGGGATTCCTGAAGCTTCGCTGCCGACCCTGAGTGTGGGAATTGTAACAATGGCACTTTTGGTAGGAATCGAGCGTCTCCTTCCACGCCTGCCCGCTCCGCTGATTGCGGTAGCTGCCGGGATTGTCGGCACATCTCTGCTGCATTTGCATGTGCGCGGCGTTCTGTTAGTTGGCTTGATTCCTAAGGGATTGCCGCCTGTCACTGTCCCAGACTTTTCCCTCGTTACTCAGCTTTGGCCTGGGGCAATGGGAATAGCACTAATGAGCTTTACGGAAACAATCGCTGTTGGGCGAGCCTTTGCTGGAGCTGAGGAGTCGCCTCCGCGAGCCAACCGAGAGCTTCTAGCAACTGGCCTGGCAACCGTGGGCGGCGCTTTCCTTGGCGCCATGGCCGCTGGTGGCGGCACAAGCCAGACCGCAGTGAACCGACTTGCAGGAGCGCGCAGTCAATTCGCACAACTGGTTACCTCCGGGGTCGTGCTGGCAACAATGCTCTTTCTTTCCCCTCTGATTGAGTTGATGCCGCAACCCACGCTGGCGGCGGTGATCATTGTCTACTCGATCGGACTCATTCACCCGAAAGAGTTTGCGGAAATTCTCAACGTCAGAAAAACCGAGTTCATTTGGGCATTGACTGCATTTGCTGGAGTCGTCTTGCTTGGAACCCTAAAGGGCATCATTGTGGCGATCCTGGTATCACTCCTAGGACTTGCCTATCAGCTAGCAACGCCCCATGTTTATGTGCTTGGCCGCAAGCCAGGGACCAACGTTTTTCGGCCCCTCTCAAAGGAATATCCCGCCGATGAGATCTTTTCCGGATTGTTGCTGTTGAGACTCGAAGGACGAATTTTCTTCGCTAATGCAGAAATTATTGGACAGAAAATGAGACAACTGGTCGAGCAATGGAAACCGCAGGTCGTGGCAATAGACTTCAGCAACGTGCCTGATCTCGAGTACACTGCGCTCAAGATGTTGACTGAAGGCGAAAAGAAGCAGCGAGAGCGAGGCGTGTCCGTTTGGCTGGTCGGGCTCAACTCACAGGTTATGTCAGTAGTGCAGAGGTCTTCATTGGGCAAGGTACTCGCTCACGAGAGAATGCACTTTAATCTCGAGCTGGCAGTGCACACGTATGAGACATTGGCCGCCACGACGAGTGCAGTCTGATGACGGCATGGGGTTGCCCCCAATTTGGCTTGCGCGAGGTGGTGAAGCTAACAGATACCCCGGCACACCCTGTCTACATAACGACAGATCGATGTACACAGTCATGCGGCGAGAGCATGGCCAGGCTGGCCTGATGGGAGGCCAGCAAATCAGTATTTTTCGGGGATGAAGCGTCTTTCCTCCAGCGAGGCTTGATCGTTGTAGGCATCTTTGTTTTTGCGTTTTGGCAGCTTCACCTTTTTCCGCGGAGCTTTGCCGTAAGGAATCAGGCTCAACAAGTGAGAAATGCAATTGAGCCGAGCTCTCTTTTTGTCATCAGAGCGAACAAGATACCATGGCGCATGTTTCGTATCGGTGGCCGCAAGCATGGCGTCACGAGCTCGAGAGTATTCGTACCAGCGTCGAAACGACTGCAAGTCCATTTGGCTGAGCTTCCAGTGCCGAAGGGGATCGTTAATGCGAGCCTCAAATCGACGTTGTTGCTCTTTCTGGCCCACTTCCATCCAATACTTGATGAGGATCGTTCCACCGTCTACGATATATTTCTCGGCAATCGGACACAGCTGCAAAAACCTCCGGTGTTGCTCGGGCGTGCAGAAACCCATGACATATTCCACACCAGCCCTGTTGTACCAGCTTCTGTCAAAGATTACGATCTCCCCACCTGCCGGAAAATGTTGCACGTAGCGCTGAAAGTACATCTGGCTTTTTTCGCGATCAGACGGGCTCGGCAGAGCTACGACTCGGAAAACACGCGGGCTCACACGTTCGGTAATTGCGCGAATGGTGCCCCCCTTCCCGGCCGCGTCGCGCCCTTCAAAAAGGATGATCACACGCAACCCTTTATGCTTGACCCAATCTTGAAGGTTACAGAGGTCGGCCTGCAGCCGACTGAGCTCTTTTTCATATTCCTTTCTTTTTAGGCGCGCCATTGTTCTCGCCTCTCTGGTTGGGGATCTACGCATCAGGGGATTTAGCAAACTGGCAGAACTTGCAGCGACCTAAAGCTGCCCGCTCAAACGAACATGGCGAACCGTCTTAGTCGGCGCGTCCGGGGACATGTCGTCTGGTTCTGGTGTTGAAAAGAACCCCCATACTCAAAAGGAACGCTTCGACCTCGGCAGATATGTGTGCAAGTACCAGCCTCACGCGCTTGGTCTCCAGGCTGTCGGCCAACTTCATGAGCATTCTTGGCGGCGACGTAATCAACCTCCTGTATATGATCGAATGTTAAGGCGCACCATTGAGGCCTGGAAGGTGAACTTCCAATCAATTCGAGTACTGCGTTCGTTAAGACCTCGGCATTCGCGTAACCCAGGGGAGATGCAAACCTACACACGATTTTCGGATGGCGAGCTTTGTAAACCCATTGGGTGTTATTTTCTTCTTGGGAGCCAACGCAAACGGACCGAGATCTGTTACCGGTCTGCATCTACTTTCACAAAGCTATACTTCGCACTGAATTGAATGCGCGGCGCATTTGCTTTTAACCCGCTCTGCTCCATCGCCCAGCCGTAGAGAAACTCGGCCCCAATATTGAGGGACCCATAGGGGTTCCAGATCAAGTTGGAACCAGTGTACGTTGCGTGGTTGTACGTCCCTGGAGTCGCTGACGCGAAGAAGGCAGTATTGTTCACTGCGGCGTAGGAGTAGACCGCACTGGAGCGCAAATTCTTCAACCAATAGTGCTGATAGGCAGCTTCGACTCCCACCGCGGGAGTGGCCTTCGAACTCGTGGCCGATTTTGGTTCTGCATCAATTCCCAGTCCGGATGTGTCCTGGAGATACCGTGAAATTCCGTGCCCGGAAGCGACAGCAAAGATCACGTTATCCTTGCCGAATGTTTTCACTCCAGTGGACACATTCACACCCCATCCAAAAACAGAATCCGTCTTCGGCGTCGGAGTGGTTGGAACAAAGGCCGCGATGGAACGAAATATTGCCGCGACCTGGAAATGTCCCCGGTCGAATTCCTGACGCAAACGGATCGCTCCATCCGGACTCGGAGCATTGGGTTGGGATGTGAATTGCGGAGTCTTGAAAATTATGTCAGAGCTAGGCTTTTCCACGGAAATATAGAATGTCGTGCTGGGCGTCAACGCAAAACCATAGCGCAACTGAGGATTTCGGATGCTAACCATGCCATTGGGTCCCTGAAAGTCGAGAGTATCTGGGAATCCATCCGGGTCCATGAAGTTTGAAAACGTCTGACCAATCAGAACGTTTCTTACCTGCGCGTAGGCATGACGTAGACGCGGGGTAGTTGCGTTAGTTCCGAAAAGGTCGCCCTCAACATAGAACCGTACATCTCCGAGTGTTGTGCTCGGAATCCTGAAGTCCAGACTCAAACGCGTCGGGCGGACCGACACAGTTGAGTTGTTCACGCCGACCACAGTGGGGATGGGAATCGAAGATGGGATGAAGGACTCAGCGTTTCCTGCAGGCTTGAGATCGTAGATGAAGTCGGTCTTGAAGTATCCGCCGATCTTGAGGATGGTCTGGGTTCCTGGCAAGCGGAAAAAACCCTTGTACTTAGGATCGAGGGGAACATTATCGAAACGGGCTGCCGCAACGCCATCCTCCGAAAATGTTGTGTAGGTTGCTGTAGCTTCCCCCACCTGCTTGGAAGGGGCAGCTTGAGCCAGAGGCTGGTTACTTTGAATGGTTCCCTGCTGCTGGGCAGACGGGGCTGTCGGGGCAGTAGCAGCCTCCGAGGCCTTGCTTTCTAGCTCGCCAAGGCGCGTTTGTAGCTTGCTCATCTGCTCCCGCAGTTCATCCAGCTGCTTGCGCAAGTCCTGCACGTTTTGATTTGAAGAATCGGACTGGGCAAAAACCGTGGCTGGGACTAAGACTCCGGCAAGCAAAGCTACCGCTGCATATACAAATCTTAGATTCATCATTGGGCGTTTTCTTAGGATTCTCGCAATCATGTGGTCCTCACGCGAAACGATCGAATTGCCGCCTGCGTTCCAGCCTGCAGGCGGTCTGATGGCCAGAGCAAAATTGCTGGCCACGCCTGAACAGCCCTTATTGGCGAAGGTTGGGGTATGTGTCTCGAGCGTTCAACTGTCACTTCTTACAGGGAAGAGAGGCTAGCTGGAGAGCCTCACTGTTTTCTGGCTCACCAGGCTTTAAAGCCAACTAGCAAGGTCTTGAGAGCGCACAGAGCGAGAGTTGGATTGAATACGGAAGCTCGGGCCTGCTAGTCCCATATTGATGAATCCGATTGGCTCCTAAGCAGCACATTGGAAAGGTTTCGGGAAGCCCATTTCGGCTGGCCTATGCTCCCGCGGCCCTAGCGCCAGAACTGAAAGGCACTGTGGCACAAATTGTAGTCCCTTGAGAGAGACTCGATTCAACCGATAGTCTGCCGTGGACCAGTTTCAGGCGTTCCTTCATGCTCGTAAGGCCCAGGCCGCGACCCCCAATTGCCTCGTCAGGATCAAACCCGACTCCCGAGTCACGCACAGTTAGCTGCAACTCGTTCGGTGTCCCCTTGATCCGCGCTTCAAAGTGTTTTGCCCCGCTGTGCTTGACCGCGTTCTGGAGGCTTTCTTGCAAAACGCGGAAAAGGCAAAGAGCGATCTCCCGAGGTAGCTGCTTTGGAACGCCCTCTGAGCTAAACTCAATCTCCACCATGCGCTCCTCGGATAGCTCTTTGCAGAAACTCGCGGCCGCTGTCGCGAGGCCCAGATACTCCAGCTTCGAAGAGTGTAAATGATGCGATAGAGCTTGCACATCGCTCGCCAGACTTGAGAGCTGTTCTCGGATTTCCATCATGCGTTGCGTCGTGGCAGGCGCAAATGGAGAATCTCCTTGCAAGCGCTCTAGATTGACCAAGGCCAAGGCAATTCGCTGATTGATGTCGTCGTGAAGCTCTCGAGCGATCCAGGTGCGTTCCTGCTCTTGGGCTTCGATTAACTTGCGGCTCATGTCGGCCAGCGACTCTTCAGCCCGTTTATGGTCAGTGACGTCTATACATGAGCCGATGTAGCCCGCAAAGGAACCATCCTGTTGAAATCTTGGCACTCCTAGATCAAGAACCCAACGATACTCTCCGTCATGACGGCGGAGCCGATACGCCATCTCGAAGGGTTCGCGCCGGTCAAAGGCGTTCGTATAAGTCTCCAGGCAGAGGCTCAAATCTTCGCGGTGAACATTTTCCGCCCAGCCGTTTCCCAGCTCCGCGTGAATGGAGCGACCCGTGAACCTCAGCCAGGGCTGGTTGAAATCAGTACGGAGTTTGTCCGGACCAGCCATCCAGATCATCACGGGAGCTGCGTTTGCCACCAACCGGAAGCGTTCTTCGCTCTCCCTCAGCTTCTGCAGGGTCTCCTTGTGTTCCGTGATATCCTCCTGGATAGAAGCTATGTAAATCACATTGCCCTGAGCGTCTTTCACGGCCCCCGCGTTGACAAGCACTGTTCTTTGCTTCCCTTCTTTCGTGAGGACGAGCATTTCCTGGTTGTATAACTTGTTGGTCGTCTTCCACTTTTCAAGCAGACTAACGAGCTTTAAGGCTGACTCGGGGGCATAGACATCGGACAACGGTTTGCCCAGAAGTGCTTCTTTGTTGTAACCGAGGGCCTCGCATGCTGCGGGATTCACATCGACGATTTCTCCCGTTGCTGAAGTCATATAGCAGTATGCAGGCAAAGTCGAAAAAAATTGGCTAAAGCGACTCTCGGACACCTGCCTTGCTTCTTCAGATTTTTTAGCCTCAGTGATGTCGGCTACCACTGAAAGAGCGCAGGGCTCTCCATTAATTTCAATCAATTCAGCCGAAGTTAGGGCCGTACGGACCTGGCCGTTTCTTGTGAGAAAGGAGACCTCTAGGTCTCGCACCGAGCCCTCCACTAGGAGCCGTTTTATGAATTCGATTCTCTGATTGGGATCCATCCAGATTTCCACATCGAACGCACTCCTGCCTATCATCTCAGCGCGGCTCCATCCGGTAATGCGTCCAAACGTTTCGTTGATTTCGATATAACGATGATCGTTCATACTGGTAATTGTGAAACCAAGAGGGCTTTCGCGAAAGGCCTTCGAAAACTTTTCTTCTGACTTCCTAAGCGCTTCCTCTACCTGCTTGCGCTCAGTGATGTCTACGGCCATACCGCGCATCATTCGAGCTTCGCCATTGGGGCCGTATTCGAATTCACCCTTGGAGACAACGTATCGTGTGGCTCCATCCGGCCGAACGACGCGGAACTCCTCACTGTAAGGCGCGCGGTTTTGTCTGGCCTGGTCTATCGCTTTCGAGACCCGTTCGCGATCTTCTGGGTGGACGAAACGGGAAAAGTCCCCAACCTGCGCTAAAAATATATTCGCGGGAATGCCGAACATGGTTCGTAGATCACCGAACCAGCGGTTTTGTTCACTCGCAAGCTCAAATTCCCATCCAACTGATTTGCCTGCCTCCATCGCCAAGCGAAGCTGATCATTGGTCCGAGCCAGATCGACTTCCGTCCGTCTTCTCTTCGACCGTTGCCAGAGGAGCGCAAAGATGGCCAGCATCTGCGCCAGGATCAAAAAAATGCTTATAAAGAGATACCGCTTATACAGTTGCCAGAGGCTTGTAGGTCGGTTGACCACGACGCTGGCGGGTGGCAATTTGCTCTCCTTTAACCCCCAACGCTGCATGGCAGTCCAATCGAACATGTAAACGTCTTGGCTTATTGCAATGGGGATACCCTGCGGCTTCTCTCCATTGAGAATCCGCACAGCCATGTCCGCTGCGACACGACCATCGTCCGTCCAATTCACCAGGTCGCCACCCACAGCTCCCGCCCTGAAATCCACATCGTCCATAACAAACACCGGCGCATTCGCGGCACCAAGCACCAAGGGTACAGACTGAGCTGAATCTACGAAGCGCTCGCCTGCTGCATCTTGGCTGATTGAAGTGTGGAAGACGATCGTATTGCTCGGCAGGTGGTGTAGTTGTTCCAGCAGCGTAGGCATCGCCAAGTCGGTGAGATACGTAAAATCCAATTTCGTCTCGTAATTGCGAAAGCCCTGTTTGGCGATAGCCTCCACTCGGCGGTCAAACTCGCCCATGCCGCCCACGACCACCACGTGCTTGGTTTGGGGTAGCAGGTGCAAAGCTACGTTTAGGGTTTCTTCCGGCTTTGGTTCACTCCTAACACCGGTAAAGTGCGGGTCGAGCTTTGGTAGCTCCCGTGGGTCTTCTATGATTCCGCAAAAGATCACCGGCGTATCCGCAAAGATCGGATCGTGCGCGCCGGCAATGAACTTCAGGGATTCATACCCTGCGGTAACGATCACATCCGGTTTGTGGCCTGAATATTTGTGTAGGAATTCCTCCCGGAATCCGGGTTCTGAAGCACGATCCGGAAACAAGGTGACTTCCAGGCTGTCGTCATAGAATTCAATTCTGTATGGAGTTTTCTGCAGACCAGCGAAGACTGCTTTCTCTATCTCTGTAAAGCCTGGTGATGCGGGAGTACCAAGGTCAGTGAGGAGAAGGACTCGCCGAGTCCCTTTGACCTGCGCGTTGACCCTAACCTGGAACACGAAACAGGCTAAAAGAAGAATGACTGCGGAGGCTGTCGATGCCTGCCAAGCTCCAGACCGCCACCGTCGCCCGGGTCCTAATCCTTTTCGGTCGGCATAAGGAGACTTGGGCACTTGCGGCCCTATCGGCAACTGAGCGCAGCACATAAACACTCTCCGAATTCCCGTCAAGTTCTGCGGGTCGTAATTGGGAGTTGGCTTCGCTAAGCCAGCAGACAAGAGTCTCCTTAATAAACTGTCCACCTTACCCTGTCAAGACTGACAGGTGAAATTACACGACCGCCGAGTTTCTATCTGACGGATAGATTATAGTAATAAACAGAGAGCTAACTCCACGCGGTTGACCTAGCGCCAGTGCTTTAACTGTGGGGCTTAGAAATGTTTTGCTTAAACGTGTCCGGTCAGAGGGGACGGTGGTGTCTGTGGGCTCAGCTCGGAATGCTAGCAATTAGTTTGGGGCCTGCAAACCGACTTTGTGCCCAGACGGGATCAACAGGCGCTGTGACAGGCTTCACGCTCGACTCTTCAGGCGCAGTTCTCCCCGACGTGATCGTCTGCCTCTCTAAGGAAGGTGGCGGTGAGGTCAGGTCGGCGACCTCTGACGAAGGCGGAAGGTTTAGTTTCCTTTTGCTGCCGCCGGGCACATACCAAGTACGTGCAGAAAGATCCGCTTTCGAACCGCTCACACTTCAAGCCATACACGTAACGGTAACTGAAACACTTCGCCTCGAACTTCACCTCCAACTTGCAACACGAATCGAGCGCGCCGAGGTTGTTTCGCATGCACCGATGGTTGAGACCGAGAGCTCAGCCTTAGGACGAGTAGTCAGCAAAGGCGCAGTGACCAGCCTCCCGTTGGTCACGAGAAACTTCGCGCAGATCACGGGACTTTCTCCTGGAGTAGTCGTGGGGGTCTTCAATGCAGGAGAGCTCGGGCTCGGCGAAACGGCGTTGCCGCAGATCGCCAAATCTAATGACGGGATCTATGTGCACGGAGCGCGATCCTATGACAACAACTTCGAACTGGACGGGATCAGTGTGAGCGACGTGCAAGGCAGTTCATCCGGAAGTGGCGGAATTCCGATTCCTAACCCGGATACGATCGAAGAATTCAAAGTGCAAACAGGTCTCTATGACGCAGCTTTTGGGCGCTATGCGGGGGCCAACATCAGTGTAATCACGAAGGCCGGCAGCAACAAGTATCACGGTACAGTTTTCGAGTTCTTGCGAAACAACGTGCTAAACGCCAACGAGTTTTTTCTGAACGAAACTCACCAGCAGCGCCCGGACCTGAAGCAAAACCAGTTTGGATTCACGTTGGGTGGGCCTATTAAGAAGGAAAAACTCATTTTCTTTGGCTCGTATCAAGGGACGCGTCAAATCAACGGACTTGCCGCTGGCCAGGCCAGAACTGCTTGCACGGCGACCTTACTGACCCCGCCCTTGACAAATGACAGGTCTGCGACGGCTCTCGGGAAGCTGTTTGGAGGCATGAAGGGCGAGTTGGGGGGAACAGCTGTTAATCCAGACGGTTCGAACATCAATTCTGCTGCCCTGGCCCTTTTGAACTTCAAGCTTCCCGATGGAAGGTTCTTGATTCCAACACCACAAATCATTGACCGCTCGAAGCCTCTCGCCGTGCAGGGCCTTTCTGTCTTTACCAAACCTTGCCAGTTCGCGGAAAGCCAGGTATTAGCCAACGTGGATTACAATGTTTCAGCAAGGAGCCGATTCGCTGGACGGCTTTTCCTCTCAAATGACAGCGAAACCGTCACCTTCCCTGGCAACGGTCTAAACGCGTCAGGTAACATCCCCGGCTTTCCGAGTCCCAGCGACTCGGGCTTTAGAGTTTTTTCTCTCGAACACACTTACGCACGAACCAGTAGCTGGCTGAACCAAGCGCGAGTGGCGTATGTTCGTACAAGAACGCGTACTGACGCGATTACTCCGTTCAAGTGGTCGGACGTCGGCGTCGCAGAGGGTGGTATGAGCGAAAACAACCAACTGCCCAGCCTGAGCATTCTTGGCTCTATCAGTGTTGCGTCAGGGTTTCCACGAAGAATCACGCAAAACAGCTTTGTGTTTAATGACATTCTTAGCTTTACTCGCGGGACTCAAACCATGCGATTTGGAGGATCAATAACGAGATATCAAGACAATGTCAATCTCGTGGGCCTCGGGTCATTCCTACACTTTCTCAGCTGGCCAGATTTCTTGCTCGGCCTCAACGCATCCGGCAACGGCACGGCGTACAGCAATGTTTTTGCTTCGTTCGATGTGTTCGGACTGACAGATCGCGAGTACAGAGCATGGGAGGGGTCGGCCTTCGCAGAAGACGACTACAGGATCAGTAGATCAGTGACCCTTAACGTTGGGTTGCGTTACGAACGCTTCGGTCAATTTGGTGACCGGCTCGGGCGGAACTCCAGCTTCGATTTCAGCAAAGCTGACAAAAACCCATCACCGGATGGGAGTCTCGACGGGTATATCGTTGCTTCAAATTTCTCAAGCGATCTTCCGCCGGGAGTAATACATACGAGTAATACGTTTGCGAATTATGGCAAAGGACAGAACTCGCTCGCCCCGCGAATCGGTTTTGCATGGCAGGTCTTGGAACATAGAATGCCACTGATACTCAGAGGAGGATACG
>Ga0066686_10000944_pt1 | contig 11265 bp, 10 predicted proteins | sample GraSoiAngelo_135_FD_65627 | JGI IMG/M metagenome (GOLD analysis project Ga0066686, IMG submission 65627) | Grasslands soil microbial communities from the Angelo Coastal Reserve, California, USA - 14_0929_05_40cm | ecosystem: Environmental > Terrestrial > Soil > Grasslands | place: USA...
CCTCGGTCTCGTTGCTGTTCTGCCAGTGCGTAAACGGGAACGCGGACAGGATCGCGGCCGCGGCCGCACCGCCCAGGCGCAGCCAGCCGACCTCGCCGACCAGCAGGCGGTGCGCCACGAGAAAGAGGCAGCCAGCGCCCGCGGCGGAGAAACAGGCGCTCATGAGATTCAGCCGCCAGGCGTACCCGCCAATCCGGACGATGCCGGCCCACACGTGGCCCATGAGGACGAACAAGGGTGTGCCCGGCGGATGCGGCACGCCGAGCACTTTGGCGGCGGTGATGAATTCGCCCGCGTCCCACAGGGTGACGGTGGGCGCGAGCGTGATCACATAACCGAGGAGGACCAGGAGGGCGACAGCGGCCGCCTCCCGGTAGGGGGGCTTAGGTGGCAGGCTGCGTCACGCGCTCGCCGCCTTCCAAATGCGAGACGGCGCCCGACAGAAGATCGCGCACCTGTTGCGGCGTGAGATGCCGATAGAGCAGGCCGTGGCTCGCCACCGAAATCGTCGACGTCTCTTCCGATACGACGAGGACCGTCGCGTCGGTCTCCTCCGACAGACCGAGCGCCGCGCGATGCCGCGTGCCGAGCGATTTGTCGGCAACCTTGAACTGCGTGAGCGGGAGCACGCACCCCGCGCCGATGATCTGGTCGCCGCGAATCAAGATCGCGCCGTCGTGCAGCGGCGAGTACGGCGTGAAGATCGTGGTCAGCAGATCGGCCGAGACTTTCGCCTCCATCGGCACGCCGGTCGTGATGAACTCCTCGAGCCCGATGTCGCCTTCGACCGCGATGATCGCGCCGGTCCCCGCGCGCGACAGGCGGTCGAGCGCTTCCGCGATCTCCTCGGCCACCGATTGCCGGTCGCCGCGCGAGAACGCGCGCATGAAGCGCGACTGACCGAGCCGGGCGAGCGCGTTGCGCAGCTCCGGCTGGAACACGACGACCGCGGCAAACGCGCCGTACGTGAAGACGACACCCAGCAAGGTGCTGATCATCGTGAACTTGGCGAACACGGCCACAAAGTAGGTCAGCGACAGAATCACGAGGCCGATCACGATCTGCAGGGCGCGCGTGCCGACGAGAAACAGCAGGAACTTGTAGATGACGAACGACACCAGCAGGATCTCGAACAGATCCGGCCACAGCCGTGGGGACAGGAACTTAAAGGCGTCTACGTTCACGTTGGATTGGTCGTAGCGCTCGCCAGTGCAAGGGCTTCGCGGGTCAACGCGACGTCGTGAACCCGAAACAGCCGTGCTCCCCGCTCCCACGCGAGGGCGCAGCCAACGGCCGTGGCGCGATCGCGGTCTTCCACGGGTCGCCCCGTCGCCGCGCCCAAAAACCGCTTCCGCGACAGGCCGACGGCTACAGGATAGCCCAGCGCGACGATCGTTGCCAGTTCGTCGAGCAGGCGAAGGTTCTGCGTCGCCGTCTTGGCGAACCCGAACCCGGGGTCCACGACGATGCGCTCCCCGGCGATCCCCGCCCGCTCCGCCCGCTCCGCCATCCCTGCCAGCTCCGCGGCGACCTCGGCGGCCACGTGGCCGTACGTGGCCATGTCATCCATCGTCGCCGGCGTGCCGCGCATGTGCATGAGGATCACCCCGGCCTGGGCGTCGCGCGCGACCGCCGTCAGCCCGGTATCGAAGCGCAGCCCGGAAACGTCGTTGATCACGGCCGCACCGGCGTCGAGCGCCGCCCGTGCGACCTCGGCCTTCCGGGTGTCCACGGAGATCGGGCCGACCGCACGCTTGGCGAGCCCCGCGATGACGGGAACCACGCGCGCGATCTCTTCCTGGACGGGGACTGCGGCGGCGCCGGGACGCGTGGACTCACCGCCGACATCTAACAGCCGACAGCCGTCTGCCATCAGCCGACTGCCATGTTCGATCGCGGCGTCGGCTGACGGCAGATGGCCGCCATCAGAAAACGAGTCAGGTGTCACGTTGACGATGCCAATAATCACAGGCTTTTCCAGCGACAGCTCCGCGCCGCGGATCGTCCACGAGCGTGCGGGTTCGGCGCGCGCGCCCAGGAGCCGGCCGAGTGCCGGGGCGAGACGCGCGAGCTCGGGGGGGGCCCGGTCGTAACGGGCGAGTGGAGCGATGCGGCTGGTAGAACCAGCCACGAGCGCCCATCCCCCAGCCCCCAGGCCCGAGGCCCCCGTGAGCACGTCGGCGCCGGACTTCGTGCCCCAGTGCACGAGCGCCTCGCGCTCGGCTTCCGTGATGTCTTCGATGAGAACGACGAACGGCTGGATCCCGGTCGCGGCGAACCAGGCCGGCTGCCCTTCCCAGCCGCGTGCCGCGAGCGCCGCGCGCACCGCTTCCGGTGTGTGCGCGGCGAGCGCGGTCATCTTCACCGGAGCGCCTGCACCACCTGCAGCCGAGCGGCACGCAGCGCCGGGAAGAAGCCGCCGACGACCCCCATCACCACGGCGAAAATGAGTCCGGCGAGAAGCAGCGCGGGTGTCACGCGGAAGCTGAACGCGATCTCGCTGAAGCTCGACCAGTTGGTGGTGCTGGTCACGATGCCATTGAGCGGCAGCGCAAACAGACAGCCCAGCAGTCCACCAATGACCGCAATGAATGCCGACTCGGCGAGGAAGCTGAGCAGCACGCTCGCCGGCCGGAAGCCGAGGGTCAGCAGCACGCCGATCTCCGGCGCGCGAGACGCGATCGCGGCGTACATCGTGTTGATCGCGCCGAAGACCGCTCCGACGGCCATGATCCCCGTGATCACGACCGCGAGAAAACTCAGGATATTGCCCAGCAGCTGCGATTGCTGGGCGTAGAACTCGGACTCGCGATGCACGTCCACGGTCATGCGCTTGTCGTCCTGCAGCGCGCGCTGTGCGTCCTCGAACGCGTGCGGATCGTTGAGCCGAAACGTGATCGATTGGAAGACGTCGCCGCGAAAGACGGGCATGAACTGCTCGTTCTCGCCCCAGATCTCGGATTCGAACGCCGAACCGGCGGCGGAGAAGTGACAGGCGACCGTCCAGTCGCGCCCGGCGAAATGCAGGGTTTGGCCGATTCCCGTATGCGGGAACCGTTGCACCAGCCGGGTGCCGACGCAGACTTCCGGCCGCCCGGACGTGAATCGCTGACCCTCGGTCACCTTGATGTTCGAGCGGACGTCCCACGCCTGGTCACTCACGCCGCGCACGACCACGTTCGCGACCTGCGTCGTGTCGAACGATTTGGCGAGCGGGATCAGGACGTAGACCTCCGGCGACACCAGTGGCCGCTTGTCCGCGGCCGTCGCCACTTGCGGGGACGCGGAAATGATGCTGACGACGTCGCGTCCCAAGCCGCTCGACAGCTCCGAGTCCGCGCCCTTGCGCAGGATGAGCACGTTGGTGTTCGAGCCGGTCTTGGCGAGCGCCGCTCGAAAGCCATTCGCCAGCGCCAGCATGCCGATGAATACGGCGACGACCAACCCGACGCCAAGGGCCGTCAGCGCAGTCGAAACGGGCCGGCGTACGACGCTCCGAACGTTGTAGACGATCGGAATCATTCGACGTGCCGCAGCGCCTGAACGACCGGCAGGCGCGCCGCCCGCAGCGCGGGAACGAGGCCGCTCGCCAGCATCAGGCCGACGGCCACGAGCGCGCCGATGATCAAGGTGCTCGTCGTGACCGCGAATCCCGGCAGGAAACCCATGCCGTTGAACTTGATCGCGGGATACAAGACCTTCGCTCCTCCGAGGCCGAGGACGGCCCCGCTCAGCGCCATGGCGCCCGCCTCAACCATCACGAGCCCAAACAACAGGCGATCGGAGAAGCCGACCGTCTTCAGCACGGCGATTTCCGCGGTCCGCTCGCGGGCGCTCATCATCATCGCGTTCGCCGTGACCAGCAGGATCGCGAACACGACGGCCAGGCCGATCGTGCTCATCAGAAAGCTCACGTTGCCCCACATCGTTGCGAAGCTCGCTTGGAACTCGCGCTCCGTCCCCGTCTTGGTGGGCGAGCTGGAATTGCGGAACATGTCGTCGATCGACTTGGCGATGGCCGGCGCATGCGCCGGATCGTCGATCTCCACGATGTACCATCCCGCGATGCCGGCCCGGCCGATGCGTTCGTCGAAGTAGTCGTGGTGGAAGATCAGCACGTCGTCGCCGATCGCCGGATCGGTCGGTGTGTAGACCCCGTCCACCGTGAACGTCCAATCGCCCTGGAAGATCGTGCCCTGGAGCGTGACATTCTGTCCCAGCTTCCAGCCGAATTGCGGGAGCAGCCGCTTGCCGATGATCGCCCCCGTACGATCCTTGAGAAATGCGTCCCGCTGCTCGGGTGGCAGCACGATCTCGGGATAGATCTTGAGATACGACTCGGCATCCACCGCGAAGTTCGCGAAAAACCGCTTCCCGTCCCCGTACTTACCGCCGAACCAGTTCGCCCAACTCAACCCCGTCACACCGCGCAGCGCCTTGATCCGGTTCCCGTACGCCAGCGGCAGCGGAAAGACGAGACCGGTCGCGTTCAGAGTGACCAGGCGGCGCGCGCCGCCAAACTGCGCCGTGGCCGCGAGTGTGGTGGTCACGCTGCGGAGGGACGCGAACAGGAACAGTGCCAGCGCCACGCTTGCGATGGTCAGGATCGTCCGGAGCTTGTGGCGACCCAGATTGGCGACGACCAACCGCAGATACTTCACCGCGTCCCCGTCGCGACCGCTTCGCGCTTTTCGATGAGATCCCCCTTCTCCAGATGCAGCGTCTTCTTCGCCCGCTCGGCTGCGTGCGCGTCGTGCGTCACGATGACGATCGTCTTGTTGAACTCACGGTTGAGCCGTTGGAGCAGCGTCAGCACTTCCTGCGAGCTCTTGCCGTCGAGCTGGCCGGTGGGCTCGTCGAGCAGAATCACCGTCGGATCCGCGACGATGTCCCGCGCGATCGCGGTCCGCTGCTCCTGGCCGCCCGACAACTGGCGCGGGTAGTGATCGGCGCGGTCGGCGAGGCCGACGACGTCGAGCGCGATCTTCACACGCTCGTTCCGCTCTTTCCCGGACAAGCGCGTAAGCAACAGCGGTAGCTCGACGTTCTGATAGGCGGTGAGCACCGGCAGCAGGTTGAACGACTGGAACACGAAGCCGATGTTGCGCGACCGCCAAGCCGCGAGCTGGCTCGCCGACATCTCGCTCACGGCGGCGCCGCCGACCCGCACCGAGCCACGCGTCGGTTTGTCGAGCCCGGCAATCAGGTTGAGCAGCGTCGATTTGCCGGAGCCAGAAGGGCCCATCAGCGCCGTGAAGCTTCCCGCCTCGATATCGAGCGTGAGCCCGGTGAACACGTCGATGCGCTGCGTGTCGCGCTGGAACGACTTGTCGACGTCGCGGATTTCGACCAGTGCCATGCGGGTCCTATGTCAGGTGTGGTGAATCGTGCGTGGTGCGTCGTGCGTCGTGCGTTACGGCCCGACCTTTACGCGCTGGCCCTCTTTGGGAGTTTCAATCCCGCCCACGAGGAGTTGTTCTCCGCCGGCCAGGCCGGAACGAATCTCGCGGAAATTACCGCTGACCGGACCTGCGTCAACGTCACGTCTTTGTAACCGTCCGTCACGGACCATCCACACGACGTCCCGGCCGTTCTCGGATCGCACAGCCTCGGCGGGAACAATGACTCTCGGCCTTTCGGTCGCTTGCTGGGGGGAGGTACCTCCTAAAAACTCCACCTTGGCTCCCATCTCGGTGAGAATCCGTGGATCGCGATCCACGATGGTCACCTTCACCTGCACCGTCGCGCGCTGCCGATCGGCGGTCGGCACGACCTGCCGTACCGCGCCGCGAAATGACGTATCGGGATAGGCGTCGAGCGTGATGCGCGCCTGCTGCCCGCCTTGAACGCGCGCGATGTACGCCTCGTTGACGTCCACCTCGACCTCGAGCGTCGCGAGGTCGGCCATCGTGACCACCGCGCCGCGCGTCAACCCGCCGCCCACTGAGGGCGCGACGACTTCTCCGACCTCGGCCTCCTTGCGCAGGACCGTGCCGCTGAAGGGCGCGCGAATGTAGGTATTCTCGAGATTCGCCTGCGCCACGCGCAGCGCCGCGGCGGCGGCGTCCACGCGCGCGGTCTGCGCATCGACGCGTGCGTCACCCTGCCGAGCCCGGCTCTCGGCGTTCTCGACTTCCTGCGGCGAGACGAGGTTGGGGTTCTGGGCATGGATATCGCGCACGCGCACATATTCGCGCCGGAGCTGATCGCGGTCCGACTGCGTCTCGATCAGCGTGGCTTTCGCGCTTGCGAGTCCCGCCTCCGCTTGCCCCACCGCCGCGGCGTAGTCGGCGTTATCGAGCCGGGCGATGACGGCGCCTTTCTCGACACGCGAGCCTTCACTCACATTCAGCATGGCGAGCCGGCCAGGAATTTTTGCGGAGACCGCGGCTTTCGTTCGTGCAACCACGTAGCCGTTGGCCACCACCGCCACGGAGCCGCTACCGCCCCCTACCGCTCCATTACCGCCGGTTGTCGCTGATACGGTAACGACCTGCACGGGAACCGTTCCCCCGCGTCGCCCGATAACCATCACCACCGCGATGATGAGCACCGCGGCGGCGGTAAGCCACAGCACGCGACCCAGCGCCCGCTTGACCGCGGGCGGTGGGTCGTCGCGATTGATCCGAAGCTTGGAAAGGTCTGCGGCTGGGGGAGAGGCGGTCACGCCCCGGCGGGCTCAGGCGGCGGATTGCGCAGGATGCCGCCACTGGTGCGCGCCTGCGCCTTCTCCTTGTCCGCGGCTTCGCCCGTGTCCGCGCGCTGGGGCGGTGGCGGCGGCACGTACGGCGGCAGCGGCCGGCCGGCGATCACCAGCTCGACCTGCTCGCGCTCTAGCGTCTCGCGCTCGAGCAGCGCCGCCGCGAGCCGATCGAGCGCGGCGCGGCGCTCGGTGAGGATCCGCTGCGCTTCACTGTAGGCGTGCGTGAGGATGTTCTTCACTTCCTCATCCACAATCTGAGCGGTGCGATCGGAGATCTCGCGCCGCTGCACGACTTCGCGACCCAGGAAGATCTCCTGCTCGCGGTCGCCTACGGCGATCGGACCGATCACGGCGCTCATCCCGAACTGCGTCACCATGCGCCGCGCGATATTGGTGGCCTGCTGGATGTCCTGTGCCGCGCCCGTGGTCACCTTCTCCGGCCCAAACACCAGCTCCTCGGCCACCCGGCCGCCGTACGCCATCGCCAGCCGCGATTCGATGGAGCGCTTGGTGTATTTGTGCAGCTCTTCTTCCGGCAGATACGCCGTCAGGCCGAGCGCTCGACCGCGCGGGATGATCGTGACCTTGTGCAGCGGATCGGCGTCCGGCACCGTCACCCCGACCAGCGCATGGCCGGCCTCGTGATAGGCGACCAGGCGCCGCTCCTCGTCGGAGAGCACGCGGCTCTTCCGCTCGAGCCCGAGCATCACCTTGTCCTTTGCGTCCTCGAAGTCCTGCATGTCCACCGCGGCCTTGTTGCGGCGGGCGGCGAGGAGCGCGGCTTCGTTGACGATGTTCGCGAGCTCCGCGCCGGCCAAGCCCGGTGTGCCGCGGGCGATGCGCTCGAGATTGACGCCCGCGGCCATTGGGATCTTGCGGACGTGCACGCGCAGGATCTGCTCGCGACCCTTCAGGTCCGGCATGTCGACCACGATCTGGCGGTCGAAGCGGCCGGGCCTGAGCAGCGCCGGGTCGAGAATGTCGGGCCGGTTCGTCGCGGCGAGCAGGATGACACCATCATTGCTTTCAAAGCCATCCATTTCGACGAGCAGCTGATTGAGCGTCTGCTCGCGCTCATCGTGACCGCCACCCAGACCGGCCCCGCGATGCCGGCCGACGGCATCGATCTCGTCGATGAAGATGATGCAGGGCGCGTGCGCCTTCCCCTGCTCGAACAGGTCGCGCACGCGCGAGGCGCCGACGCCGACGAACATCTCGACGAAGTCGGAACCCGACATGGAGAAGAACGGCCGGCCCGCTTCGCCGGCGACCGCTTTGGCGAGCAGCGTCTTGCCCGTGCCCGGCGGCCCGACGAGCAGCGCCCCCTTCGGCAACCGCCCGCCGAGGCGCTGGAACTTCTGCGGGTCCTTCAGGAAATCGATGATCTCCTCGAGCTCCTGCTTGGCCTCGTCGCACCCCGCCACGTCGGCGAACGTCACTTTCGGCGTGTCGCCCGCGAGCAGCTTCGCTTTCGACTTGCCGAAGGCGAAGGCACGGTTCCCGCCCTGCTGCATCTGGCGCAGCATGAAGATCACGAGACCGAAGATCAGGATGTACGGCAGGAACGTGAGCAGCACGACGCCGAACGACTGGCCGGTCTCGCGCGCGCGCACGTCCACGCCCTTCGTCGAGAGGTTCGCCGCGAATTTGTCGTCAGCCTCGAAGGGGAGCAGCACGTTGAAGCGCTCGACCGTCTGGCGTTTCACCACCACCGGCCGCTGGAACGTGCCGCGGACCTTCTGCCGCTCGGCGATCTCCACCGACGCGATGTTGCCGGCGTTCAGCTCTTCGGTGAACTGCGTGTAGGTGATTTCGGCTTCTTCGCGCCGGCGGCTCGAGGCGAGCTGCACCAGCGCGATGGTCCCGACGATGAGGAGCGCCCAGAACGAGAGCGTCCGCAGCATCCGGGCCCAGTTGAATTCCCGCGGTGGCGGCGGGATACGATTAGCCATCTACGTTAGACTCGCTATATAGGGAAGGTGCCGGAAGTTTTCCGCGTGATCGAGACCATAGCCGACCAGGAACAACGTCGGCGCGTCGAATCCCAGGAATTTCGCTTCCAGCTCCAGATGTTCAGCCACATGTTTGTGCAACAGCGCACAGATCTCCAAGCTGCGCGGCCGCCGCTGCCTGAGCAGCGCGACCAGCTTGTTCAACGTCTTGCCGGTGTCGATGATGTCCTCGACCAGCAGGATGTGCTTCCCGGCGAGCTCGGTTTCCGGGTCATACACCAGCCGCACATTCCCGCTCGACACCGTTCCTTCGCCGTAGCTCGATGCGACGATGAAATCGACCTGCAGCGGCCGGTCGATGCGCCGCACCAGATCGCTCAAGAAGATGAAGCTGCCCTTGAGCAGGCCCAGCACAAGCAGGTCCCCGTCCGGATAGGCTGCAGTGATGTCACGCCCCAGCTCGCGGACTCGCTCGGCGATCGTCTCCTCATCGAAGACGATGCGCTTGAGCTCACGTCCCCCCGTCTGCCTCAGCTGTGCCGTGCTCGGTAACATCCAACCTCACCGCTCGAGTTCCGGGCGCCGGCACGCCCTCCGCACTGCGACAGATGCCCGGCACCCAGAGAATGGTTGCCCCTCTACTGACTACGGGATAGCGCGAGCGCACGCTGCGCGGCACCCGCGCTTCCATGAGTAGGCGTCGCAGCGGCCGATGCCCGATGCCGCCCAGCGGCACCACCGAATCGCCACGAGCCGGCGGTCGGACTTCCCAGGCGGTGCTGTCCACCCACGTCGTCCAAGTGGCGCGCTCGATCCGCTGCGGAGCCGCGGCGGGCGACCACGAGATCTCAAATGCACCGAACAGCGCCGAGCCGCGCTCGCCAACCTGTGAGACCCGCTCGAGAGCGCAGTCGATTTCAAACGTGGCGTCCCGTCGCACGTGCAGCCGGTCGAACGCAACTTCGGCCGTCCAGCCATCACCCAGCGGAACCCGGCGGCCCGACGGCCGCGCTGCCAACTCCACCAGTCGCCGCGCTTTGGCGGGGCCGAAGATTAAGCCCGCTCGGCGGGCCGCGGCGCGCAAAAGCGCGACGGACAATGCGTTATCATAGCCGCACACACTCGCCCGGGCAACGGCAAAGCCGTTTTCGTCCACGCGGAGGCCGAGATCCGGGACCAGGTCCAGCACTCGGCTCCACGCGCGCTTGTCACGCGCCGCGTGCCGCCCCAGGGCGAGCAGATCACGCCGCAGCCGTGGGGTGGGGCCGAGTCGCTCATGCAGTAACGGAAGCAGCGTCGTGCGTAGCCAGGAACGCAGGTGCCGCGGATCATGGTTGGCGGGATCGTCGTGCACGGCCAGGCCACGCGCGTGCGCGTAGTCTGCGAGCTCGCGGCGCGAGAATGGCAGGAGCGGGCGCACCAGACCACCGCGCGATCGAGCGCTGATACCCGCGAGTCCCGCGGGCGCGCTGCCGCGCAGGGCGCGCAGGAGGATCGTTTCGACCTGATCGTCTTCATGGTGCGCGGTCACGATGTACTTCGCGCCGCGGCGTTTTTGGACGTCACGTAACCAGGCGTACCGTGCGCGCCGCGCTTCGGTCTCGGTCGTCTCCGGCCCGAGATTCAATTCATTGAATTCGAATGGCAATCCGTATTTTTCTGCGAGCTGTTTGACCGTCCGGCTGACCGGCCGTCCGGCCGGCAGGATTCCATGGTCCACATGCGCCACGACGAGCGTGAGCCGCAGCTCCTCGGCCATCGCGCGCAGCAAGTCGATGAGGGCCACCGAATCCGCACCGCCCGACACGGCAACGAGCGCCTCTCCCGGTTCGCCGAAGAGCCGAGCCTTCCGAATGTGGGCCAGCACGCGCGCCGACAGCGAGTCACTAGTGGCCATGTATCTTGAAGTATGCTCCAACCCGACGTCACCTACCAACTCCTGCGCAATCTGACATCCCCAGTGGTCGCGATTACCAGCGTCCGAGACGGGAAGGAGAACGGCATGATCTCCGATGCAGCGGTGCGCGCCTCGATCGTGCCGACCGTACCCCGGCTGTCGGTGTACATCCACAAGTTCAACTACAGCCACGACATGATCTACGCGACGGGCCGCTTCGCGCTACACCTGCTGCATACGCGGCAGCTGGACGTGGTGCGGCGGCTCGGGTTCTTTAGTGGGCGTGACCAAGACAAGCTCGCGGGGATTCCGCACGACACCGGCACGCTTGGCGTACCAATCCTTGATGAGTGCTTTGCGCACTTCGAGTGTAGCGTTGTGAACGTCATGGATACCGGCAGCTCGACGCTCTTTCTCGGCGATGTAGTCCACGTGGGCCGCGGCAAAGCCGCCGGGCTCGAGCCCAAGGGCGAGCTGCTGACGGCGACGTACTTTCGCAACAACATGCCGGCGGAGTGGAGGATCGAGTACGAAGCGAAGCTGAAGGAAGCGCAGCAAGTCGCGGCGGAGATGTCGCGCAGGATTCAACCCGTCGTTTGGAACCGGAGGTGATTTATGCGCGCAGTAGTCGCTGGGGTTCTGGGATGTCTAACCGTCGCGTGCGGGTCCCCAGGTCCACAGGCATTTCTGGACACCGACAAGACGGCGATACG
>Ga0066686_10000945_pt1 | contig 11262 bp, 8 predicted proteins | sample GraSoiAngelo_135_FD_65627 | JGI IMG/M metagenome (GOLD analysis project Ga0066686, IMG submission 65627) | Grasslands soil microbial communities from the Angelo Coastal Reserve, California, USA - 14_0929_05_40cm | ecosystem: Environmental > Terrestrial > Soil > Grasslands | place: USA...
GAGCGCCACATGCTGACGCGCGGGGGGAGGCGCAGGGAAACGGCTGGGCTGATCGCGCGGTGGATCGAACAGACCGTCATCTGTGAGCGGCCGGCGGAGGCTGGGTAGCGGCCGGCTCAGACGAGGGAGTGGCCGGGGAGGGCCGAGCAACTGGCGGAGGGGCCCGAGAAGTCTGCGGAGGCCGGGAAGAAGGGAGCGCGTCAGCTTTCGGAATCCAGCGGCTGACGTCGACGCCCCAAGCGTGGAGCTTGTAGAAAACCTCGATCGTTTCGCCGTCCTTCACGCGGGAGGCCTGCTCCGTGGAGACGAAGATCTTGACGTCCCTGCCATTGACCTTCACGGAGAGGTAGGCCGTCTTGCCGCCGGGCTGAGCTGAATCGACGCCGTGGGAGAGGACTGGGACGAGGGTGCTCTGCGCGCCCACCTTCTCGGGATTGAACATGCTAGTCCAGAGGAAGACGACGAAGGCCGCCGCGAAGGCCGCGAGGACAGGAAGGGCCAAGGCCCATTGCCACCAAGGTGTCGGCTTGTGTTCTTTCACAGAAGAAAGCCAGCCGCCCCTGCGGCGGTGCGGAGGTCTGCCGGAACGGGTCACGAGGACCTCCGCCCAAGGGCTCGGGTCACGATGGTCCCGACAAGCTCGAGGGGCTCATACCTTCTCCGTCTCGCCTCGCAGAAGCCCCGGCAGCTCGCCCAGACTCGCGACGCTGCGTACATTTTTCGGCGCGATCCCGTCCCGGTCCAGCAAGACACCCACCATCCCGACGGCCTCCGCGCCTCTGTAGTCCGCATCGAAGTCGTCGCCGACATGGATCGACTCCTCCGGCCGGGCACGCGCTTGGCGCAGGGCTTCCTGAAATATTTCGGGAGAGGGTTTCTCGTGCCCGACGCGAGAAGAATGAACTACCGGCTCGAAGAACGAGTCCAGCCCCAGCCCTTGCAGCAGTCGCGGCAGCCGCGAATCCCAATTGGAGATGACCCCGAGCCTCAGCCCTCTGCTCCGAAGCTCCGCAAGAGTCTCCGGCACGTCCGGGAACACGGCCCAGGAAGCGGGGTCCGCGAAGGCCCCGTGCAACGCGTAGGTGGCTGAATCGACAGGGACGCCGCTTCCGAGGCGCGCGAGCACCCGTCCTACGTACGTCCGCCAGTAGCTCATCTCGTCTCCGAAGGCGCTGTACCGGTCCCGCCCCTCACCGATCTCGTCGCTCAGCTCTTTCCAGACGACCCCGAAAAGGCGCATGAACTCCTCGGCCTGAACCTCGATGCCGAGAGGCCGGAGCACGCGCCGGTAGATCTCTCCCATCGTGGGATGAGGGCGGATGAGCGTGGCGCCGACATCGAAGAAGACCGCGTGCGCGGGTTGCACGAGGACATTCTACTTTCAGCAGCCTCGTCTTTGCCGCTGGCAGTCCGCGTTGCCTCGCAGCCTGTCCGCGTCGCACCGCAACGGCGTCGCACCGCAGTGAACCGGGCCGCCATTGGCGGGGATTCTCCCTTGCCCGGCGGCAGGCTGCATCGTATAGGAAAAGACGAACCAGTCTCGGCGGGATCAAAATGCACGTCGAGGCAGAGCCTTTGGTATCGGGGCATTGGGAGGGTGAGAAGCCGACCCTGGCAATGCTTTCGGAGCATGAAGGGCAGCGGAGTTTCCTGAACAATCCGGAAGCGAAAGGAGGAAGGCGATGTTGCTCGCTGTCGGTTCGCACTTGGGGCTTTGTTCTCTTGTCGAACGGTCCCGAGCGTCGCGGCGCGCTCGGATACCGAAGGGAGAGGCTCGATGCAACCTTACGCCCGGTTCCGAGCCGGCGGCATTGTTCTTGATCGCTTTCATGGCGGTCGCTGGCCTCGGTGTCCCTGCGGCCTTGGCCGATCCCCTGGGAACCGCAAGCGGCACCGTCGTTGACTGCGCGCCCGGCGGCCTGCGGGGAACGTGCTACGAGGTTGACGTGTCCTGTCCTGTGGAGGGGATCGACGATCAGACCGTCACGATCAAGGTCACGGAGCCGCTGGTGGCTCCAGTCGGCACGGTCGTCTTCACCATCGGAGGAGGAGGGACTGCCTATTACGATCAGAATTTCGTATACGGTCGCGAAATCGTGAGCCAGGTGCTGCAGGCGGGCTTCATCACGGTGCAGACCGACTTCAACGGAGGCCAGGTGGGCTGGCTGACCGGTCCCGGAGGCCCTCGGAAGCTGGCCTGCCGCTATGCAACGCTGGCCCGATGGATCTACGACAATATTCACCAGGGGGGCGAGGAGGAGCCATTCTGCTCGACGGGCGCCAGCGGCGGGGCCGGCGCGATCGCCTACGCCCTGGCGCACTACGAACTTGGGTCGATATTCGCGATGGCCGAAGCCACCAGCGGCCCGCCCTTCGGGAGGATCGATTACGGCTGCGTTTGCTGGCCTCCTCGAACGCGGACCGTGGACTGCCCCTTTCCCCACCCGATCTCCGAATGCTACGACATTTTCACCGCGGAGCATTTCGTCGATCCCTCTTACGATGGAGATGTCGATCCTCCCTGGCTCATCGACTCCGAGGACATCTGCGGCCAGGACATCCTGACTCACGGCTCCGCGCACGCCGATCTGTTCCAGCAGGACAGCGTGGCCTCGTCTGACGCCTGCTTCTCGTACCCTCGAACAGACGTCCACGTCCTGTTTGGGGGCCTGGATGGCTCGGCGGCGGTGCCTCAGGGTCTCGAGTGGGCCGATCTCATCACGTCAGGGAAATCCGTCGAGTGCGTCGCGGACGCGCCGCACAGGATCCCGGACGTCGTGGACGGCGCGATGAAGATCGCCAGCGACCTCATCACCTACTGCCGGTTGCAGCCTTCTCAGCCGGAGGACCCAGAGTTTCACAAAGACCTTGTCGGTCTTCAGTGAGCGCGGCTTCGTGACGCGCCCCTCAAGCATCAGACCGCCGGATCGCGATCGTGCCCCTGGCCGCGCGGTCCGTGTCTCGGGCTGAAGCGAGGCGCGCCTTTCCCCCGGCCCCTCTCACGGTAGCGATCTTTCGTGCTAGAAATCGCTGTATGGCGAGACCACAGATCTCCATGACCTTCCCCTGCTACAACGAAGGGGCGAACGTCGCCAAGATGATCACGGACAGCCTGGCCGTTCTCGAGCGCTTCTCCGACCGGTACGAAGTCATCGTCTCCAACGACGGTAGCAGGGACAAGACGAGGGAGATCGCCGAGTCGTACGCGGCCAGACATCCGGACACCGTCCGCGTCATCAACCAGTACCCCAACATGGGCTACGGGCATGCGCTCAAGAGGGGGCTGGAGGCGGCTCGCTACGAATGGGTCTTCTTCACCGACGGAGACTGCCAGTTCGACCTGACCGAGATGGAGAAGCTGGTTCCCTTTCTCGACAGCCACGACATCGTGACGGGCTTCCGCAAGAAACGGCGCGACCCGCTCCACAGGAAGCTCAACTCGATGGGATGGAACACGCTCGGGCGCCTCCTGCTGGGAGTCAGGGTTCGCGACGTGAACTGCGCCTTCCGCTTCTACAGGAAATCGTTCCTCGACTCGATCACGATCGAATCGAATGGAGCCATGATCAACACCGAAATCTACGCCAAGGCGCGCCGGCTGGGGATGCGAACCAAGGAAGTGGAGGTCACCCACTACCCGCGAAAGGAAGGGACCCAGACGGGAGCCGACCCGAAGGTGATCCTGAAAGCCTTCAAGGAGCTCTACGCTCTGCGGAAGAGCCTGAAGTAATATCCCGCTCCATGGTCGGGCAGCCTTTCCCGCCGGTGCCGGCCGCCCCGCTTCCGGCCGCCGGCAGCGACGTTTCGGAAGAACTGCCTGCTGCTCCCGGCACCCCAGGCCGAACCGTCCGGCTGCTGGGGCTCGATCTGCCGCTCCCCTCGATGTCGGATCCCTCGCTCATCGAGCGGCGGATTGCGAAGCTACGCTGGCCCCTGCTGCTGGCGGCGGTCCTGATTCCCTTCTGCGGGCTGATGCCGGAGCTGATCCATCTCACCCCCGATGTCAACGACAGCGCGTTCCACCTGGGAGTCGCACGAAACACCATCGCGGCGGTCGGCGAACGGGCGAACCCTCTGGACTTCTGGATACCGACCTGGCTTTGCGGCTATCCGCTCTTTCACTACTACCAGCCCGGCCCCTACCTGCTCCTGGCCGCTCTCTATTTCGGACTCTTCAAGCTGGTCCCGCTCCTCACGCTGTACCGGCTCACGACGATCCTCGCCGTGTCCGCCTTCCCACTGGCCACCTGCCGGGCAATGCGCTGGCTCGAGCTGCCTGCCGAGTCCGCCTGGTGGGGCGCCCTGCTGAGCTGTCTCGTTTCCGCCAACGCCACCTATGGAATCGAGATGGAGAGCTTCTCCTGGTCGGGCTGGGGGCTCTACGCGCAGGCTGTCGCTCTCCCCCTTCTCCCGCTCGCCGTGGCAGGCGGGTGGAGGGCGCTGGAGACAGGGGAACGCTCTCGGCGGACGCTGGGATACGCCGCGCTTCTGGCTGCGGCCCTGATGGGGCACGTCCTCTATGGCTATATCGCCGCCATCAGCCTTGCGATCGCTCCTTTCGTGGCCTGGCGGCCGGACGAGATCGGCCGGCGGCTGATGAGACTGGTCCGCTTCCTCGCCCAGTCCGGCGCGCTGGTGGCGTTCTTCGTCGTTCCTCTGGCTCTCCATCTCACCTATCACGCCAAGAGCCTCTACGACGAGGTCTCGAAGTTCGACTCCCATGGCGCGAGGGTGATCCTGGAGAGGCTGTTCAGCGGAAACCTGCTGGATCATGGACGGCTGCCTGCGCTCACTGTTCTTGCCGCCGCGGGCCTTTACCTGTGCGCCAGGAAGTGGCTGGAGGAACGGAGCGCGGTCCACGGCTGGATCGGCTGCGGATTCGTTCTCTGGACTCTTCTTTACTTCGGGCGCGCCACCTGGGGGTCGCTGATGAACCTGCTGCCGCTGAGCCGCGGTCTCCACCTGGAGAGGCTGTCGAGCGGCGTGCACCTGTTCGCCATACTGATGGGAGGGATCGCGATGGGCTCGCTTGCACGCTGGTGCCTGGGGTTCGAATCGCGAAGCCTGAGGATAGGGCTGGCGTCGTCGCTCTTCGCGGCGCTCCTGCTGCCCATGCTGGCCGAGAGGGTCGGCTATCTCGTCCACAACGCTCGGCTGGTCGCGGCCGCCAACACCCGCTTCGAGAAGGAGAAGAAGGATTTCGAGCCGATCCTGCAGCGGCTGCGAGCGGAACCGGGGCGTGTCTATGCCGGCCATTCCGGCAACTGGGGACGCGACGACACGGTGGGAGATGTCCGCGTCTATCACCTGCTGTCTGCCGAGGCGATCGACGACATCGGCAACGCGCCATTCACCTGGCCGCTTCCGACCGACTTTCAGCTCCAGTTCAATCCCACGGAGAAGGCCAGTTACGATCTTTACGACACGCGCTACCTGCTCACAGACCAGAAGACCTTGGTCCCTCCGGGCGGAGAGCTGCTGGTCAGGTCGGGAAAGCACCTGCTGTACCGCGTCCCTTCGGAAGGGGCCTTCAGCCTGGTCTCCGTGCCCCTCGCGGTGTCCGGAGACAAGGAATCGACCTGGTACATGACCATGAGTTGGGTGAAGGGTCTCTGGTCGCGGCAGAAGGCGCATGCTCGTCTGCTTTTCCGGGGTGAGTCCCCCGGCGCGGTGCCTCTCGTGCGCATGGTCGATCAGTTCCGGTTCGTTCAAGGCGGTTCGCTCCCCGCGGACCCTGTGAGCATCTTCGATCCTCCCGGCCTGTTCATGTCCCACCAGCCTCCGCCTGCCATCGGTTCGCTCCGCAACTCGAAGCTGACCCGCGAGCGAGGGAGCGTGACTGCCGATCTGAAGGAGCCCGGGATCGTCCTCTTCAAGACGACCTACCATCCCAGCTGGAAGGCCACCATCGACGGGGTTTCTGTCCAAACTCTGGTGCTGACGCCGGGCCTGATCGGGATCCCCGTGCCGGCAGGCATGCACGAGGTGCGTGTTGCCTATTCCCCCGGCTGGGGGAAGGGTGTTCTTCTCGCCGCGGGGCTCCTCGCTGCTTTCTTGCTGGATGGCGTGGAGCCGCGCGGCCGGAAACCGCGCTTCGCGCGGGTGCTCCGGCCGGAGCCGAGGCCCGCTTGATGGAGGGCAGCCCCGCGGAGCAGACCTCTTCCCTCCGAGGCGGGAGCGGGACATCGCCCTCCCCCGATGCGATCGCCTGGGGGCTTCTGGGTCTTTCCCTTCTTGTCCACCTCTTGCTGGTTCCGGCGCGCGGATGGGAGCGCGACCTCTACTGGTTCGCCACGTGGATGCGCACATCCCTGGAAGCCGGGGCGGCGCACGTCGCCGACAAGGTCTGGTGCGATTACCCGCCGGGCTACATCTATCTCCTCGAGACCGTCGGCTTTCTCTGGAAGCTCTTCACCCGGGGCGACCTACCTCCCGACAGCAGCCTTGCAATGCGCTTCCTGCTGAAACTGCTTCCGATCACGGCCGACCTGTCCGGGGCGTGGGCGCTCTACAGAATCGCCCTCCCGCGGCTCGGCCGGATCTCCGCTCTGCTCGTCCTTTCGGGCTATGCCTTCAACCCGGCGATGATCTTCAACAGCGCCCTGTGGGGACAGGCCGATTCCGTCCTCTCGTTGCTTCTCATCCTTTCCTTCTGGGCGCTGTGCTCGCGGCGCTCGGCGGCGGCGTTCGCCCTCCTCGCCGCCGCCATTCTCGTCAAGTTCCAGGCTGTCGTCCTGCTGCCGGTGTTCCTGCTGGGGGCGCTGTCCCTCCAGGGACCCGAGGGGATCCGCGCCGCCTATCGAGGCTCTGGCTGGACATCGCTGGCCCTCCTTCTTCCCTTCTTCTGGGCGCAGCGCGTCGAGACCGTGATCCAGCGGGCTTTCGGAGCGGTGGGCCGCTATCCCTTCATCTCGATGAACGCCCACAATGTCTGGTGGCTCGTCGGAAGGGAGTCGTCGCCCCGGACCTCCGACGCGATGCGCATCGGCAACGCTTTTCTCACCTATCACACGATCGGGTTCGCGATGTTCGCCCTGGCGAGCTTTCTCGTCCTCTGGAAGCTCTGGAGCGGCCTGCGAGGCCCTCGCGCGGAGAAGGAGGCCGTCATCGCCGAGGCCGCGGCGCTTCAGGTCCTGGCCTTCTATCTCTTCCCCACGGAGATGCACGAGCGGTACATCGTCCCTGCCTTGGTGTTTCTGGCGGTCCTGTGTGTCTGGAAACCTCTCGCTTGGTGGCTCTACGGGGTCGCCTCCGCAGCAGTCTTTTTCTCCCTCGCCAGCACTCTAAACGCGAACTATCCGGACCACGTCGGTCCGCTCGGCCAGCTTTTCCCTCCAGGCCGCGAGGACGCGCTGCTGCTCAGCGGGTTCTTCATCATGCTCTTTGGCCTGTTGCTCCTCTGGGGTGCCCACCCGCGGTTTTTGCTCTTGGCGCCGCTCTCGGCGGCGGGCTTGGCGGTGCTGCTGGGCGGGGTCTCCAAGGCGGGCGTGAAGTCGCCCCAGGGGTTGTGCGAGTGGGAGCCCGTGGAGGAGAGACAAGACTGGGGCGAGCGGCATCGGGATCGCACAGTCGATGCCAACCGCCTCTCGGTGGACGGGTTCATCTTTCGTCACGGCATCGGGACCCATGCAAGGTCCCGGTTGACCTACCACCTGAACGGGGCTTTCAGCGCCCTGGACACGGCTTTCGGTATCGACGATGAGGCGAACAAGGGGCAGAGGATCCGTTTCCGGATTCTGGCGGACGGACAGGTCCGCTACGACAGCGGCGACGTCACGGTGCTGGGGTTCCCTTATCACGCGACGGTGGATGTGCGAAAAACGAGCTTCCTGACTCTCGAGGTGCTCGACGGCGGAGACGGGATCAACTCCGACCACGCCGACTGGCTGGAACCGGTCCTATTCCGCTGAGGGCGCCGTTCCTCCCCATTTCTCGACCAACCTCGGGGCCTCCCTCCCCATAGACAACGATTCCGCCTCAAGCGTATAAGACCAAGGTGGAGAAGGCCCGCGTGCCGGCCTTCTCCAGCGATCCAGGGAAATCGACTCCATGAGGAAAAAGCTAGGCGCCGCCGCAGCCGTGATGGGGAGCGCCGCTCTCATCGCGACGGCTTGCGGGGCCCCCGCGGCCTCGACCGCCTCCCTTTCGTCCTCCGCCCCGCCGGCTCCGATCGCGGCCGCGGGCAACGGCGATGAGGTCTCCGTGCGGGCCGGATCCGCAGAGGATGTGTTCCTGCTGACGGGCGAGCTGCGCGCCGTTCGCTCGCTCGATCTCGCCACGCCTCGCTCGGAGGCGTGGCAGGTGCAGATCAAGTGGCTCGCCGAGGACGGTTTGGTTGTGCGAGAAGGGGACCGGGTCGTCGAGTTCGACAACAGCGCGATTGTGCAGGGGATCGAGGAGAAGAAGCTCAAGCTCATCCAGAGCCAGATCGACCTCGCCAGCCGCGAGGCCGCCCTTGCTGCCGAGAGAGAGGAGAAGAAACACGCGCTGGAGTCAGCGAGGATCGCGGCCGAGAAAGCGCGAATCGAAGCGTCCGTCCCGGCCGAGCTTCGGGAGATGCATGATTGGCAGGAAAAGCAGATGGCGCTGAGGCGCGCCGAGGCGGCGGAGCAGAAGGCGCGGCTGGAGCTGGAAGTCTTCGAGGTGTCTGCGAAATCCGACCTGGAAGTCCTCAGGATCGCAGGGGAGAAGGCGGCGCGGGAGATCGAGTCCGCCGAGAGGACCCTTGGCTCGCTTTCTCTGATGGCTCCCCGCACGGGGATTCTCGTGGTCGCGGAGAACTGGCGGGAGGAGCGCAAGTTCCAGGTCGGGGACGCGGCCTGGCCCGGCCTGACCGTCGCCTCGATTCCGGACCTGTCACAGATGGAGGTGATCGGCCAGCTCTCCGAGGTGGACGACGGGAGGATCGAGGCGGGCATGCAAGCACGCTGCGTTCTCGACACCTACCCGGACAAGCTGTTCTCGGGGAAGGTGGAGGAGGTGGCGGCCGTCGCCGACGTACCGGGATACAGGACGAAGGGAGGGTTCCGGGCCCGGATCTCGCTGGAGCGCTCCGATCCCGCGCTGATGCGTCCCGGCATGTCGGTCCGTGTCGAGGTGCTGCGCCGGAGATGGGACCACGCTCTCACTCTTCCCAGACACGCGGTCAGCCTGAAGGACGGCAAGGCCTGGGTGAGGAGGGCGGGAGCGAGCAAGCCGGTCGAGATCAAGGTCGCCGCCTGCACCCCGGCCGACTGCATCATCGAGGCCGGGCTCTCCGAGGGGGAACGTGTTGCGATTCGCTGATTGGGGGTTCTCCGGCGCCGCCCGTCACACCGGCCGGTCCGCTGGGTGGTACGTCCTCTCGGGCCTGCCGGTTCTCCTTCTTGTCGTGCTCATCGTGACTGGCGGGACCGGTGCCGAAGCTTTCCTCTCCGGGAAGTCGGCGCGCACCGTGACGCCCGTCGCCGTGCGCGTCGAGGACCTCGTCATGACGGTGGATGCGGAAGGGGAGCTGGCGGCTGTTCGCGCCACCGAGCTGGGCCCGCCGCCGCTCAAGGACATCTGGGATTACAAGATCTCCTTCATGGTCCCCGAGAGCACGCGCGTCAAGAAAGGCCAGCCGGTCCTCGGATTCGACGCCCAGCAGCTCCAGAAGAGCCTCGATGAGAAGAAAGCGGAGTACGCCGAGGCCTCGAAGCAGCTCGAGCGCCGCGAGATCGAACTGGCGATGCAGATCCAGGACCAGGAGCTGGAGCTGGCAGAGGCGGAGGCGAAGCTCATCAAGGCCCGCCTGAAGACCGAGATTCCCGGGGAGCTGAAGGAGCGGATCAGCGTTCTACTATCCGCGCTCGATCTCCAGGGGGCGGAAGGGGAGGTGGCCAAGCTCAAGGCCAAGCTCGAGGGGACGCGGGCCGTTGGCGAGGCCGACCTCCGGTCGCTGCACAGCCGCCGCGACCGCGCGAAGGCGCGCGTGGAGGAGCTGGAGTCGTCCATCGAGGCCATGACCGTCAAAGCGCCGCAGGACGGCGTGGTGATCTACAAGACCGGCTGGCGCGACGAGAAGAAGAAGGTCGGGGACTCGACATGGGTGAGCGAGAAGATTCTGGAGATCCCCGACCTGACCGAGATGAAGGCGCAAGCGCAGGTGGACGAGGCGGACGCGGGACAGGTGGCTGTCGGGCAGAAGGTGACCCTCAGGCTCGAGGCCCGTCCGGACCTGGATTTCACGGGACGGGTGAGGATCATCGGGAGCACCGTGAGCAGGAAGTCCTGGCGCGTTCCGACGAAGGTTTACAAGATCGAGGTGGCTCTGGAGCGCACGGATCCCAAGCTGATGCGTCCCGCGATGAGGTTTCGGGGGGAGATAGAGACCGGAAGGATTCCATCGCTTCTCACGGCGCCCCGGGAAGCGATCTTCCTGCGTCCCTCGGGCCCCGTCGCCTGGGTCAAGAGAGGCTCCCGGTACACCGAGATGCCTGTAAGGATCGGCAGGAGCAACAAGAGGCTCGTCGAGGTCGTGTCCGGTCTGTCGAAGGCAGACCTGATCTCTCCCGTCGATCTTCGCCGTCTCGAGCCCAGGAGGTCTCAGGGGCCGTTGTCAGCGGGCGCATGAACTTCCTTCGCCGGCTCATCATCCGCCCGGGCGCGCGGGGCGGCTTCTACGGGGCAGGGGCGCTGGCCCTTCTTGGGGTTCTTCTCGCCGGAGTGGTGGAGAGGGATCGGTTGCTTTCACCTTTCTCCCCCTCGACCGCCGCCGTGGCGGAGGTGACGCGCGGCCGATTCGTCAGAGAGGTGACGGCGACGGGGATCCTGAAGGCTGTCAAGGCGACCCCCATCGTCGTCCCCGTCGACATCCAGCAGATGCAGAAGGTCGCGTGGCTCGCGAAGGACGGCGCGGCGGTCAAGGCCGGAGAACCGGTCGTGCTCTTCGACCCGACCGACATGGAGAAGGACCTGAGAGACGGGAAGGCCGATCGCGAGAGCAGCCAGAACAAGATCGAAAAGACCGCTGCCGCCAACAGGAGGACGGCGACGGGGCTTTCCCTCGACCGGGACATCTCGCGGCAGGAGCTGGCCGACGCGGAAAAGGCCGCCGCGAAAGATCCCAATCTTTTCCCGCGCAACGAGATCATCGAATCGGAGATCGACAGAGGACTTTTCCAGAAGCGATCCGAAGCCGCCGAAGGGAAGCTCTCGACGAGCGCCAGGCTCGGAGCGGCCGAGCTGTCGCTGAATGAGATCGAGCGCAGCAAGGCGGACATCCTGATCCGTCAGGCGGAG
>Ga0066686_10000947_pt1 | contig 11260 bp, 9 predicted proteins | sample GraSoiAngelo_135_FD_65627 | JGI IMG/M metagenome (GOLD analysis project Ga0066686, IMG submission 65627) | Grasslands soil microbial communities from the Angelo Coastal Reserve, California, USA - 14_0929_05_40cm | ecosystem: Environmental > Terrestrial > Soil > Grasslands | place: USA...
AGGCAAGTCTAGCTTCAGCATCCACTGGAGATAATCAGGGAAAGTCTTTGCGAGGTCGCTTAGTGGCTGGCCTGTGTACTTGTCCTGAGCGAATGCGGGCTGCCTGTGCTGCCACTCAAACCATCTGCCCGTGTCGGCATATTGTTTCTCCGCCAGCCACGTCCGTTTCGTTGCTCCTCGATGAGCATGCCGACTGTAGGGTCGCTGCTTGTTTCTTCTCCCCGCCCGCCATGCCGCGGCCCTGAACTTCCAGCGTGCCCACGACCAGAGCGAGCGGAGGAAAATAAGGCCACAGATGAAGCCGAAAACGCCGAGCCACGTAGCAACCCGCACAAGAGTTTGGTCAACGGGTGGCCCTTGCGCAAACACCATCGCCCCTGCGCTGGCCACTAACAGGATGAGCGCAGACCACCCCGACAGCTTCATCCACCGGGGCATTGTTCGCTCCTTCCGCGGGCGGGGTACAGACCGCCTAAGGGCGCAGATCCCTCGAGTTTGTGACCGCCGGTTCTACAACAGACGCCCGAACTCCAAGCCAGACTCCTGAATTCGTAATACACAACTCATAATTCAGCATTATTTCGGTGATTGTCGCAGCGAAGCCAGCAGGCGTTTCTCGAAAATTCAAAATGGAGGTAGGAAAGGATTTCGATTAGTCCAGGTCGCTTTCCCCCAGCCCAGCCATTTTCAGCTAATGATTCAGCAAGCCGATCTTTAGAGGCTTGCTTCCGTGGATGGGAACGGAGAGTCGAACGACGCTTGCCGGTTTGCCATAGATGTGGTGGTTGCCCTGCACCCGAAGCAAAGTCCAACCACGCCGCTCGATGGCCCTGGCAAACTCTTGGCCGGAAACCGACCTCATACGACGATTTCCAGCACGCGATCCTTGTTCGTGGATTTCGGAGGCTGGACATCGACCGACAAACAACCTTCGACGGCCTCGTAGAGGTTTTTGAGAAGTTCCTCGAAAGTTTCCCCCTGTGTGGCGCAGCCGGGGATCGCGGGGACCTCGGCCCAGTACCCGCCTTCTTCCGCTTCGTGGACGACGACTTTGACCTTCACAGCTTTTCCACCTATCGCTTGGCTTCTAGACAGATTATACCCGACAGCGCGCGCTCATGCCTAAAAACAAAAACGGGCCGGCGAGGCGAGCCCGTCAATCGACGGATCACCCGTGCGCGACCGCCGCTACAATTTTAATCTGGCGTCGGCTTGACGGGCAACGAGAGTCCGGCGGATGGCGGCTTCCCGGTCTCCAGAGGAACCTGCTTTGTCATTCGTCTCGGATTCGTGAATCTAGAAAAGCCCGCGGTGAGAAGGACGATCGCCTGGCCCGAGGAGTCCGAAGCAGCCCTGCCGCTCGCGGTTTGCGGGGGACGCGTGAAGCCAGTCATTTCGGCAAAGGCCGGAGGGACACAAGCAATTTTTCCGGCGGGTAAGTGTTGAGGATGCTGCTCTTTTCCATCCACCCTCGCCGGGCGGTCATCACCCCGTAACGCATGAACTTCAGATGCTCGGGGTGGTGGGCGTCGGTCGAGATGATGAGCTTCATCCCTTTATCGCGCGCCAGCTTCACGTGGCGGTCACAAAGGTCGAGGCGCTCCGGATTGCCGTTCAGCTCAAGGATCACACCCAGCCTTTTGGCCGCGTCGAAGACGCGCTCCAAATCGAAATTGAAGGGGTCGCGTTTTAGGACTTGTCGCCCTGTAGGGTGGCCCATGATGCGAACGTACGGGTTCTCGAGCGCCTTGAGGAGGCGCTCGGTCATTTCTTCTCCTGGCTGGGTCATCCGCGAGTGAACGCTGACGAGGACGATATCAAATTGTTTCAGCAGCGAGTCCGAATAGTCCAGCCGGCCTTGGCCTAAGATATCCACTTCGGCCCCGGCCCAGATCTCGATGCCCTTCACTTTGTTCCGCGCCGCCTTGATACGCCGGATGTTTTCGACGGCGCGCTTTTCGTCCAGGCCGTTCGCAACCGTGACGGCCTTCGAGTGGTCCGTGATGAGGATGTAGCGGTAGCCGAGCCTTTTGGCCGCCTCGGCCATTTCTTCGACTGACGTCTTCCCGTCGGAGGCGGAGGTGTGCATCTGCAGGTCGCCGCGGATGTCCCCGAGTTCGACCAACTTCGGCAATTCACCCTTTTCGGCGGCCTCGATCTCGCCCAGGTTTTCGCGAAGTTCCGGCGGGATCCATTCGAGCCCGAGCTTTTCGTAGATGTCCTTTTCGTCCCGGCTGGCGATGACTTTATTACCCTCGAAAAGGCCGTATTCGCTCAGCTTCCATCCACGGCGCTTCGCCCGGTCGCGGAGAGCGACGTTGTGTTCCTTAGAGCCGGTGAAATACTGGAGCGCCGCCCCGTAGGAGTGGCGCTCGAGCAGGCGAATGTCAACTTGCATGTCGTTCTTAAGCTTGACGCTCACCTTGTCCTCACCCTTGGCCAGAATTTGCGCGACTCCGGAGAAGCTCGCGAAATGGTGGGCAATTCCCTGGTGGTCGCGTCCGGTCACGAGCAGGTCGAGGTCTCCCACCGTTTCGCGACCCCGGCGCAACGACCCCGCCGGCGTGACGTCCTCTACGCCCTTGAACTCTCGCAGATAGGCCCCAAGCTCCGCGGCGGTGGCGAAAGCCGTATCCAGGCGGAAACGGCCGGAGGCCCTGCGAAAAACTTCAATGGCCTTCAGGATGTTTTCCTCGGACTTCACGCTCATCCCGGCCAGGTCGCGCAGGCGCCCGGCCTTGGCGGCCGCTTCGAGCTCGTCAACGGTCTTGATGTCCAGCTCCTTGTAAAAGAGCCGGACTTTCTGCGGGCCAACGGTCTGGAGCTGCAACAGGTCAAGCAGGCTGCCCGGAATTTTCTTCAGTTGTTCCTGATGGTAGCCGCTCTTGCCGGTTTCGATCAGTTCAAGGATTTTCTTTGCGAGGTCCTCGCCTACTCCCGGGATTTCGGTCAGCTTTCGCATCGGGTCGCGGGCAATGTCCTCCAGCCGTTCGGGATAGCTTTCGATCGAGCGTTTCGCCCGGTCGTAGGCGGCCGACTTGAACTGCCATTTCGGATCGTCCTGAATGATTTTCATGAGGTTCGAGATTTCCTCGAACACTGCGCCTATTTCTTGGTTTTCCATGGTGTGCCTCGACCCGCCCTCGGCAAAAGAGGCGGGTTGCTCTTCGGTCCCGGCGATTTCTTCCTAGCCGGTTGCGCTTGGCTGGTGCCCGGCCGCCTGGAGGACCGGCTTACGAATTCCTTGCCGGTCCCCGGTCGCCATTCTTATACTAACTCCTGTCAAGTCAAATAGTTAGACTCTAAAAGGAAGTGTATCCTTTTGCTACACTCGATGATAGAATAGTCAATCAGTCCGATGCCTGATACCCGGTTTGGCCTCCAGCGGAAGATTATAATCATTATTGCAGCCGCAGTGGTATTCGTCGTTGGCGTCTCCACCTACATCGCCATGTGGCTGACGCGGCTGCCCGTTGAGGAAGAGATTTACCGCAAGGCGCTCGCCCAGGCGCGACTGACGGCTCACCAGTTGGCCAACAAGGGCACCCTCCAAAATTCCGAGACCGTTTTGAAGGCCTTGCGACAGGTCGAGCACGACCTTTCGGGCATCAAGGAGTGCGATGTCTTCGTGCACGACCCGGAGCACCACTTGTTGGCCTCGACAAACCCGCAGGGCGAGCACTTCGAACTCGACCATCTCCCCAACGTCGAAAACTACAACGAGTTCGAGCGGCCCAACGACGAGCAGATAGCGATTGAAACTCCGGACGACAGTTTCTGGGTCATCGGGACGACGATTTATGACCAGCGGCAGGCCGTTGGTTGCCTGAACTTCAAGGTCTCGAAGTCGCGATTGAACGCGGTCACCTGGGACCTGGTGCTCCGGAACCTGATGTTGATGCTGGCCAGCCTGGCCGTTGTGATCCTGGTGATCAACGCGTTCTTCGTGAGGCGCGTCCGGGGGCCGGTGAAAGAGATGATCCGGGTGATGGAGGCTACCGAAGGCGGGCAGCTCCACCTCCGCGCCGACGTCACCAGCAACGATGAGATCGGGCAACTTGCGATGCACCTGAACCGCATGCTGAGCCGGATCGAGAACTTCAATACCGAGCTCGAGCGCAAGGTGATGGAGGCGACCGCGGAACTGGCGCGGCGGAACGAGGAGCTTCGACAGATCAACGAAGAGCTGTTCGAGACCCAGAAGAGCCTGGCCCGTTCGGAAAGGCTGGCCGTGGCCGGGCAGCTGGCGGCCAGCCTGGCCCACGAGATTGGGACGCCCCTCAATTCGATTTCGGGGCACGTGCAATTGCTGGCCCGGCGCAAGACCTGGGATGCCGGGTCCGAGCGGCGCCTTCAGATCATTGAGACCCAGATCGACAATATTGTTCGGACCGTCAAGCAACTGCTCTCCTGGACTCGCAAGTTCGACTTGTGCATCGAACGGCTCGATGTCCGTCGCGTCCTGGAGGAAGCCGTCCTGATCTCTTCCCCCGCGCTTGAGTTCAGGAAGATCAAGGTCAAGACGGAGTGGTCGAAAGAGTGTCCGGCCATCTATGGTGACTCCGGCTATTTGCAGCAGGTCTTCCTCAACCTGATCAATAACAGCATGGACGCGATGCCCCGCGGAGGCGAGCTGAAGATCCGCCTGCTTTCTCCGCCTCCCGACAACGGGGAAGCGCGCCAAGTGGCCGTCGAGGTTGCCGACACCGGCGCGGGGATGAGTCCCGAAACGCTTTCCCACATCTTCGACCCCATGTTTACAACCAAGCGCATCGGGACGGGCGCGGGGCTGGGTCTTGCCATCTGCGACCAGATTATTCGCCAGCACGCCGGAACCATCCGAGTGGAAAGCGAACCCGGGCGGGGCACTCGGTTCACCCTCCACCTGCCCATTGACTGCCGCGCGAAGATGGAAGTGGTGGCCAGCGCGCCGGGCGTCCCGGCGCCCAGTTCCGTGGCTTAGGGGAGGGTCGCGGCAGGGCACGCGGTCGAGTTCTGAAATAAGAGGGAATTTTGGGGACCATGGATACATCTCGGGCTGTTAACATTCTTGTCGTGGATGACGACCGGGAGACCCGCGATTTGCTCGGAGAAGTGCTGGGCGAGGAGGAGTATCACGTCGTCACTTCCGGCAGCGGCGAAGAGGCGCTCGAGATCGGCAAGCAGGAATGCTTTGACGTCATCATCAGCGATATGCGCCTCGGGCCCAAGCTGAACGGTCTCGATGTCTTGAGGGCTTACAAGACGATCCAGCCCGGGTCCGAAGTCATTTTGATCACCGCCTTCGGGTCCATGGAGAGCGCCATTGAAGCGGTCAAAGCGGGGGCCTTCGACTATCTTTCGAAGCCTTTCAAAATCGACGAAGTCCTGCTGAAAGTGAAGCAGGCTCTTGAAAACGGCCGCCTGATCCGCGAGAACCGCAGTCTGAAGCAGCAACTGGAAAGCCAGGTGCAACTCTCGAGCCTCGTCGGCCGCAGCCCCCGGATGCTCGAGCTGTACAAGAAGATTGCCATGGTCTCCGACTCGCGCTCGACGGTGCTGATCTACGGGGAAAGCGGGACTGGAAAGGAACTCGTTGCCAAGGCGATCCATCACAACGGCCCTCGCGCGAACCAGCTCTTTTTTGCCGTGAACTGCGGCGCCTTGACGGAAACTTTGCTCGAGAGCGAGCTCTTCGGTCACGTTCGCGGCTCTTTCACCGGGGCCATCGGGAACAAGCGCGGCATCTTTGAAGAAGCGAGCGGTGGCACGGTGTTTCTGGACGAAGTCAGCGAAATGAGCCCCGCGCTCCAGGTGAAGGTGCTCCGAGTGATGGAAGAGCAGGAAATCCGGCGCATCGGCAGCAACCCGGTGATTAAAGTGGACGTGCGCATCATCGCCTCGAGCAATCGCAAGCTGGGCGAACTGGTGGAGCAGGGCACCTTCCGCGAGGACCTTTACTATCGCCTCCGGGTCATCGAGATAGAACTTCCGTCTTTGCGCGAGCGCGCGGAAGATATCCCGTTGCTGGTCGAGCACTTCCTCAACAAGTTCGGCCAGGAGCGTGGCCAGAATCATTCGATTTCCCAGGGCGCACTCTCCGTGCTGCTCAGCTACCCGTGGCCGGGAAACGTCCGGGAACTGGAAAATGCCATCGAATCGGCCGTGGCGCTGAATCGCTCCGGGGTGATCATGCCGGAGGACTTGCCGCCCAAAGTGCGGGCGGAATCGCCGGATGGCGACCAGCGCGCGGACTTGTATGCCAACCTGCCCTCTCTCGACGAACTCGAGAAGAGGTATCTCACTCATGTCCTCAAGGTCACGGGCGAAAACAAGGCCAGGACGGCCGAAATCCTGGGAATCAGCCGCAGGACCCTTTACCGCATGGCCGAGAGGTTCAGGCTCCCGATTTGACGGGCGCCGCCGAAGGAAACTGATGAAATATTCCTATATCGCCAAGTCAGCGCTCAAGCACCTCCGCGCAGGTTTCAAGCTCCCGTACATGGTGATGTTCGAGACCACGCTGATGTGCAATATGTTCTGCGAGTATTGCATCTTCGGCGAGGAAGGGAAGTTCAACGACCTTCAATCTCGCGGCGCGCGGGAGAGGATTTTCAGGCGGATTGATGAATTCTGCGACATGGGTATCTTCGCCCTCAGCTTCTCGGGCGGAGAGCCGCTCCTCAACCCGAGCACGGTGGACTATATCGCCTATGCGGCGGACAAGGGCTTGTGGACCTCCATGCCCACGAACGGGCTTTTGATCCGGAAATATGCCGACGGGGTCGCCCGCCTGGACATGCTCGAAGTCTCCATTGACTCGCTCGACCCGAAACGTTTTGCCAAGCGGCGCGGCCTGGACGGCCTGCCCAAAATCCTGGAAAACCTCGCGTTCGTCCTCACGAAGCGCAAGCCGTTCACCACGCAGATCAACGCCGCCGTGAACCTCGAAAATCTCAGCGACCTGCCGGGACTGGCCGAGTTCTGCCGTGAGCGCGACCTGGTGTTGCACCCCGAAGCCGTCCACAACGTGATGCGCGGAGGAGAAACTCTCCCAGATGTGGAACTTCACGGAACGGAGATCGACCAGGTGGAGCACTTCCTCCGCGAACTGCGCTCCGCTTATCCCAAAAACGTCCGGTTCTATACCCACTATTATGAATTCTACCGGCGCGGCGGTTTCGGATCGCAATTCCCCTGCCGGCACCCCTCGAAACTCATCTCCATGAAGCCGGATGGCGCGATTCACCTCCCCTGCGCCTTTTACACCCTCCACAAATCCCAGGCCCTGCTCAAGGAAATCTTCGGCTCTGAACCCGTGAAGAAGATCATTGCTCAGGAAGAGACGCTGTGGGACTTTTGCAAGGGGTGCAAGATCGGCTGCCCATATGAAGTGAGCGCGTTCACCAACAGTCCCATGCTGGCTTTGGAGTCCGGCCTCAATTTCTTGCGCATCATATGAGCCGGTCAAGTGGAGCCGAGGTCCGCTCCATGCGCCCGTTGGTTCGCTGGGCGAAGGCCAGTAAGGAGCGCCGGCTCGGCCGCCAGTGCGGCGAAAATGGTCTCAAGATGATGTGGCCAATTGTTGGGTTATCCGCGGCGGTGGGGGGCGCGCTGGGCGCTTTTCTCTACTACGCCTGCACGGTCCCCAGCTCCCAGATCCTGGGGCCTGCGCTGGTGCGCGGACCCGCCGAGGGCCGGCGCATCGCATTGACGTTTGATGACGGTCCCCTGTCGCCTTTTACCGAGCAGGTCCTCGACATCCTCCGCGAGCGCCGCGTCCCTGCCACGTTCTTCGTGTGCGGGAAGAACGTCGAGCGCTTTCCGGAAATACTTCGGAGGGTCCATGAGGAGGGGCACGGCCTCGGAAACCATACCTACTCTCATCCGTTTCTTTTTTCCTGTAGTAGAGCTCAAATGGCCGCGCAGATCGACCGCACCCAGGCGGCCATCGAAAAACTTACGGGGTACCGGCCCGGACTGTTCCGCCCGCCGTACGGCATCCGCTGGTTCGGGATATTTGGGCTCTTGCGGGAGCGAGGGATGCAAATGGTCCAGTGGTCGGCCACTGGCTTCGACTGGAAATTGGGGACCGAAGACATCGTTCGGGAGGCTCTGAAAGGTGTACAGCCCGGGGCGGTCATTCTTCTCCACGACGGGGTTGGCCGGGCCCGTCCTGCCCGGATGGACCGCTCGGCGACCATTAGAGCTTTGCCGGCCATCATCGACGCTGCCCGCAATGCCGGGCTAACCTTCGTCAAGGTGCAAGACTTCCTACCCGTCGCCTGATCTCCGATAGCCTGGCGGGCGATTACTACCATAGGGGGTCGAATTGTCCACGGCAGTTCCCTTATCGCGAGCGTGATTTTACCCGTCATAGGTCTGGTTTTCAATGGACTACAGCAGCCTTCCTGGCTGAATCGGCGACTTGGTAGACGGGGCGATGTGTGTCAAAATGCCACACTTCGCATACAGGATTTGTGCCAACTCGGCCGAATGCTTTGGTCGAGTTTGTAGTAAGACCATGTTTTCCAACAACTTAGTAATAGGTCCCTTACGTGGAAGGAGTCGTGCTTTAGAAACGGAGTTGGGGAGTCCCATGTCTAAGGCCACGCCGAAGGTACTCATTGCGGATGACGACGAAGACAGCCGACGCCTGCTCTGTGAGGTACTGGAAGCGAACGGCTATGAGGTCGGCGCTGTAAGCGACGGCCGGGCTGCGCGGGAAACGCTCAACCGCGACGGGGGCTACGGGATTGTCATCGCCGACCTCCGCATGCCCAACGAATCGGGACTGGAGCTGATCCAGAACCTGCGGAAGCAAAACCTGAATTGCCATTTTATTTTGATGTCTTCATTTATCAGCGACCCGGAGATGGAATTGGCCAAAGAGCTTGGAGCTCACGCGTTGCTCGAGAAGCCATTTCGGCTGTCTGACTTGCTCGACCGGGTCGCCGAACTGGTTTCCAAGAACACCATCGGGATATCCCCGTGAGACCGTTGGGGCTTGGAGCAGGACCGAAAACAGACAAGAGGAGCGGAAATGAACGTAGCCGAAAAAATCATCGAGATTATCGTGCGCGAGCAGCACATCGAGCCCGGCAAAGTCACACTGGATTCTACGTTCGCCGAGCTGGGCATTGACTCGCTGGACGGTGTGAACATCCTGTTCGCGTTGGAAGAGGAATTCAAGATTGACATCCCCGACTCAGTGGCTCAGAACATGAAGACCATTCGCCAGGTCGTGGACAGCCTGACGAGGGTGCTTGAGGGCAAGGACATCTCCGACCTTGTCGAATTGGCCAAGGGCGGGGCGCCGGCCGCGAACACCTAACCACTGGAGCTCGAGGGGCAAGACGTGAGAAGAGTTGTCATCACAGGCGTAGGCGTATTTGCCTCCACCGGCAAAGACGTCAACAGTTTCTTCGAGAACCTGCTTGAGGCCCGGTCGGGGGTGTGCAGGATCACCCGTTTCGACCCGTCCGCGCTGAGCGTCCAAATCGCCGCCGAGATACCCGACTACCGCCCCCAGGATTACTTCCCGCCGAAGCGGCTGGAGCTGCTCGACTACTTTACTCAGTACTCGCTGATCGCGGCGCGCGAAGCGATGGAGTCGAGCGGGCTGGAAGTCTCAGACGAAGAGCGCCCTCGATTCGGCGTCGTCATGGGGACGGGAATGGCCGGCGCGAATACCTTTGACAGCGGCTATTTCAACTTGTACGCCAAGCAGGCGACCCGCCTCCATCCCTTCACGATCCCGAAGATCATGCACAACGCTCCCACATCGCAGATCTGCATGGAATTCGGCGCCCAGGGCCCCTCGCTCGCAACGTCCACGGCGTGTTCCTCGTCCGGGCACGCGATCGGCGCAGCATTCCACCTGCTCAAGTACGACATGGCGGATTTGATGCTGGCCGGGGGCAGCGAAGCCCCCATTACCTACGGGACGATCCGATCGTGGGAGTCCGTCCGAGTCCTCGCCGGCGGGAACGGCGACCCCGCCAGAGCGTGCCGCCCCTTCTCGGCTGACCGCGAGGGCCTGGTCCTCGGCGAAGGCGCGGGCGTCCTGGTGCTGGAAGAGTTCGAGCACGCGCGGAAGCGCGGCGCAAAAATCTACGCGGAGATCGCCGGCTACGGTCTTAGCTCCGACGCGAGCCATATCACTCAACCGACCGTGGACGGGCCTGCGCGGGCGATTCGCATGGCTCTTCGGGAGGCAGGAGCGAACCCCGAAGAAGTTGAATACATCAACGCCCACGGGACTGGGACGCGCCTGAACGACCCTACAGAAACGGCGGTGATCAAGGAAGTCTTCGGGGACCACGCCCGACGGGTGTGGACCAGCTCAACCAAGTCCATGCACGGCCATACACTCGGGGCGGCGGGGGCGATCGAGCTGGTGGCGGCGGTGATGGCACTCGAGCGGGGAATAGTTCCCCCGACCGCCAACTTTACCCAGCCCGACCCGGAATGTGACCTCGACTGCGTCCCCAATCAGGCGCGGGAGAAGAAGATTCGCACGGCAATTTCCAATTCCTTCGCCTTTGGCGGGCTCAACGCGGTCCTTCTCGTCCGCCGGCTCGACTGAGGGCAGGACCTGCCTGAGACGCCCTTGAATACTCGATACGGGAACAATGTCAGGGAATAGAGTTGTCATCCTCACGCTGAGCTTTGGGTCAGGCCATGTTCGCGCCGCGGAGGTCGTCCAGCGGGCGTTGCTCGACGGAGGCGAAGACGTCGAGGTGCGCACCATCGATGTGCTGGAGCTGGCGCGGTCCTGGTTTCTGGCGCTCTACGTCCGCCCTTACTGGTGGATGCTCGCGAATGCCCCCTGGATGTGGCGCTGGCTGTTCGAGCGGCGGCAAGAGAAGTTTCATCGCGCGACCGCGCCCCACTGGCTCTTCCGGCGCGGATGCGCGGAGGTCCTCCGGCAGATCAAGGAGTTTGCCCCCCGCCTGGTCATGGCGACGGAAGTCGGCGCGGCGGAAATTGCTGCGCTGGGGAGGCGGGAGGGCTGGTTCAACGCGCCCATCCTGGCTGTCCAGACGGACTTTCAATGCGAGCCCCCTTGGGTCCAGCGTGAAATTGACGTGTACTGCGTCGGCAGCGAGGAGGCGAAGGCCCAGCTCATCGGTTGGGGAGTGTCCTCCAACCGGGTTTTCCAAAGCGGTATTCCCATCGATCCCGCTTTCGCGCTCTCGTTTGACCGGCCCGAGCTCTTGAAGGCACTGGGCCTTGACCCGCGCCGGCCCATCGTCCTGGTGATGGGCGGAGGCATGGG
>Ga0066686_10000959_pt1 | contig 11203 bp, 9 predicted proteins | sample GraSoiAngelo_135_FD_65627 | JGI IMG/M metagenome (GOLD analysis project Ga0066686, IMG submission 65627) | Grasslands soil microbial communities from the Angelo Coastal Reserve, California, USA - 14_0929_05_40cm | ecosystem: Environmental > Terrestrial > Soil > Grasslands | place: USA...
CGAGTCCTGCTAATCTCTTGCGCATCAACGCGGAGGGGTGGCCGAGTGGTTTAAGGCGGCGGTCTTGAAAACCGCTGTGCTGCAAGGCACCGTGGGTTCGAATCCTACCCCCTCCGCCATACTAGTTCATAGTTTACGGAATCGTCGTCCGTCCGCTCGGCGTTGCCCTCCAGGTCACAAGAGTCAGGCTGGGAAGGCCTACTCTCACGGCAGAGTCGTATAGAAGATCTCGGGTGGTTGGTTCGCGCTGGTAATGTCCTTACCAACCTTGCTCCGCCCCGACCACACGACGTACACCCGATCCTTTTCCGCGCGCGCACATACGAATTCAGCATAGGAGAGGTTCTTCGTCAGCCTCATGGGCTGAAGGGTCTTCGCGATGGCGCTATCTCGAATCACCTCCGAGAAGGGCGCGGCCAGCACGTCGTTGTTCTCCCAGTCCGGATCACTCACCCAGGGGATCGAGGCGAGCGGATTCAGGAGCGCTTGATCCGAACGCTGGTACCGTGTGTCGATCCAGACAAGCTGGCCCTTGTCCCCGCGAGTCGCCGCGTTGATGGAAGACACCCGGTTGTAGTTGGAGAGAGGGTTATCCTTGGGTTGCGCCACCCAATAGATCGAACACCACGCGCCCCCTTGCCACCGCGAGCAACGCAATCCCTGGTTCTCGCGGAAAATGGATCTCTCATTCCCTGCAATTGCGGCCTCAAACTCAAATATGCCCCCGAGGAATCCACTCGAATCCGGGTTGGTCCATGTTTTTGCCTTATCTCTGCTGCTCGATTGATACAGCCAGCCCGTCACCCGGGCGTTAACCTTCGTGAGTCGCTCCAGATCGTTGGCGGTATGGAACAGGTACATTCCATCTTCGCCGAACCGGAGTTTGGGTGGAGCCCAGGGTGTCTTTTCCCCGATGGATTGGACCCAAGCGGTGCTGGTTTTCTCGCCTTCCGTCCATCGGGTTACCCAGACGCTTCGCGGTGGCTGCGAGCGGTCCACTTCTCCCCGGTACAATCTCGCAACATAGGCGACAAACAGAGATACCGAGTCGGTCGCTACATCGATGCTTTGGGCGTCTCCGAAATGCTCCGGCAACAGAGGCACCGCCTCTTTCCATTTCATGCCCCTGTCGCTCGACACGAAATGCCTCAAACTATCCGGCACAATGACATGAAGACGCCCGCCCACGGATACGATGCGAGGCCCCCTTCCCGCGTGCGGTAGAAGGAGGTGCGGTTCGCTCCAGGTTTTGGCTTTCAGGTCGCCGCGTCGGTACCAGACCTGCCGTTTCGCGAGGATCCCAACTTCGTCTCCGGACCGTACAGTCCAGACCAGATGCAGCAAAGTATCTGCCTCAATTGCGAAATCAACGCTCTCGATGTGGTCATCAAGGCGGAGGCCCAAGCTCGGGAGTTGCCTTGTCCCGGGCCTTGCAGGTGGTCCCTTTCGGGCGGAGTAGGTGAGCCCGCGTATGTCGCCGCAAGAGCTGAGAGCCGAACCAAGCAACAGAAGGCATCCGATACCAAGCAGACGTAATTTCATACTCACCCTCGAGTGAAGGCGACAGACCACCGCCAGCGACGTGAGTCGTATCAAGGCGGCGACTATACCCGCCAGCGCGGCTGTGGCGGAAGTGTGGCGGTTCTATCGGCCTCCATCGCCCCGCATTGGCCCCTTCCGCATTCGGGGGCCATAGCCTAATCTGCCATACGTGGGTTCGAATCCTACCCCCTCCGCCATGATGGAGATGCCGGCCCGTCCCAATCGCATTGGAGAGAAACGACCATGTCCGCGCGCCTGCAGCCACCCGTAGCCTTTCTTCTGCTCCTCGTCGTCATCGCAATTCCAAGCCCGACCCGCGCCGAGACCCCGCAGGAGAAGCTCGCCAAGCTCTCCGATGAATTCTGGCAGGGGTACCTCCAGGCGAATCCCACCCGGGCCACGAGCCTCGGGGACAAGCGCTACGACGACCGGCTCGACGACATCACGCCGCCGGGGATCGCCAAGGAGAAGAAGCGCCTGGAAGACGTCCTGGCCCGCGCCCGGGCGATCGACGAGGGCGCGCTCCCGCCTAAGGACCGCCTCACGCGTGCCGCGCTGATCACCGAGGTCGAAGACAACCTCGCGTGGACGGATTGTGGCCTCTACGAGTGGACGGTGGATCCCCTTGGCGGACCGCAATCGGAGTTCATGGATCTTGCGGAGTACACGAACATCGAGACGCCGGAGGACGCGTCCCGCTATGTCAAGCGCGTCCGAGCCATGGGGCCGTATCTCGACGACCACATCGCAAATCTCCGAACGGGGAAGAGCCACAAGAAGGTCGCGGTTCGGGATGGTGTCCAGAAAACCCTCGATCAGCTCGCCCGCCTCCAAGCGACCCCGGTCGAGAGCCTGGGGGTCTGGAAGCCCGCGGTGGTTCCGCATCCGGCTTGGAGCAAGGCCGAGAGGGAGCGGTTCGCCACCGATCTCGGCAACGCGATCAAGACCTCGCTCCTTCCAGCCCTGGAGCGCTATCGGGCGTTCCTCGACAAGGAAATCCTGCCCGTTTCCCGCCCTCCGGAACGAGCGGGGCTTTCGGAGCTACCGCAAGGGCTCGACTGCTACAAGAAAATGATCCGCGTGCACACCTCGCTCGACATGACCCCGGAAGAAATCCACCGGCTTGGGCTGGAGGAGGTCGGCAAATTCCGGCGTGATCTGGCCGCCCTGGGGCAGAAGGTGTTCGGGACCTCGGACGTCGCGGAGATCCAGAAACGCCTTCGCACGGACCCGGAGATGCACTTCAAGACGTCCGCCGAAGTCGAGGCGAAAGCGCGCGAGGCGCTCGCGCGCGCCCAGGCGGCCGTGCCGCGGTGGTTCGGTATCCAGCCCAAGGCTCCCTGCGAGGTGAAGGTCATAGGGATGCACGAGGCGCCGTACACGACCATCGCGTATTACCGCGAGCCCTCGGCGGACGGGAAGAGACCCGGCGCCTACATGATCAACACCTACCAGCCCGAGACAAGGCCACGCTACGAGGCGGAAGCGCTGGCCTTCCATGAATCGGTCCCTGGTCATCATCTCCAGATCGCGATCGCGCAGGAGCTGAAGGGACTGCCCGAATTCCGGAAGCACCAGGGGGTCACCGCCTTCGTCGAGGGATGGGGGCTGTACTCGGAGCACCTCGCGGACGAGATGGGTCTCTACACGAGCGACGTCGACCGTCTCGGCATGCTGTCCTTTGACGCGTGGCGCGCGTGCCGTCTCGTCGTGGACACCGGGATCCACTCCATGGGGTGGTCCAGGCAACGAGCGATCGACTACATGACCGAGAACAGCCTCTTGGCCTCGAACAACATCGTAAACGAAGTCGACCGCTACATCGCGTGGCCCGGCCAGGCGCTGGCGTACAAGATCGGACAGCGGGAGATCCTGAATCTCCGCGATGAAGCGAAGCGGAAGCTCGGGGCCCGTTTCGACATCAAGGCATTCCATGACGCTGTGCTCGAAAACGGCGCGGTCTCGCTGCCCGTGCTTCGGCAGGAAGTGGAGGCCTACATCGCGCAGGCGGAGCGGACGCAGCCGTAGCGGCCCGCGCGAGGAACAAATTCGATTCGAGGAATTCGTTGGGTATTAGTAGAATCCGCCGATCGTGCTCACGATCGATAACCTTCCCAAAGGCTTCCTGATCCGCGCCCCCGGCCACGACGACGCCGAGGCGGTGGCGGATCTCATGCGCGCGTGCGATATCGCAAACTTCGGCGAGCCCGACACGACCGTCGAGGACATCCGTGACGACTGGCGCGCGCCGGATTTTGACCTCTCCCGCGACGCGTGGGTTCTGGAGGGCTCAGGAGGCGCCCTTGCGGGCTTCGCGTGGCTCCGGGTGCGCCGGCCGGAGGCGGAGCTCGACGCGGATTTCTACATTCGACCGGGGGGGCGGGTGGAGGCTATGGGCCCGGCGCTCCTCACACGCATCGACGGCCGTGCCCGCGAGCGGGCGGGAGGGCACGACTGCATCCTCTGGGTCCCCTCCCCGAGCGTGGACGGCGCGAAGCGCGCGCTGCTCGCTCGGTCGGGGTACATCGACGTGCGCACGTTTTTTCGGATGGGGATCGACCTCGCGGAGTCTACGACGCAGCAGTCACGCTCGCCCGGCGCGATCGAGATCCGCCGCGTGCGGCTCGGAATCGACGATCGCGCGATCCACGCGACGATCGAAGACGCGTTCTCGGGGCATTTCCGTCACGCGCCGCGTACGTTTGAGGAGTGGTGGGCGGCCCGAACAGGCCACGCGCAGTTCGATCCGGACCTCTGGTTCCTGGCATGGGACGGCGAACGGGTCGCAGGTGCTCTTGTCGGCTACGATTTCATGGAGATCGGCTTTATCCGTGAGCTCGGCGTCCTGACGTCCTGGCGCGGCCGTGGCGTGGGAACCGCGCTCCTGCTCCGCGCGTTCGAACGGTTCAAGGCGCGCGGCCAGCTCCACATCTCGCTCGGCGTAGACGCGCAGAACGAGAGCGCGGTCGGCCTCTACGAGCGTATCGGGATGCGCGTCGAGCAGCGTCACATCCTGATGCAGAAGCAGCTACGCGCATGACCGTTCCAAGCCAGGACGCCCGCCTCGAGAGCTACGACCGTGGCATGCGCGCGAGCCTGCTCGGCCTCGTGATCAATCTCTTCCTCGCCTTGGGGAAGCTCGCGGCCGGCGTCCTTGGCCATTCCCACGCGTTGATCGCGGACGCCACGGAATCGCTCGGGGACGTGTTCGGATCGGTGATCGTTTGGCGCGGGCTCAAGATCGCGGCGAGGCCGCCGGACCCCGAGCATCCCTACGGACACGGCAAGGCGGAGCCCATCGCCGCGGCGCTCGTCGCGGTGCTGCTGGTGGGCGCCGGTATCGGGATCGCGATTCAGTCGGTGCACGAGATCGCTTCCCCCCATGAGGGACCCGCCGGGTTCACCCTCGTGGTGCTTCTGGCCGTGATCGCGGTGAAGGAGGGTCTCTTCCAGCGCGTGAACCGGGTCGGAAAGCATATCGGGAGCGCCGCGGTTCACACCGATGCCTGGCATCACCGGACCGACGCACTCACTTCGTCTCTGGCCGCGGTCGGGATCGCCATCGCGCTGATCGGCGGTAGGGGCTACGAGGTCGCCGACGATTGGGCGGCCCTCTTCGCCAGCGGCGTGATTCTCTTTACCGGCCTTAGGCTCTTGCGTCCTTCCGTCGAGGAGCTGATGGACCGGAGCCCCGAGCCGGGGCTTGTCCAGAAGGCGAGGCAGGTAGCGGAGCATCGCCCCGGGGTTCATCGCGTCGAGAAGCTTCTCATGCGAAAGATGGGTCTCTACTACGTCGCCGACATGCATCTCGAGGTTTCCCCGACCATGACCGTCTTCGAGGGGCACGCGATCGCCCACGGCGTGAAGGAGGCGGTTCGCGAGGCGCTGCCGCAGATCGTGGAGCTGACCATCCACATCGAGCCGGCCCGACCGGGAACGATGCCGGCGGGGGGGAACACGCCCCGCCTTGACCCGGGCGGCCCAGGCGGTTAGCATCGGGTGTCCCTATCCAGCAAAAGACGTAGGGGAGAGGTGGCCGAGTGGCTGAAGGCAGCCGCCTGCTAAGCGGTTGACGGGGTAATTCCCGTCCGGAGGTTCGAATCCTCTCCTCTCCGCCATCTCGGTTTGTAGAGATTGACTGCGCGCGCCCATAGCTCAACTGGATAGAGTGTCTGACTACGGATCAGAAGGTTGGGGGTTCAAATCCTCCTGGGCGCGCCACTTCTCATCCATGCGGAGTCGTCGAGAGACCGGCCTTACCGCAGCGAGGCAACCATGAAAACGAACCCGTTCATCCACTTCACCGCTCTCGCGCTCGCTTTCGCCTGGACGATAGCTCTTAACCCCATGACCGGGATCGCCCGGGCCGAGAAAAAGCCCGAGGCCAAGCCCGAGGTCAAGCTGGACGCGCCCGCCAGCACGAAGGCGCTGCGTGTGGCGGTGCTCCCGGTCGTCAACACGTCCGGCGAAGAGGACGTGGTCAAGATCATGGAAGACGTGCTGAACGAGCGCTTCAAGGACGTCGATCGCTCGAGGGCGATGTTTCTCATGCCGGAGGATGTCGAGCGCATCCTGTCCGACGCGAACAGCCTCGACCGCGTGCTCCGGCTTTCCGATCGATGGTCGAAGACCGGCACGGTCGACTCGACCGCGTTCCAGGGGCTCGATTCGGTGCTCATCGCCGACACGGTGCTTCTCATCAAGGTCAGCGAGTGGGAGACGAAGCGCTTCCACAATATCGGTGAGGGGCAGTCCAACACCACGATCGGTATCCATTTCGCGCTCTACAGCATCAGGACCGGAAAGAAAGTCTGGGGCAAGGACGTCCGCGAGCAGAGATTCGCTCGGGAGATCGACGCATCGGCCGGAATGGTCGGCTACGACGAGACGGGACGAATCCAAACCGCGAAGGCGACCGATCCTCCTCGCGTGCATGACGTCGCTTCTGATCTGATCCGGGACGCGCTGAAGAAATTCCCCACCAAGTGAGGGAGTCGCAAACCTCGCTCGACGAGCGCTTCGTCGAGGCGGCCCTGGCGGAAGCGCGGGCGGCGGCCTCCGACGGTGAGGTCCCCGTAGGAGCGGTGGTCGTCTGGGAAGGCCGGATCATCGGTCGCGGGCGAAACCGCGTGGAGACCACCCAGGATCCCACCGCGCACGCGGAGATTCTCGCGATCGGCGCCGCCGCGCAGACCATCAAGAGCTGGCGCCTCGACGACGCCACGATCTACGTCACGCTCGAGCCCTGCCACATGTGCGCCGGCGCGATCGTCCTCGCGCGCATTCCGCGGCTGGTCTACGGGGCGCGTGACCCCAAGGCCGGCGCGTGCGGGTCGCTCGCGATGGTGCCCCAGGACCTGAGGCTCAACCACCGGGCGGAAGTGCAGCCCGGAGTGCTGGCCGAGGAGTGCGGGGCGCTCCTCGAGGCCTTTTTCCGAAGCAAACGGCGCGGACAGCCCTAAACACAGGGAGCTGTCTTTACGCCAAATCCGCCCGAGGTGGAGCAGCCGGGACCGGCTGGAAATGCGGCTGCGATTCGCGTATTCTCCCCCGCGGAGAGATGCGAGAGTGGCTGAATCGGGCGGTCTCGAAAACCGCTATACGCGTAAGCGTATCGAGGGTTCGAATCCCTCTCTCTCCGCCATTGAAAGCAACGGCGCGCCAGGGAGCGCGCGAAAATCGAAGCTTCCCGGAGAGATGTCCGAGTGGCTGAAGGAGCACGGTTGGAAACCGTGTAAGCATGAAAGTGCTTCGTGGGTTCGAATCCCACTCTCTCCGCCAGTTGTGAAGCAAGGTGATCGGTGGGGATGTAGCTCAGTTGGGAGAGCGCCTCGTTCGCAACGAGGAGGTCACCGGTTCGATCCCGGTCATCTCCACCATATTCTCCGAGGGCGACTGCCGTAGGGCCCCGGAGGCCGGGCATGGCCTCCTCGTGGCTTGGTGTTGACGGCCAGTTCCCGCGCAATCGAGAATCGCGAACCCCGTCAGGACCGGAAGGTAGCAGCGGTCAGCGGTCACCTCGATGTGCCGCGGACTCAACTGGCTCGAGCCGGGCACCGGGGGGGCTTTTGCCCCGCAGCGCGCCGGGATGCGCGCACGTTAGGAGCTGCCCTTGTCCCACCTAGCACTCGCACGCAAATATCGCCCGCAGATCTTCGCCGATCTTGTTGGCCAGGATCCGATCCGCTCCACCCTGGAGCAGGCGGTCGCCAAGAACAGGGTCGCGCACGCCTACCTCTTCGCCGGACCGCGCGGGAGCGGGAAAACGACCACGGCGCGCCTCATCGCGAAGGCTTTGAATTGCGAACGGCGCGCGGCGGGTGCATCGGAGCCTTGCAATCAATGCGGAAGCTGCATCGGGATCACCGCGGGAACGTCGCTCGACGTTCTCGAAATCGACGGCGCGTCGAATCGCGGAATCGAGGAGATCCGGAATTTGCGCGAGAACGTGAAGTACGCGGCCTCGGGCGGAAGATTCAAGATCTACATCATCGACGAGGCGCACCAGCTGACCGATTTCGCCTGGAACGCATTGCTCAAGACCCTGGAGGAGCCGCCCGCGCACGTCCGGTTCGTCTTCTGCACCACCGAGCCGCTCGAGGTTCCTGACACGATCGCATCACGCTGCCAGGTGTTCGAGTTTCGCCGGCTTCGCAGCGAGGAGTTGGTGAAGCACCTGCTCGACGTGGCCGAGAAAGAAAAGGTTTCCCTGAAGGAGGACGCCGCCGCGTTGATCGCCAGGGCCTCGGAAGGGAGCGTGCGCGACGCCCTGGGGCGGTTGGATCAGGCGCTCGCGCTCTCTCCCGAGGGCGTCAGCGCGGCCACGGTCGCGCAGGCACTCGGTCTCGCCGGGCTCGACGCCTATTTCGATCTCGGGGAGGCGCTCGCGCGTCGAGATCCCAAGCTCGCCCTCGAGGTCATGGATCGACTCCACGACCGCGGCATGGACGTGGAGGAGATCGCGGACGGGTTGTCGCATCACCTGCGCCAGCTTCTCCTCCTTGCGGTGGATCCATCGCTCGAAAAGCTCGTGGATGCGGCTCCCTCGGACCGGGAGCGCTATGCCGCTCAGGCGAGGGAATTCCGTCCCACCGACCTCAACGCGATGCTCGGCCTGCTCCTGGAAACGCGCGGGCTGCTTCGCCGCGCAGAGGCGCCCCGCGTTCTGCTGGAGGTAGCCTTGGTGGAGCTGTGCACGCTTCCGACGGCCGCGAAAATCGAGGATCTGATCCGCCGGCTCGGTGAGCTGGAGGCGAAGCTGGAGGGGGCGCCGGGCGCTAAGAAGGCATCGGGCACCGGATCCGCGCCCGCACCCGTCGCTCCGACCAGGGTCCCCGCTCCCGAGAGAAGCTCCGGCTCGGGAGCGCAGGCCGCGGGCTCGGTCGCTCCGGCAGCCCCGCCGCCGGCATCACGGCGAGGCCCTTCGCCTCCGCGCGCGGAGCAGGAGCCCTCGCGAGCCGCGCTCGGGGCCACGGCGCTTCGGCTTGTGGAATCGCCCGGAACCGCGGACGTGGAAGCCGCCGATCCGAGCGATCCCGTGTTGCGGTGGCGACAGGCGGTCGACCGGGTCAAGGAACGGAAGCTTCTCCTGGGCACGTGTCTCGAGGAGGGCTCCTACCTGGGCATGGCAGGGGGCAACGTGCGGATCGCGCTTTCCTCAGAGCACGCATTCCACCGCGCCATGCTCGAATTGAAGGAAAACAGAGAGATCCTGAACGAGGAGCTGGAGCGCTTCTACGGGCGGGGCGCCAAGCTTCTCTGCGAATCCGCGATTCCGGGCCTCGAGACTCAAGATGCCGGGCGTCGAGAGGCGAAAACCCCTCCCGCGCCAGGAGGGAACCCAGAGGGCACCATCGTGGAGCGCATCGTCGAGCTTTTCGACGGAGAGGTTCTGGGGCCCGGCCCCGACGAAGGAAACGCATGAAGAACATCCAGGCCATGATGCAGAAGGCGCAAGCCCTTCAAACCAAGATGACGGAGCTTCAAGCCGAGCTCAAGACGCGCGAGATGATCGGGTCTTCCGGGCAGGGCAAGGTGAAGGTCACCATGAACGGCGCGCAGGACGTGATCGCGATCTCGATCGATCCTGAGGTCGTCAACCCGGAGGAGGCGGACCTCCTCGAGGACCTGGTCCTTGCCGCATTCAACGACGCCCGCTCCAAGATCACGCGGATGGTCGAAGAGGAAATGAAAAAGGTCAGCGGTGGGCTTGGACTTCCGCCGGGGCTATTCTAGGCCCGATGCAGTATTCGAGCGCGTTGCTGGAGACGGTGATCACGGAGCTGACCCGCCTGCCGGGCCTGGGTCGTAAATCCGCCCAGCGAATTGCCTTCCATCTGCTCCGTTCACCGGAGGGGGACGCCAAGCGTCTCGCCCAGTCGATCGTCGACCTGAAGGCGAAGGTCGAGGACTGCCGCATCTGCGGGAACGTCACCGAGACCCAGCCGTGCGCCATCTGCGCGGATTCTCGCCGCGATAACTCGGTCATTTGCGTCGTCGAGCAGCCGATGGACGTGCTCGCGATCGAACGGACGGGCGAGTTTCGCGGCTCCTACCATGTGCTCAAGGGGGCTCTTTCCCCCATCGACGGGATCGGCCCCGAGCAGCTCAAGCTGAGCGAGCTGATCGATCGGGTGAAGCCGGGGGGCGTCGTCGAGGTGATCGTCGCGACCAATCCGACCGCCCAGGGAGAGGCCACCGCGCTCTATATCGCGCGCCTTCTCCAGAACGTGCCCGGCCTGCGCGTGACGCGGATCGCCCGGGGCGTGCCTATGGGCTCCGATCTCGAGTTCTCCGATCAGGTGACCCTCGCCCGCGCACTGAGCGGGCGGAAGGAGATATAACCCCGTCATTTCGAACACTTTCTGCTTGACCCCCCGAGGAGAAGTGTTAGGGTTCCGCCCAATTCCTGGTAGAGCGTCCTAATTGCGTTGCATGACGGGGTGTGGGGTGGCGGGGATCGGTCTCGGCGCCGGCCAAAGCGGAGAGGCCAGGGCAGGACACCCCTCCTTCTGCGGGCAGAAGGTCGGCGTCACCATGCCGCAAGGCCCAGATGTGTCCTAAGGAGTAAGGGACCATGGTCAAGGGGAATTGGGCGCTCTTCGAGGAGGACTTCTGGGCGATCAATACGATCCTCCAGAGTCTGATTCAGACATCCAGCTCGAAAAGCGTGATGCTGATCGACAAGACCGGTCAGCTGATCAGCTCGATCGGGGAGCCCCCCGGATTCGACGTCACCTCGTTTTCGTCCCTTGCTGCCGCGGATTTCGCAGCCAACGAGCAGCTGGCCGAGATGGTCGGCGAATCGGATTTCGCCACGCTCGTCCACCAGGGCACGAATGAGAGCATGTACCTCTCCCTCATCGCAAACCGCGTCATCCTGGTTGTCCTTTTCGATCGCAAGACCTCGCTCGGCCTTGTTCGTCTCAAGGCGCGTCGCGGAGGGGAGGAGCTCCTTTCCGTTCTGAACAAGCTTTTCGACAAGCTTCAATACAAGAACGAAGAGATCAGCGCGGCGACGCTGGGAGCCGAGTTCACGGCCGAGGCGGAGAGCGAGATCGACAGCCTATTCAAAGAATAGGAGAGCCCAAGCTACGTGTCGCTGATCAACTACTCGTCTCGCGAAATCAACTGCAAGATCGTTTATTACGGCCCAGGCCTC
>Ga0066686_10000964_pt1 | contig 11179 bp, 8 predicted proteins | sample GraSoiAngelo_135_FD_65627 | JGI IMG/M metagenome (GOLD analysis project Ga0066686, IMG submission 65627) | Grasslands soil microbial communities from the Angelo Coastal Reserve, California, USA - 14_0929_05_40cm | ecosystem: Environmental > Terrestrial > Soil > Grasslands | place: USA...
GCCTCGCAGCGCCATCACCTACGGCGGGAGCTACCGGTGGAAGAAAGTCCATCCGGAGGCCGAGGTCCCCGACGTCGTTCAAACGCTCTTCGAGTATCCCAACTTCACCTATAACGTTTCGTTGACGCTGAACTCTTCGAACCAGGGATTCGGCGCCTATTTCATGGGGACGAAGGGGACCATCCAGATGGATGAAGTCAAGCTGACGTTTTATGCCGACAATCCGTTAGACGATTACGGATGGGTGGTGGCGACCTGGCCGGAAAAAATGCAGCAGGAGTTCGTGAAGAAGGAGAATATCGTCGGGATCAATTCACCCTGGGCTCCGGGCACGTGCACGGCGCCGGAGGCGTACGAGCATTACGACCTCGTCGGTGACCCCACGGACCTGCACGTGAAAGCCTTTATCGAATCAGTCCGCACTCGCAAACCCAGCCGGGAAGGCGCCGTGCAGGGGCACAATTCCGCCCTGGGCGCGCACCTCGCGAACATCTCGTACAGGAACGGGAGCCGGAAAGTGACGTGGGACGGCAAGCAAGCGACCGTTGCATGAATGCGAGTCGACCCTCGCCTCACTTCCGGGCTGATATTGATAGTCATCTGGTTCAACCAATAATTGATGAAGGAGAGATTCATGAAGCGACTGTTCACTCTAGCAATGGGTTTGATCGTCACGGCGTGTTTTTCCGCCGCGGCCTTCGCGCAGGGCAATCCGCGCGGAAAAGCTGAACTGGAACTCGGCGGCAAGAAAGTTTCCGTGGAATTCGGGCGTCCGTCCTTGAAAGGCCGGTCGGTGAAGGAGATGCTCAACCAGTTGAACCCGGGCGAAGTGTGGCGCCTGGGCGCGGACAAGTCCACGACATTCATGACCACCGGCGACCTCGTTTTCGGAGACGTCACCGTTCCCAAGGGAGAATACAGCCTCTGGGCCCGCAAGGAAGCCGGCAACAGCTGGAAGCTGGTCTTCAACAAGCAGCACGGCCAGTGGGGGACCCAGCACGATCCCGCGCAGGACATGGCCGCGGTGCCTCTGAAGGTGGAGAAGGCAGAGAAGCCGGCCGAGCAGGTCACCATCAATCTGGAGAAGGAAGGCGGGAGCAACGAAATTTCCATCGAGTGGGGTGACTTAGAACTCTCCGCCAACTTCAATGCCAAGTGACTCGGCCTTGGATCCGGGTTTCAATAGCCGGCGGGGGAAGGGTTGATTCCCCCGCTTCGCGGCGAGTGTCGGAGAGGCCAGGGGAGTTTTCCGGAGGTCGTCAAAGCTCGAGTCTCCGGGTCGCTTGTAATCTGTTCGCCGGACTTGGTCGGGGTCTCGAGTGGCCTGCCAGTCCCCGCGGTCTACATCGACGCAGACCGCGCGACCAGCAGGCGGACCTCGTGATTTCCCGGGTGAGCTCTTCCGCAGCACGGGCGCGTAATTTCGTCCTCCTTCTTCTCCTCGGCGTGGCAGTGCCGGTCGCCGCGCAGACCTCAGCGCCGGAGGCCAATCCTTCAGGGCCGGTCTCAAACGGACCGGCTGACCCAAGTCCGCGTTCGAGCCAGACCAGCCCGCAGAACTCTTCTCCCGCCTCCCAGGAAACCCCGGTTCTCTTGAAGGCCATCGTTCCGGACATCCTCCGTGACCAGAAGCGCGTATGGCTCTACCCGGTAGGGGTTGTGAAGGGCGAGCACTGGAAGCCGACGCTGGGCGTCGTGGTGAGCACGGCGGGACTGGTGGCGCTCGACCCTCATGACACGCCCTACTTCCGCCGCACGACCGCCTTTGCTAACTTCAATACCGTGGCGAGTGGCCGGAACGCGGCGCTGGGGATACTGGCCGTCCCTTTATCGTTATACGTCGTGGGGGCCGTTCGCAAGGACACCTATGCGCGGAACACGGCTCTGCTGGCCGCAGAGGCAGTGGCCGACTCGCAGATCGTTACTTTCGTGATGAAAAATATTGACCGACGGATTCGTCCGGTTGATGTGCCGCCGGGCGGCGACTTTGCGCACACCTGGTTCAAGTCCCGAGGCTCATTCATCAGCGGCGGCCAAAGCTTCCCGTCAGGCCACACCGCGGCTGCCTTCTCGGTGGCCACGGTTCTTGCGGAGCGCTACCGCCTGCACTTCTGGGTACCCTGGGTCGCCTACGGCCTGGCGGGTACGGTGGGGTTTTCCCGTTTAACTCTCCAGGCCCATTTCCCGTCTGATGTCTTCGCCGGCGCTATCCTGGGGATAGCCCTCAGCCACTACATCGTTTTACGCCACCGGTAGCAGGGGCAGAGTGCAGCTCTCGAGGTCCCGTTGATTACGGTGGCGACAGCGCCGGGCGGGATTCGAGGCCGCGAGCGCGACTGGACCTCCTGTCCCGCTACTGGCCGGAAGTCAGCGAAGAAGGCTGGTCAGGTTTTGGGGCGTAATACCCGGGGCGAGTGCGGACGGTTATGCGGTTCCGGTTACGGGGAGAGACGACGTCAACGCGTACCGGGCGGAAGGTACCGTCCTTTTTGGCGTTAGTCGGGTAGTAAGCCAAGGTGTATTGGCTACGGATGTCGCGCGCGATCTGCACGCAGTTCGATTCCACTTCCTCAAGCGACTTGGGGTAAAAGGGCTGGCCGCCAGTCGCCTGGGCCAGCTGCTCGAGGACTTTGGCGGCTCGTCTCGCGGTCCCGTGTTTGATCTTGAATAGGCCGTCGGGTTGTTCCTCGCCCAGAAGGGCGATCGTATAGATGACGGCGGTCGACTTCCGCGCGTACTCGATCAGCTCTTCGAACCTATAGCGGCTGGCGTTGTCCTCGCCGTCGGTGACGACGAGCAGGACTTTCTTATCGCGGTTGCCGAGCTTCAAGTGGTCGAGCGAGGCGTAAACGGCGTCGTAGAGGGCCGTGCCGCCTCGCGAGTCAATCTTATCGAGGGCGGCCTTGAGCTCCTCGATGTTCGAGGCAAAGTCTCCGGGCGTGTCGAGATAGTTCACGTCGTTGAAATTGACGACGAAGGCCTGGTCTTGCGGGTTGGAGGTCTTGACGAAAGTCAGAGCGGCGGCGTTGACGGCCGTGCGCTTGTCCCTCATGCTCCCGCTGTCGTCGATGACGATGCCCAAGGTGACGGGGATATCCGCATGGCTGAACACGGCGAGTTGCTGCAGCGCACCATTTTCATACACCCGGAAATTACCCTGCTTCAGGTCGTTGACGGGCCGGCCCGACTTGTCAATCACCGTGGCGTGCAGGACCACGAGGTTGACGTCAACGTTGATCGTGTATCCTCCCGTCTTCTTTCCGGCCGCCGGCGGCTGGGCCCGCGCGGGAGACTGGGCGCGGCCGGGCGCCGGGAGGAGAGTCAACGCGGCAAGCAGTCCCATCCGGCAGAGGAGAGTGCCGCTCTGCTTTTCGGTATTGTCCTTATTGCGTGGGAGCATAGTAACCGGTGCGGGCGTAAACCTGGAGCGGCGGCAGGCCTTTCGGCGGCGTTAGCTTGACCTTGATCCGCCTCCAACGGCCGTCGCGGACCAGGTTGGACGGCTTGTAGCCGAGGACGTATTGATTGCGCAGCTCAATCGAAATCTTCTCCGCGATGTCGGGGAGTTCGTTGGCGTCTTCAACGCTGAACATTCGGCCGCCTGAGACTTCGGACAGCCCCGCGAGCAGGCTCGGGCCTCCGGCCTCTTCCGGCGTCCGGGAGCGGGAAACCATCGGCTCGAAAATGCCCACAGAGTAGATTTCGACGTCCGATTCCTTGACCGCGCGCTTGATGTCGTTTTCGGTGTAACGGCTGTGGTTGTCGCCGCCGTCAGAGATGATGAGCAAAGCCTTGCGGTTTGTGGTCGCCTTCTTCATTTCGCTAAGCCCCAGATAAATCGCGTCCAGCAGAGCTGTCTTTCCACCCGACTTGACGAAGATCAGGCGGTCCTGAAGGTTCTCGAACTTTGATGTGAAAGACGAGACGAGATTGGGCCGCTCATTGAAGTTAATCAGCATAAACTCGTCCAGGGGATTGGATGTCTTGAAAAACTGAAGGGCTGCCTCTTTGGACTTTTGAATTTTGTCGCCCATCGAACCGCTCGAATCGAAGACCAGACCCACGGAGATGGGTGCGTCCTCAGTCGAAAAAGAGGCGATCTCCTGCACGACCTTTTCATCGAAGACCTCGAAATTGCTCTGGTCGAGGCCCGTTACGATCCTGTCGTAGGGGTCGGTGACTGTCACATTGACGACGACCATATTGACGTCCACTTGAAGCGGGGCGGGGTGAAGGTCGGGGCGGCGGACATCAATCCGCGAACCCTTTTCCGGATTGATGGTTGCCCGTTCGACTTTCGGGTCCGATTGTTCCGGGGCAGCCTGCGGTGAGGCGGCTGAAAGGAACCCGACAAATACAACGACACCCGAAATCCCGAGCCGGAAAGCGCAGCGGAGGAATGCAGGTCCCATAGCTGCGGCCCCCTGTGGGTCAACTCAAATCGGTCTGCCTGCCCCTGATTCAATCCTGAGGGTCTGGCACATGGGCTTACAGGACCCAGCAGATTCTACCATAAACCTCAGAGCCGAGAATTGCAACCTCGACTCTCGAGCGCCACCCGCGTTGCCTGCAATCTTGAAGCCGTTCGCTGGATTCCTCGAGGGCCGGCGCGACCGCGCCAGAAATTCTTCACCGCGCCCCGCCACACCGGAGAAAATCCAGGGCCGGCGTGTTCGCGAGACCCCCGGGTCTTGGGGAAGCGGATGAAATTTTTCCCATTTGAGCGAAAAAATTACAGGCGGACCGGAGGGGGTGCGGATAGGTGATTCGTCTGTTTTGAAACCTCTCCAACCACTGCCAATTTTTCACTCGACACCATTCGCCCAATCGGGCGATGCATCGAGAAAAGTTTGACCCGAGGAATCACGAAAATCAGGATGATAGAAACCGACGCGAGTACAACCAGAGGAAGGCTGTACTGAACCATGAGTCCGCCGAACCCCCTTTGGTTTTTGGGACGAACCTTTCGGCGAATTTCCGGGTGTTTGAATTTCCAAAGCTGCAGTCAAACAAATGTCGCGATGCGGGGAAATTTGCGGTTGACACGGTCTCGCCGTTGGATGGATAATTACTCGTACCGAATCCTTCCGCTCTTCGAATTCTTCGGTACGAAGGCTTTTGAGCCAGCGCGCGTGCCCGGCACGGGGACAGGGCACACGATAAACCGTTTGCGCCGCGACCGCCAACCCGCCGACTTATTTTCAGGAGACGTATGAGTGCCAAATATATCTTCGTAACCGGAGGTGTGGTGAGTTCGCTCGGAAAAGGGCTCGCGTCCGCCTCCATCGGTTGTTTGCTCGAGGCCCGCGGCCTGAAGGTGACCCTCCTCAAGTTCGACCCCTACCTCAATGTTGATCCCGGCACCTTGAGCCCTTTCCAGCACGGCGAAGTTTACGTCACCGACGACGGCGCGGAGACCGACCTCGACCTGGGACACTACGAGCGGTTCACCCATGCGCGTATGACTCGCGAAAATAACTGCACGGCCGGCCGCATCTACGAGACCATCATCACAAAAGAACGGCGCGGCGATTACCTCGGAAAGACGGTGCAGGTGATTCCGCACGTCACGAATGAGATCAAGGCCGCCGTCCGGAAAATTTCAGACGGTGTGGACGTGGAGATCGTGGAGGTCGGCGGCACGGTGGGCGACATCGAATCGCTTCCTTTCCTCGAGGCCATCCGCCAGATGCGGCAGGAACTCGGCCGCGACAACGCCATCTTCGTCCACCTCACGCTCGTGCCCTTCATCGGCGCCTCCGGCGAGCTGAAGACCAAGCCGACCCAGCACTCGGTGAAAGAATTGCGCGAAATCGGTATCCAACCGGACATCCTCCTGTGCCGCACGGACCGCTTCCTTTCCCCGGAACTGAAGGCGAAAATCGCACTGTTTTGCAGCGTTCCTGAAGAGGCGGTTATCACCGCCAAGGACGTGGCCAGCATTTACGAAGTGCCGCTGGTGCTGGCGGGCGAGGGGCTCGACGAACAAGTCCTCCGGTGCCTCAAGCTCAAGCCTGCCGAGCGAAACATGCAGCCCTGGGCGGACTTGGTCGAGCGAATCCGCCGTCCGGCGGGTGAAGTCATGATCGGCATCGTGGGCAAGTACGTGGAACTTCAGGACTCTTACAAGAGTTTGAATGAGGCACTTACGCACGCCGGCCTGGCGAACAACTTGAAGGTGAAGCTCGAGTGGATCGAAGCCGAAGGGCTTGCAGGAGAAAAGGGGACGAGGCCGCTTGAAAACGTGGACGGAATCCTCGTGCCGGGCGGCTTTGGCAAGCGCGGCATCGCCGGCATGCTCAGCGCGATCGAATACGCCCGCACCAGGAAAGTGCCCTATTTCGGGATTTGTCTCGGGATGCAGTGCGCGGTGATCGAATTCGCCCGGAACGTCTGCGGTTTGAAAGGGGCCGATAGCTCGGAGTTTGACCCCGCCACTCCGCACCGCGTGATCTACAAGCTGAGGGAACTGAGGGGGATCGACGAGCTGGGCGGGACGATGCGCCTGGGGGCGTGGAAGGCGAGGCTCAAGCCCGGTTCCTTCGCTCACCAGGCCTACGGCCAGGCGGAGATTTCCGAGCGCCATCGCCACCGCTACGAGTTCAACCGGGAGTATGAGCAGCCCCTGGTGAGCCGTGGACTCGACCTGACGGGCGAGACGCCGGATGGGACCTATGTCGAGATCGTGGAGATCCGCGACCATCCCTGGTTCCTGGGCTGCCAGTTCCACCCTGAATTCAAGTCGCGACCCCTCGAACCGCATCCGCTCTTCAAGGCTTTTATCGGGGCCGCGTCGCAGTTCCGGAAGCAGCGCGCGAGCGCGCGCGGCCAGGCTTTGCGCGTCAATTCGGCGCGCGCAGACGCCGTCGAGTTGCCCGTGGGCGCCCTGGGCCTTGCCCCCGGCGCCGGCCACGAGAAGATTTAGGGGGCGCGCCCGGCTCCGGGGCCTTTCCTTCATGCCCCATCTTGTCCGTGTTGGAGGACTAACTCTCGGGCGCGGCCGGCCGCTCTTCCTGATCGCCGGGCCGTGCGTCATCGAGAGCGAGCGGCACGCGCTCAAACTCGCCGAGCACCTCGTTTCGGCGACGCGCCAGCTCAAAATTCCTTTCATCTTCAAAGCTTCTTTCGATAAAGCGAACCGCACTTCCCTCCGCTCCTACCGCGGGCCGGGGCTCGGACCGGGGCTCAAGATTCTGGCCCGAATCAAGAAGGAATTTAAGGTGCCCGTTTTGACGGACGTGCACGACGTCACTCAGGTCGGGCGGGCGGCGGAAGTCTGCGACGTGATTCAGATCCCGGCGTTCCTCTCCCGCCAGACGGACTTGCTGGTCGAGGCCGGCTCCTCCGGCAGTGCGGTGAACATCAAGAAAGGCCAGTTCCTCTCTCCAACCGAGATGCGGAACGCGGTCCTGAAAGTCGCCAGTACCGCGAACCAGCGGATCCTGGTGACGGAAAGAGGCAGCTCGTTCGGTTACAACAACCTCGTGGTTGACATGCGCGGGATCGCCCTTATGGAGGAGTGGGGTTATCCCGTCGTCCTCGACGTCACTCACTCCTTGCAGCTCCCCGGGGGAGAAGGCGACCGCAGCGGCGGCCAGCCCCAGTTTATCGAGACGCTGGCCCGTGCGGGTGTGGCGGCCGGCGTCGACGGCATTTTCATGGAAGTCCACGACAACCCGCCGCGCGCCTTGTCGGACGGGGCCAACGCTCTGAAGTTGATTCGATTTGAACCGCTGGCCAGGAAACTTCGCGACCTCGGTCGATTCGTGCGAAAGCTGAGTTGACCTGCCGGCAAGGCGAAAATCGAGTCCGGTCATGTTTCACCCGTGATCGGCGGGGGGAGAGCGGCCAGCCATCAAGGAAACCTCCTTCAAAGATTTCGTGTTGGATCAGCTCGACCGCCTGGAACAAGTGCGGTGCCGTGCCATGTTCGGGGGATATGGCCTTTATCGCGGCGCAAACTTTTTCGGGATTATCTCCCGGGGGCGCCTTTACTTTAAAACAGACGCGAAGTCTCGCCTCAATTATACGGGGCTCGGAATGAAGCCTTTCCGGCCGACCCGAAAGCTGACCCTGAAGAGTTATTACCAGGTCCCAGTTGAAATCTTGGAGGACGCCGACCGCCTCACACAATGGGCCAGGCAAGCGGTGGCTTGTTCGAAGGCTCAGGGTAAGAAGGCATGACCAGCCAGGACGCCCGTAGAGAACTCGGTGTATTAGTCAATTCGAAATACCCGGTCATTTATATCGAGACCTGGGAAGAGGGTCGAACGACGGACACACTCGCGCTGGTGGCCGAGGATTTGGGCATCCCCCTGTACGTGTGGACGGTCACCGAGGGGTTGGCCCGCGCCGGCGGCGCGCCCATCTACAATACTCAGGAGCCCGCTCAGGTTCTGGCCCAGATCAGCCATATGGAAAGCGACGGTCTATTCCTGCTGAAGGATTTTCACAAATATTTGGACCAGGCCGTCATTGTCCGCAAACTCCGCGATCTTGCGCAGCAATTCCGGCGGGCGCGCCGCGCCATCGTCATCTCTTCGCCGGAGATCAAGATTCCGATCGAGCTGGAAAAGGATGTCGCGCTTTTTTCGCTCGGCCTGCCCGACGAATCCGAGCTGAATCAATTGGTGGTCAGCGAGATCCGCGACCTGACGGCCAAGTTCCGAATCAAGCAGGAGCTTACCCCGGACCTCATCCCCGAGCTCGCGCGCGCCCTTCGCGGGCTCACCCTCGAGGAGGTGCGCCGCGTCTTGACGCAGGCGCTTCTCGAAGGCTACCGGCTTGACGCCGGCACCATCGAGCGCATCCGCAGCGACAGGACGAAGCTGATCAAAGACCAGGGCGTCCTCGAATTCCTGAAAGTCGAAGTGGGCCTTGCGTCCGTGGGCGGGCTGGCACGGCTGAAAGCCTGGCTCGAAAAGCGTCGCGGTGCGTTTTCTCTTGAGGCGGCGCGTTATGGTCTCGACCCGCCCAAGGGAATCTTGATCATGGGCGTTCAGGGCTGCGGCAAAAGCCTCTCGGCAAAAGCGGTCGCCCGCGAATGGAATATGCAGTTGCTGAAGTTCGACTCGAGCGGTCTATTCGAAAAATTTGTGGGCGAGTCCGAGAAGAATCTGCGCAAGTCGCTGCAGGTGGCGGAAGCGGTGGCGCCCTGCGTGCTTTGGATCGACGAAATCGAGAAGGTGTTCCCCCACGCTGCCCTCGGGTCGGAATCAGACGCCGGGCTCTCCCTTCGACTTTTTGGAACGTTCCTGACCTGGATGCAGGAAAGGAAATCTCCGGTGTTCCTGGTGGCCACTTCAAATGATATTTCGGCCCTTCCGCCCGAGTTGCTCCGCAAAGGCCGCTTTGATGAAATCTTTTTCGTGGACCTGCCCAGTCTGGAGGAGCGCAAGTCCATCTTTTCGATCCACCTCGGACGGCGCAAGCAGGACGCCGCGAAGTTCGACCTCGAGAAACTGGCTACGGCCGCAGAGGGGTTCGGCGGGGCTGAAATTGAGCAGGCTGTGACATCCGCCCTTTACTGCGCCTTTGCGCAAAAAGCCCCGCTCACCGCCGAAATGGTCCTGAAGGAGATCCAATCCACCTATCCCCTTTCGGTTACCCTGAAAGAGAAAATCGACACCCTGCGCGAATGGGCCCGTCTTCGTGCCGTGCCCGCCAACTGATGCGCTCGGGTGTCCAAAAACGGCGTCGATGGTGGCCGCGAACAGTTGACGCCAATCAGCCTCTGATGTAGGTTGCGGAGAAACGCTCCTCTCCCGGAGCGCACATGCCTTTTTCGATTCGCCACCTGAAAATTCGTGACCAGGTCTTTCTGGCAAGCCTGCCTCCTCTTTTTGTATTGCTCTGCGCGATGGCGCTTTTCTTTTATGCGTACTGGGTGGAGGTTACGACCAACCGGAGCAGCCAGAGAACGCAGGACAGCATCGTGCGCACAGAGTCCTTGCTGCGGCACTTGACGGAGATGCATATGGGGGTGCTGGGCTACCTCTTCACGCATCAGTCGTATTTGCTCCGCCCTTACCAGACGAGCGCTTCCGGTGTGGGCGCGGATTTGAGCGTGCTCGAGGAGCTCGAAGCGGATGAACCCGACCACGCTCCTCAGGTCGCACGCGTGCGGGCAGAGGTTGCGCGCTGGACGGACGAGTGGGCGTCGCCCACGGTCCAAAAAGTCAGGCGGGGCGAGGCCCTGGACCTCGCCCAGGCGCTCGCGGACGGGCAGGGCCGGCTGGATATGCTGCGCGCAGAATTGCTTCGGCTGCTTCAAGAAGACCGCGAAAAAGACCTCACGAAGAGACTCCGCGCGGAACAACTCATCCGTCGCGTGCTTTTCCTCGAGCTGGGGATCACTTCGCTGCTGGGCGCAGCGCTGGTCTTCCTCACCTGGTCGGTGACCCGCATCCTTGCAGAACCGGTCCTCCAGTTGATCGAAGCCTCGGAGCGCGTCAGCCGTGGCGACTTTGGACCTTCGCTGCCGCCCCCGTCGAAGAATGAGTTCGGCGTCCTTTCGCAAAGCTTTTCGCGCATGATGCGCGCCCTCCGCGATGACCGGGAAGAAATGGCGGCCCTGAGCAGGTTCTCCGATGGCGTCGCGCAGGCCACTTCCGAGCGGGAGATCTACGACCTGCTCCTGCACTCCCTGCGGGACCGTTTCCATCCGCGCCAGGTCATCGTCTTTAAGCTCGATCGAACGGCAAACGTTCTCGAAGCCGAGGCGACACTTGTGCCTCTGCCCGAAAAAGTGGCTGCCTCCCCCGTCATTGAGGACCCCGGAAATTGCAAGGCGGTCCGCATGCGAAGGCCGTTCCTGGTCAGCGACGTCACGCTCGACCCCGTCTGTCCGGCAAAATTCGCTGCGCCAAGTGAGGGAAGCTACTACTGCCGGCCTCTAATCGCCGGCGGAAATATCATCGGAGCGGTGCGCCTCGAAGGGCCGGAGGACAGCTGGACGGCGGAGCTGGAGGCGTTGCTAGAGAGTTACATGAGCACTGCCGCCGCCTCCATCTCGAACCTGCGGGCGCTCGAGGCCATGAAGCAACTGGCCATTGTGGACACGCTCACGGGCCTTCACAACCGCCGGTTCCTGAAGGACTACGCCCTGAAGCAGATCGCCATGGCGCGCCGGCAGGAGCGTCGCCTGGGCTTCATCACGATAGACATCGACCACTTCAAG
>Ga0066686_10000967_pt1 | contig 11171 bp, 6 predicted proteins | sample GraSoiAngelo_135_FD_65627 | JGI IMG/M metagenome (GOLD analysis project Ga0066686, IMG submission 65627) | Grasslands soil microbial communities from the Angelo Coastal Reserve, California, USA - 14_0929_05_40cm | ecosystem: Environmental > Terrestrial > Soil > Grasslands | place: USA...
CGGCAGCACCTTGATCGCGACCTCGCGGTCGAGCTGCTTCTCTTTCGCTTTGAACACGATCGCCATGCCGCCGCGGCCGAGCTCTTCGAGGATCTCGTATTCCTCGTTCAGCTCCTGCCGCACGAGATCGATTTCCGCGATGTCGGGGGCCTCGACGCGGACGCCGGTGGGCGTTGTCGCAGTCAGATCGAGACCGCAAGAGTCGCAGAACTTCGCGGTGTCCTTATTCTGGGTGCCGCAGCGGGAGCAGTACAATCCGATCTCCAAGGGACCGGGCTAACTTAGGGTTCACGCTAGGACGGGTCAACAGACTGACGCGGTTTTTGCGTTGGAAAATCAAAAATCGGCGGCGAAGGCGGCGTAGACCCGAGGATGACCGGTGGCCGGCTGCGCGACGCCCAGCCGCACCCGCAGCGGAAGATCATAGCTGACAGTCATGTCGCTGATCAACTCCGCGCCGATCGAGCGCAGGCGATGCAGGCGCGGCTCCTCACCCACATCCCACGCGTCGCCGACATCGCCGAACACGGCGAAGGCAAGCTTATCCGCGCCGAACGGCAAGTGGCCCAGCAACCCACCGAGCAAGGTGACGGGCATCCGGTACTCCGCGGTGAGCGTCGCGGCGCGGCGTCCTTGCAATGCGCCGCCGTCGTAACCGCGCACCGGAAACGTCCGGAACGATGCACCTGCTTGTCCGAATCCGACATTCACGCCGCCTGACGACACACCACCCACCGACAGGTGATCGGGAATCGGTCCGTCGAGCGCGCCAATCGCGCCGCGCATGGCGAGCACCGGATACGCGAACCCCAGCCGCGGGCCGGCGCGCACGTAGAGACTGCCGCGCGCGCGCACCTCGTTGAGCCAGCGGTCGGTGCCCTGCTCTTCTTTCCGGCGATACAGCAACGCGGCCGTCGCACCGTCCTGCAATGACACCGTCAGTGGCGCCGCCACCACCGACCCGAACGCCAGCGTCGCGGAGCCGCCCACGCGATCGCGGTGGCTGCAGCCGTTGCAGATGTCCGCGAGGTTGGTATCGGGAACGGAGACGAACCGCCTTCCTTCATACTCCGCCGCCACGCGCAGCGAGACGAAGCTGCGCCAGCGGTGCGCCAGGACCGTGGCGCCGATCGAGCCCTCGCGATGCTCCTCGGACACCACGTGCAGCGTGGGGTTGATGAAGGCAAGCGACCAGTCGTTGGAGAAATAGAAGTCGAGCGTGGGATCGCCCAGCGCCTGACTAAGAAGGAAGAGGTAGCCCTGGGCGCGGGCGGGTGATCCGGAGACCATCGCGGCGGCGACATACGCGTACCGTCCAACGGCATCCGCGCCCCCCGTCGCCGCGCCGAGGAAGGTGCCGGCCTCTCCAGCATTGAAGCCGAGTGGAATCCAGAAATGCGGCCGGAGCGATCCCCACGACGCATAGCCGGTCTCGCGCATCGCGACGGGGGGAGCAGAGTCGAAGGGCAGCGACGCGGGCAACGTCACGAAGCGGGGTGTGAGCGCGGCGGGCACGACCGCGCGCAGCTCCCAGCCGTCATTGCCCATCGTGGCGAATGCGATGCGACCGTCAGGGAGCGGGGCCGGCGCGCGCGCGCCGAGCGGCTCGTCGGTGACCTGGGAGATCCCGTCCCCCTCACGCCAGCGATGAATCTGCGGGAAGCCGCCGGCATCCATGACGAAGAGGACGCCGCCATCGGGGGCAGGCGACCAAACCGGATCTGCGATGACGCTTCCCGCTCCCGCCTGCGCCAGCACCTCGACAGGCGCCGGGGTGCCGGCGCGCCAGCGGACCAGCGCCCACCGGCCATTCTGATTGCGCGTGGCGACAATCCAGCGACCGTCGGGTGAGGGAACGGCGGGTCCCCATGTCGCATCGCTCGTGAGAGGTCCGACTGACGGTCCTTGATCACCGCCGCTGAGCTGCAGCATCGCCAGCACGCCACCGCCGGCGCGCGGTTCCATCAAGCGCGCGCCGGCGGTCAGCTCCGTCCACGCGCCGTCCGGCGTCCAGCGCCAGAGATCGCTCCGCACGGTCCACCGGCTCGTGTAGTCGAGCTGCGCGACGATCAGCGTGTCGCCGCGCCAGTCGTAGCTCACTTGACCGTTGACGCGGTGCGACCGGAGCACGGCGCCCGTCGCGGGATCAATGACGCGCAGCCGTCGCGCGCCGCGCCAGTCGTCGTGGACATAGGCGAGGCTGCGACCGCTCGGAGCGATACGGGGCACGGGTTCGTAGCGCAACTGCCCAGCGATCAATTGGCTGCGCGAGCCATCGCGTTGCGGCGCCGCGGCGGCCGCAACGGAGCGGCTCCACACGTCGGTCAAGCCGTTGGGCACACCCACGTGGCGCAGCGGGCGACCAATACGAAATGGAATCAACTGACCGCTGGTCGCCTCGATGAAATGCGGAATCACCGAATCGCCGGCCGTCCGCCCCAGGTAATCCCAGAACCGGCTGCCGTAGGCGTAGGGCACGAGCCCGTCCGGCCAGCGGGAGAAGTACAGCGCATTCCACGGCGAGCGCGCGCGGCCGGTAGCGGCATCTGCGGCGACGATCTCCCGGTGGAATGTGCCGTCGGCGCGACCGCCAGTCGTGAAGCGCGATTCGTAGTAGGTCGCCAGCCCTTCGATCACCCAGCTCGGCTGATACTGATTGGGGAAGAATCCGGGCAGGCGACCGAATATCGATTGCAGCGTTCCCCAAAGTCCCCGGGATCGGTCGAGATGGAACACATGCGTCAGCTCGTGCACGATCACGAGTCGTTCCCAGCTATCGTAGTTCTGCAACCCGGGGTCGGTGACGGGTGGGGTCAGAAAAATCGTGAAGCGATTCGACGGGAAGACGGTCGTGAAGCCGTTCGCCGCATCGACGTCGTCAGACACCGTCAGGTCGATGATGCCGCGCGGCGGGTGCAGCTCACTCGCCAGCAGCTTGTACGCGCGCTCGGCTTCCCTCGCCGCCTCGACCGCACGCGCGCGATAGACGGGCCGGAAATGGACGCGGAAGTGCTGCGTGTGGAGTGTACGCCAATGTCCGGATGGATCCTGGGCGACGGCGGGTGTGGCTAGCACCAGTGCAAGGATGCAATTGCGGATTGCGGATTGCGGATTGCGGATTGACACGAGAAGCCCGCGCCGCAAAATCCGCAATCCGAAATTCGCAATCCGCAATTTCACCGCGCCATCTCCCTCAAGAACTCTTCGATGCCCCGCACCACGCCGCGTGCGTAACGAAGCTGCCCTGCCGGAGTGGCGAGGAGAGCCTCCTGTTCCGGAATCATCATGAACAGTCCTTCAGTGAGTGCCGACGGCATCCACGGATTCCGCACGAGAGCATAATCTCCTCTTCCCATTCCCAAGTCCCGAATCCCCAGCTCTCCAACCAGCGCGCGATCGAGCGCCCGCGCAAGCGCGGCACTGCGCGGATGGAAGTAGTACACGCTGGTCCCGTTGTTGACGAATGGATTCACGCCATCAGGCAGCGCGTTGGCGTGGATCGAGACCAGCACGTCGGCATCGTGCTCCTCGGCAAACCGCGTGCGCGGAAACAAGTCGACCGGTGTCGAGTCGGTGCGCGTCAACAGCGCCCGCGCTCCCGCCCGCTCGAGCAGCGTCTTCGCTTGTTGGGCGACGGCGAGCGTGGCGACTGGCTCCCACAGGCCCGCCGGCCCCTTCGCGCCAAGCGGTGGATGGCCCGGGTCGAGGACGATCGTACGCCCGGCGAGCGGCCGGCGCGGATCGATCTGGGGCGGCCGACGGATCTCCAGCAACAAATCGCGGCCGTTCCAGCGCGTGCGATAGCCCCAGACCGGTCCCGCGAGCGATAGCGTAATGGTCACCTCATCGGCAACGGGCTGCGCGTAGCTCATGCGCGTCACGTACGAATCGGTGCCGCCGTACTGCATCCAGTTCACATCCGAAGCAACGCCGTACAATCGCAGCGTGAGGCTCCTCTCTTCCTCTTCTACCTTGAAGGGCACATGGGTGGGCAGCGGGACGCGCAGCACGACGGAACGCGGTCCCGCAATCAGACGCACCGAGCCCACAACGCCGCCAGGCGGCGGCGTGCCTGGCGCGAGCGGCACAACGTCCGCCGTATTCACCCACGCGATCGCGCCGCCCCCCCGTGAGAGCTGCAGCCTGGTCTGACTGCCCCAGCGCGCGGACGCGACCGCGGTTGTGCCGAGCGGGAAGAACCAGTTGTACGTGCCATACGGGACCGCCTTGCCGACCGTGAGACTGTCGCTCTTGCCCGTGTGCGCCGTGTCGTCGTTGAGTACGACGACCAGCGGGTGCGCGCGATCGACGGTGTCGAGCACCAGCGGCCAGATAGCCCGCGCCGTATCGGTCCCTATGATCGCTTCGACGATCGCATCACAGAGCGGCACGGCAGGCAGCCAGGCGACATAGCGGTCGGCGGCTGGCGGCAGCCGGTAAGCACTCGTGTCGGAGCCGAACGCGCGCACGCCCCACGCCGGCTCTTCGGGCAGCGTGTCGGGCACGAACCAGACCTCGTCCTTCTTTCCTTCCATCCGCAACCGCACGCGTGCACCGGGCGTCGCGCGCACCGAGAGGCGAATTCCCTCACCGGCTGGAAATGCGAGCGTGTCGGTCGGGGTGAAGCTGGTCGTGTCGATCCAGGCGGTCGCCAAGGGGAGCGGCCGAAACGGCTGCGCGATGCGCGCGACGAACGTCGTCTCCTGCTGCTCCGCGCCCAGACCTGCCCGCGCCACCAGGTGGAATTGCGCCAGCGAGTCGGCCGGCAAGGGGATCCAGGCGAGCCAGCTGCCGTTGGACGCCACGTGCGCTGGAAATCCATTGATCGACAACACCGCATCGCCACGCCCGCGGCCCACGCTGCCGAACAGGAATGACGAATCCTGCGCCTGAATCAGCTCGGCAGTGTCCGGATAAACGATGGTGATGTGAAGTGGCTCGCGAGAACCGGGGAGCGGTGCTGCTGGTAAAGACGCGCGACGGGCTGCGGTGGAAGCCGCGCAGCCCGTCGCGGCAACGAGGAGCGCGATCCGAGCGAGTCGCATGTGGCGCAAGCTAGCGTTCAGCAATAGATTGGGCCACCTAACTTTATGGCCCCGGGCGCTTGCCAATATTGCGGCCGGCAGAACGATGCCGGCGCGCAATTCTGCTCTGATTGCGGCAAGCCGCTGACCAAAGCGGCGGCCGCCCGTGCTGCCGTCGCTTCCGGAGCAGGTGGGAGTGCCGGGGCGAGCTTGGTTTCCCGCACGAGCGATCCGGGAGCGGGGGGTGGCGCTCCTGCGGATGGTCCCTGTCCGCTGTGCGGATCCGTTCCCGCCGGGCACAGCGCCGGCGGAGGAGGCGCAGGGGCGGCCGCGGGAGCAGGACACGACCGCCGGACCATTCCCGACAGACGCTCCGATTACTCCCTGACATTGGTGCTGATTTCCGAGATGGCCACCGAGGTGGCGCGTTTCGTCCGCAAACAGTCGTCCACGACGATCGGCCGCACCGAAGGCGACGTCCGTTTCCCGGAGGATCAGTTCCTCTCTCCGCTTCATGCCAAACTGTCGTGGGAGGACGGGCGACTCGAGGTGCGCGACCTTGGCAGCAGCAACGGCACCTGGGTCTTTCTCGAAGGACCGCATCGTCTCACCGACGGTGACCTGATTCTCATCGGTTCACAGGTGCTGCGCTTCAGGCGGCTCGGCTATCCGGGCCCACACACCGCCGAAGCGGATGCGACGAAGCGCATGGGCAGCATGGTGCCAAGTGCCGACATCGCCAGCCTCACGCAGCTGCGGACCGACGGCAGCTCGCGCGACATCATCCAGCTCTCACCCGGCCGCGACATTCACATCGGCCGCGAGCGTGGTGATTGGATCTTCCCGTACGATCCCTCGATGAGCGCGCAGCACGCGACCGTGCGCTCCGAAGATGCGGACTTCGTGATGGTGGACGACCACAGCCGCAACGGTGTGGCCATCGCGGCTCGCGGCGTGATGCCGCTGCAACACGGCTCGCGCATCATGGTCGGGGACAAGCTGCTGCGCATCGAGCTCCCAGGGGGGGGAGCGGTCGTCTCGGCATGAAGATCTGCCCCGTTTGCTCCACCGCATACCCCGATGACGTGAAGTTCTGCCCGAACGACGGCCAGACGCTGCGATCCGCGGCGCCGGCGAGCGATCTCGTCGGTCAGGTGGTCGCCGATCGCTACCACGTGGTCAAGAAACTCGGCGAGGGCGGCATGGGTCAGGTTTACCTCGCCGAACATGTGAAGATGGGACGGCGCAGCGCCATCAAGGTGATGAATCCCTCGATGGTGCACGATCCCGATGCCGTCGCGCGGTTCAACCGCGAGGCAGCCAACGCCAGCCGCATCGCCCACCCCAACGTCTGCGCGATTTACGACTTCGGCGAAACACCCGACGGGCTGATCTACCTCGCGATGGAGTTCATCGAGGGTGAGCCGCTGACGGACGTGCTCGAGCGCGTCGGTGCGCTCCCTCTGCCCCGCGCCACCGCGATTTTCCTGCAGACCGCGGATGCACTCCAGGCCGCGCACGATCTCGGCATCGTCCACCGCGACTTGAAGCCCGACAACATCATGCTGACCGAACGCAAAGGCGGCGGCGACACCGTGAAGGTCGTGGACTTCGGGATCGCCAAGGCGGTGGGGGGCGACACAGCCGGCCAGAAGGTCACCAAGACCGGCCTGGTTCTCGGAACGCCAGAGTTCATGAGCCCCGAGCAGTTGTCGGGCGACCAGCTCGACGGCCGGAGCGATCTGTACTCGTTGGCCCTCGTCTTCTATCGGATGCTGACCGGCGAACTCCCGTTCCAGGCGACGTCGGTGCAAGAGACGATGATCAAGCGCCTGACCGACGAGCCCGCGAAGCTCGCCGCGGCACGGCCCGATCTTTCGTTCCCCGCGGGGTTACAGCCGGTGCTCGATACGGCGCTCGCGCGAACACCGACGGAGCGCTATCAGACCGTCGCGAAATTCGCGGCCGATGTCGCCGCGGTCACGGGACGCCCGACGAGTGGTGCAGTTCCTCACACGCGGTCGCGGGGCGACCCAGACGCAAAGACCCAGCTGCTCGACACGAGCGCCGGCGCCACGCAGCGGATCGCGGCGAAGAAGCGCTCGCTCGTCCCTGCCGTGATCGGCGTCGTAGCAATTCTGGGAGCTGGCGGAGCGTGGGTGGTTATCAACGGCGGCAATCGGAGCAATGCAACTGCCCGCGATTCGACTCGCGTGTCGCCCGACACGGCGGCAGCCACGCGAAATGCGCAGCGTGGCGATACGCAGCTGACGAGCCGGCCACTCGCGCCACCGCCGCCTGCGTCCGTAGCTCACAACACGCCCCGACAGGCAGGGAACGTACGCGCCGGCATCGATCCCGCGCGTGCAGGCGATCTGCTCACCGCGCTGATCGAGGCGACGCCCGCAGTGATCCGGGATTCCGCCGCCAAGATCTACAATACGCCTGGGGTGAGTAGAGGCGATCGAGCATTCGCGGCGTGCATGATTGCGCGGGCGGAGGAGGACCTTGGGAATCACGGCACTGCCGTGCAGTGGGCCAATCGCGGTCTCGCGATCAATTCGCAGCTGACGTCGTGCCGGTCTGTGGTCCAAGGTGGGGGGTTGTAGCGACGAATGTTCGGACGCTCTAAAGCCATCCGCGTCGAGGTCTTCGGCAAGACCGATCTGGGCCGCACGCGCGACCACAACGAAGACCGTTTCCTCGTCGCCGATCTGACGCGCAACGCCGCTTCGCTGCAGCCGGATGTGCGGCAGCACAACATCGGCCCGCGCGGTACGCTCTTCGTCGTCGCCGACGGGATGGGGGGCGCGGCAGCCGGCGAGCTCGCGAGCGAGATGGCGACGGACACGATCTATGCCCACCTGGTGAAGACGTGGAACGCCGAGCACGAGGTGACGCCGCAGCGTTTTGCGTACCGGCTGAAAGAGGCGGTCGAAGTCGCCAACGCCAGTATTCACGCCCACGCCAAAGCGCATCCGGAAGTCCGCGGGATGGGTACGACGACCACGGCTGCGGGCGTGCTGAACGATCATCTGTATCTCACGCAGGTCGGCGACAGTCGCGCCTATCTCATTCGCGGCGGTCAGGCGCATCAGATCACCAAGGATCAGTCGTTGATGCAACGGCTGGTCGAAGCGGGCGAGCTGACCGAAGAAGAAGCGGCACAGAGCGAGCGCCGCAACATCATCCTCCAGGCCCTGGGCCCCGATCCCAAGGTCAAAGTCGATCTCACGCACCAGGAGGTACGCCGCGGCGACGTCCTCGTCCTCTGCTCCGACGGCCTGTCGGGCCAGGTCAAGAGGGAAGAGATCGCGCAGGTCGTCACCACGACGCCCGAGCTGAGCGCGGCGTGCGACAAGCTGATCGCGCTCGCCAACGAGCGCGGCGGACCGGACAACATCACCGTGGTCATCGCGCGCTTCGACGGCGACGGCCTGCGCTCTTCGGATGGCGGCCAGCAAGCGGACGTCGGCCATCAGGTCTACCCGCTGATCGATACCGAGACCAGCACCGAGCCGGTGCCGGTCTACAAGGGCAGCCGCCCGCCCGTGCCGAACCGGGAGAAGCACAATCCCGGCGCGCGAGTCATCGTGCTCGCGGCGATTGCCGTCGCCGCGGCCGTGATCTGGTACTTCACGCGGAATCGGTGAGAGCCCAGTTCAAGTTTCTTTCCGGCGCCCGCGCGGGACAGGTCGAAGCCTTCCGCAAGGGCTACATCGGTCTCGGCCGGCACCCGCTGTCCGATGTGCGCTTCGACGCCGAGCGGGACCTGGACGTCTCGTCGCGCCACGCCGCCATCGTGCGCAAGTCCGAAGGGTTCGTGCTGCAGGATCTCGGCAGCCGCAACGGGACGTTCGTGAACGGGCAGCGCATCACGGGCGACACGCTGCTCAAGGGCGGCGACATCATCGGCTTCGGCGCGAACGGGCCGGCGCTCGAGTTCGCGGTCATCGAAGCCGATGCCGATCTTCCGCTCACGACGGCGGCGGAAGGGCTGGCGGAGCGCACCTCGTCGCCGCGGGAAGTGTTCCCGGCGGCACCCGGGCAGCGCCCGACCGCGCCCCGACAAAGCACGGGCGTGCGCATCGCGGTCGAGGTGGCGCGGCAGACGGCGCAGCTGCGGCGTACGACCAAGATCCTCATCGCGCTGCTGCTGATCGTCGGCACCGGGTTCACGTGGATGCAGCTGGATGGCCGCCGGCGCGCGAACGAGCTGCTGCAGCTGCAACTGCGCGCTGACTCGCTGATGCGCGAGTCTCGCGCGCTGACGACCGAGTTTCAGAGCCAGCTGCAAGGCGTTCGGGATGCCCTGAAGGCGTCACAGGACGAGACCGCGCGGCTGCGGCGGGAGCTCGACGCGTCGGGCGGGGATGCCGCATCCGTGGCACGGCTGCGGACCGAGCTCGACGCCGCCGAGCGGCGGCAGCGCGCCCTGGCCGGCGCGATGGGGGCGGGGGTCAATTATCGCGCGATCTCGCACCGCAATCAGGACGCCGTCGCGATCGTGCTCGTCGAGTACACCGATAGCGAGCGATTCAGTGGGACCGCCTTTTCGGTCGACTCGATGGGTACGATGGTCACGAACAAGCACATCCTGACCGGGGAAGATGGCACCAAGACGCCGCGGCGCCTCGGCGTCATCTTCTCCGGCAGCACGCAGTTCTGGCGGGCCGAGTTGATCGGCGTCTCGCCCGACGCCGACATCGGCGTGTTCCGCGTGCTGATCAAAGGTGGGACGCCGAGAGTCGCCGGGCTCGCCAAAAGTCGCGAGGGACTCGAGCGCGGCGATCCGGTCGCGATCCTCGGCTATCCGCTGGGCTTCGATCTCCCGATGGAGTCGCAGGGCGGCCAGCCGATCGCCGAGCCGACATTGACGGTGGGGACGGTGAGCAAGTCGCTCACATCGGTCGTGCAAGTGGACGCGTATGGGGCGCCCGGCTCATCGGGGAGCCCAGTCTTCGATCGCGACGGAAAGGTGATTGCCGTGTTGTACGGTGGAGAGCGAGAATCGAATGGCAAAATCATCTTCGCGGTGCCCGCCTACTTGGTGTCGGATTACCTCCACAGCCTCAACCTGCCGCGCTAGCGTGCACCGCATCGCCGGTCTCCTCACCGTCGCGACTGTCGTCGCTGTTCAGGTCGCTGCGCAGGACACCGCCTCTTTCGATCGCCACGAAGCGATGGTGCCGATGCGCGACGGCGTGAAGCTCCACACCTCCTGGTATGTGCCCCGGAACATCACCGGGCCGCTGCCGATTATTTTCTCGCGCACCCCGTACGGGATCGAACACGCGGACGGCGCGTTTCGCAGCTATTACCAAGCGCTGGTGAAAGAGGGCTATCTCTTCGCCTTCCAGGACATCCGCGGGCGATTCGGCTCCGAGGGCACGTTCGTCATGCAGCGCAAGCCGGACCACCGCGCGACACGCGGCGCCGACGAAAGCACCGACGCATACGACACGATCGAGTGGATGATTCACAACATTCCCAATAACAACGGTCGCGTGGGGATGTTGGGCATCTCCTACGACGGCTGGACCACGGGAGAGGCGCTCATCGATCCGCATCCCGCGCTGCGCGCCGCATCCCCGCAGGCGTCCCCCGACGACATGTTCCTGAACGACGACTTTCACCATCAAGGCGCGTTCCGGCTGAGTTACGGCTTCGAGTACGCGGTGCTGACCGAGGCGTCGGACACCAACAGCTCCTTCGACTTCGGCCGCTACGACACCTACGACTGGTATCTCGCCCTGGGGCCGCTGAGCAACGGGAACGCACGGTATCTCCACGGCAAATTGCCGAGCTGGAACAACTTCGTGGCGCACCCGAACCACGATGATTTCTGGAAAGTGCAGGCGCTGACGACGTATCTCCACAAGACGACTGTCCCGACGCTCAACGTCGCGGGATGGTGGGACCAGGAAGATTTCGTCGGTCCAATTCAGATCTACGAGGCGATGGAGCCGCGCGACTCAGCCGGGGTCAATTTCCTCGTCGTGGGTCCGTGGAATCACGGCGGCTGGGCTGGAGGCCCGGGACGCCAGCTCGGCAACATCGACTTCGCGAGCAACACGGGCGAGTACTTTCGCGACAGCGTGCAGGCGCCCTTCTTCGCGTACTATCTCAAGGACAAAGGACAGCTGA
>Ga0066686_10000973_pt1 | contig 11152 bp, 8 predicted proteins | sample GraSoiAngelo_135_FD_65627 | JGI IMG/M metagenome (GOLD analysis project Ga0066686, IMG submission 65627) | Grasslands soil microbial communities from the Angelo Coastal Reserve, California, USA - 14_0929_05_40cm | ecosystem: Environmental > Terrestrial > Soil > Grasslands | place: USA...
CCCGAAGATAACCGGCAGAATATATAGACGTAAACAAGATAAGAAATGAAAAAGCAATTCCTTCCATGGGATAAGAGTAGCACAGCTCTTATTCTCCATTCTGTCGGTTGCTTTGAATAAATGGCATGAAGCCCAGGTCACGTCATCTATCTTCAATCGCAGCTTGCCTCAATTAAGAAACCCTTGTATTTGTAGGATCCCCTTACATTGCTCTGGGCAACTATTATTGCCGGCTACTAAGATTGAATTGTCCAGGCTACCGAGTTAGCCAAAATAGGATATTATTCCAGATGCGCATGAAATGGAGACCCTGGTAACGGTGTATGCGTGTTTTCTGTGTTCCATAGTCCCTGCCCACGTGCTGGCCAGCAGGTTTCTGCAAAACGGTCTAGGCTTGACACTCCCAACCCCCAGGGACTGGGTTATTTTCGGGTGTCTGTTTGAATGCTTAATTTTTCTCACGCCCTGTCCTCCTTGGCGCGATGGAGGAGTGAGTATTGGCAGTGAAGACCCCACTTGATACTTAACTAATTATGCCAGAAATCAATAACGGCTAAACAAACTGGAGAACCATGATGTCGCTACAGATATTGTTTGGTGCTGCTTTGGTATTCGCTATGGCAGTCCCAACGGTTCAAGGCAAGGATGTAATGCACGTCGGGATTCGTGATGGGTACCTGAAGAGCCTGGAGTACAAAGATGTCTGGGCGGCGGCCAAAGCGATTGGTGTGAATCGCCTGGAAGTTGTGGTTACTCCAGAATTGAATTGTTCCAACTTGTATGAGCCTGATGGGAGCACGCACAAAATTGGCGATAAAGCTTCAATCAGCCGTCTTAAGAAGACTTTGAAGAAACAAAGGATTTCGATATGCGCCTTTACGACAGTCATTCCGCTGTCAGGGGAACAGACCCCGACGCAGGTCCAGCAGTGGGTTAGCGCGGTCGACAAGGTTGCCCAACAACTGAAGGTTCCGGTTCTCATGATGCCGCTTATTGCAAAGGGCATCGAGGATGATGAGTTCATAAAAAGGGCTCGGGAATTCGTGGTGCCCTTGGAAACAGTGGCGCGGCAGACCGGTTTGCAGCTTACGATCGAAAACTTAGGGCACTACTTGAACCGTGAGGAGATTCTTGACCCTATTCTCAATCTATGAGCTCGCAAACCACTTCGCACCGTACGTGCGTTATGTTCACGTGAAGAATGTCAGATATCCCGAAGACCAAAGGGAGGTGCGACGTCCGGAGGGCTGGGAGTACATTAAATATGCCGAGCCTGTAAAGAGTGGTGATCTGGATTTTGGAAAGATCATTGCCTTTTATTACGAGGCAGGCTATCGAGGGGTTTTAACTCTAGAAGACGACAGCTTAGGAAAATTCAAGATGCCAGAACTACTGGAAGTTCATAAACAGGACGTTGAATTCTTGGGGCAGATTATTCACCAATTGTCTTCTCAAAAGTAGGGTTTGGAGTTCGGGGTTTTTTATTCGGAAAATTTCATTTGATGAAGTATTAAGCGTGACCTGCGCCTGTTCTTCTGGACAAGAACAAGTTGTAGACGCGGTAGTGGATCCAGGCGCCTATCATTTTGCCTAATTTTTTGTTTGCCTTATTCCAAAGGGTGGTTTATTTTTCTGCTTAAGAACCATCTCGGCACGATTTTTTGGTTATTTCACAGCCTATTGGTATTCTGGGGGGAGTCTTCGAAGATACTCCTGTTGGCGACTGGCCGGAACTCTCCAAAAGGGACACCCGACAGGCTGACGTCGCTGCTGCCTTGAGGAATCTTTAATAGTAGAACGCTTACCCCACTTGACGAGATTTGACCATGGATCCAAAGGTATTATCGCAAGACTTATCCAGCTCTACTCAAAAGGATCGTGCTTTACTTCATCTGGAAGATGGTTCTCTCCTTCGCTACTGCAAAAGGCTCTACAGGTTAGAAATGCATCGCCTCAGGATACGACATTGGAATGGTGCCAGCGGTGACAAGATCGCTGCTTCAAGGAGTACTGTGATCGATGCCGTCCTCCAGATGATTTGGGAAACAGTGCTGAGCAATCTTCGGAAAATCGGTTCCAGGATTGGGGGATCCATTCCTTCATTGTCATTGTCGTGGATTGCACTGGGAGAATACGGCAGTCTGGACTTGGCGCCCTTCTCTACCGTTGAACTGCTGCTTCTCGGGAAGTCCACTACAAAGACCGGCACCGTTCCTGAGTTGGAAAAGATCGCAGAGGTGATCAAATCCATTGGTTTCGATGTTCGTTTGTCGATACTCCCCCCGAAAGAGTGCTTACAACGAGCCCAGACCGATTTTGCCTTTTGTTTTTCCCTGCTGTCGAGTCGCTGCGTAACCGGGGATGAGGCCATTTTCCAAGATTTCTTTCATCGGTTTAGATCTGGCCAGTTCAAAAACCGGTTGGTTTATGTTTATGAGTTAAGCGAGTTGCTCAGGCAACAACATAACCAATACGGACATAGCGTATATCTTTTAGAATCGGATATCGATCGAGGCGCAGGTGGTCTGCTGGATTATCGCGCGTTACAGCAGTCCGTTAGACTCGTTATTGGCAGCGAGGGTCCTGAGAAAATAATGGCGGAAGGGGAGATTACTCCACTTGAGTGGAAGCATTTGGGGGAAGCCCGTCAGCATCTGTTAAGAGTTCGAAATCATTTGCATTGGGTTGCAGGGGAGAGACAGGATTTCTTAGCTCACGAGGTTGCTGGGCAAGTGGCCGATTTTCTTGGGTACAAGGACGGTCGATCCCAAAAGTCGCCAGAAGCCTTTCTACGACGTACTATTCGCCATCGAAAACATGTCGCCATGCTGCTCTCCCGATTTTCAGATCAGGCGAGAGCCAGGCTGAGAGGAGTAGCAGAGCCCTTTCGAACACCATATCTCAAGCTGGTCTCGACCACGGGTTCAACCCAGGAAGAACAAACCCCTGAGCGGTGGATGAAGCTTTTTCACTTCAGTCAGAGCCAGCCAATGCTTCTCACTGATCAACTAAAGCGGTCGATACGCACGAACCTGTCCAAATGGGGTGCGAGAGACTTTAACACTCCTTCGATGCATGATGAATTTCGTGCCATCCTGAAAAACAAAGGCAAAGTGGGAAGTACCTTGCGCATTATGCGAGATCTCGGTTTCTTGGGGAAATATTTGCCAGAGTTCGGACGTGTAGAAAGTCTTCCACAACTGGACCGCGCTCATAAGTATTCGATCGACGAGCATACCTTGAGAGCTATTGAAGCCCTCGACCTATTGGCTGATTCCACAGATCCAACTTTGCATGATTATCAAAGAGTTTTGGACCAGATCACGGATCCTTCTCTAATTTATTTCGCTCTGCTGTTGCATGATGCTGGAAAAGGGCTGACGCTTGGAGACACAGCTGGGAGTGAAAGGTTGGCGGCCAGAGCACTTCATCGATTGAATTATGACCTGGAAAGCCGCGAGCAGGTATTGCTTCTGGTCCGCGAGCATTTGTCGCTCGGGCATATTTCACAGCGCCGCGATATTGATGACCCTTTAATTGTTCAAGAAGTCAGCGCCACGGTTGAGACCGCTGATAATCTAAATATGCTTTTGCTCCTGACTTATGCTGATCTTCAATCCATGGGAGAAACAGCGTGGTCCGAACGCAAGCATTTCCTGCTCTGGTCTCTTTACTTCAAGGTATTTGATCGTCTCATGTTCGGTGATGACATTAGCGAACCAGAGCATGCCCAGGTTGCGGCGATTCAGCAAAAAGTCTTGGAACATTTGGGCCAAGAATTTGACGTGGATACGATTTTAAGGCACTTCTTATTTTTGCCGGAAAAATACGCGCTTTACACTCCGTTGCCTCAGATTCTGTCACATATCCGCCTGTGTGAACGATTGCAAGGCCTTCCCGTTGTCACCGAGTGGGTTCCCCATCCCCATGCAGGTTACACTGAACTGAATCTTTCGACACGAGACTTGCCTGGACGTTTTGCTCAAATTGCAAGTGTTCTGGCAGCCAATGGGATCAGTATTCTCAGCGCTCAACTTAATACGCGGGACGATGGGATTGTGATTGACACCTTCCAGGTGTGTGACGCCGAGGGTCAGGCGATCGTTGATCCGGCATATTGTGATCGGGTCAACCAACTTCTTTCTGAGGTCATCAGTGGGGAAAAGACTTTCGACGTTTTGGTAGAGTCCCGATTTCACCATCTGTCTTCCCGACAGACCAGCTCGTCCATGATTCCTCGAGTTCGCATCGACAATGACGTCTCTTCCCAAAGTACCGTGATCGAGGTTCAAACGGAAGACCGATTGGGGTTGGGATATCACATTGCCAAGACGTTGGCTGATTTGGGATTGAATATCCTCTCCGCCAAACTGGCCACTGAAAAAAACTATGCTTTCGACGTATTTTACGTCCAAACGCGCGAAGGGGAAAAAATTACGAGCAGCTTTCAAATGACAGAAATTCTGGAAAGATTGCGGTTCAAATTAAATGTAGCTTAGCATGGGCCTGTTCCCAGAAAACGTTACGGTGCTTGGACATTAAGTGAGACGCGGAGGAGCTTTTGACTATGCGAATTGAAGAGTTGGACACTCCGGCGGTTGTTGTTGATTGGGACGTCATGCAAGACAATATCCGTTCTCTGGCAGATTATTGCCGTAAACACGGCATCGGGTTGAGACCACATACTAAGACTCATAAGATTCCGGCAATAGCTAAAATGCAAGTGCAGGCCGGTTCAAAGGGGATTACAGTGGCAAAAGTGGGTGAAGCCGAAGTGATGGCCGCTGCGGGTCTGGATGACATTCTTATTGCCTATCCCGTATTGGGACTCTCTAAGTTGGACCGTTTAGCTAAACTGGCGCGGGAACGGAAAATCACCGTCGGTGTGGATTCTATGGAAGCCGCTGAAGGAATTTCAGAGGCAGCAAAGAGGGCCGCCTGTCGGATAAGCATTTTGATCGAGTTTGACATGGGCATGCATCGCTGCGGTTTGCAATCTCCAGAAGCATTGGTAAACATGGCCCGCAGGGTTGAAGAGCTACCTGGTCTCCAATTTGCTGGAATCATGTTTTATCCCGGTCATATTTGGGATCTGCCTCCGGATCAGTTCCCAATGCTGCTGGAAGTGAGCCAGAAAATTGGAGAGATTTGTGAAAAGTTGAGGCAGCATGGGTTGGACTGTGAAGTGGTCAGCGGCGGCAGCACACCGACGGCATACAATAGTCATCTTGTGCGAAGGCTCACGGAGATTCGTGCCGGGACATACGTGTTTTATGACATGAACGAAGTGGGGGTTCAGGCCTGTCGGTTATCTCAGTGCGCGCTCAAGGTTCTGGTTACTGTCATCAGTAATGCCGTGGCAGGCAAAGCGATGATCGATGGTGGATCAAAAACGTTTTCGGGGGATCGGTTGATTTCCGGCGATAAAACAGGCTTTGGATATGTTACCGAGCATCCCGAGATAGAATTTGTATCCATGTCCGAGGAGCACGGCCATCTGGAATTGAGCCCGTCGTCCTACAAGCCAAGGGTGGGAGAAAGGCTTAGCATCATCCCCAACCACGTCTGTGCTTGCGTTAATATGCACGACCAGATTTATTACCATCGAAAAGGCATTATAGAAGGAATGTGGACCGTCGAAGGACGAGGAAAAGTGAGATGATAGATCAGAAGTACGACTGTCAGAGAGTCGCATAGAGCGAGGACTTCGAACTTCAAACCAGACTTTAAGTCTTAGGTGTCCCCAAATTCATTGCCAATCCCGCCGAACAGCTTTCCTCCCTCCTGGTTCATTGGGCCATTTCTTGAAAGAAGTGGGCCGAAGTGATAATCCCGTGGTGGAAATTATACAGGTCGAGTTTTTCGTTGGGAGCATGAGCGTTCTCGTCGGGAAGACCGATACCCATCAGAACGCTGGGCAGGCCGAGGATTTCCGCCAAAGTGGCAACCACCGGTATGGATCCTCCTTCACGAACGAAAACCGGCCGCTTGCCAAAGCCTTTTTCGTAAGCGCGGGATGCAGCCTGAATGGCGGGATGGTCAATCGGCGCCAGCCAAGCTTTGCCACCATGCATTCGAGTGATCGTTAATTCCACCGCGGATGGCGCTATTCTTTTGAGGTGAGCCTCAAACAGATTGGCTATCCTTTCCGGATCTTGATTGGGAACCAGTCGCATACTGATCTTGGCCATGGCCTTTGCCGGAATCACGGTCTTGGCTCCTTCTCCGATAAATCCGCCACAAATGCCGTTAACCTCGAGAGTTGGACGTACCCAGATTTGTTCTAAAGGGCTATAGCCATTTTCTCCAAAGAGAGCAGGCGCGCCCAAACTCTTGCGATACTTTTCTGGGTCAAAAGGTAAACGCGAGAGTTCTTCTTTCTCTTTGGGGCTCATAGGCAGTACATCATCGTAGAACCCGGGAATCGTAATCTGGCCATCAGGGTTTTTCAGAGAGGCAATGATCTGGGCCAATGCGAAATTAGGATTAATCACCGTCCCACCAAAGGAACCGGAATGAAGGTCGCTGTCGGTGCCGCTCACATCAATCTGAACGTAGACCAATCCACGAAGCCCATAGCAAATTGAAGGCACGCCGCGATCAAACATCGGAGTGTCTGAAATCAAGCCCACATCTGCCTTCAATAACCCTTTGTGAGAGGCGATGAACTCGTCGAGATTGGCGCTCCCAACCTCTTCTTCACCTTCGATTAAGAATTTGACGTTAATCGGAACCTTTCCCTGGCTTTTGAGATGAGATTCGACCGCCTTCAAATTCATCATGACCTGACCCTTGTCATCGGCCGAACCGCGCGCAAAGATCTCGCCGTTGCGAATGGTGGGGTCAAATGGACCTGAGGTCCATAAGTCCAGGGGATCTACGGGTTGAACGTCGTAATGGCCGTAAAAGAGGACTGTCGGTTCGCCCGCGGATCCCAGCCATTCACCATAAACGATAGGATGGCCGGAGGTGGGAAAGATCTCGACCTGTTGCAGTCCGATCTGTCGGAGTTGGTCGGCAACATAATGAGCGCAGCGCAGCACATCCTTCTTGTTGTCGGCATTATTGCTGATACTCGGAATGCTCAAGAATTCCTTGAGTTCCTCGAGAAATCTTGACTGATTCTTATCTATGTACTGAAGAACCCTTTCCATGATGAACCCTCCTTTTTCGGCACAAATCAGCAGCTTACACAGTGTAACCGAGTTCTGTGCTAGAAAAGGAGAGGAATTTCAGAGCAGCTGTAGCAGTTGAAATAACTCTAATGTGTCATAGATGGATGACGATAATTGATTTGAATTTATTCAATAAGGGGATTCAATGCGAAGTCTAGGTTCCGCAATGCACACTTTTTCCCACGATCTGGCTATCGATCTGGGTACTGCAAACTCATTGGTTTATTCTGAGGGCAAGGGAGTGGTAGTCAATGAGCCCTCCATCGTCGCCCTCAATACGATTACTCATCAGGTGGAGGCAGTAGGCCTCGAGGCCAAGGAAATGTTAGGGAGAACTCCCCAAAACATCGTAGCCGTCCGCCCCCTAAGAAAGGGCGTTATCGCAGATTTCAAAGTGACCGAAAAAATGCTGGCTCACTTTATCCAGAAGGCCCATGGCCGCAAATTCTTTGTGCATCCACGAATCGTTGTGAGCGTGCCGTCTGAAATAACTCAAGTGGAAAAACGAGCTGTAACAGACTCCGCTTCACGCGCCAGAGCCAGTGAAGTCTATCTGGTGGATCAAGCGATGATGGCCGCCATAGGCGCGGGTCTTCCTGTGATGGAACCGGCTGGCAACATGGTGGTAGATATTGGAGGAGGAACCACGGACGTTGCCGTCATTTCCCTGGCCGGCGTAGTTTACAGCAAGTCAGTACGTGTCGCCGGTGATGAGATGGATGAATCGATTATCCGTTATATTAAGCAGAAATATAACCTCTTGATTGGCGAACGGATGGCTGAGCAAATCAAGATTCAAATCGGGTCGGCTTGCCCGTTGGAGCAACCTATTGAAATGGAAATCCGAGGCCGCAATCTTATGCAAGGCGTGCCGCAATCCATCATTATTAAAGATTCGGAAGTGCGTGAGGCGCTTTCAGACTGCGTAGGTCTCATCGTCCATGCGGTCAGATCGGCACTGGAGAAAGTCCCACCTGAGTTGTCCGCCGATTTGGTGGATCGCGGCATCGTAATGGCAGGTGGCGGAGCTCTCCTGAGAAACCTTGACAAGAAACTCAGCGAGGAAACCCAGTTACCAGTTATGCTGGCCGAAGATCCCTTATGCGCTGTCGTCTTAGGCACGGGCAAGTTGTTAAAAGATTTCAAGTTCCTCAAGAAAGTCTCGCTGGATGCCTACTAGCTTTAGCCTTTTCCCTGGTATGGGCTTTGGAGTGGAATCGTAACTTAAGTATGGATTCACTCCCTGCCTCCAGTCAGGCTCACCCATTAACCAAACCCGCAAAGACTGAAATTACTTCCAAGAATGTAACATCACCTGACAGAGCGTAATCGATTCTTACGCAACTGCCTAAGCTCGGGCCGCCTTGGAACGGGGTTGGCCCTTCTCAGAGTGACTGACATTCAGCTGAAGTTGCCTAAGGCAGCTTACCCAGTGTTGGAAACAATGGGAACACAAATCATCTGATGCTAATGGCTCCCAATCCAGAGTTTGAAGAGAAGTCGAAAAATTAAAGGACTGGTAGAAATCCAGCTTGCTACCGCAGCTTTTGCACTTTTGCATCTTCAACTCAACAAGGGCCTTTATTCGAACTTACCCATCACGCGAGTGTGGGGAGGGGCAGTTTATCCACACCGTGTACAAAAGTATTGGAGAGCAGAAAGCTTCCGACTAGAATGATAGCGTGACGGTGGTTTCTGACTTCACCCTCTCAATTCTATCACTTCTTGACTTTTTGAAACAGGGAGTTAGGTGATGGACGACTTTCCCAGACTGCGCTACGTGGAGGCCTTTCCGGTCAATTCGCGGGGGGAAAAATTCATCTGTCTACGTGATCCCCTAAATATGACCGACAAGATAGTTTTTCTCCCATTGCCTGTTTATTTCACTGCGACAATGTTTGATGGGAAACACTCGATTCGTGACATCCAGGCCGCCTACATGCGACAATTCGGCCAGCTCCTGTATACCGAAAAAATTCAAGACCTCATCAATCAACTCGACGCCAATCTGTTCTTGGAGAGCCCTAGATATTTGGCGCATAAATCTCGGTTAGAGAAAGAGTTCGAGAATGCTTCCAACCGCTTGCCCGCCCATGCTGGAACCAGCTATTCGGCAGACCCAGAAGAGCTGAGAACCAAACTGGATCAGCATTTCGAAGAAGTGCGAAGAGAAAGAGAACTCAGTTCAAAGTTTCCGAACGGATCACCCAAGGCCATCATTGCACCTCATATCGATTTGCGCGTGGGAGCTGCGTGTTATGCCTGGGCCTATGAACAGATCAGAGATTCCGATTTCGACCTATTCGTGGTTCTCGGGACAGCTCATGCCCAAACCAATCATTTGTTTGTGGCAACCTTTAAGGATTATGAAACCCCCTTCGGAACAGTAAGAACCAATCGCCCTATGCTGGAAAATTTGAAAGAAGAATGCGGCGAGCGCTTGTTTGAAGACGAATTCGCGCATAAACAGGAACACTCCATTGAATTTCAGATGGTATTTTTGAAATACCTCTTTAGCAATGGGAGGGAATTTGAAGTGTTACCCATCCTCTGTGGATCCTTTCATCAGATGATTTTCGATCGTAAGTCCCCTGATGTCGATGAAGAATTCCGGAAATTTGCAGACAGTCTGCGAGAACTGCTGGCGAAGAGTCGACTTAGGACATGTCTCATTGCGGGCGCTGATCTGGCGCATATCGGTCTAAGATTTGGCGACCCCCTTCCTCCGGATGATCTGGAGCTCGCCAGGCTCAAACAGGAAGACGAAATGAAGCTCAAATACGTTGAGAAAATGGACAAAGAAGGATTTTGGAAGTCGATTGCCCGTGACCAGGACCGGCGTCGTATCTGTGGTTTTCCGTGCATTTATACCATGTTAAATTTGTCGGAAGCAAAGGAGGGACAGCTTCTGAAGTACGGCGTGATGGACGACCGCAACACAGGTTCAGCCGTCTCTTACGCTAGTATGGTGTTTCATTAGTATTTTCAAGGTGGGAATGTTTCCGGTATGACCCTGGGATCACCTGCCATTTCAGACCCGGCATTCGGGTTTAATGGGCTTCCTTCATTTCTGCAATAACTCTAATCCTTTATTGGAGCTGCCCGATAAGATCAATAAGTCTGGCAGCCCAACTCTAATCTCCTGGGATGGCCGTATTTGCCCAGAGAATCTCAAGAGGATTCAAAAATGAGCAGTGACGTAATGAATCGGAACAAACAAAACGTCAAAGGGTATGTATTGAGACGTAGTCCAAGAGCGATGGTCAAAATCTCGGTAAATATCAAAGGCAGGGACAAACACGGATATGAGTTTGAAGAAGAAACTGAAACTTTTATCGTCAGTAAGTACGGAGCCCGTGTCTTTACAGTCCAAGAACTTGAAGTGGATGCTGTATTGAAGCTGCGTCTTAAGACTAGCGAAGAATGGTCAGAGTTCCGCGTGGTTTGGATCGGCACAGAGGAGAATAACACAATGGGCCACGTCGGAATAGAATTTATCCACACCACCAACTTCTTTGGTGTAACTTTCCCTGAAGAAGACTGGACCTAGACCAAGATGCCTTCCCTCCTCATGAACAAGAATCCAAACCCCCACCTCGCTTGTCAGCCGTCGCCACTCAAGATCAAAAAACGGTGAAGCTCTGTTGTTGAATCGGCGCTCTCACAGGCGGTATTCCATTCAGGGGTGGCTTATGAATTTCGCGATCGCGCATGTGTTCAACGAGATTGTGAAACTCATTCACGAGTTCACCCAATTCATCCTTGGCAGACAAATGCAAGAACACGTCGTAGTTTCCACTAGAGGCTTTTCGGAGAGCTTGAGTGATTTGGCGAATAGGGTTCAAGACCCTTCTGGGTAGGTACCAAGTAAAAGCGAAACTAAACAGCAGTGTGACAGCCAATGTGATGGTGATGAAAAGGGTTGCGCGATTGCCAAGTTGTTCCGCATGACTTCGTTCCTGCTCCACTTTCTTCCA
>Ga0066686_10000979_pt1 | contig 11142 bp, 10 predicted proteins | sample GraSoiAngelo_135_FD_65627 | JGI IMG/M metagenome (GOLD analysis project Ga0066686, IMG submission 65627) | Grasslands soil microbial communities from the Angelo Coastal Reserve, California, USA - 14_0929_05_40cm | ecosystem: Environmental > Terrestrial > Soil > Grasslands | place: USA...
CAGGTGCGCGACATCGCTATCAACACGCGCCAGGGCCAGATCGTTGCGGCCACTCACGGGCGCTCATTTTGGGTGCTTGATAATCTGACGTTTCTTCAGCAGTTGACGAAGAACCCCGCCGTTCAATCGGACGCCAGTTTCCTATTCGCTCCTCAGCACGCCTGGCTGACTCATGACTACGGTCTTCCCGAGCCCGAAGAAAGACGCCCGCCCGATGCCGGCTATAACCCGCCGTTCGGTGCAACTGTATTCTTCCACATTCCTCAGAACTACGATGGCAAGACTCCGGCAACCCTCCAATTCACCGATGGACAGGGAAAGATGATTCGCAGCTTTCCTCTGCATCTCGCAACAGAAAACGAAAAAAAGGAAAAAGAACAAGAGACCGAAGGGCTGACCGGCACGCATCTGGGAAAGCCCGCGCCTGAAGTGGACCACAGCGGGGAGCCCACAGATCAGCAGATCCGAGAAAAGGAAGCGAAGCTCGCTGCGATCGAGCCCGGGATGAACGCGCTCCAGTGGGACCTGCGTTATCCGTATGCCACGGAGGTAACCGGCTATCATGCTCCCATCGCGGCAGGCGGCCTTGAAGATTCGGTCCAGGGTCCGGTTGTTGTGCCCGGCACATATTCGGTCGTGCTCGATTATGGCGGACAGAAAACCCAACAGAGCTTTACGGTCGCCCTCGATCCCCGATTGCATGCTACGCAACAGGATCTGGCAGCGCGTTTAGCATTACGTCTACAGATTCACGCCGATCTCGACGCACTGAACAAGGAAATCAACCAGGCTCTGGCCGCACGCGATAAGCTGCAGAAGGCCGTGTCTACACAAAGTGTGACGGACACGCAGGCGGCCAGCGCACTCGCCGCTCTCAATCGGGATATCGACAGTGCTGCAGCGATGGCGATCAAATCGAGCGAAGGCGACCTGCTCCATGGGACCAGGCTGCGGGATCATCTCGCATATCTGGGAGCGGAGATTGATTTATCGTACGACCGGCTAACGGCAGCGCAGGAAGCTGTGTTTCGTGAACTCGACAAGCAGGCGAAGGAAAGCACGCAAAAGCTTGATGCCGATGTCGCACAAGCTGACGGAGTGGCTAAGCCCGGGGCAGCGCGGTAGGTGAAATGTACGGATTGAGCAGGGCGAAGGTCCAACGGCCAACCTGGAACGTCCAATCCAGCAGCTTGCGGACCGAATCCTGAGATCGAGAGAGAAACCTAAATCTTAAGGCTGGCTGCTACGTTTTAGCGGCGATGATGATGAAACCTTTCGTATCTGTGCTGATTCTCATCCGGTTAATAAGCGCAGCGGCGGAACCGAAAGATGCTGCGCCAGGATTTCACGAGAAAGCGGCGGAACGGTTTGCAAAGCTCGCACTGGCGTGCGTCGAGAAAGAGTACCCGAACAAGATCAGTCATGTGCTGAACAGCGACGAAGATGTCGCGCCTCCGCGAAGGCTCACGCCTGCGTTTTACGGCTGTTACGACTGGCATTCATCGGTGCACGGACATTGGCTGCTGGTGAGACTGCTGCGGACGTTTCCTGATGCGCCGTTTGCTGCAGCGGCTCGCGACGCGATAGGCAGCAGTCTTACCGCCGAAAACTTGAAACAGGAAGCGGCTTACATTCGCGGAAAAGGTCGCGCCAGTTTCGAGCGTCCCTATGGATTAGCGTGGCTGTTGCAATTGTGCGCAGAATTGCGCGGATGGGATGATGCCCAAGCACGAGAAATGTTGGCAAACCTTAAGCCACTCGAAGATGCCGCGGTCGATCGGTTGTCTGCCGGATTTGTTCGCGACAACTAAAACCGTCCGCGCGATAAGCGTGTCTTTGGCGGACGTTCGCACAAAATAAAGCCGCACCGCATCGCCGCCGACGAGACTGGGCAGAAACATTTTGAAGAACAGACCGATCATCACGATGGCGAGAGCGCGCAGCCAGCTCAGCATGATTCCTTGAATGCGCAGCAGCATTTGCCAGCGCACGGTCGCGAGCGCTTCGACTGCGCTATAGCAAAGCCAACCCGCTGCCACCCAGCTTCGGTCGGCTTGCCGCAGGGCGTCTGCGATCTGTACTCGCTTTTGCGGGTCGTGAAATACATACCAGAGACCGGCTGCGCTCACGAGCAACTGAAGCAACATGATGCTGAGGCGTTTCATAACTGAGCTTTGCGTCACTGAAGACAATCGCAGATCGACCGCACAATCGGCCTGCCTTTCCGAACCTCTTCAACATGTCGATTGAATACGATGCAGTCGTCGCTGGATCGGGACCAAACGGTCTCGCCGCCGCGATCACGCTGGCGCGCGCGGCATATTCGGTTCTCGTCCTCGAAGCCAACTCCACGATCGGCGGGGGCGCGCGCTCGGCGGAGCTTACGCTGCCAGGATTTGTGCATGACGTTTGTTCGGCTGTGCATCCGCTCGCAGCTGGTTCGCCGTTTTTCAAAACGCTTCCGCTCGAACGATTCGGGCTGACCTGGATTCAACCGGAAATTCCGCTGGCTCATCCACTCGACGACGGGACTGCCGCATGTCTGCATCGCGATGTCGATCTTACGGCGGATTCGTTAGGCGCCGATGCGCGCGCCTACCGGCGGCTGATGAAACCGCTCGCGCGCGATTGGGAAAAATTGGCGACTGAATTTCTACAACCGATGCTGCATTTGCCGCGGCATCCGATTGCTCTCGCCCGATTTGGAATTCCCGGGCTCTGTCCATCAACTTTGCTGGCCAAGAGCTTATTCAAACGTGAGCCTGCACGCGCGTTGTTTGCTGGGATCGCTGCGCATTCGTTTTTGCCACTGGAGGCGCCGGTGTCGTCGGCGTTTGCGCTCGTCCTCGGCACAGCGGGACACGCTGTGGGCTGGCCAATTCCAAGCGGCGGCTCGCAGACGATCGCGAACGCGCTGGCTGATTATCTCGCCAAACTCGGCGGCAAGATCGAGATCAACCATTGCGTCGAAAATCTCGACGATTTACCAAAGTCGCGCGCGGTTTTGCTGGACGTGTCACCCTGGCAATTCGTCCGTATCGCCGGCAGCAAATTGCCCGCGCGTTACCGGCGAGGCCTAGAAAATTTTCGGCACGCTCCCGGAATCTTCAAAACTGATTATGCGTTGAGCGCGCCGCTTCCCTGGCGAGCAGAAGCATGCAAGTGCGCCGGCACAATTCATCTCGGCGGTACGCTCGATGAAATCGCCCACGTGGAACGCCAAGTCGCGCGCGGCGAAATACCCGAGCGCCCGTTTGTGCTCGTCGCGCAACAAAGTCTCTTCGACGAAACACGCGCTCCGCGAGGACAGCACACGCTCTGGGCTTACTGTCACGTGCCGTTCGGTTGCAAGGTCGACGTGTCCGCACGCATGGAAGCTCAAATTGAGCGGTTTGCGCCCGGTTTTCGCGATTGTATCCTTGCCCGGCACGCGTTGAACGCTGTCGATCTGGAAAAATCGAATTCGAATTTGGCCGGTGGCGATATTAGCGGCGGCGCAACGAACTTTGCGCAATTGATCGCGCGTCCAATTCTCAGTCCCACGCCGTACCGCACACCGTTGCCCGGCGTCTATTTGTGCTCAGCATCAACTCCGCCGGGCGGCGGCGTCCACGGCATGTGCGGTTATCACGCAGCGCGCGCGGCACTCAAGCAAATCCTATCCTGATTGCACGTCAGCGGGTTCGTTCAGATTTACGAAGAATTTTTTCTCTTCGTCTAAAACAGCTATTGGTCGAAGTTTGCCAGCGTCAATCAATCGGCTGGTCAGTGTTTGCAACGAAAAATCGGCTCCGGCCAGCGCGCGGCGAAAATCGGGACTCGCCTCCCGCGGATAAATTGCCGCCAGCGGTTCGGCGCGACTGCCAATCTTCGGAAGAACACCGCAACCCGGCTTAATCTGATGGCAAAGAAACTTCAGGTATTTCTGAGTCATGAACGGCATGTCGATGGCGAGCGCGAGCAGATGACTCGTGCGTATCCGATCCAGCGACGCGGTCAGTCCACTGAGGGGACCGCGCGAGGGGGAAACGTCCCTCACAAACTGCACGTCGCGAGGCCGCCAGCCTGGATCAGTTCTTGCCGAAAGAAAAATTTCCGCTGGGTATAGTTTGCGCAGGAGATCGAGTTGAATCTGCCAGAGCGGTTTTCCATGAAAAACGATTGTCGGCTTGTCTTTGCCCATGCGGCGTGACTCGCCGCCAGCGAGCAAGCCGGCGCTGATGTTCATCCGGTCTGTTCGAGAATGCGCGCGGTGGATTGCAGCTGGCCGTCGCTGAGAATTTTCGCGCGCAGACCGCCGCGGCCTTTCAGGAATTGCTGCGCGCCCGGAGCAATGACACGATCCATCCAGTAGCACGGGCTGCATTCCTGTACTCCGTAAAAAAGCACACCCTGAACTTCGAACTCCTGCGCGATCAATCCGTTAAGGTCGACAGCGCGGGTAATCACATTGCGCCGCGCCGCAGCCGGCGAGCAATCGTGTACATTCAGTGCAGCGCGAAGCTCATCGAAAACGTCCAGCGAAAAAAATGTGATCTGTCCTTTGTAGTCGTCTTTAAAATCGAAATAGCGATCGCCACGAATCCCTCGTCCGGCGATGCACTCGACCATGGGCATTTCAAGTGCTGGATAAACATCCGGTTTCCGCCCGTGATGGCCGACAAAATTATGGCCGATGGAAATGTAAAGATGGCAGATTTCCACCGCGCTCATGATAACATTGAGAAGCTTCGTTTCACATGAAAGAAAGCGGGATCGGATCGCAAAAAATTATTCGCAGAAAAGGCAGCGGCGAGCTGGAGTACTTGCCCGATGATCTCACTATTGAAGAACCACTCGAAATTCGCATCGGCCGCAAAGTTCTGGCGACGACGATGCGCACACCGGGACACGACGACGAACTCGCCGCTGGTTTTCTGGTTTCCGAAGCGATCGTGCACGATCGAAGCCAGATGGCAGAAATTTCGGCAGATGGTGACAACAGAGTGATTGTCGATCTTGCTGACGGCGCCAAATTGAAACTGAACTCGGCGCAACGGTTTGGGACGATTTCGAGCAGCTGCGGATTGTGCGGCAAGACGAGCATCGACGAGATACGGCAAAATTTTCCGGCGATTGAATCGGCAAATGTTCGGATCGATATTGAGACGTTGCTTTCGCTTCCGACAAAATTGCGAAAGGCGCAGAGCGATTTCGCGCGCACCGGCGGAATTCATGCCGCGGGAATTTTTGACTTGAACGGTGAATTGAAAATTGTTCGCGAAGATATTGGTCGCCACAACGCCGTGGACAAGGCGATTGGCCGCGCGTTCCTCGACAAATTACTTCCGCTAAATCGACATGTTCTACTGGTGAGCGGCCGCGCGTCGTTCGAAATTGTGCAGAAAGCGCTCGCCGCCGGGATCCCCGTCGTTGCTGCGGTCTCAGCGCCTTCCACGCTGGCTGTCGATTTTGCGCGGCAGAGCAATCAAACCCTGATCGGATTTTTGCGTCCGCCCTCGTTCAACATCTACTCGCACATTGAGCGCGTGATTTTAGACTCGTTGTAACCGAGGGCGCGGACCTCGACCGCCTTGTGAGGTGGCCATGCTAGTACCCGCCGCGGTCAGCGCCCGTGGCTACAGCATCAGCGCTGTGAGGCGAAGACGGCTTCAGGATCGCGCGCGCAAACTTTTCCCGCCGAAATCCAGCCGAAGCGGTTAATCAATGCGCCAAGTAAAAATGAAATTCCAGCAAGCGGAACGAAATTCGCTAGGCGCAAGATGAGCGCAAGCGGGCCGCTCAAGATTTCGCTCCCGCGAATAAGCCAGCCAGAATGTCCCGCGTGCAGCGCGCGATCGGCGGCGCCGTGTCTGTTTATTTCGAGCCAAATCCAAAGCGCTGTCTCGATTCCGGCAGCAAGAAATCCAATCGCGTTGAGCGGGGCGATTCGATGGCCAAGCAACTCAAGCAACGCGGCTGCTGATCCCAATCCAGCTGCTCCAAAGTGAATCGGGAGGAAGATGCGGTGCAAAAACCACGCAGGAATTGCGGTCGCGCCGAGAAGCACGCCGGTGTAAGTGGCGAGCAGAATTCCCCAGAACGCAGAGCCGGCAGTAAGAAGGCCCGCGAGGATTTTGAGAAACTGATCGACCCCGCTGCTGAAAACATGCAGGGCATGAAGCTCCAGCGCGATTAATCCCGGAATTGCGCACGCGCCGAAAATAGAAACGATCCACGCCCCGACCGACATCGGCGATCTGTATTTGAAAACGCGCAGCATATTCAGAAAGAGACGCGGGCGGCCGAGGTCCGCTGTAAGGAGAACCGGTGCAAAGACTGCACCAATCGCTGCGAGCCACATTGCTGCGCGCGCAAGGTCGTTCCGGTGAAAAATTAAACCGGCCAACGCGATGACCGCGGCCATTCCAGAAAGTCCGCCAATGAAAAAATAAACCGGAATTTCCCACGTCCACACGGGCGGTTTAACGACTGGTTCGCCGTAATAACCGGGCCTGCGCGCGATCGGGCCGCCAGCGACGTCAACGCCGCGGCCAACGACAATTCCCTTGTCCCACGCCTGCTCGCGGAGTTGTTCAAGGCGCTGTTCGTTAGTCATACAGCTATCTGGGTAGCGCAGGCGTCACGCGTGCTGGTTTCGGCCTCATGCGTTCGACTAAGAGCGGTGAGAATTCACAAGGGGAGTTCGCGGTCGCGAGGACGCGCTCACCGACACGCGAGACGCGTACGCTACCCAATCTTCCTGTTTGTTCGCTCATAGAAATGCGAAAGCGCACAGTATTATGATGAGCGCACCGATTGCGGTCGCGATGGCGGAGGTCCATGCGGATTTCAAATAAATCGTCGGGACCTGTGGCTTTGGAGGAAGCCCGTACGCTTCTGGTTCGCCGAGAATCAGAAAGAACGCGTGAATTCCGCGAACTGAAGTCTCCAGAGGATCGTAGACTTGTGCGTCGTCGTATCCGTTTTGTTTGAGCTGCTGCACGCGTTGTGACGCGCGCGCACGCAAATCGTCAAGCCGCCCAAAGACAATCGATTCGGTTGGACAAACTTTTGCGCACGCGGGCACCAACCCGCTTTTTTGTCGATCATAACAGAACGTGCATTTAAACGCGCCGCCGGCGTCGGGCAGCGGTTCCGGCCGGCGATCGATTACGCCAAAAGGGCACGACACGATGCAATATCCGCAGCCGTTGCACACGTCGTTCTGCACAAAAACAGAGCCGACTTCAGTCCTCACGATTGAACCGGTTGGACACGCTTCGAGGCAGCCTGCTTCCTCGCAGTGCTTGCAAACGTCCGAAAGGAAAACCCAGCGAAATGGATCTTCTCCATTGCCCAACGAACCGACAACTTGCTGTCCCTTTGGTCGGTCCTGTTCGAGAAACAAGACGTGCCGCCAAGTCGATGCGCCGAGCCGTCCGGTGTTATCGTAAGAATTCCCGGACCAAGTAAAGCCGTCGTCGGGCACTTCGTTCCATTCTTTGCACGCGACTTCGCACGCTTTGCAACCGATGCACACTGTCGGATCGGTGAAGAAGCCGACCTCGACATTTTCCTGCACGTAATTGTGCCGGCGCTGGTTCGTGCTTTGTGTTCCCTCGCCGATCATTATTTCATGCGCGGATGACGCGGATTGGGTAGCGCACGCGTCTCGCGTGTTGGTTCCGGCGTCGCGCCGAAACAATCTTTGCTTTGGATTTCGCAAGCAGCCGCGAATAGAAATGCACAGAGAAAATCCGCGATCGCGAGGACGCGCTCGCCAGCACGCGGGACGCGTGCGCTCTCCAGAAATTCGCGCTCATGTTTTTCCTTCCTGCGCGTGACCGTGGATCTTTTCTCGGCCTTTGCGCGCGCCCAGCGGCGGTTGTTCGGGATGAATAGGCGACAGTCCTGCTTGCGGCGCGTATTTCTCGAGGAAGTCGCCGAAGGCGCGTCCACGCGGCAGACGCCCGGGCACGACGTTGCAGGTGAGCGCCTTGGCTTCCATGATGGTGACGTTCGGTTCGCCGGAGACGGTGAGAAGATCATTGGCCGCGCCACCGCGCACTACTCCGGCTGTCCCGTAATGGTAAGGCAACGCGACTTGGTGCACTTCCTTGCCATTGATGCGCAACGGCCGAATCCGGCGACTGACGAGAGCGCGCGCTTCGATTGCGCCGCGCAAAGTAACGACGCAGATGTAATCGCCATTGTCGATCTTAAGCTGAGTGGCCAACTCCGGCGAAATCTCGGCGAACATTTCCGGCTGCAATTCCGCGAGATGACTGAGAAAGCGCGACATGCCGCCGGCGGTATGGTGTTCGGTCAGCCGATAAGTGGTCAGCACAAATGGAAACCTTGTATCGCCCGGCGGCGCAAAGCGATTTTCGCCACGTGTAAACCAGTTCACGGGCGGATTGGTGTCGTGCGAATAAAGTTCGTTTGAGACAGGGGACTCGAGCGGCTCATAATGAGTCGGCAACGGCCCGTCCTGCAAACCTTTCGGAACATAAAGCCAGCCCAGTCCATCCTCGTGCAGAATAAATGGCGCATCACCGGGAATGGCATCCAAGCCTTCTGCGGCTTCATCCGGTTGGTACTCCGGAGCTTTTCCCTTTACGAAGCCCGGAACGTCTATACCCGTCCATTTTTCCGAGTCCCACCAGACCAATTTTTTCCGCTCGCTCCAAGGACTGCCGTCCGGTCGCGCACTGGCACGATTGTAAATGATCCGGCGATCGCTGGGCCAACTGAAACCCCAGCCGTGGCCGAGATAGCCTTTGGGTTTGCGTGAGTTTGCCTTGTTCACGCCATCGCGGCCAAAAACGCCGGAATAAATCCAGCAGCCGCATGCAGTGGACCCGTCGGCTTTCAATTCGGCGAAACCATTCACCTGCGGGCCGTGATGAGGTTGGCCTTGCCGATCTTGCTCGAAGAGAACGCCGGACTCGTTAGGCTGAATTGCTGTCTTCCAGCCGTTAATCTCCGCGAGCACCGCCTCCATTTTCGGCTCGCCGAGTTCGTCCTCGGGATACCACCAGTCGAGCGCGCGCAATGGTTCGTCGATCGGGTCGTCCGATGCTTTTGCTTTCGCCTTCAAGCGCAATGCAAGTTGATGAACGAACCACGCGTCGGAGCGACAATCCCCGGGCGGATCAACGGCCTTCTCGCGCCATTGCAAAAGCCGCTGCGTGTTGGTGAATGCCCCTTCCTTTTCGGCATGACCGGCGGCTGGGAAAAAGAAAACTTCTGTCTCGATATCCTCGGGCATTAATTCTCCGCGCTCGATCTCCGGTGATTCGCGCCAGAAATTCGCCGACTCGATTTCCACCATGTCTCGCACGACCAGCCATTTCAGTTTCGACAGCGCTTTTCGCTGGAGCCGCGAATTGGGCGCGCCGACGGCTGGGTTCTGTCCCATCAAAAACATGCCTTCCATCTTTCCATCGAGCATGTCGTAAAGAAATTCGAAGAAGGAATGGTTGCCGGTGAGTTTGGGAAGCCAACTGTAGCCGAAATCGTTCTGTGCGGTCGCGTGCTTCCCGTAATACGCCTTGATCGTGCTGACGAGGTATTTCGGGTAATCCGCCCAGAGGCCGGTCTTTTTCGTGTATTTATCGAGATACTGTTGAAGCGTCTCGTCGCCTTTGTGCGGCATTGTCAGGTAGCCGGGAAGAATGTCGTAAAGGGTCGGGATATCGGTCGAACCCTGGATCGAAGCGTGCCCGCGTAACGCGAGAATTCCCCCGCCGGGCCGGCCGATATTCCCTAGCAGCAACTGCAAGATCGCAGCAGTGCGAATGATCTGCACTCCCTTGGAATGCTGCGTCCACCCTACTGCGTAGCAAACCGCGGCGGTCCTCTCGGGCCCTGATGCTGCAACGAGCGCGTCCGCGACCTTATGGAAGAGCTCCGGCGGAACGCCGCAGATTTTCTCCACCATCTCTGGTGTATAGCGGGAGAAATGCCGTTTCAATTTCTGAAAAACACATTGTGGATCTTGCAATGTGAGGTCGCGCTGTGGACGACTCAGATCGTTGCCTTTGTAGAACCAGCTGTCACCCTCGTAGGCGCGCTTCTCTTCGTTCCAACCGGAGAAATAGCCATCCGCGTTATCTTCCGGGTCGCGGAATTCGTCGCTCAAGATGCAGGAGGCATTCGTGTAATGAACAACGTACTCGCGAAAGAAGAGGTCGTTCTCGATGAGGTGTCTGATGAGTCCGCCGAGAAAGGCAATGTCGGTGCCGGCGCGCAGCGGCACCCAGATATCGGCCAGCGCGCTGGTGCGCGAAAAACGCGGATCGACATGGATGATTGTCGCGCCGCGCTCCTTCGCTTTCATCACCCAGCGAAAACCGACCGGATGCGCCTCAGCCATGGAGGAGCCTTCGATTAAAATACAATCCGCGTTGGCTAGATCTTGTTGCGCGGTCGTAGCTCCGCCTCGGCCAAAGGAGGTGCCCAGACCGGGCACCGTGCTGCTATGTCATATGCGGGCCTGGTTGGATACACAGACCATGCCCAGGCCTCCGGTGAAAAGTTTTTTGATCAGATAATTTTCTTCGTTATCCAGCGTCGCGCCGCCGAGGTGACAAATCGCGGTCGTATGATTGACTGCCGATCCGTCTTTTTCACGAACAAACGTGCGCTTGCGCGATTCCCAAACGCGCTCCGCCACCATGTCCATGGCGCGATCGAGTGAAATTTCACTCCACGTTTTCGCCCGCGGCGCGCGATATTTCATTTTCGCTTCGCGTCGCGAATGCGTGAGCAGTTGATATGACGCTGCGCCCTTTGGACAAAGATTTCCCTGGCTGATTGGACTTTCCGGGTCGCCCTCGATTGAAATCAGTTTCCCGTCCTTATGGTAAATGAGCTGCCCACATCCGACTCCGCAGTAAGGACAAATCGAGCGCGCGACCTGCGCACTATCTGTCCTGGCATGCAGCGCACGCGTCTTGTCCGACATCGATTCGAGACCGGTGCCATCCTTGCGTTCGCGAATTTGGCGAACAAGCGGCCATTTTGAGAGGAGGGAAATCATCCTCAGACGCATCGCATGAATAATGCGACTTGGACGCGTGAAAGTCGAGTCAACGAATCCTCGACGCCAATCGTCAGTTCCGTTGACGCACATTTTGAACCTGATCGTTGTCGAAC
>Ga0066686_10000980_pt1 | contig 11137 bp, 13 predicted proteins | sample GraSoiAngelo_135_FD_65627 | JGI IMG/M metagenome (GOLD analysis project Ga0066686, IMG submission 65627) | Grasslands soil microbial communities from the Angelo Coastal Reserve, California, USA - 14_0929_05_40cm | ecosystem: Environmental > Terrestrial > Soil > Grasslands | place: USA...
CGCCCGGGATCAAGAACACGATGAGGCAGAGGATGGCCCCCTCCGCGTCGACGATGAATCCCATCTTGCGCCAGACGTCCGGGCTGACCAGCCTCTGAACGTAGCGGGCGCCGAGCCACCGGCCGACGGCGAACGCCACGAGCGATCCCACGGTCAGCCCGATCGTCGAGTAGAGAAGCCCCGCCGACTGTCCGAAGAGATAGCCTCCGAGGATCCCCGTCAACTCACCCGGGATCGGCGCAATGATCACCTGCAAGGCCTGGAGGCCGATGAAAACGACGGGCGCCAGCACGCCCCACTCCCGAAGCGTGTGCTTGAGGAAGCGCTTGTCCACGTAGAGACGGACGAGCAACTGGTAGGCGGGAGCGTTCGTCAGCACGAGCCAGCCACAGCCCGCGACGAGCGCGGCGATGATCGCACCGCCCACGATCCAGCGTACGTTCGCTCTCACGCGTCTCCTCCGCGCTGGGCGCCGGGCCGACTCCTCCATGCCTTCTTGAGGTGCAAGACCGACGCCAGCGGAAGAAGCTCACGATTACAGCCGTTCGGACGTCGCTGCCGGCTCTCGATCCCGACGCAGACCGGCAATTTTCGTGTCAGGTGCATGAAGTCAGCCGCCTGTCGTGGGCAGCGCGATTCACACCTGCCGCCGACCTAGATGCGTGGGGGCGACGCCGGTTCTTGCGTCGCCGCCGTCCCGCACCGGGGGCAGTGGGTCCAGTCCGGGGCGAGCGCGCTCGCGCAATGCCCGCAGCTTCGCGCGACGGACGGCGGCGCGGCGCGATCGTCCCTCGGCGGGACGACGCGAGGGTCCTCCGCTTTGGCCTCCTCGACACCCTTCTTGAACTCCTTGAGACTCGACCCGAGCGACCGAGCGATCTGAGGGAGCCGGTTCGCGCCGAACAGCACCAGCACGATGACCAGGATGACCAGCAACTCCTGAGACCCAAGTCCAAACATCGCTCAGACTCCTCTTGCGAAGATTTCGATGAGGCACCCGGAAACTGCTCCCAGTGCAAGAGTCGGCGACCGCCGCGGCGCGCGCCGTGGCCGAAGCCGTCAGAGTCGGGAGTTCAGCGGGCCGGTGGAGATCGAGGGCAGCGGGTCGAACGCAGGTCCGAACGAACCAGTCGCGCGGCGGGCGGGTGGACGGCCACGACGACGGGGACGACGGCGAAATCGTTCGTGAGATGGCCGTCGGTGACGGCGCTCGAGGAGGTGGCGACGATGACGACGTCGTCGTAGTCGCCGTCGTCCCAGATGCCGCCCAGATAGGTCGGATCGGGCGGACTGGCGTCGGCGAGCGGCACGAGGAGCGCCAGAGCCGCCAGGAGGAACGACACGACGAACGCCCGGCGCCAGCGCGTCATCGACGGCGACCTCGATGCGATCGGCCGTGCCATGGGCGCCTAGACCGAGCGGTAGTTGGTGAACTGGAGCGCAATCCCGAGGTCCTGATCCCGCAGCAGCGCGATGATCTTCTGCAGGTCGTCCCGGTTCTTGCCCGACACCCGGACCTGGTCGGCCTGAATCGATGCCTGCACCTTGACCTTCGTGTCCTTGATGATCCGGACGATCTCCTTGGCCTTCTCGATCGGAATGCCCTGCTGGAGCGTGATCTTCTGGCGAAGCGCGCCGCCGGAGGCTTGCTCGACCTCGCCGTACGTGAGCGCCTTGAGCGGCACGCCACGCTTGTGCAGCCGCGATTGGAGAATGTCGACGACCGCCTTGAGCTTCATGTCGTCGGGCGTCATGACGGTGATGTCGGCCTTCTCGAGCGTGATCTGGCACTTCGAGCCCTTGAGATCGTAGCGCGTCTCGATCTCCCGCCGCGCCTGATCGAGCGCGTTCGTCACTTCTTGCATCTCGATCTTGCACGCGATGTCGAAGGAGTTCTCGGCGGCCATGGTGCCTCCCCGTTTACTTGAGCGGCACGATCACGACGCCCTTCGGCGCGACGAAAGTGAAGGTGCGGTCCGGCAGACCGCTGTTCACCGCCATCTTCGTGAAGCGCATCGTCACGGTGTTGTCGAACTGATCGTGCACCACGGCCTTCCTGATCTCCCAGTTCTTCCCCTCGACCGACAGGACCAGGCGCGAAAGCGTGGGGAGCGGCTGCTTCGGGGTGAGGTCGAGGACCCAGTTGCCCTCGGCGTCCTTCGGCTGGGCCGGGTTCAGGAAGCGCACCTGGAACTCGGATCGCAGGCGACCGAGCCCGGCCAGAAAGCTCCCGGCGGGCCCGGCCAGGGCCTCGGGCGCCTCGGCCACGTTCGCCTGGTTCAAGGTCGGCGTGTAGACCCAGAGCTTCTTGCCGTCGGAGACGATCTCCTGGGGCGTGGGCTCCGTGTACTCCCAGCGGAGCTTGCCGCCCTTCTTCAGATAGACGGTTCCCCGGGCCGGAATCGTCTGGTTGAGGCTCTTGTTGAACGCGGTCTGGGTGAACTCGGCGCGGAGGTCCGTCATGCGACTGTACGAGCCCTCGATGTCGCGAACGACGTCGTCCAGTGACTGGGCCGAGGCCGATCCGGCCGCGACGAGCAGGCTGAGCGTCAGCACGGTGACGACTTTGACCATGAGCTCACTCTACACTAGAGTTCGAGCCGTGCCCGCGCGCGATCCGACGATCCTCGCTCTCGACTTTGACGGCGTCGTTTGTGACGGCATGGCCGAATACTTCGTGGCCGCGTGGCGCACCTGGCGCCGGCTGCGACCCTCCGTCGGGCTGGACCCGCCTCGCGGACTCGTCGACCGCTTCGCGCGCGTGCGACCGGTCGTCGAGACGGGCTGGGAGATGCCCCTGCTGATCATGGCGCTGCTGGCGGGCGTCTCCGAGGCGGAGATCCTCGAACGGTGGCGCCCGAACGCGTTCCTGGCCGAGCTCGGGCGCGCTCGCGACGAGATCACCGCCGTGCTCGACAGCGTCCGCGACGAGTGGATCGCCGCGGACGAGGCTGACTGGCTCGATCACCATCGCTTTTATCCGGGCGCGATCGAACGGCTGCGGAGGCTGGCCAACGGACCGACGCGCATCGTCGTCGTGACGACGAAAGAGGGCCGGTTCGCGCAGAAGCTCTTGTTCCGGCAGGGCGTCGACCTCGGCGCCGAGGACGTCTACGGCAAGGAAGCGCAACGGCCGAAGCCCGTGATCTTGCGGGAGCTGATCGAGCCCTCCTCGACGGCACGCAGTCTCTGGTTCGTGGAGGATCGCCTGAAGACCCTCGACGCGGTCAAGCGCGCGCCGGCCCTCGACGACGTCGGGCTCTTTCTGGCCGGGTGGGGCTACAACACGGCCCGCGACCGCGAGGAGGCGCGTCGTGACGACCGGATCGTGCTGCTCTCGCTCGAGCAGTTCGGCGGTGACTTCCCGACGTGGGTGGAGGCATAATCGCGCCCACGGGACAAGGAAGGTCGGTCATGGCTCGACGCTTCACGATCGCGATGTCTCTCGCTCTCGTTTGCGGGCTCGTGGTCGCCGAGCCGGCGGCCGCGCAACAGCCCAAGCGGGGCGGCGTGCTCCGCATGGCCGAGCGGGAGGCGCCCAGTCTCGACCCGCACCTGTCGGTGAGCTTTCTCACCCACTCCTACGTCAGCCTGGTCTACAGCCAGCTCGTGCGCTTCCCGTACGGTCCCGAGCAGCAGCATTCCACGGATTTCTCGATCGTCCCGGATCTGGCCGAGCGGTGGACGGCGTCGAAGGACGGTACCGTGTACACCTTCCACCTCCGGAAGGGCGTCAAGTTCCACGCCAAGCCGCCCGTCAACGGCCGCGAGGTCACGGCCGACGACGTCAAGTACTCGCTCGAGCGGTTCATGGCGAAGTCGGGGTTCCGGTCACGCTTCGATCCGGTGCAGTCCATCGACATCGTGGACAGGTACACGGTCAGGGTCACCCTGAAGGAGCCATTCGCGCCGTTCCTGAACCACCTCGCGAACCCCACGTACTGCGTGATCCTGCCGCGTGAGGCGGAGGAGAAGTTCAAAGACTTCAACCACCCCGACAGCGTGATCGGCACCGGGCCCTTCGTCCTCAAGTCATACGACAAGGGTGTGAAGCTCACGTACGAGCGCAACCCCGACTACTTCATGAAGGGGCTGCCGTACCTCGACGGGGTGGTCGTCGAGATCGCGCCCGATGCCTCGGCGCGGCTGGCGCTGCTGCGGTCGGGCAAGGTCGAGCTGAGCCAGCTCTGGGGCTGGGCCAATCCGGAGGAGGCGCGCTCGCTGAAGAAGACTAATCCAGAAATGGTCATGACGCCGGCCAACGCCATGGGCCAGAGCATCATCTACTTCCGCACCGACCAGCCGCCGTTCAACGACGTCCGAGTCCGGCGCGCCGTGTCGCTGGCCATCGACCGCAAGAGCTGGAACGATGCGCTGCTCTTCGGCGAGGGGTGCCTCGAGTCCGGGCCGGTGCCGTGCGCGTTGAAAGAGTGGAAGCTGGAGGCGTCGAAGATGGATCCGGCCAGGGCCAAGTATCTGGTCGGCTACGATCCGAACGAGGCGAAGCGGCTGCTCGCCGAGGCTGGGCTCGCGAAGGGATTCACGACGCCGATGTTCCACTGGCCGGGGTACCAGCCTCCGTGGAGGAGCTTCTACGACCTGGCCGCCGACAATCTGGGCAAGGTCGGCATCAACGTCGAGATGAAGCCGGAGGAGTACGGCAAGTACGTCTCGACGACGTATCTTGGCAAGTTCGAGAAGATGGCGATGGGCCCGGTGACGCCGTTCACCGAGGTGGACGACTGGCTCTACGGCGCCTTCTTCCCGGAGCAGCCAAACAACCGGAGCAACGTGGCCGATGCGGAGCTCAACAAGATGCTCGTCGCCCAGCGACGGGAGCTGGACCCGAAGAAGCGCAAGCAGATCGTGGACGACATCCAGCGCTACCTCGCCGACAAGGCCTATTACGTTTATGTGCCGAGCCTTGCCTGGCACGTCGCGCATCCGCCCTACGTGAAGGGCTTCAGATTTCACGACGGCTACGGCCTGGGGCCGCGGCTCGTCCACACATGGCTGGACAAGTAAGCCGCGCCCCGGAGATCGACCGGCGAGCGTTCGGCCAGGTGGGAACGTGGCCGGTCTGACGAACCTCGTGCGCGCCGACGAGGTCATCCCGTGAAGCGCTACGTCCTCCGCCGCGTCGCGCTCGCGATCCCGACGCTCTTCCTGGTGAGCGTGATCGTGTTCGCGATGATGCGGCTCATGCCCGGCGACGTGGCCACGCGCATGGTCGAGGGCCACGCCTACGCACCGACGCTCGCCGCGCTGCGGAAAGACCTCGGACTCGACCGTCCGGTCCACGTCCAGTACGCCGAGTGGATCGGCGGGATCGTGCTGCGGGGCGATTTCGGCAACTCCTACTGGACGCGCCAGCCGATCCTGGACGAGTTCGTCCGGCGGTTTCCGGTGACGCTCGAGCTGGCGGCGCTGACGATCCTCGTTTCGGTGGTGATCGGCATCTTCGTGGGCATCGTCTCCGCCGTTCGCCAGGACACCGCGTCGGACTACGTCGGCCGGATTCTGGCGATCCTGGCGCTCTCCGTTCCCTACTTCGGGCTCGCCGTCCTCGTCGTCGTGCTTCCCTCGATCTACTTCAAGTGGACACCGGTCTGGACCTACGTCCCGCTCACGCGCGACCCGCTGGAAAATCTCAAGATCATGACGGTGCCGGCGCTCGTGTTCGGCGTGACGCGCGCGGGGCCGATCATGCGGATCATGCGGTCCTCGTTGCTCGACGTGCTGCGCCAGGAGTACATCCGCACGGCGTGGTCGAAGGGGCTCAGCGAGCGGACGATCGTACTGCGCCACGCGCTGAAGAACGCGATGATCCCGGTGGTCAGCCTGATCGGCCTGCAGACGCCGCTCTACATCGGCGGCTCGGTCATCATCGAGGCGATCTTCCGACTGCCGGGTGTCGGCCTGTTCTTCTTCGAGGCGCTCAACAAGCTGGACTATCCGGTCGTCCAGTCGGTGAACCTGATCATCGCGGCGATGGTCGTGGGCCTCAACCTCCTCATCGATCTCTCGTATGCGTTTCTGGACCCGCGCATCCGATATCGATAGCCACCGAGCGGCCCTGCCGACGTCTTCGGTCGGCGCTGCGGTGGCCGTCGCGGTGCCGCGGCCGCCGCGGACGCGTCCGTGGTACGCCGACGTCTGGATCCAGATGCTGCGGCGCAAGCCCCTCGGGACGATCGGCGGTGTGATCGTGGTCGTCATGCTGGGGGCCGCCGTGCTCGCCGACATCATCGTGCCCTACGGGTTCGCGCAGACGAGCCTCTCCGAGCGGTTCATCGCGATGAACGGCGCGCACTGGCTCGGCACCGATCAGCTCGGCCGCGATCTCCTGACGCGCCTGGTCTACGGCGCGCGTATCTCGCTCTATGTGGGCTTTGGCGCCGTGCTCCTGGGGTGCGTGCTCGCCACGGCGATCGGCGTGCTGTCGGCCTACTTCGGCGGCCCTTTCGATCTGTGGCTCCAGCGCGGGGTGGATGCGTGGATGGCGTTCCCGCCGCTCCTGCTACTGATGTCGATCATGTCGCTGCTGGGCCCGAGCGTCTGGAACATCACGACCGTCCTCGGCGTCGCGTTCGGCATCCAGAACTCGCGGATCATCCGCGGCGTCGCGCTCTCGATCAAGGAATATACGTACGTCGAGGGCGCGAGGGCCCTGGGCTCGGGCCACCTCCGGATCACGGTGGGCCACATCCTGCCGAACGTGCTGCCCACCATCATCGTGGTCGCGACGACGGGCCTCTCGACGGTCATCCTGACCGAGGCGAGCCTCTCGTTCCTCGGCCTCGGCGTCCCCCCGCCCTATCCGACGTGGGGCGGCATGCTCTCGCTGGCAGGGCTCGATCACATGTACCAGGCCCCGTGGCTCGCGATCTGGCCGGCGGTCGCGCTCTCGATGGCGGTCTTCGGGTTCAACATGCTGGGCGACGCGCTCCGCGACTTGCTCGACCCGCGCCTCAAGGGCGGCTGAGCGCCGTCTCCAGACCGACATCAGCCGGTAGTCGGGCCGCGGCTTGAAGCTGACGCGCCGGCTCGCGCCGTACACGATCACTTCCTGGAAGAGCTCGAGCCACGGCTTCTCGTCGTGGATGATCTGCGTCGCCTCGGTGTAGAGGGCTCGACGCTTCGCCGGGTCGAGCGAGTAGCGCGCCTGCTCCATCAGCTCGTGGAAACGTTGGCCCTTCTGGCTGCCGACCCAGTATTTGCCGTTGAAGCCGTTGGGATGCCAGAGCCGCCAGAGGCTGCCGTCGGCATCGAGCAGCGTCGACTGCGGATTGCCCAGGAGCAGGCCATTGGGCGGAACGGCGCGCTCGTTGAGCATGCGCTGCCGTGCGCCCATCTCCATCATCTCGATCCGGGCGCGAATCCCGGCCTTGCCCCACATGTCGGCGATCGTCTCGAGCAGGAACTTGTCGTCGTGCCGCTTCCGGCGTAGAGCGTCACGTCGATGCCGTTCGGGCGCCCGGCCTCGGCCAGGAGCTGCCTGGCCTTCGCGGGATCGAACGGATACGGCTTGAGCGCCGGGTTGTAGCCGAAGTCGGTGTCGGCGAGACCGCCGCTGAACGGCTCTTCCCCTGTTTGGAATTGTCAGAGTCGCACCCCGGACGGCGTGGTCCTGCCCCACGACGGCCTGCGGTGCGCACGGCGCGAGTATAGCGTGCGGACGTGATAGGGTAACCGCCATGCCGACAGCGGCCGGCGGCTCGGCGAGTCAGAAGACGGTCGTCGTCCTGGGAACGGCGACACCGGGCGGCGGCTTTCCCGTGTATGGCGCGGCGCTCGCCGAGACCATCCACGAGACCGAGCCCACGCTCGCGATCGAGCAACGGAACACCAAGGGCAGCACCGAGAACGTCCCGCTGCTCGAAGCGGGCCGGCTCGACATCGCGCTCGTCCAGGGCGAGGTCGCCCACGAGGCGTTCAACGGGATCGGCCGGTCACCGGCGAATCTCCCGATCGTCGCCGCGATGTACTCGACGCCGGGGATGTTCGTCGTCCGCGCCGACAGCCCCTATCGGACGCTCCATGATCTGCGCGCCAGGCCGGTCGCCTTCGGCGCCCGCGGCTCGGGATTGGTGATTCTCGCCAAGTACGTCCTCGACGGGCTCGGCCTCGACCCGGAGCGTGATTTCCAGGCGGTGTACCTCGACCGCGCGGGCGACGGGCCCGCGATGGTGATCGACGGCCGCGTGGCGGCGCTGTGGGGCGGAGGCCAGGGCTGGCCGGGATTCGAGGCGGTCGCGAAGGGGCCGGCCCGCGCGCGCTTCATCGCGCCCGCCGCCGACGGCATCGCGCGGATCCTCGCCAAGCACGCCTTCCTCAAGTCGATGACGGTGCCGGCCGGCGCCTATCCGGGTCTCGCCGCACCGCTCGCGTCGGTGGGCTCGTGGAGCTTCGTCCTCGCCCGACCGGACCTCGGCGACGACGTGACCTATCGGCTGGCCCGGGCGCTGCACCGAGGTGAGGCGGCGCTCGCCCGGCGGCTGCCCCAGGCGCAGGAGACGACCGCCGCGAACACCCTGGCCGCGGCGCCGCACGCCGATCTCATCCATCGAGGCGTGCTGCGCTTCCTCCGCGAGATCGGCCTCGCGCGCTGACCCGAACCGCCGGCCGAGACGAGCCTCAGAGTGTTCGCGTCAGGGGCTCGCGCTCATCGATGAAGACCAGAAGGTCCAGGTCGCCCGGCGAGTGGCCGAACCGCGTCAGGGCCAGGGCGATCTCGCTCCGGTGCTGGGTCGCGTGATTGACCTGATGCACCACCTGCTGCCACAAGGGATAGGCCCACCGCTCGCCCCGCGTGTTGCGGTATTCGACGACGCGGGCGAGCTCACCGTCGGTCAGGCCCGTCACGAAGCGTTGCGTGTCGCCTTCCACCTGATCCCAGCGCGCGCGGATGGCGCCAAGGTCCGGGAACTGTCGGGCGTCCAGCATCGCCTGATGTGACGTGCCGTTCCAGCGGGCGAGCCAGATCCACTGGGCGCTCAGGATGTGGACGAGCGTCTCGCGCACCGCGCCCTCGCTGGCGCCTGCCGGCGCCGACAGCTGCTCGGCAGTCAGCCGTGTCGCCGTGTCGAGGATGCGCGCATTCGCCCACGCGCTGTAACGATAGAGGGTCCGGACGAGGTCGCTCGTCATGGTCGTCCTCGATCACGCAGGAGGTGGCGGCGCGTCGAAGGGCTCGAGCGCGAGCCCGAGCCCGTTCGCCTGGAGCTCCGGTGGATACGGCGGCGAAACCGGCTCGACCCGAGGTCCGTGAGCTGTCATCCCAGGCTCCCGTTGGCGGTCACTGCAAGCCGGCGCGGCGGATAGACGATCACCGGCGATCCTTCCGCGATCAGCGCCGAGGTCGGTGGCCCCGCAAGCGCCCGAGCGAGCTCTCGCCCGTAGAGCCCGATCCCGTCGCTGGCGAGCACGGGCGCCGTCGCCCGCCACACGCGCCACACCGGATGCGTCACCTCGTACTCGACGGTGCTCCCGTCGCGCTGGCGCGTGTAGCCCCAGTGGTGGGCGGTGACGAACGCCGCCTCCGAGGTCGGGTCCGGCGCCGCGGGCGGGCCGGCCGCGGTCGCCGCGACGCGCTGCCAATCGCCGCCCGTTCGCCACTCGTACGTGAGTCGCCCGGGCGCCTCGCCCGGCACGGGCGGCACCGCGCTCCGCATCGGGACGACGCGGTAGGGCTCGTGATACGCGAGCCGCGCCAGGAGCGCGACCGCCGTGCGCGACACCAGCTCGCGGACGAAGACCACGCCACGCCGAACCTCGCCGCCCGGAAGCTGGCGACGAACGTAGAAGCGCAGGTTCACTTCGTCGAAGCTCCGATGAAACGGGATCGGCACGCCGAGCACCCGCGTATCCAGGAACCGGAACCCGACGAGGCTCACCAGCAACCTTCCCTGCCACGGGTCGAGCGCCGTGCCCGCCGGGACGAGCGGCGCCAGAACATCAGGATCGACCGCGTAGTTCAGTACGACGAGATACCGCCACTCCGCGGTCAGAAAGGATCGTCGCCTCGAGGCCGACGCAGTCGCCACGACCCTCACTTTACCGTAACCCGATCGATGCTCCGACGGCGGCGGACACGCTCGCCGTCCTCGGCGTCCGCGCGACCGACGGGCCGCGAGGGTCGATCGCGCAGGCCGGCGGCTCAGAGAGCTCGAATCAGGTCGAGTCCGAGCAGGACGAACGCGATGCCGCCGGCGACGCTGCGGACGGCGTGGAGGTCGCCCCAGCGCGCCAGCAGCGCGGCGGCTTCGGCCGAATCGGGGCCCAGCGCCGGATCCAGCAGACGCTCGGTCGTCGGCCGGATCACCGCCAGCGTCAATGGAATCAACGCACCGAGCAGCAGCCCGGCGACGAGCACCACGGCGCCCCGCCCCTGGGCCCAGGCCCCGATAGCCGCCAGGCATCCCGCGGCGGCGAGCGTGGCCTGCATGACGGCCGCCCGTCGGTAGCTCGGCCGGAACTGGGCGACGGCCAGGGCGGTCCCGCACTCGACGCGGGCGGGGTGCTCGACCAGCGTGACGTAGATGGCCGCGCCGGCGAAGACCCCCGTGCACAAGAGCGCCACGAGGTCGAAGATCATGGGCGAAGCCGCAGCAGCAGGAGCAGCGGCCAACACAGGTATTTCCGGGCGCGGGGCGACCGTGCGGCGAGCGCCTCGTCCACGACGTGCTCGCTCATGTGGTCGATGGAGAGCCCCGCCCGCGTCGCGGCGACCACGTAGTCCGAGAGTTGATGCCGCGCGGCCGCGGGCCGGATCTTGCGCCCGGTCGCCGGGTCGGTGAATTGCGCTTGCCTTCCCAGGAGCCGCATCGTCGGGTGGAGGTCGGAGACGAGGACGAAGCCGCCGGCACGACAGATCCGCGACATCTCCGCCAGGGCGCCATCGAGATCGACGACGTGCTCGAGCACGAGACAGCAGGTGACCCGATCCACCGACCGCGACGCGAAGGGCAACCCGTTCGTGAGATCGTGCCGTACGAACCGCACGGCGGTCCCGCCGGGCTTGGCGCGGGCCTTCGCCAGCATGCCGGCCGAGAAGTCCAGGGCCACGACGCTCCCTCCCGCCCTCGCCATCGCGAGGGCGTGGCGACCGGTCCCGCACCCAAGGTCAGCGATGGTC
>Ga0066686_10000983_pt1 | contig 11132 bp, 11 predicted proteins | sample GraSoiAngelo_135_FD_65627 | JGI IMG/M metagenome (GOLD analysis project Ga0066686, IMG submission 65627) | Grasslands soil microbial communities from the Angelo Coastal Reserve, California, USA - 14_0929_05_40cm | ecosystem: Environmental > Terrestrial > Soil > Grasslands | place: USA...
GTGCGCGAGAAGCGAATCGCTGTCGATCTCTACGCCGGCGTCGGCTTCTTCACCCTTCCGTTGGCCGGAATCTTCGGGCGCGTGATTGCGGTCGAAGGAGCTTCCGCCGGATACGCGCGCGAGAACGCGCCGCCAAACGTCGAGGTGATCGACGCGCCGGTGGAGCATTTCGACGTGCCTGATGCCGACTTCGTCTTTCTCGATCCTCCGCGCGTGGGGACGCAGCGCAACACCGTCGAAGCGATCGCACAGCGCGCCCGCGAGATCATTTGTTATCTCTCCTGCGATCCGGTAACCTTTTCCCGCGACGCGAGCCGGCTGATCGCGTCCGGCTGGCGTCTGGCCACGCTCGACCTCCTCGATCTCTTCCCCAATACCCACCACGTAGAAACGCTCGCGTCATTCGAGCGTGCACAGTGACGTTCCCGCTGCTCCTCCACTGATTGCGTACATCGCCGGCCTGACATGCGGATTGTCGGCACGCGAAGCCATTGGCCTGGCCGCCATCGCGGTCTTACTCATTTTGCTGAAGCGAGCGCGTCTGTCGCTCATCTTCTTTTGTGCTGCGCTGGGCGTGATGAATGCCGTGCGCCCCCGGCCGCCAGCTGAGCCGGACGATCGCTTCGTCGTCATCGAGGCGCGAATCGATCGTGATTGGAGCCGTCGCGGCGACGTATCCGTCCTGCGCGTGCAGCCGGTCACGATCTACGCGCGTTTCGAACCGAAGCCCATCGAGATGGAGAAGTCGATTCGCGTGCAGGGCCTCCTTCGGCAGAATGATCGCGGCGAATTGACCCTCACCGTCAAGTCACCGCGCCTGCTCGAGTATCGAGGAATGCTGTCGAAGCTCGACCCTGCGGGCTGGAATCGCGCGCTCGCCAATCGGCTGCGTCCCTTCGTGGCTGCATTTCCGGCGGAGGTTGGGCTGGTGGAAGCGCTGGCGCTCGGCAGGGGTGAGCGGCTGGCCGATGCCATCCGCGACAACTACAAGAGGGGAGGCACCTATCACCTTCTCGTTTTTTCCGGACTGCAGATCGCCTTTGCCGCCGGGCTGATCGCGCTGCTTCTGCGCTCTTTGCACGCGCCGCGCGCGTCGGACTGGCTGCTGCTCGTCTTCTCGGTGCTCGCGCCGCTGTTCATCGGGCCGACAGCTTCGGTCTCGCGCGCGAGCATCGGCATCGGCCTCTTCGCGATCTCACGGATCCTGAAGCGCCCGACGACGCTGGAGAATCTGTGGTGCGTCGCGGCCTTGGTGCAGTTGATCCTCGCTCCGGGCGATCTAACCGATGCCGCCTTTCAGCTGACGTACGCCGGCGCGGGTTCGTTGATGTTCATCGGCAAGCCGCTCGCCGCCGGACGAAAACGGTGGCTGGCATACGCGCTGGGCGCGGAATGCGCGGTGACGCCGCTGACCCTCTTTCACTTTCACCAATACGCCCTCGGCGGATCGATCACCACCCTCTTGCTGACGCCGATCATCTTCGCCATGCTCGTGGCCTCGGCACTCGTTTGCGCTCTTCCCTGCGCGGCGTTTCTTCACGTTGTCGGACTCCTGCATCGCCTCTGCACGCTGGTGAACGGATGCTCGGCCGCTGTGGCCGGTTGGTACGCAGCGCCGACGGTCACATCGCTCGTGGCGGGCTTTGGCGCCGCACTACTGGCCGTGGCCTTCCTACGCGGTCGCGTGCGTGCACTGGCCATCCTCGCCGGAACCATCGTTCCGAGCATCGTTGCCATCGTCGTCGCGCATCGCGACGTCGTCCGTCCGACACTGACCGTGCTCGATGTGGGGCAGGGAGACTCGATCTTGATGCGCGCGCCGAAACACGCCGTGCTGATCGACGCCGGCAGTCGATACGCGAATGTGTTCGCCCTGCTGCTCGATCGCGGAGTGCGCCGGCTCGATGCGGTGGTGCTGACGCACGTGCATCCCGACCACTGTGGCGGCATGCCGGACGTGATGACACACATCAGCGTCGGGGAGTTGTGGATATCGCCGCGCAGATTCGCCGGCGATTGTGCTCAGCGCCTGCTCGATGCTGCAGCCGCGGAGCTGGTGCCGATCCATCTGGTGCGCGACGGCGACAGGAAGATGTTCGGCCCGATGCATTTTCGCGCCCTCCTGACTGCGCGAACCTTCAAGCGCGCTGCGGAAAACAACAGCTCCATCGTGCTCACTTCTCGCCTCGGGCGCAGAACGATCCTGCTCACCGGTGACATTGAACGCGAAACAGAATCGGATCTCGCTGGACGCATCCCCCGCGCGGATATTCTCAAAGTGGCGCATCACGGCAGCCGATCATCGACAACCGCAGAATTTCTCGTCGCGGCGTCGCCACGAATCGCACTGATCTCCTGTGGCCGGCGGAATCTCTTCGGCCATCCGCATCGCGAGGTGATCCGCGAGTTGCAGCGCCACCGGATTCAGATCTATCGCACGGACATCAACCGGTCCATCGAGGTGGACACGGATGGCGATCACCTCTTTGTCCATCGTCAAATTGACACTCCACAATGAGGCGCCTACAGTTAAATTATCTTTATGTCATCCACCCTTCTTCGTCTCGGACTCTGGACCGAACTCGCCGTCGTGGCGCTCTACGTTCTCCATGAGACCTTCGCCGAGACGCATCTTGCCGAGTATTTCTCCACTTCCATGCTGCAGAAAGGGCTGGTCGTCGGCATCCTCTTGATTGTCGCCGGCATCGTCATGCGCATGTTGGAGAAGGGCGCCAAAAAAGTGGTCAGGAACCGCTGTGCCATCTGCAAGACGCCGATCCCGTCGGGCGCCATCTACTGCCGCGAGCACCTGCGCAACGTTCTGCAGCGAGAGGACGAGCGCACGCACATGACGCGCACGCGCCGATAGTGATCTTCGTCGTTGCCGGACCGACCGGTGTCGGCAAATCGGCTCTCGCACTCCGCCTGGCCGAAGCTGCGCGCGGCGAAATCGTCAACTTCGATTCCATTCAGCTCTATCGCGGATTCGACATCGGCAGCGCCAAGCCGGCGGCGGAAGTCCGCGCACGCGTGCCGCATCATCTATTTGACGTTCTCGAGGCCAGCGAGGAATTCAACGCCGCTGAGTATGCCCGCGTCGCGCGGCCGCTCATCGACGAGATCAGACGGCGCGGAAAGCTGCCGATTCTGGTCGGAGGGACATTCTTCTATCTGCGCGCCCTTCTCTCCGGTTTGCCGGATATGCCGGCGCGCGACGAGAACATTCGCTCGCGAATTCGAAAGATCGCCTCCCGGCCGCGCGGCCAGCAGCGCCTCCATCGCTGGCTCTCGAGGGTCGATCCGCAGAGTGGTAGAAGCATCGCTCCCGCCGACAGACATCGGGTCGAGCGTGCACTCGAGGTTTGGCTCGTGAGCGGACGACCGATTTCGGCGTGGGAGCGTCCGACGGCGGAGACAGCAGAAGAGGTTCCGGCGACAAAGGTAGGTGTGTCTCTGGAGCGGCAGGCGCTCGTCAAACAGCTCGACGCACGCGTGGACAAGATGTATCGCGATGGCCTGATCGACGAAACGCGCCGGCTGCTCGACCGGTATCCGGCGTCGGCGCGACCATTCACGGCGATCGGATACCGTGAGGCGGCCGCGGTGATCGGGGGCGAACTGACCGTGCAGGACGCGATCGCCGAAACCCGCCGGCGTACTCGCGCGTATGCGAAGCGTCAGATGACGTGGCTCCGCGCGGAGCGAAATATGCATTGGCTGGACGCCACTGACCCCGAGGCGGTCTATGCTGCCGCACTTCAGTTCATCGAGGAAGAGAGTTGAAGCACTACAGATTACTGATTGTCGTCGCGACGATCGCCGTCGCGAGCTGCAAGACTGCGCCGGCTCCGACGGCCGTGGCCACGCCGGCCGATGCCCGGTACCGGTATCTCGTCGATCCGCGCACCGGCTGGAAAGGAACGCCGAACGAGGCAATTGACCGCCGTTTCGACGCCGCCTGGAAGCTGATTGTCGCCGGCGACTTTACGAACGCGCGAAAACGGCTCGATGAGATTCGCGCGCGCGACGCAACCTACGCGCCTGCCGATCTCGCGGAGGCGGCGATCCGCATCCAGGAAGGACAGCCGGAGGCTGCGCGGGCGATCGTCGATCCTCTCGCCTTGCGCTATCCGCAATACATCGGCCCGCAGATTTATCAGGCGGAGATCGACATTGCCGAGACTCGAATCCGAAGCGCGTATGACCGCTACCGCGAGATCATCCAACGTCCCGACGCGCCCCCTTCGGCGTCCACTCGATATGCCGAGCTCCAGACGCGGCTCTTCGATCAACTGTACGGAGCGGCGCTTAACGCGGCGCCGGAAGATGCTATCCGACTCCTGCACGATGCGCTGCAGGTGAATCCTGTCGCGACCGCGGCCAGGATACTGCTGGTGCAAAAATTGGTCGCCCTGCGACAGTTCGATGAGGCGAAGCGCGAGCTCGATCCCATGCTCAACACGAGCGCTGTCGATCAACCCGAAGTGCAGGAAGCACTCGCGGAGATCGACGTCGGACACGGCCAATACGAAGAGGCGATCATCCGATACGAGCGATTGGTGCGCCGCGATACGTCGGGCCGATACACGCAACGGCTGGAGCAGGTCAAGGAGCAGTTCGCCGCGGCAAACATGCCGCCACAGGTCCTCCGGGCGATGGACGCGGATGTCATCACTCGGGCGGATCTGGCGGTACTCATGTACTGGAAGATCGCCTCGATCCGCTTCGCCCAGAACTTGCCCGCGCCTCCCATCGCCATCGACATCAGCGAGGCTCCCGGTCGCGATGAAATCATCCGCGCGATCGCTCTGGGCATCTATCAGATGGATCCGGTCACGCGGCGCGTCAATCCCGACGCGATCGTCAACGGAACGGCGCTGGCGCGAATCGCCGCCCGCGTGCTGACGCTTCGCGGCGCTTCATGCGTTCGTGGTATCCCGACCGATGCGATCCTGAGCACCTGCGGCGTGTCGCTCGTGGCCGACGACACTCCGGTCAGCGGACGTATGGCGACGGCAGTGCTCGAGCGGGTGGATCGGGCGATTTCGCGGTGAGGCCCAGCTATTGCCCTCTCACCTTGGGAGAGGGACTCTCGCTCGAGAGCCCTCGCCCCGCGTAAGCGGGGAGAGGGTGGCCGAAGGCCGGGTGAGGGGTGCGTCACCCGAACAACGTCAGCCGCGGCAGCCCGAACTTCTCGCGAATCAGCCGTCGCAGATTAGCCTCCTCCGTGCGCGCGCGAATCTTCGGATCGAGCTTCGACGTATCGCCGAGCGACGTCGCCACATCACGCCGGAGGCCTGCTACCTCGTCCGGGGCTGACGCGATCAACGCAATGATCAGATCCCGCTCGATCTCCATCAGCCGTTCTTCGATGCGCGGGACGCTGCGCTCCTTCGCAAGCTCGCGCACGCGCGAGGCGAACGGTTCTTCTATGCGCTGCGCCAGCAACTCCAGCCGCGTTTCCGGACTCGACTCGGGAGTCACGTCGCTCCCCCCGACGTACATGTCGCGCCGCTCATCCCACAACTCCTTCACCGCGTGGCGGCAATAGGAGAGGCTGGAGATGACTTTGCGCCGGCCGCTGGTCTCGTTCTTCTCGAAAACGCTATCGATGGCCTCGATGACCACCGGAAGGGGCACCCCCTCTTCGCGCCACTTGCGCATGAGCGCCCAGTCCTTTGCCGAGAGGATGAACGGTGTTTTGCGGCATTGAGCGAAATGCGCTTCGATTTCCAGGAAGTAGTCATCGGACGCCATTTCCCTCTGATGCTACAATTTTTCATCCAGAGTCCCTCCTATGCCAGCGGCCGCACCTCGCGCTGAGGTCACGATCTACTCGCCTCTAGACTCGCCATTCCGGCAGCAATTGAATGGAGAGACGGCCTCGATTGGCCGTGCATCCGACTGCACGATTCCGATCAAGGACCGCTATCTCTCCCGCAAGCACGCAGAGATCGCGCCGGTGAACGGGGCCTGGGTGCTGAAAGACTGCGGCAGCGCGAACGGTACGTTCCTCAACGGCATGCGCGTCGATCGCGATCGTCCCCTCCACACCGGAGATCGCATCCGCCTCGGCGACACAGAGCTCGTTTTCGAAAGCGACGAGCACAACACTGACCGCCTCCTGGCAATCGCCGACACGAAGTCCAGAACGACGATCGCCATCCCAATCAAAGATATCGAGCAGGTCAGATATGACACCGGCGACCCCGCGAAGCTGAAGACTCTCAGCCAGCTCGCAGGAGAACTGCTCGAAGACCAGCCGCTCGATGAGCTCTTCGGCTACATCACCGACCGCGTTCTGCTGCACACCAAGGCCTCGCGGGCGGCCATCGGCCTTCTCCGTCCCGACGGTACGTCGTTCATCAATGTGGAAGTGCGCCGGCAGGACAGCGGCGACAACTCCGAGCTGCGGATCAGCAGGACGGTGCTCGACGAAGTGGTGAAGGAGAAGAAGGCGCTGGCCTTTGTCGATGTCAGCGTGGACGACAAGCTGAAGCGGGCGCAGTCGATCATTCAGCAGGGAATCCGATCGATTCTCTGCGCCCCGCTGATCGTCGGCGAGTCGGTCGTGGGCGTGCTCTACGTCGACTACCTCGTGAGCCGGCAGATCTCGGAGGAGGACGTCCGCCTCATCGCCCAGATCGCGCGGTTCGCGGCCATCAAGCTGGAGACCACGAGGCTTCGTGAAGAGGGCATTCAGAAACGAATCATGGATGAGGAGCTGAAGACGGCGTCCGTGATTCAGCGCCGACTGCTTCCACCTGCGCCGACGGGCGTGATCGGCTACACCTTTGCGGGGATGAACCGGCCATGCCGCACTGTCAGCGGCGACTATTACGACTTCATCGTGCGCCCGGACGGCCGCGTGTATTTCGTCATCGCCGATGTCAGCGGCAAGGGCGTCACCGCTGGCCTGCTGATGGCCGGGCTGCAGGCGTCATTTCGCATTTTCACCAAGAGCGATCCGACGCCCGCCGAACTGATGATGCAGCTCAACGTGGCCCTCAAGGAGAACCTGCCGCAATCGAAGTTCGTCACTCTTTTTCTCGGGCGGCTCGATACGCGCTCCGGCGTCGTCGAATATGCGAACGCCGGTCACACGCCGCCGCTTTGGGTGCAGCGCGACTCCGTCCAGGAGCTCGGAGACACCGATCTCGTCCTCGGCGTCGTCAGCCTGGCCGAGTACACGAATCGGGTGATGAAGCTCGCGCCAGGGGACTCGCTGGTGATCTTCACCGACGGACTCTTGGAAGCGGAAAGCCTCGAGCGGGAGGACATCGCTTCGGCCCGACTGCAGGAGAAACTGAAGACATTGCAAGGCGGCTCCGCCGATGAGCTGACCAAAGCGATCGAGGAGCTCGTCTTGTCACACGTCGATGCTCCGCTGACCGACGACGTCACCCTGGTTGTAGTCAGCCGCAATGTCGGCGGACGCAGCGCCGGCGCGGGCGAGCAGGAAGAAGCGACGGTCTGGACATAATCGTTGGCCAACGGCCAACGGCCAACGGCCAACGGCCAACGGCCAACGGCCAACGGCCAACGATCACCGCGGCGCGTGCCGCGTCAGGAACTCCAGGAAGACCGGCTCGATCGATTCCGACGCAACGGAAAAAATCCGGTCAGCGTGATAGTTCCCCGGAATGTCCATCACATGCAGCTCTTTCGGTTCGTTCGCCGCCTCGTAGAGCGCGACCGAGTGACGGTGGCTGATCAGCCAGTCGTTGCGCACATGGATGAAGCAGATCGGCGCGTGCACGTCTCGGACATCGTCGAGTGCGCGCAGCTTCGGCGATCGACGCATTTTCCATTCGAATTGCGGACGCTTGAGGGCCTGCGAAAATGCGATGTGCCGGTGAATGGTGAACGGATTGATGCGCGGGCTGATCATCGAGAAGTCCGCGACCGGTGAAATCAGCAGAATTGAATTGATCGGAAGCTGGTGTCGGGCGGCCGTCGAAATGGCGACCGATCCGCCGTAGGAAAAGGCGACCAGCGAGACCGACTCTACCGGCAGCCGCTCGAGCAGATCCCTCGCCACGGCCGCAGTGTCGTAGTGCTCGTGCAGGTTGAATCCGTACGTCCCGCCGCTTTCGCCGTGGCCGCGCGGATCCGTGATGGCTGCTCGATAGCCACGATCATTCAGCAGAGCGGCCAGCGCGAGCATCGACGAATGCCGCTTGTCGCGCCAGAAGCCTGGAATGACCAGAACCGCCGTGCGCGATGGAGCATCGTGGAGGTCATAGGCGATCGGAGTACCGTCCGATGACACGACCGAATACGTGGCCGGCGGGTTTCGGGGGACTTGAAGGCGGGACGGAGCGCTTGACATTGAGCAGTACGGCCCTAAACTATAGCGCCTCGTGAGCGGGCGACGCTCACATTTTCCTTCCCGCAGTTGCCTTCGGATAACGAATACTGGAGATCCAGCGATGAAGAAATCTCTCATGCTCACGTTGATCGCTCTCGCCGCGGTAGCGATTTTCGCGTTCGGTTGTAAGAAAGAGGAGAACGCGAATACCGATACGGCGGCCACCGACACGGGGATCACTTCGAGCAGCACTTCTGGAACGACAACCACGAGCTCCACCGACACCACCGGTACTGGAATGACCATGACCGACACTTCCGGAACGATGGGAACCATGGGAACGATGGGAACCATGGGTACCACCGGAACGACGAGCACCGCCAAGACCGAAAAGAAGAAGACGGAGAAGAAGAAGACGAAGTACTAGTCGCTGGCACTTGCGTTGCTAGGCGGGCTAGTGCCGACACAGGAAATGGCAGGCGAGGCGTCCGCCTCGCGCAATCGGTTTCTCCAGGTGAGTTCATTCGGATGCGAAGGAGGTGGGGCAGGCATTCTCACATCACACCGCCAAGACTTCTCACTGAAATCAGTTCGACGCATAGGAAGGAAGAGTATGAAGAAATCCCTTCTGGTACTTCTGACAGTCGTTGCCCTGGCATTCTTCGGCTACGCCTGTAAGCAGGAGCAGACCACCAACGCCACGGATACCGGCGCCACGGCGACCGACACCGGCATGTCGAGCACCAGCTCGACGATGTCCACGACAGAAACGTCGATGACCGGCACCACCGGCACGATGTCCACCACCGATACGTCGGGCACCGCCGGTACGATGACCTCCACCGATACCACCGGCACCGGCACGGGCACTACCGGCACGACGAGCACCACCAAGACAGAGAAGAAGACGGTAAAGAAGAAGACGAAGAAGTAAGTCGTCTGGTCCTGTCTTATCGGGGCGCCGCCGGATTGCCGGCGGCGCTCTTTTTCTTGGCCGACAGATCCTGGCGTAGTTTCTCGTACACGCGCATGGTCTCGTTCTCCAGCGTGCGGATGTCCCCGTTGTTCTCGATGACGTAGTCCGCCAGGCGGCGTCGCTCGGCGCGCGACATCTGACGCGCGCTGCGCCTTTCTGCATCCTGTCGATCGAGACCGCGGCGGACCGCGCGATCGATCTGCAGCGTCGGCTCGCTGTCGACCACCACGATGCGGTCGTAGCGCTTCTTCCCGCCCGCTTCCAGGAGCAGAGTGGCCTCGACCACCACAATCCGATCGCGATCGGGAAACCGCTGTGCCTCGCCCGTGATGATCCGTTCTTCCTCATCGAGCACGAGGGGGTGGATGAGCGCGTTGAGTTTCTTCGCTGACTCGTCGTTCACGAAGGCAATTGCAGCGACCTTCGGCCGGTCGATTTCACCGTCCTGCCGAAGTATCTCCCGCCCGTATGCGCGTACTAGCGCCTCGTATCCCGGCTCACCCGGGCGATACAGGCGCGCCACGATGGCATCGGCGTCGATGATCACGCAGCCGAGTCCCGCGAGCGTGCGCGCGACGGTCGATTTTCCGGAGGCGATGCCGCCGGTGAGGCCGACGCGGAGGATCATCGCCGCCTCGCTTGCGCTGCCGTCACCGTATTCTTCATGAGCATGGCAATGGTCATCGGTCCGACGCCGCCAGGCACCGGCGTGATCCATGATGCGACATCGCGCACGCTTTGGAAGTCGACGTCGCCGACGAGTTTTCCATCGACGCGATTGATGCCCACGTCGATGACCAGCGCGCCCGGCTTGACCATCTCCGCAGTGACGAGGCGCGGTTTGCCAATGGCAGCGACGACGATGTCAGCCTCTCGAACGACATGGCCGAGGTCGCGCGTCCGTGAGTGACAGATCGTCACTGTGGCGTTCTGTTGCAGGAGGAGCGCCGCGACCGGTTTGCCGACGATGTCACTCCTCCCGATCACAGTCGCGCGCGTGCCGGCGATCGTCGTTCCCGTGGAAGCGATCAGCCGCATGATGCCCGCCGGGGTGCAGGGAACGAGCGTCGGACGGCCGAGGTGCAGGCGGCCGACGTTGATGGGATGAAAGCCGTCCACGTCCTTCGCCGGATCAACGGCCTCAATCACTTTCTTCGAATCGATCTGTTTCGGGAGTGGCAACTGCACCAGGATCCCGTCGACTTCGTCGTCGCCATTCAGCCGCTCGATCTGCGATAGCAACTCCACCAACTGCATGGAGGCATCGAAGACCAGCTCTGTTCCGCGAAGGCCCAGCTCCTGCGCTTTCCTCGCCTTGTTTCGGACGTAGACCTCCGAAGCCGGATCGTTGCCTACCCGCACCGCGACAAGGCCCGGCTTGTAGCTCAGACTGCTCAGCGTCTCGCGCACTTCGGCCTCGACTTCTTTGGCGATGGCTTTTCCGTCGATGATTTGGGCCGGCATCGGCCGGGGTTTGTAACACACCCGATGGGGTCGCAGCTTCAGTTGTGCTTTTTCTACAAACAGTAGAAGACGATTTGCTTCTGACCCTTCTACTGTTTGTAGAAAAAGCACAACTGAAGCTGCGACCCCATTGGAATGAACACCTTGACTGCCTGTGTTGGGCAGTGTTACCGTTTCAACCCCTTTCCAAGGAAGGGTCTGTAGTTCGTTGTCCTGCAAAGAGTTGTCTGCTTTCCTTGGACAGCCGAGCATCATTTTTCAGGAGAGTCATGCGTACGTATTTCCCCAAGAAGGGTGACATTGAGCCGCGATGGTTTGTCATCGACGCCGAAGGCAAAGTCCTCGGCCGTCTCTCGACCACCATCGCCACCATCCTTTCCG
>Ga0066686_10000984_pt1 | contig 11114 bp, 13 predicted proteins | sample GraSoiAngelo_135_FD_65627 | JGI IMG/M metagenome (GOLD analysis project Ga0066686, IMG submission 65627) | Grasslands soil microbial communities from the Angelo Coastal Reserve, California, USA - 14_0929_05_40cm | ecosystem: Environmental > Terrestrial > Soil > Grasslands | place: USA...
GCTAATGCCCTTTAAAGACTGTTATGGATTTAGAATTCTAAATTCAATACATTACTGAATTAAACCCTTTATCATAAAATAGAGGTTAAGGGAGTTCTTGCGATATTGAAAAATCATTGTTCTCCGTATATAGAATGTGCTCTCAGATAGAATCGATGCGGGAATCAAACTTTCGGAGAAAATGATTCACCTCAAAGCGGATGATTGTTTAGTTCTTGCAATACCAAGGGGAGGAGTGGTGGTGGGAAACCAGATAGCAAAAAGTCTTGGATGCAAACTTGACGTGGTAATATCAAAAAAGATCAATCCGCCAGGAAATAGAGAGTATGCTATAGGATCTATCATGCCTGATGGTACTATTCATTGGAATCATGATGTTTCAGCATATTTAGAAAGTAGCTATCTAAAGCGGGAAATAGGGGAGAAGAAGGTAGCAGTAGAGGCTCAACTCAAGAAATTTCGAGGCAGATCTGATTATGATCTTGCGGGAAAAGCTGTGATATTAGTAGATGATGGAATTGCCACTGGCGCAACGGTACTAGTCATCTTGAAATGGCTTGCCAAACTAAAACCCAAAAAAATTTTTGTGGCAACACCTATTGTTGCTGTAGATGTATACGAAGAAATAAAAAAGAACTGTGATGGCGTTGTCGCTTTACTAATTCCTACTTTTCTAAATGCCGTGAGTCAATTTTATGAAAAATTCAATGAAGTTGAGGATAAAGAGGTTCTGAACATATTATCACACTATGTGAAGTAGATTTTATCCTAAAAAGATAAAATCATCCCATGATATAGTACAAAAAGATGTACAATTCTTCTCTCTTGGATGAGGCATATGATCTGTGTGAGGAAGGAGAATACGCCCTTGCTCTCGAATATTATGATCTTGTCTTGTATAAGGAGCCAAACAATTTTACTGCTCTTATCAATAAGGGGGTCACACTCCAGAATCTTGGTAAGAATAGGAAGGCGATAAAATGTTATGATGCAGCCCTAAAATTGGAAGATAACAATATTGATGCACTGGTAAACAAAGGGTCAGCGTTGCATACTCTTGGCAAGTATCATGAAGCAATCGATTGCTATGATAAAGCTATGAAGGTTGAACCAAAATATGCAGTGGCCATGGTATACAAGGGACTTTCCCTGGGAGAGCTAGGACGTCTAAAGGAAGCTATCAAGTGTTTTAACGCATCATTACGAATTGACAAAAAATACAATATCGCGTTAGATAATAAAACACTCGCATTGGAACTTTTAAAGGAAAACACAAGACTGAAACCAAAGCTTCACAAAAGCGGCAAAAAGTGACAGAATGAAGACTAATCTGCAACCAGAGATCTATAGATTAGAACATTTTTGCACGTTCTACAAATTTGTCAATACCGTTTTCAAGGGCATATGACAGAGAACTGTCAGGAACAAAGTCTAGTATCCATGAGAGAAGACCAGAAGTTTTCAAATCCAAGTTAATGTATGTTATGGTGCCTTTGTCCTTCTCACCATCAAAACCCCAAGTCTTTTGCACTACAGTAGTCATTGTGGTACCCTTCAGGTCTCCCGAAATGACCTTTATAACATATTTGTCATCCGAACCTATCGTGTAAATTGCCTGTGTATTAAAGAAAATTCCACTGACACCTGCATTCATTTCAACTAATTTTGTCTCGTTATCTAAAAGTTTTACAGATCTTACGTTCTCAGGAAAAATTTGTGGATATTGAGATAGATCTGATATGACTTTCAGCAAAGACTCTTCTTTCACGTTGACAACTTTTTGCATTGTAATTTCACGGTCAGCATACGATAAAGGTAATCCTGATACTACTGTTGTGAGTACTAACAAAATGACAAGAAAATTCCTTATATGAAAAATATCAAGTTTACGAAACATGACTTAACACAACATTTGGCACCTTAATATAATCATCAGGGAGAAGACCTTTGTCATTAAAAGATGCCTGCACCACTGGATCTACTCCAAAACCATATTTTATGTTCAGGTCCCTATTTACTTGCATGATCTCTGCATGCTTTATAGCAGCATATCTTGAAAATTCTTGCATTGCTTCTTCCCATGTTCCACCGTTGTCACGTATCTTTTTCATAGCGATATGACCGGCATCAACTCTTTTAGTCATAAAATCAAATTCACCAAGAAAGATCTTCTTCGTATTATTGTTTTCTACTGTGGCCACAAACCTATCAAAAGAATTCTTTGAACTGTTTTGCTCCGTCTGAATTTGTAACATCTGAAGTGCTTGCTCTTCAAGGGTTTTTGCGATTCTTCTTTGCTCATCGATTAATTTCTGGTTTAGCTCAGCATCCCTTTGATTCTTCTGTAGCTCTGCTATCTGTTTTTTTGAATATTCTATCTCACTTAGGATCTTTGCAACAAAGGGATTATTCTTTAACTCATCACCAGTTATGGTGTGAGATTCAAATTGATTTTGTTGCATCAACGCATATGCGAAATTTTGAGGACTGACACTAAGAGAGAGAGCAGTAGATAGGAGTGCACAAAAGATGAGATACCTTAGGGGAACACTTGGGTTGATCATCGGATCGTAATTCACCCAGTTGTATATAACTATTGGTGCACCAATCATTTGTATACCACCCAATTACATATCTGTCATGCGCAAATTAGATCTGAGTGATAGTTTGGGAATGCTGGTTTTCCTTACTTCTAAATCACTTGAAAGATTGGCTGAGGCCGAAATGAAAAAGCGATTGGGTTTGACTAGTTCTCAGTGGAAGATCATCATGGCACTTAATCTCAGTGACGGCCTGAGTCAAAAGGAACTTGCTGAGAAAATCTACGTAGATGGAAGCACACTTGTACCAATAATAGACAAGATGGAACTGGACGGATTGGTAGAAAGAAGACAAGACCCAAACGACAGGAGAAATAATAGAATATTTCTAACAAAGAAATCTGGGTCGGTTGTTGATTCTATAATAGAAATTATCCTTGAACTTAGAAAAATAATCTACAACGAATTATCTCAAGAGGAACTTGAATCAGCAAAAAAAACCATGAAGAAGATTATTGATAACGCAGATACGGTTGCTAACAAAGCCATGTAAGGTTAATACCACGATAAACTTGACCGGTCGAGACTCTTCCTGATTTATTTACTCTTTTTGTTTAATCCTTTTCCAAAAGAGCCAAGAATTATCACAGAACCTACTGCTACAGTAATAATTACTGTTGATACTGGAAATTCGGGAGCGGCATTTGTGCCTACTACGTCTATCACATGGCTACTGTGATGATAATTAATCTCAAGTGTGGTGTCATCTTGTGTGTCTGCCGTTTCTATCACGTCATTTTGAGACATCACTTGTCCATCAATCATGACTGTGAGGTCCCCACTCAGTAGGGATTTGGGAATAGTAATATCGGTTACACCTGTAGTTCCACTTTCTCCTTGTACGCTAAGTGATAATTTCTTTGCTTGTTCGTCAAACTTCAAATCAGACGCATCTGAACTGGACTCGACACTTACTTCAAAATCTTTACCGCCAGCCTTAACTTCCCATGCATTTGGGCTTACTACTACGAACTTGGTAGTGCTATCCAACCCAGTTTGCATCTTTAGTGTGAGGCTATTCAATACATCAGCATTTACATCTGCTTTTGCCTGCAATGTGTAGGCACCGTTCTTTGTATCGGTAGGTAATTCAAAGGTCGCAGAGTATTCTCCGTTGCTCACATGTTCTATTCCATTATATACGATATTTCCGTTGTTGCCCGCAACTTGGATAGAAACAGTGTTTATCCCACCAACTGCGGCAATCAGGCCAGACCAGATAGTTCCCTCAATTTTTACTCCGTCTCCTGGTTTGTAGAGATGTCGTTCAGTTTGAACTGTAAAAGTATTGTCCGAGTCTGCACTCAACTTTTCATACGCGATTTTCAAATGCTCATGCGATTCTGCTTCTGTACTTTCATGATATTCTTCTTGTGGTTTTGCGCCAGAAGATGAGCTAACATTTTCCTCTACTTGTGCGGATTCATTCCCGGAAGCATTTGCTTGAGTTCCAGATTTGCCACCGTTTATCTTTGCAGAAACATCTGCTCCAATTTCGACCTTGTCTTTTTCAGCATTTGCAACAGACATAACTAAGCTTGCTCCAATTACTATTACAAACATCAGTAAAAAGACAAATCCAAAATTTTCGATAGATTCCAAACATCCATAGAATTTCATATCTTAAATTAATGCGTAAAATAGTTAATAAGTAATACGAATCTTGGATTCTAAATTGATTCGCATCAGTGTATGATAAACTAGTGCCTACGTTCATGCGTTCTGTATCAGGTTCATCATCACTAGATCACAAAATTATGATTCGATGAGGGCATAAATGAGATTAAGGCAGAATTATACGTCGGGATATGACATAGATAGATTATAAAATGAAAATATTGCTTGTGGCGTTTCTTGTATTATCACTATCACTTTGCTACGGAGAGCCTGCTAGTCCAAACACCACTCTGACTTTTTATATCACAGATGACAACCTGAACACAAGCCATAGGGGAGTTGATGTAATTGCTCTTGTCGGACTGGTTGATTTTACCATAAATGGTATGGCAATTCCAGGGCCAGCTACGATGGTTGAAACAGGTGTTGATACAGGTACATTCCAAATTCAATTGACTTTACCTTCTACTGTTAATGGTAGATCATTGCAGAATGGTGATGTAGTTGTCATGGCATATCATCAAAAAGCAGATTACTCAGGAAATCCGCAAACAATTACACAATCACGAGTGCTTAACATAATTCCATCAAGTCCAATTGCCAGTTCGACTCAGAGGGCAAGAATTGGCCAAGACTTTACCCTAAGGCTACATGCGCCAAACTTTAACTTGGATTCGTATACTCCAGATGACATTCCACTAAGTCTTATCGAATTTAGGATGGGAGGGGTAAAAACAACATTGGCAGACTCTGCGTTCCATGTCAATACATTTGCGTTGAGAGAAACCGGGTCTGACACAGGTACATTTGAAGCCACCTTCAAAATTCCAAAAGAAGTTGATGGCTTCCCAGTAGAAATTGGGTCAACTCTGGAATTTAGGTTCACAGATACTTCAGAGGCTTCATCTTCATCATCAAGCGTCTTTGTTAGGGTAGGCTCCTACGAAGCTCCCAGCGTAAGCAGCATTGGCCGTATTACTCCGCCGAACATAACCTTCTACACTGACTCGTTGGGAATGGTTGTAAACTATGCAAATTCCAGCATGCTACAAAGTCTGGTATCTCCAGTCTGTTACCCGTCACCTGATTCATTCTTTACCGTAGGCAAAACTACGGTAACCTGTTCTACTAAGGACCAACAAGGTAATTCTGTGATAAAGTCATTCACGGTTACGGTAATCAAAGAATCTAGTTTGATTCCACACTGGCTAAAGAAACTGACTGGGTATTGGTGTGGTGGTGAGATAAAGGATGATGACATGCGCCACGCAATGAAATATCTATCTTCGAGCAAGAAGATCGCATTACCCCAAGATGATCAATCAGATACATCGCTTGACAAAACAAGTCTTTGCCTTTGGACTGAGAGTAAAGTTCCAGATTCACAAGTAACAAAGTTATTTGTGCATCTTGCGCGATAGAATTTAATCTCACATGTTATCATTGAAACTGATAAAAGTTACTTCTGGACCAGATACTTTAGATATAAATTCTCAACTTAGCTAACTTGACAACAATTTGCATCCTTAGCTAAACATTCGTTATGAATTGTTCTTGTTATGTAAGATTATGGAACCATTACAATTTGTTAACTCGCTTGATGCAAAAAAACATATCTTGTTGCTCTGTAATGACCAGACATTCGGGAAGATGATAGAGTTACGATTCTTAGAAAATGGCCTTATGAAGGGTGAGAGCGGCATCTATCTCACTAGTAAAGATCCAGAAAGAATTATCGACATGATGGTGGAATTCAACATGGACATTTGGCCGTATCTGAAGAATAAATCGCTACAAATTCTACAACTTCCAAAGTTTGATGAAGATCCAGGTGGAATTCTTTTAGGAATTGAAAAATTTATGCAAAAAATGCTCTCAGAATTAAAGCCGCCATATCGTATAGTCGGCAGAATAATTTCGGACGTTAGTACTGAATTGGGTATGTCTGTAGAGTTAACATTGGAAAGATACCTTCACGCTAGATTTGATTCACTTGATGGCTCTTTTCTGTGTACGTATCATTATTGCGAAGTTCCTGAGAAAAGTCGGTTAAAGTGGATGGATTCGTTAATGAAAAACCACCACGCAGTAATCTATGCCAATGGACCCAATAAGGCAAGAGCCACTCTGCTTGTCTAACTAGCAATATCTAGCCTTACCAACGGCTAATTACAATTTATGACAAGCTTAACATCTATTTTATATTCGAGATATGGAATCGTCTCATAATTGAATTGGAAACGTATTGGGAGGCTAGTTCTTTGGTTCGGTTTCATAGGCATGGGCGCTTTTATCTTTCTAAATCTAGATCTTGCCCATCGTAAGAGAGATCTGTACATTCTCTTTGGTTTGTCACTTGCATTTTTTATTTCAGGTTGGGTTGGCCTCTTTAGATATTCAAGATTCTGGAATATGCTTGAGTGAATTCTTAAATAATTTGAAATTCATTATTATTATAATGAGCGTGGAGCCACGACCAATGGCTTGACAAAGCGTGGTCCTGCAGGAAGAATATGTGAACGAAACGCAAAGGCGTTGGTTCAAAGGAGGCAATCTCCAAGTGTCCTGCACAAGGGGGCCACGCCTTTTGGTTATAATTTGTTCTTTGTTTTCAGCTTCTTTTGGAAAATGACAATGGCTGTGATTATACCAATAGCCCCCGCCGCACCAGCCATGATAAGATAAGAAAAGATCATTCCGTAAGCAGTAAGAACTGTAACATTAAACGCATATGAAACCATGATTCCAGTCCTGAGATCAAATAGGTCTACCCTTAGCACATGGTTCCCAGATTCTTCAAAAATATAATCAATATCAGAATTTCCACCATTGTATTCCGTTGGTGGAAAGGAATGAAGAAAATCATCATTGTGATAAATCTTAAGACCCGTTCTGAATTTGTCAATATCTTTTCCATCTTGGTCCATGAAATGAAAATGAATCTTGGTGTCTTTTCCGACCTCTGGTATGGAAGGCGTTGTTTCTATTTGGAGTTCATAATTTCCAATTTTTACTGAGTTTGTACTGAATGGTGGATACATTACCTCGTAGACGCCTATACCAATAAAGAAGCTCAAATAAACGGGCAAGAGGATGTAATAGCGCTTCTTCAACACATGTGATATGATGACTTCCTATATTACACTTGACTGCCTTCGAGACACTAATAAACAAAGAAAATCTGCAGGATTTTCAGAGAATACTTGTTATCGAGAAAATCAATTGGAGTAATTATCATAGTTATTGGTGTGGCAATTAGCGTATTTGGATACCTGCAAATAAATTCCCAACAGAATGAATCTACTAGTAGTATAACATACAAAAATCAGAATTCCTACATTGAAGAATACCAGCTTCCTTCAGGCTCCAGGCCTAATGGTATAATCGTTGACAGACAAGGCATTATCTGGGCTGCTTCTTCAACAACCAATAATCTGTTTAGTCTAGAGTCCAAGTCAGGAAAGATAAGGGAGTATCCTATCAACGATGAAAATTCACAATCTAGTAACTTGGCAAGAAATTCTACTATGGTCTGGGCAATCGTTCAAGACAATAATGGAGTAATATGGTTCTCACCGCTCGGAACTAAATCCATATGGACACTTGATACTACGAAGAGGACATTTCATATGATTAAATCAGAAAGTGGCTCTGCATTTCAGATGAAGGCATCTAACAATGGGAAGATATGGTTTACAACATTGAGCGGGGACGCACTTGGTGTCATAGAAAAGATAGGAAACGATGGATACAAAATATCATCGTTTGACCTAGGTAGTGGTACCACTCCTGCTGGTCTGTTTTTACAAGATGATTCTATTTGGATTACGGAAATGGCTATGCAGAAAATTGTTAAATACAAAATAATCGAGGATAATGGGCTGGTGAAGAACATAACTAAGACTTTCGAGGTTACATCCAAGAAGATGTCACTTTCGTCACCGACAGACCTAATCATAAAAGATGGTGTAATATGGCTTACCGAGCATGGTACGAGTTTTCTTACAAAGTATAAATTAAGTTCGGGTGACATAGTAAGATATACTACTTCTCAAAACATCTTTCACGCCACTACTCTTCCCTTTTGGATTCGAGGCGTTAGTAACGACAAAGGTTTGTGGTTTAATGAACACGAAGGCAACAAGTTAGCCTATTTTGACATCTACAACCAAACCCTAACGGAATACAACATACCATCGCTTCCACAAGATGGCTACCTCACCTACCCCCTTAATATTGCCCTGGATCCTTTTGACGATAAAAAACTCTGGTTTACTGAATGGAACACAGACAAAATTGGATTAGTAGACAGAAACATTGAGATCCCATTCGGAATCAGTGCGGATACAAAAAAGATCGTATTAAGAAATGATACATCAAAAGAAAACGTGATAAATTTGGAAGTTACCGGACAGAATCCGTATAGTTCGAATCGAGTTTTCCTAAACGCGTCTAGTTCAATAACACCAACTGCCGGTTTTGGCAACATGACAGTTAAATTTTCTTCAAATGTTTTAGATCTCTCCTCCTCTCATACGGCACAATTATTTTTACAAAATTATGGTACAGTCAGTGGCAACTATACTCTTGGGATAAGTGCTTCTGATGGCCTTGTCACAAAAACAATTTTTCTTGAACTAGATGTTAGTTGATAGTATTTTTATTACTTTATTTTACCTGGTTCTTGTTTGAGTCATTTTCTCTAGGTTCAACAATATCAGTGAAATTCACGTCTTGGGAATTTTTTGCGTCGATTATATATAATGAAAACCGGCTTCATAAGCTTGAATTTCATCCCAAATACTTGGGGATTCGACACCTTCTAGTGACAAATTAACTTATGCTGTATCGCCAACCTGGATCATTAATAATTACTTTACAGGTAAAGGACCGCCTATTCCGCCCAAAATATCACTCTCCCCGTTTTGTTCATACGGTTCTATGGAATCGGCTACTTATTGATGGCACTATGATACCTAGCTAAGTTGTTGTCATTACAGCTAACTAGAATCTATGAATCTCTGTTGGGTACTACATACTATGAAACTGGAGTATGATGTGAAATGAGCCAGCAAAGTGTGCCATTAAAGTTTGTAGACTCGTTTTTTGGCAAGAAACATATTGTAATGCTTTATGATGATGAGGAACACGCACAAAGAATTCAGTTTCATTTCCTCAAAAACGGCCTGGGGGATGGGAGACAGCTGTATATATGCGTCTGAAATGGATTCAGGGCTAGTAATTCTCAAAATGATTAATAGCGGAATTCCTGTCAAGCAATTTCTAAAGAAAAACCTCCATATCTTTCAGATTCCTCGTCTAACAAACGAAACGGAAGTTATGATAAAATATGCAAAAAAATTACTCGAAAAAATCCTGGAATCTGCAAGACCTCCGTATAGAATTGTAGCCAGAATAATCGCAGATATTAGCAAGCCAGAGGGCATACTTGCAGAGATGAAAATAGAGCGTGAGTTTCACTCAAGGTTTTCTACCTTTGACGGCTCTGTTATATGCCCGTACGATATATCGAAACTTCGAATGAATCGGGGAGACTGGATTCGACGTCTATTTGAGACTCATCATGCTACCATATATGCGCTAAAATCAGATCAAGGAGGAGTATTTTATCCTCAGTAATGCAGTAGCTTACGAAATACAAAGATGATTACTAACCTTTAAAGTTCAAAAAAGCCACGTGAATTTGTGAGTGATGGGGCTAACTGGTCTGAGTGGTTAGATTTTACTGAAGCAAGTGTCAAGGAAACACCGGAAATGTCAGGAGTCTTTGTAATGCATGCTGACATGAAGATATTTTTCATTGGGGGAAGTGAAAACCTGAGAAAAACTCTTCTTGGATATCTCTCAAAACCATGTTTACAGAAGACAAAACGATTCAAGTACTTGATTACGCCGTCATATGAAAAAATACGTGGAGATATGCTCAAAGAGTACATCGTAAAACATAATGGAAAATTGCCATTATGTATGGAAAAAGAATGAGTAATTATTGAATACCTGTTAGAGGACAGTAATCCAATTGATGTCATCACGATTTGTGTCAAGGCAAACTTTTTCATCGTGTGGTAGTATCTAGATGACCATGCTCAAGATTCCATTTATGTAATTGGTATATATGGTGCTAAATTATAACCCATATAAGTGCCGCAAACAAAACCGATTGTTGATATAGTAAATGTCGTTGCTTCTGCGTCAGTCGATCAAAGAATTGATCTCGTGGAAATTACAAAAGCTTTTCCCGACGTCGAGTATCATCCAGAGCAGTTTCCTGGTCTTGTATTTAGACTAAAGTCACCAAAGACTGCTACTCTTATCTTTAGTTCAGGTAAAATGGTTTGTACCGGTTCCAAGTCGGAGGATGCTGCAATTAATGCTGTAAGAACCGTCGTCCAAAAGCTCCGAAAAGGGAAGATAAAGGTCAAAAATGATCCAGAGATTACTATCCAGAATATAGTTGCTTCTGTAAGTTTGGGCGGAAAAGTACATCTAGAAAGAGCCGCACGAAGTTTACCAAGGAGTATGTATGAACCAGAACAATTCCCTGGTTTAATACACCGAATGCTTGACCCACGTTCTGTAGTGTTAATCTTTGCCTCTGGTAAATTAGTGTGTACTGGAACAAAGAAGGAATCTGAGGTATATAGGGCAGTACATAATCTTCACACTCTTCTAGAAGAGAAAAAATTGATGGAATACGAATAACCAAGTTTCGTTAGTCCATTTTTTGTGGTTTCTTTCTGGTTACGAAAAATACTGATGCAGTAGCTGCCGAAGCTACCAATCCAATTGTGACGCATTCAATGTATGGTTGAGCAGTCATCTTTTTGAAGAACTAAAATGTCGTTTCCCTCAAAAGCCATAGTAGTTGGACTACTT
>Ga0066686_10000991_pt1 | contig 11075 bp, 4 predicted proteins | sample GraSoiAngelo_135_FD_65627 | JGI IMG/M metagenome (GOLD analysis project Ga0066686, IMG submission 65627) | Grasslands soil microbial communities from the Angelo Coastal Reserve, California, USA - 14_0929_05_40cm | ecosystem: Environmental > Terrestrial > Soil > Grasslands | place: USA...
CGGGCGGCACCCGATCGTTCCACTCCGCCAGCGTCCAGCCTCGCTCCTTGAGGACCCGCAGCACCTCGGTCATCAGCCAGTTGCTCGCCAGCTTCTCGTCCACTTCCCGGGCGCATGCCTCGTAGTAGTCCGCGAGGTCGCGCTGCTCGGTGAGCACCCCGGCGTCGTAAGGCGGCAGCCCGTACTCCGAGGCGAAGCGCGCCGCGCGCGTCCAGGGCAGCTCCGGCAGGCGGCGGCGCGCCTCGGCGAGCCACGCCTCGTCCACCACCAGCACCGGCAGGTCGGGCTCGGGGAAGTAACGGTAGTCGTGCGCCGACTCCTTGGAGCGCATCACCGCCAGCACCTCGCGGTCGGCGTCGTAGAGCAGCGTCGCCTGCTCGATCGCGCCGCCCTGCTCGAGCACGCGCCGCTGGCGCTCGATCTCGGCGGCGAGCCCTTTCATCACCCCGCCGATCGAGTTCAGGTTCTTGATCTCGGTCTTGGTGCCGAGCGGCTCGCTCCCCGCGGGGCGCAGGCTCACGTTGGCGTCGCAGCGGAGCTGGCCCTTCTCCATGTCGCCGCCCGAGATGCCGAGCCAGCGCACCAGCCTCCTCAGCGCGGTGAGGAACGCCCCGCACTCGACCGGGGCGCGGAACACCGGCCGGGTCACCAGCTCCAGGAGCGGCACCCCGGCGCGGTTGAAGTCGACCCGCGACACCCGGCGGTCGCCGTGCCGCTCGGGATGGAACGACTTCCCGGTGTCCTCCTCGGCGTGCACGCGCACCAGCGCGAAGCTCCGCTCCTCGCCGTCGACCGTCACGGGCAGCGCTCCTCCCTCGCACAGCGGCCGCTCGTACTGGGTGATCTGGTAGTTCTTGGGCATGTCCGGGTAGAAGTAGTTCTTGCGCGCGAACACGCTCTCGCCCCGGATCTCGGAGCCCAGCGCGAGCCCGAGGCGGATCGCGGCGTCGATCGCGGCCCGGTTGGCGCGCGGCAGGGCGCCCGGCAGTCCCAGGCACACCGGGCACACGTTGGAGTTGGGCTCGGCGCCGAACTCGGCCGGGCAGCCGCAGAACATCTTGCTGCGCGTGCCGAGCTGGATGTGGCACTCGAGGCCGATTACCGCTTCGTAGGCCATGCGAACTCCGTCAGGTGGTCCCGCCCGAGCCGGGTCTCCTCGCCCCGCACCTCGATCACGCGCGCGGCGCCGAGGAGCAGCGGCTCGCTGTCCTCCGGGCCGAGCAGCTGGACCGCGCGCGGCAGCCCCGCCGCGGAGAGGTCAAGCGGCACGGTGAGCCCCGGGATCCCGGCCAGGTTGGCCCCGAGCGTGAAGATGTCGCTGAGGTACATCTCCAGCGGATCGTCGGTCTTCTCGCCGAGCCGGAACGGCAGGCTCGGCGCGGCCGGCATGAGCATGAAGTCGCAGCGCGCGAAGGCCACCTCGTACTCGCGGCAGATGCGGGTGCGCGCGCGCTGGGCGGTGAGGTAGTAGGCGTCGTAGTAGCCGGCCGAGAGCGCGTAGGTGCCGAGCAGGATGCGGCGCTGGACCTCGGGCCCGAAGCCCGCGCTGCGCGTGCGCGTGTAGAGCGCGCGCACGTCGTCGCTCTCGGGATGCCGGAAGCCGTAACGCACGCCGTCGAAGCGCGCCAGGTTCGAGCTCGCCTCGGCGGTGGCCACCAGGTAGTAGGTGGCGACGGCGTACTCGCCAGGCAGGAAGTCGAGCGGGGAGCGCCGGGCCCCGCACCGCTCGAGGCACGCCGCCGCCTGCTCGAGCGCCCCCACCACCTCGGGGTCCACGCCTTCCTTCCAGAGGTTGGCGGGCCAGCCGAACGTGAGGTCGCGGACGCCGCGATCCCAGTCCGAGACCCGCGGAGCGGGACCGAGGCGGCTGGTCGCGTCGAAGGGATCGGGACCCGCGAGCGCCGCGTAGGCGAGCGCCACGTCGCCGGCGTGACGGGCGAAGATCCCGACCTGGTCGAGCGACGAGCCGAAGGCCACCAGACCGTAGCGCGACAGCCTTCCGTAGGTGGGCTTGAGCCCGAACACCCCGCAGAACGCCGCCGGCTGGCGCACCGAGCCGCCGGTGTCGGACCCGAGACCGATCGGGCACAGCCCGTAGGCCACGGCGGCCGCCGGTCCGCCGCTCGAGCCTCCGGGCACGCGCTCGAGGTCGTAGGGGTTGCGGGTCGGCCCGTAGCAGCTGTACTCGGTCGACGATCCCATCGCGAACTCGTCCATGTTGCCCTTGCCGGTGATCACCGCCCCGGCTTCCCTGAGCCGCGCCACCACCGTTGCATCGTAGGGCGGCCGGTAGCCCCCGAGGATCCGTGACCCGCAGGTGGTGGGATAGTCCATGGTGCACAGGTTGTCCTTGACCAGCACCGGCACTCCCGCGAGCGGCCCGCCGTTCGAGCGCGCGGCGCCGCGCCGGCGGACCTCGGGATCGGCATGGACCACCGCGTGCACGTCGGGCTCCCAGCGCGCTGCCGGCCCCTCCCAGCCCGACTCGATCGCCTCCTGGTAGCCGATCGAGCCCGCGCGCACGCCGTCGGCGAGCGAGGCGGCGGAGAGGCGCCAAGCCTCGGCGGCGCTCACGGGCTCACGTTCTCCACGATCGGCGGCACCAGGAAGAACCCCCCCTCGGCCTCGGGGGCGGCGGCCAGCGCGGTCTCGGGCGCGAGGCGCCTCGAATCGAGCTCGTCCTCCCGCAGCGGTGCCTCAACGGGCGCGAACTGTGTCGGCCCCAGGCGGTCCAGCTCCAGCCGGGAGAGTGACGCCACGAAGTCGAGCACCTCCGAGAGCTGGGCGGCCGTCCGCTCGATCGCCTCGGGCGGGATCTCGAGCCGGGCCAGCTCGGCGATGCGCTCCACCTCGGCGCGGTCAATCGGCATGGCTCTCCCCGCTGAGAAAGCGCCCCAGCACCTTGCGCATCCGGGTGCCGAAGCGCACCGTGAACTTGATCTCGGCGCCGTCCTCCTCGGCCGCGACCACCACGCCGCGCCCGAAGCTCTCGTGGTACACCTCGCGACCGACCGCGCGACGCAGCGCGGACGTCGTGAGGCCCGCGCCGCCCGTCTCTTCTCCCCTCCCGCTCGCTCTCCCGGCGCGAGCACCCACCGAAGACGCGTCGGGGCCTCGCCCGGCTCGCCGCCATGCGTGGGACCCTCCGCCCGTCCGCGCCGTCGGAGGAATTTCGCGCTCGAGCTGCGGGGCCGGTATCTCGCCGACGAAGCGCGACACCGGAGCGCCCCACGCGCCGTCGAATCGCCGCCGGAACGCCGCGGCGGTGAGCAGCACCTGGTCCTTGGCCCGGGTGAGCGCCACGTAGAAGAGCCGGCGCTCCTCCTCCAGCTGATCGTGATCATCGAGCGCGGTCGCGTGCGGCAGCAGACCCTCCTCGAGGCCCGCCACCACCACCACCTCGAACTCGAGACCCTTGGCGTTGTGAGCGGTGAGCAGCAGCACCCGGTCGCCCTCGTCGCTCATCTGATCGACATCCGCGACCAGCGCCGCCTCGGTCAGGAAGTCGGCCAGCCGCCCGGAGCCGCTCTGGGCGAAGCTCGCCGCCGCCACTCCCAGCTCCTCGACGTTGGCGCGCCGCTCGGCTCCGTCCTCCTCCCGATCCAGATGATCGAGGTAGCGCGTCCTCTCCAGCAGCCGCCCGAGCAGCCGATCGACCGGTGTTTCTCGATCGGCGCTCAGCTCCCCGATCACCTCCAGGAACGCGGCCGCGCCGGCGCGGGCGGGCCCGGCCAGCTCGGGCGCCGCCGAGCGCAGCGCGGCGAGCGGGTCCGATCCGTCCCGGCTCATCCGGGCCTCGACCGCCGCCCGCGCGGTCAGTCCGAGGCCGCGCCGCGGCGTGTTCCACACCCGCCAGAAAGCCACCGTGTCGTCCGGGTTCACCGCCAGCCGCAGGTAGGCGAGCAGGTCCTTGACCTCGCGCCGCTGATAGAACGAGACCCCGCCCACGATCTGGTAGGGCATGCGCGCCTGCCTCAGCTCGGTCTCGAAGGCGCGCGACTGGGCGTTGGTGCGGTAGAGGACGGCGCAGTCGCTCAGCCGCCCGCCGCGCCTCACCCGCTCCGCCAGGAACCCGCGCACCCGCCGCGCCTCCTCGACCTCGTCCTGAGCCAGCACGAACCGCAGCGGGGCTCCTTCCTCGCGATCGCACCACAGGTTCTTCCCGGTGCGCGCCCGGTTGTTCGCGATCACGGCGTTCGCGGCCTTGAGGATCATCCCGGTCGACCGGTAGTTCTGCTCCAGCCGGAGCAGGCCCGCCCCGGGGAAGGCGTGCTCGAAGTCCAGCACGTTGCGCAGCGTCGCGCCGCGCCACCCGTAGATCGACTGGTCGTCGTCGCCCACGGCGAACACCTCGCCGTGCGTGGAGGCGAGTGCTTCCACGAGCCGGAACTGGGCGTGGTTCGTGTCCTGGTACTCGTCCACCAGCACGTGGCGGAAGCGGCCGCTCCAGTGGGCGCGGGACTCGGGATGGTCGCGCAGCAGCCGCACGCACTCGGCGATGAGGTCGTCGAAATCGAGCGCCGCGTTCCGGCGCAGCTCCTCCTGGTAGGCCGCGTAGCACTCGGCCACGCGCTTCTCGTGAGGGGAGACGGCCGCCTCCGCCATCGCCGCCGGGCCGACCAGGGCGCTCTTGGCGTCCGAGATCCGACCCAGGAGGGCGGGCGCGCGCAGCAGGCCCTCCGGGAGCTCGAGCCGCTTGAGCACCTCGGCCACGGCCTTCTCCTGGTCCTCGCGGTCGTAGATCGTGAAGCCGGGAGGGATCCCGAGCCGCCGCGACTCGCGTCTCAGGATCCGCACGGCGGTGGCGTGAAACGTCCCGATCCAAACCCGGGACGCGGGCTCGCCCACCATCCCGAAGATGCGCTCGCGCATCTCTCCCGCGGCGCGGTTCGTGAAGGTGAAGGCCAGCACCGACTCGGGGGGCTCGCCGCGCTCGAGCAGCCACGCGACGCGGGCGGTGAGCACCCGGGTCTTGCCGCTCCCGGCGCCGGCCACGACCAGCAGCGGCCCGCCCGGGTGCTCGACCGCGGCGCGCTGCTCGGGATTGAGGTGGAGGTCGGGTCTCAACGGGGTCTCGAGGATGAAGGGAGCTCACCAGGGGCGGTCGATTCCGCAATCTAGCGGAACGGGTTTCGTCCCGTCCACCCGGGAAGGGAGGCGTGCGTTTGCCCGATGATTCTCAACTGCCGCCGTGAAAGTGTCCCTCCATGGGACACCTCACGACGAGCGGCAAGGAGGCTCCCCGCCCCGGGCGAGGGCGGATCAGAACTCGGGGCCGACGCTGAAGTGCCAGCGGGGCTGGCTGACGTAGCCGAAGTCGGTGTTCCAGGCCGCGTCGAGCTTGAGGATCAGGAAGTAGAGCGCGGTGCGAAGGCCGACGCCGAACCCCAGCTTGGGATCGGCAAGGCGGCGGTTGCCGTCCACCCGCCGGCTGAAGCGCAGGGGCTGGCCCCGGTCCCAGATCGCTCCCATGTCCCCGAACACCGCGCCGCGCAGGTTGAAGATGCCGACCGGCACCGGACCGACCACGCCGAGCTGTTGGATGAACGGGAAACGCAGCTCGGCGTTTACGATCGCCACCCGCGAGCCGAGCAGGTCGAAGTCGCGGTAGCCGCGCAGGGTCGAGAAGCCGCCGACCTGGAAGGTCTGCGCGTCGCGCCCGTCGCTGAGCCCGGTCAGGACGCGGCCCGCGAAGGTGTAGCCGTGGGTGAGGTCCCAGTAGCGGCGCATGTCGAGGGTGTAGGTCTGGTAGGCCAGGCCGTGCTCGAACCACGCGAACGAGGGGCCGTAGGTCAGGTTGTAGCGCTGCCCGTTCACCGGGCCGTAGAGGCCGAACAGCGCGTTGTCGCCGATCAGCGACACGGAGGGCGAGGTCACGGAGCGGAACGTCTTGTCCTGGGGTGAGGCGTTGCCGAGCTCGTCCTCCACGAACAGCGTGCGCTCGGAGAACATCTGCGTGAAGTTGAACTCGGCGCGCCGGAAGCGGTCGAACGGGTAGGACGCCGAGAGCAGCGCCCCGAAGTTGCGCTCCGAGAACAGGCGCGGGCTCCCGAGCTGCTCCCCCAGCGTGGTGACGCTCGACGAGAAGTAGTTCTTGAAGTGGAACATCCCGAACCCGAGGTCCCAGCGTCGCGGGAGGTAGTTGTAGATCGCCAGCGCGTTGGTCTCCTCGAGCGAGCTGCTGAAGATGTCGGTGGCGACGTACAGGTTGTGGTCGCCGAGGAAATCGCTGAACACGAACTGCGTGCTGCCGACGAAGCCGAAGCCGCTCGCGGCGTAGAAGCCGGCGCCGGCGTAGTCGGGGGCGAGCCGGACGTGGTAGCGGCTGGGCGACTGGCCCAGCACCGAGTCGGGCACCGCGAAGGGGCCCCCCTGGTCCACCAGCGGGACGGTGGTCGGAAGGCGCGGCACGGTGTCCCGGACGGCGGGGAACGAATGCTCGCCGCGGGCCCAAGGCCCCGGCGGCGGCAGGTCCGCGAGCGTGCTGTCCGAGTGGCCCCCGAGCTCGAAGCGCTGCTCGTGCTCGGCCACGGCGGCGAGCGTGTCGGCGCCGGCCGGCGTCGAGACGCTGTCCGGCCAGCCGCTCGCGAGCGCGGCCCGGCCGGGATGCACCTGGGTCGAGTCCACTCCCGAGGCGAGGGCCTCGGCCGTGCTCAGCACCGCGCCCGGGACCTGGTGACGCAGGCGAGCCAGCACCCCGTCGAGCGACAGCGGCTCCTTGACGGCGAACACGTCGAAGCCACCGCGGTTGAAGGCGGAGAACACGAGGCGGTCGTTCTGGCGCGACCACGAGAGGCTCTGCACCCCTCCCAGGACGTCGGTGAGCTGGGTGAGGCTCGAATCGGCGCGATCGAACAGGTAGATGTTCGGCGTTCCCTCGCGGTCGGAGACGAACGCCAGCTTGCGGCCGTCGGACGACCATGCCGGGGCATGGTCGTCGCCGAAGGTGTCGATGGTGCGGGTGACCTGGCCGGTCCCGAGGTCGAGCCCGAAGATCCCGTAGGCTCCGAAGCCCCGCTCGCGACGCATCGGATGGAGCACCACCGGAGCGAGCCGGTCGGAGGAGAACGTGATGGTTCGTCCGTCCGGCGTCCAGGTCGGATCCTTCTCGTCGTAGGAATCGTCCGTGAGCCGGCGTCGCGCCCCGCGGGCGGCGTCGACGAGCCACAGGTCGGAGCGGCCGTCGTCGACGCCTACCACCACAATGGAGTCGGCGACCGGCGACCACGACGGGTAGGACAGCGCTTCGCACGGAAGCTCGAAGCGCTTGAGGATGCGGCCGCTGCCGGCCGAGACGACGTAGAGCACGTCCTCCCCGCCGCTCTTGGCGGTGAGCGCCAGGCGCTGCCCGTCCGGCGACCAGGTGATCGAGCTCCGGAACGAGGGGATGGTCTCGAAGTGGACGTTGCGCTCGCCGCGGATCACGCGCCGCAGCACCTTCCCGTCGAGCGCCGACATGAGGTAGACGTCGGTGTACTGGCGGCGGTCCGAGAAGTAGGCGATCCGGTCGCCCTGGGGCGCCACCGCGGGGGCGGTGTTCAGGTTGCTCTGGTCGTGGCGGTGGTCGGTCAGGCGCCGGGCGAAGCGCTCCGGGTCCTCCTTGCTCGCCACCGTGGGCCAGTACTGCTTGCGCAGCCACTGGCGCCACTGCTCGTCGAACTTGGCGACCGGCATCCCCACGCTGCGCTCGAAGGCGCGGTCGAAGTTCCGCATCTGGCGCAGGCGCCTCAGCACGTCCCGCAGCCGGTCCTCGCCGAAGCGGTCGACCAGGAAGCTCAGCGCGGACTGCCCCTGCTTGTAGACCAGGTAACCCCCCGAGTAGGCGATGGGCGGCAGGTAACCCTCCACGATCCCGTCGCGCAGGAACATCTCGGCGTTGGGCTCGAGGCCGAGCGAGAAGTACTCCGCCAGACCCTCGGCGAACCACAGGGGAACCGAGTAGAAGCTCTGGCGGGCGATCAGGGAGGCGGCCGAGCCCCCGTAGAGCATGTCGAACATGAACGCGTGCGTGAGCTCGTGCACCACCACGTGCCGCAGGTCCTCGTAGGACCCCGTGAACGGCAGCACCACGCGGTTGCGCAGCACCTCGGTGAACCCGCCGGTGCCGGCGTCGATCAGCTCGGGCGTGACGTTGGTCTGGGAGAAGTCGTTGTGCGAGCCATAGAGGATGATCGGGATCTTCCGCCCGAGCGTGTGGCCCATGCGCGCCGACATCATCCCGTTGGTCTTCTCGGCCAGGTCGAGGACCCGCATCGCCAGGCTGTCGAGCCCGGGGTAGAAGTAGACCTCGAAGTGGTCGGAGGCGATCGACCGCCAGTCGTAGCGCCGGTACTGGACCTTGTTCTGGCCGAAGTACTGGGCATGCGCCGGGGCCGAAGCTCCCAGGCCCAGGAGCAGCAGCACGAGCTGCAGGCGGAGCTGCGCCGTCCTCATCCGGATTTCCTCTCGCCGATCTTGGAGCGTGGCCGCGGGAGGGGGTCCCGGCCTCCTCTCATCTGCAGTCTACACCCACACCGCCCGGCGGGGTTCCAGGCCGGCGCGGGGAGCGCGAGAAATCCCGCTCCGCGAGGGCATACCCTCCGGCATCCCGGAGGCGGTCCGGCTCAGTACTCCCACCGCGCCTTCAAGTTGACGTTGAAGGCGGGCGTGGCCGGCGCGGTCGCGCTCCCGGCCAGGGCTCGTCTCTGGGTGAGCTCGGAGGTGACGTAGAAGAAGCGGTTGAGCCGGTACTCCGCCTCGATGTCCCGCTCGAAGGGGTCGGTGCTGAGCTGGGGTGAGGGACTCTGCCGTCCGGAGCCCGGCACGCGCTGCCGGTAGCGCAGCAGCAGGTTCGGCGTGACCTGGGTGCCGACTCCGATGATGATGTCCCCCTGGCCGTTCAGCAGGCCGCCGCGCTCGCGGTCGAGCGCCCACTCGCTGACGTAGCCGCGGAACGCCCGGGACATCTCGGCGGAGAGCGTTCGGTTGATCGCGCGGGTCAGGTAGTTGTCGAGCGGGTCGCCCAGGGTCTGCGTCACTCCCTGGAACCCTTGCTTCGGGTCGTAGAAGCGCAGCACGGTGAGCTCCTCGAGGATCTTGGCCTCGTCCCAGTCGTTCGGCTTGCTCTCGAGCTCGATCACGGGCTCCTGGGACCGTCCCTTGATGCGCACGGTGACGTCGTGCGCTGGCTCGTTCGCACTGGTGCCGGCCTGGAGCTCGGTGGAGGCCGCCGAGGGTCCGGGGGCGATGTGCGTCGTCGCCTCGGCGTCGATCACGGGGTTGGTCCCGCCCACGTTGTCGAAGGTGAGATCGGCGGTCTGGACCGTGAAGCGGTTGCTCAGGAACCAGTAGGTGCCGCGCAGCGCCTTCATGTCGCCGTAGATGACGAGCTGGTCGGGAGTCTGCTCGAGGCTCAGGTCGGCGCTGAACTCGATGTCCCCGTCGGGGGGCTGCCAGTGCAGGTTGCTGGTCGCGACCACGCGGATCCGGTAGAGCCAGAACAGCGGCTGCGAGGTCGCAGCGAGCTGCTGGACCTCGCTCTGGTTGGCGAAGTCGAACAGGATCGCGGCGCGGCGCACGTTGGCCTGGCCGGTTACCATCGGCAGCCACTGGCCGTTCACGCGCGGCCCGTTGGTGACGGTGAAGTTGCCGTCGAACTGGACCGCGTACACCCCGGGCTCCGAGGCCGTGACGTCCCGCATCCGGACGTCGAAGCGGTAGCCCTTGAACCCGACGCCGGAGAGCTCGATCGCGCCGCTGGCGCGCACCGTCCCGCGATCCCCCTGGCGCGCCGTCAGCGAGTCGAGCGTGATGCGCGACTCGTCGAGGGTGAAGCTCGCCCGCACGCCCTTGACCACTTCCTCGCGGCCGGCCATGCGCAGCATCGCGTCCCGGATGTGCCCGCTGCCGTCCAGGTCGGGATGCTTCGGCGTCCCCTTGACGCTCGCGGCCAGGTCGAAGCGCCCCGAGGCGGCCCCGACCTGGGGGACGAACAGGGGAAGCAGCGAGAGATCGCCGTTCGGGACGTCGAGCCGCCACGCCATCGGGGCCTCGGGCACTTCGGGACGGTTGCCGAGCGCGAGCCGGAGCGGCATTGCGCCGCTCACAGTCGAGACCAGGGCGCCGCGCGTCATGCGCAGCTCCGGCACCTCGAGGCGCTGATCCCGGTACGTGGCGCGGAGCTGGAAATCCTCGGCCGCGTAAGTCTGCCACGCCAGGGGACGCGCGTGGGCGTTGAGCTCGAGGAGCGGGCGGGCGGGGCTGCCGCGGATCTCGAGGCGGCCCGAGACGAGGCCGTTCCATCCTCTCGCCGCCGGCCAGAGCTCTCGCACCCGGCTGAGGGGCAGCTCCTCGGAAGCCACCACGCCGTGCCAGTCGGCGGCGCCCGCGAGCCAGCGCTGCACCCCCTCGGCGGTGAGCGTGTCCGGCCAGGGGTGGGCGCGATCAAATCCGCCCTCCACCGTCAACTTGCCGCCGGCGAGACGCAGCTCTCCATGGTGGATCTCGAGCGTCGAGGGCTTCCCGGAGAGGTGGAGCGCCAGCGAGTCGGCGGAATGTCCCTGCCAGCCGGGTTTCGAGAGGCGTCCGTCCAGGTCCCAGCGAGGCTCGCCGGAGGCCCCGTGGACCTGGAGGTCCACGTCGGCCGCGCCCGCGAGCTGCCAGTCGTCGGGGAGCCCCAGCCGGCCGAGCTGGAGGCTCCGGCCATGGGCCCGCCAGTCGTAGTACCCGCCCGGCGCCGCCCAGCGACCCGAGATCTCGAGGCTCGAAGGTCCATCGGCGGCCTTGACCCGATCGAAGCTCACTCCCTTGGGGTCGCCGGAGAGGGCCAGCGGCCCCTCCGCGAGCCAGTCGAACCGCGTGCTCTTCGCCTCGGCGCGGTCGAGTTCCAGGCGCCAGCCCTTCGGCGTCCAGTCGGCGCGGCCGCCGGCGGTCACGACGGTGTCGCCGGCCTGGGCCTGGAGCCCCGCGAGTGTGACGGTCTGATCCCCGAGGCCGAGATCGACGGCGGTGGTGTCGAAGTGCAGGCCCAGGAACATCATGTCGCTCAGTCGCGCCGCGGCGGAGAGGTCGGGCTTCGGAAGCAGGACGCCGTGAAC
>Ga0066686_10000998_pt1 | contig 11025 bp, 9 predicted proteins | sample GraSoiAngelo_135_FD_65627 | JGI IMG/M metagenome (GOLD analysis project Ga0066686, IMG submission 65627) | Grasslands soil microbial communities from the Angelo Coastal Reserve, California, USA - 14_0929_05_40cm | ecosystem: Environmental > Terrestrial > Soil > Grasslands | place: USA...
TTGAAGAAGACGAAGTCGGCCCAGGTGTCGATCGGGTAATAGAAGATGTTGACGCGCTTGTCGCTCGTGATGCGCGCGGTCCCGATGTCCGCGGTCGCCTCGATCCGCATCGTGAGGAGCTGGTCGTGCTGGCGCACGTGGGTGTCGACGTCGAAGCCGAGGTCGGCCAGGAGCCCGTACATGACCGTGGCGTGGCGGAGCTCGTCCTTCACGATCTGGGCGACGACGTGCTTTTCCTCCACGGTCGGCGCCTTGGTGATCCAGGGCACGTAGCCGTAGCCGCCGGCCAGCTCGGAGTCCGCTTGCATCGTCAGCAGGTGGACGAGGGTTTCCCGATATTCGGGCGTCATCTCCTCGGCCGACTCGAGCCTGACGCCGCCGGTGATCTTCGCCATCATGTCCGTGGCCGGATCGCTCATCGCGTGCCCTCCCACGCCCTCAGAATACTCCACCGCGCTCGATGACGCGCACGGCCCTGCCCTCCGACCGTGGCAGCGTCCGCGGCGCGACAAAAAACGGCACGCGTGCGACGGCCCAGGCGATCGTCTCGCCGAGGCGTTCGAGCTGCAGACGCTCGCGCGCCTCGCGCGACATCGTCTCGGCCTCGCGGTTCCAGATCACGGCGGCGGGTCCTCGAACCCGTGCTCACGGCGCAAGCGCTCGATCTCGTCGCGGATCAGCCGCTCGGCGATCGGCGGCACGACCTCCCGCGCGACCTCGCGGACGATGCGCTCGACCGCCGCGCGCACCTCGTCGTCGCAGGCGCGCGCCACCGAGGTCTCGGCCGCACGCACCGCCGCCTCCCGCGCCGCCCCCTCGCCCGGGTCCCCGAACCCGTGCGCCCGAAGCGCGGTCCGGATCGCCTCGAGCAGTGCCGCGCCGCTCAGCTGGTCGAGCTCGAGCGCGCCATCCACGGGCACGTCCGCCGGGGCGCTTTGCCCGTCGCGCAGCAGGAAGAACACCGGGACCTGGCGGAAGTGCGGCGCGGCCTTGAGCGTGCGGACGACGTCGACGCCGGAGACGCCGGTGCCTGGCAAGTCGGGGTCGATGAGGACCACGCTGACATCGTCGTGGTCACGAACCGCGCGCAGGACCTCGAAGCTCGAGCCGACCGCGAGCACGTTCCAGCCGGCTTGTCGCAGGGGCGCTTCCAGCTGCGCCCGGCTCGCCGGCGCCCCGTCGGCGATCAGGACGCGGGGCGGACCCGCGCTCACGTACGCGCCGGCCGCCGGCCGGCGACGCGCCGGGGCGGCTCGGGGAACAGCTGATCGACGATCCAGTGATGGCGAAGTCCGACGGCCTCGCGCTGGATCAGCAGCGCCACGCGCGCCTCCCCGGCACGGTCGCGCGCGCGCTCGTAGTCGGCGAGCAGCCGTGTCCGCTCCACGTCGTCGGTGGCGGCTTCCAGCTCCCGGCCGACGGCGGCGGCCGCGGCGAGAGCCTGCTCGAGGCGCTCGCCGGCGCGCCCGAGCGCTGCGGCTTTCTCCTGCGCAATCTCGGTGTCGATCCGCCGGTTCGACTCGTAGAGGCGGGATCGGCTCATCGGATCTCACGCCCCGGCGAAGCCGTAGCGTGCCTCGGGGGTGCCACCGGATGTCTCATCGGACGCGGGCGATCACGTCCTGGTAGACGGCCATCGTGCGGTCGATCTGGAGCTGGACGTCGAACAGGCGCTGGGCTACTTCGCGGGCGCGGCGCGCCATCCCGCGGCGGCGCTCCGGATCCAGAAGCAGCCCGATCGCCGCCTCGGCCAGCGCGGCGGGGTCGCCCTTGGTCAGGAGGCCCGTCTCACCGTCGCGCACGACCTCGTCGCAGCCCGGCGCGTCGACCGCCACGGCCGGCAGGCCGCACGCCGCGGCTTCGGCCAGCACCAGGCCCTGGGTCTCGGTCTCGGAGGCGAAGAGGAACACGTCGGCTGCCCGGTAGCACTCGACGAGCGTGTGGTGCGGGCGCACGCCGAGGAACCCGATCCGCGTGGCGACCGGCAGCGAGCTGGCGAGCCGCCGGAGCTGCTCGGCCTGGGTCCCGTGGCCGACCAGGAGCAGGCGCGCCGCCGGCACCGTGGAGGCGATGCGCTCGAACGCCAGCAGAACCCGGTCGACGCTCTTCTCGCGGTCGAGTCGCCCGACGTAGAGCACGACCGCCTCACCGTCACCGATGCCCAGCTCTCGCCGTGCGGCGGCCCGGTCGCCGGGCCGGAAGCGTTCCAGGTCGACGCCGGTCGGCACCACGCTGATCGGTGCGCGGACGCCGCGAGCGCTCAGCTCGTCGCGGATGATCGCCGAGGGTGCCAACACCGCGTCGGCCCGGGCCGCGAAGGCGGCGCTCAACCGCACCGCCGCCGCTTCGACGAGGGCGCGCTTGAGCGGCACGTAGTGCGCGTACTTCTCGTAGCGCGTGTGGTAGGTGAAGACGAGCGGGCGCCGGGCGCGCCGGGCGAGGCGCCGCGCCGCCGGCCCGAGCAGGAACGGATGGTGGGCGTGGAAGACGTCGAAGTCGATCGCGGCCACGAGCCGCGCGATCCGCCGCGAGTACGGGACCGCCAGAGCGAACTCGGGATAGGTCGTCGCGGGGATTGACGGATAGCGTATGACGCGGGGTGAGGCGTCGCGGGCGCCCCTCAGGCGCGGCCCGAACACCCAGGGCTCGTGCCCGGCCGCTTCCAGCCCGCGGCGAAGCGTCTCGACCGAGATCGTGACGCCCCCGCAAAACGGCAGATAGTTGTTGGTGTAGAGCGCGATCCGCACCGGCAGACGCCTGTCAGGCCTTGTTGAACTTCTCGAAGTCCTCCGGCTTGATGTTCTGCAGCCACTCCCGAAGCTGTTCGGGGTCGTCGGCTTTGACCGGCTCGGCTTCTTTGGTCACCTCGAGGCTCTTCGCCTTGCGGATGACCTCCTCGTCGACGTAGATCGGCGCGTTCACCCGCAGGGCGAGCGCGATCGCGTCCGACGGGCGCGAGTCCACCGTGTACTCGGTCTCGCCGAGCTGCAGGTGGAGCACCGCGAAGAACGTGTTCTCCTTGAGATCGGTCACGACGACCTTGAGCACGCGAGCCTCGAGCGCCTCGAGGATGTTCTTGATGAGGTCGTGGGTCATGGGGCGCGCCGGCGCCACTTTCTCGAGCTCGAGGGCGATGGCGTTGGCCTCGAAGATCCCCACCCAGATCTGCAGCGAGCGCTTGTCCTCTTCGTCGCGGAGGATGATGATCGGCATGTTCGAGACGGCGTCGAGGGCCAGCCCGCGAACCTTCATTTCGACAAACATGCGGCCTCCTCCGGCTGGGACGCGACGGTCCCGCGCAGGCTGTGGGGCAGTGCCTCGGTGATACGGATCGGGGTGAGGTCGCCGAGCGACACGCTCCCCTGCCCGTCGAAGTTGACGACACGGTTGCAGCGCGTCCGGCCCGCGAGCTCTCCGGGGCTCTTCTTCGAGGTCCCGTCCACCAGCACCTCCACCGTTTGTCCGGCCAGCCGGCGGCTGCGCTCGGCGCCCACCCGGGTCGCGGTCTCCAGGAGCTGGGTGTTGCGCCGGGCCTTCACATCCTCCGACACCTGATCGGCCATTCCCGCGGCGGGCGTGCCCGGTCGCCGCGAGTAGCGGAACACGAACACGTTGTCGTAGCCGACGCGCTCGACCATCTCGAGCGTCTGCTCGAAGTCGGCCTCGGTCTCGCCCGGGAAGCCGACGATCAGATCCGTCGAGAACGCCATCGTCGGGACCGCGTCGCGGATCTCCGCGACCAGCTCGAGGTAGCGCTCGCGAGTGTAGCCGCGGTTCATCCGCTCCAGTACGCGATTGGAGCCCGACTGGAGCGGCAGGTGGAAGTACTCGCACACCTTGGGCACGTCGCGCATCGCGCGGATCAGCTTCGGCGTGAGGTTGTACGGGTTCGAGGTCGTGAAGCGGATGCGCGCGATGCCGTCGACCTCGTTGACCAGCGCGAACAGCTCGCCGAGGTCGGTGGCCGGCGTCAGGTCGCGTCCGTACGCGTTGACCGTCTGACCGAGCAGCGTCACCTCGCGGCACCCGTCGGCGGCGAGCCGCTCCACCTCGTCGACGATGGTCGCCGGCGAATGGCTCCGCTCGCGCCCGCGCGTGCGCGGCACGACGCAGAACGTACAGTGCTTCTCACACCCTTCCATCACGGTGACGAAGGCCTTGAGGCGCCCGGCCGACGACGGGCGGGCCGTGATCTTGACGAGCGGCCCCTCGCCGGTCTCGAGCACGGATCGACGGTCGCGCCGCACGCGATCGACCAGCTCGCCGACGCGCGCGATGGCGGGCGAGCCGAAGACCAGATCGACCACGGGCGCCCGGCGCTGGATCGCGCCCTGGTGAAGCTGGGCCATGCAGCCCATGACGCCGATGATAAGGTCCGGGCGCTGCGCCTTGAGCAACCGCAGCTCGCCGAGCTTCGAGAACACCTTGTCTTCGGCCTTCTCGCGGATCGCGCACGTGTTGACGAGGATCAGATCGGCCTCGGCCTCGTCGGCCGTCAGCTCCCAGCTCCGCTCGCGCAGCAATCCCGCGACGCGCTCGGAGTCGTACTCGTTCATCTGGCAGCCGTATGTGATCAAGTGGAGCTTGGCCATGCGTCCCCGGAAAGTGCAGTCTTTACGCTGACCTGACCGTAGCATCGGCGGTAGGGCAAGTCAAACCAACGTCGAGGACGGCGCGTGCGCAATAGTCTTCCGTTGCTCGCGGGTGTTGGGGCATTCTCGAATCTGGCGACATCGACGTTCCCCGGCAGCCCTGGAGGAGCCACCATGTGGATGCCTGGAGCGCTCATCGGTGGGCTGCTTGCCTACCAGGTCTATTCCCACGCATGGGCTCTTGGCGCGATCATCGGCGCGCTGGCCGGCCTGGTGGCCGGTCGGATGGTCGCGAAGCCCTCGGGAGAGCGGCGGCTGGTGGAGGTCGAGAGTCGGCTCGCGGAGCTGAGAGGCCGTCTCGAGTGGCTCGAGCGACGTGTCGAGACGCTCGCAAGGGTCGATCAGCCTGCGCCGGCCGCCACGCCCCGGCCGCCGGAGCTCGTGCCGCTCGAGCCGCTCATCGCGCGCGGTGAGACGGTGGCGACGCCCGTGACGGAGCCCGCCGCGTCGGCCGCTGCCGAGCCCGAGCCGTGGCGGGAATCGGTGCTGACGAAGGCGCTTCGGGATTGGCCCCTCTGGCGCTGGCTCACCGGCGGCAACACGGTCGTACGAGTCGGCGTGGTCATCCTGTTCTTCGGCGTCGCGTTCCTGCTCAAGTACGCGCACGAACGCTTCGCCTTACCGATCGAGCTGCGACTCGCCGGCGTGGCCGCCGGCGCGGTCGTGCTGCTCGCGCTCGGCTGGCGGCTCCGCGAGCGTCGCGCGGGCTACGCGCTCACCCTGCAGGGCGGTGGGATCGGCATCCTCTACCTCGTCATCTTCGCCGCGTTTCGGCTCTACAACCTTCTGCCCCCGGCGCAAGCCTTCGTGTTGCTCGTCGCGGTCGCGGCGCTCTCCGCCGTGATCGCCGTCGTCCAGGACGCGCTCGCCCTCGCGGTGCTCGGCACGTCGGGCGGCTTCCTCGCGCCCATCCTCGCCTCGACCGGCGGCGGCAGCCACGTGATGCTGTTCGGCTACTACGCCGTCCTGAACGTCGGCATCCTGGCCATCGCCTGGTTCAAGGCGTGGCGCGTGCTGAACCTCGTGGGCTTCGCGTTCACCTTCGCGATCGGGACGGTCTGGGGCGTGAGCTTCTACCGCCCCGAGCATTTCGCGACCACCGAGCCGTTTCTGGCGCTCTTCTTCGCCTTCTACCTCGCGATCCCGATTCTCTTCGCGCGGCGCCGGGCGCCCGGGCTCGAGCGATACGTCGACGGAACGCTCGTCTTCGGCGTGCCGCTCGTGACGTTCGGACTTCAAGTCGCGCTCGTTCACGAGATCGAGTACGGGGCGGCGTGGAGCGCCCTCACCCTCGCGGCGGTGTACCTCGGGCTGGCGAGAGCGGTCTTCGGGAGCCGCGGCGGGAGCCTGCGCCTCCTCGCCGAAGCCTTCCTGGCGCTGGGCGTGGTGTTCGGCAGCCTCGCGATCCCGCTTGCGCTCGATGGGCGCTGGACGTCGGCCGCCTGGGCGCTCGAGGGTGCGGCGATCGTGTGGGTGGGCGTTCGCCAGCAGCGCCTGCCCGCGCGGATCTTCGGCCTCGCGTTGCAGTTCTTCGCCGGCGCCGCGTTTCTGGCCGACCAAACACGGCCGAGCGACACGGTACTCGTCGCCAACAGCGCCTACCTCGGCTGCGTGTTCCTGGCGGTCGCCGGTCTCTTCTGCGCGTGGTACCTCGACCGACATCGTGCCACGCTCACCGAGCCCGAACGGATCGTCGCGCGCGCCCTGTTCGGATGGGGGATCGCCTGGTGGGTCGGCGGTGCGCTCGGCGAGATCGACCGGCAGGTGGCCCTCGCCCATCGCATCCAGACCGCGCTCGTGTTCCTCACCGCCTCGTGCGCCGCGTTCAGCTGGCTCCACACGCGTCTCGACTGGCGCCTCGCGCTCTATCCGGCGCACGCGGTGACGCCGCTCATGGTCATCGTGTTGGGCGCGAGCGTGACGCAGGAGAGGCACCCGCTGGCGCATCTGGGTTACGTCGGGTGGCCCCTCGCGTTCGTGGCCCACTTGTTCCTGCTGCGCCGGCACGAAGCCCCGGGCAACCAGTATCGCTACTGGGCTCACGCGGTGGGCGTGTGGCTCCTTGCCGTGCTGGCGAGCTGGGAGATCGCCTGGGGTATCGACAGGCTCGTGGCCGGGCGCGCCGTCTGGCCCATCATCGGCTGGGCGCTCGTCCCGGGCGCGCTCCTCGCCGCGCTCGCATTCTCCGGCACGCGGATCCCGTGGCCCGTTGCGACCCATCGCCGGGCGTACCTCGTGGCCGGGGCGACGCCGCTCGCCGTCTTCCTGGTGCTCTGGGGGCTGCTCGTGAACTTCGTGTCGAACGGTGATCCGGCCCCGCTGCCGTACGTTCCGATGCTCAACCCGCTCGATCTCGCCCAGGTCGGCGCCCTGCTCGCCGTGGCGCTCTGGTTCGTCGAGATCCGCCGGCTGGGACTCCAACCGATCGCGGCGGTATCGCTCGCGCAGGCCGGCGCCCTGCTGACCGCGCTCGTATTCGTGTGGGCGAACGCGGTGCTGCTGCGGACGCTCCACCACTGGGGCGGCGTCCCGTTCGCGCTGGACGCGATGCTGCGCTCGGACGTGGTCCAGACCGCGTTCTCGATCCTGTGGACCCTGGTCGCGCTGGCCAGCATGGGCGTCGCGACCCGAAAGAGCCTGCGGGCCGCCTGGATCGCTGGGGCAGTGCTGATGGCCGTCGTGGTGGTCAAGCTCTTCATGGTCGACCTGTCCAACGTCGGCACGATCCAGCGGATCGTGTCGTTCGTCGGCGTGGGCGTTCTCATGCTCGTCCTCGGCTACTTCTCGCCCGTGCCGCCCCGGTCTCCGCGCGAGGCCCGATGAGATCGTTGATCGCCGTGCTGCTCCTGGTGCCCGCCCTGGCTGCCGCCGAGCAGCCGCGCGACTTCGCGTACGGCATCCCGCTGCAGACCAGCGGTCAGGACGCGCTCCAGCAGCTCGCGCTGCCGCGCGCGGTCTACGAAGGTGTGGTCCACGCGGATCTGGCGGACGTGCGGGTCTTCAACGGCGCGGGCGAAGTGGTCGCGCACGCCTTCCGCCCACGGGCCACCACGACGACGGAGAAGCCCCGTCCCCTGCCGGTCACGCTGTTCGCGATCCGCACCGACGAGCCGACCGGTATGGAGGGCGTCGAGCTCCACCTCGAACGGCGCGGCGATCGGACGGTCGTCGACCTGCGCACGCGCGAGGGCCGGCCGGCGCGCGGCGCGAAGCTGGTCGGCTACCTCGCCGACGTGCGCGCGCTCGACAGGCCCGTTCGAGCGGTCGCGCTCGAGCTGCCAGCCGGCGTCGATCAGGTCTTCACACGCGTGATGGTCGAGGGCAGCGACGATCTCAGGTTGTGGACCCAGCTCGCGAGCGGCGCTCCGGTGGTGCGGATGTCGTCCGGCGGCGCGCGCCTCGAGCAGCTACGGATCGAGGTACCGGCCCGGCGCTCGAAGTACCTGCGAGTGTCGTGGCCGGGTCGCAGCGGTTCGCTCGAGCTTTCCGGCCTCACCGTCGAGCCGGGTGAGTCGGCCGTCGCGGCGCCGCGTCAGTGGAAACAGATCACGGGCGTGCCGGCGAAGGACAAGCCGGGCGAGTACGAGTTCGATGTCGGCGGTCAGTTCCCGGTCGATCGACTGCGCGTCGGGCTTCCGCAGCAGAACACGGTGGCGTCTCTCGAAGTCCTCGCGCGCGCGAAGCCCACCGATCCCTGGCGCCACGTGACGAGCGCGATCGTGTATCGACTGGTCCGCGACGGCGACGAGCTGACGAGCGCCGACATCGAGGTCGGCGCGCTCCCCGACCGATACTGGCTGGCGCGGATCGATCAGCGCGGCGGCGGAATCGGCGGCGGGCCGCTCGGCCTGAGCGCGGGCTGGGTGCCGCACCGCCTGGTGTTCACCTCGCGTGGCGCAGGCCCGTTCCAGCTCGCGTACGGCAGCCGCGACGCGAAGTCGACAGCGTTTCCGATCGCGACCCTGGTGCCCGGATACAAGGGCGAGGAGGACCTCGAGCTCGGACGAGCCGAGACACCGGCGCCGGCGCCCAGGATCGTGATCGGAGGCGCCCAGGCCGTGGCGGACCCTCAGCGACTGAGCGGCGAAGCCGTCACGCGCGCACGAGTCGACTGGAAGCGGTGGATCCTCTGGGGAAGCCTCGTGCTCGGTGTCGTCGTCCTCGGCTGGATGGCGCTCAGGCTCGGGAGGCAGATGTCCAGGCCGGTCTAGCTCGCCATCGCGTCCCCTGAAGCCGGACCCCCCTATACGCACCAGCGCCCCAGTCTGGACGAGCACCGGGGCGCCTGGGGACCTATCCGGATCTTCGACGATCCCTAATCGATCTCTTCGGGACGACCGCCGGGCCGTGCACCGACCGGCTTCTTGCCGAGGTCGCCCTGGTGGCCGTTGCCGTTGCCGAACGTCAGCGGCGGCTGGAGGACGAACTGCTTCTCGAGGCGGTTGCGCCGCTCCTTCCACCCTTCCTGGTACTCGAGCTCGTCCTCGTGCAGCGTCGCCGGCTGCTTTACGCCGTGCGCGTGACGGAACTGGATCGCCAGCTTCGAGGCGGTGCGACGCACCTCGTCCCACGGCGTGCCGAGCGCGAACTGATCGGAGATGGCGCCGATCCGGCCCGTGTGGATGTTGCAGGAGAGCGTGACGGCCGACAGGATCGGGCCCGACCAGTACGAGGTCTGGGAGTTCAGCGGCATCGGCAGGATGTGCAGGTTGTGGCTGCCGCGGCAGTCGCCGGCCACCATCGGCGCGGTGGCCCACGGTGAGGTGATCTCGCCGGGCGCCGGCCAGTCGCCCTGAGCGAAGGCCATGAGCACCGGGTCGTCCTTGCCGCCGTAGGTGAAGCCCTTCTTGGTCTTGATGTTGTGCAGCCGCTCGGCCGAGCAGACGTACCCGAGCTGATCCCGCTCGCCCTTCTCGTTGCGGCTCCAGATGCGCGCGATCACGAAGCGCGAGGAGCGCGTGAGCCCCTCGATGTCGTAGATGTCCTCGGGCGTCCGCAGGGTGATCACCTTCTCCTGCAGGCCCTTGGCGAGCTCTTCCATCTTGGCGTCGAGCGCCCGTTGGTCCCGCGGGTGGGCGCCAGCCTCGACGGCCTGGGCCTTGGTATCGAGGTCGACGATCTCGAAGAGATATCCGCGCTTCATCTTCGACGAGGCGATGATCAGCCCGGTGTTGAAGCGGGGCAGCATGTAGGCGCCGGTGGCGTAGTGGTTGAACGCCATGGGCTCGGTCTTGTCGGCGAAGGAGACGAGCACGGTCTGCGAGGGGTTGTCCTTGCGGACCGGGAACGGCAGCACCACCGTGGCCGGCCCGGCGCCGCGGAGGTTGCCGGTGAAGGCGTCGGCGACCAGGTCCTGGCCGGGGCCGTAGAGACCGAGCTCGGCGGCCTTGGTGGCGCCTTCCTGCAGGGCGTCCCACATGAGCTCGTCGACCACCGTCATGTCCACGCTCTCGGCCATGATGCCCGTGACCGCGCAGTCGTCGCCGGTGTGGGTGACGATGAGCGAGGTGAAGATCGGCTCGCCGCGGTAACTGTTGTTGTCGAGGACGTACTTGGCGATGATCGACTTCACCTCGTCGGCGGCGACGACGTGCCCGCCGACCCCGCCAACGTCGGCCTTGGTGGCCTTGATGAAGCGCGCGACCAGCGCGGGGTTCTTCGCGAACACGTACGACTTGTACGAGAAAATGTTCGGCGTGTTGGTCACCGGGATCTTCTCGGTGACGGTCACGGGAAGCCCGGCGAGCTCGTCCTTGGACTGATGGTACTCAGTCATCTTGGTTGCGGGCTGGCCATCCTGGGGGCCGTAGCGCTTCGCCGCCATGCACGCCTCCTTGCGTGGTTCGGAAGAAAAAGCTCGGGGTGGTTGCCTTCGAGAATATCGAGGTACACTGGGAGCGTCAAGCAAGAAATTTATGGACGTGAAATTTATTTCGAGAAGGGCGGCGTCGGCATGAAAGCAGCCTCCGTCACCCCGCGAGAGCTCCGGCAGACCGTGCGGTGCCTCGAGCTCTACTACCGCCAGGGCCGGAGCCAGAAGGACATCGCCGGGACGCTGGGCGTCTCGGCGGCGACGGTCTCGCGTCTGCTCAAGCGCGCGTTCGACGAGGGGCTCGTGCGCGTCGAGCTCGACCTGCCGCGCCGCGAGGAGCTGGAGGCCGGGCTGGTGGAACGCTTCGGCCTCCGCGACGCGGTGGTGGTGCCGGCCGGCGGTCGGGGCGACGTCAAGGAAGAGCTGGGGACCGCCGCCGCCGCGTACTTCGAGAAGATCGCCGCCAACGGCCTGCGCGTGGGCCTCTCGTGCGGCTTCACGCTCTACCAGACGATCCGGCAGCTCCACGAGCGACGGTTTCGCGACCTCGTCCTCTACCCG
>Ga0066686_10001000_pt1 | contig 11012 bp, 12 predicted proteins | sample GraSoiAngelo_135_FD_65627 | JGI IMG/M metagenome (GOLD analysis project Ga0066686, IMG submission 65627) | Grasslands soil microbial communities from the Angelo Coastal Reserve, California, USA - 14_0929_05_40cm | ecosystem: Environmental > Terrestrial > Soil > Grasslands | place: USA...
CGGATGCGTGCGGGCAAAGCGGGAACGTTGCTCGCCGGAAGATAGCCGCTACACGACGTCACCGCTCCGCGAGAAGCTTTGCGATCGCCGAACGCATGGAGTCGTAGTCGCGCCGGGCTTGCCGATCCTTGGAGCCCTTCGAATAGATCCCGCCGGACTGGATGTGCCTCACGGTTCCCTTGCGATCGATGAGGACCGACGCGGACGTGAACTCCGCTTCCGGTACGCGGTCGAGCCAGAGCCGTCGCAAGGCGCTCCAGTCGTCATCGACGGCGACCGGAAAGCGGAACCCGAACGTCTTCACATAGTCGCGCACTTCCTCGACCGTCGTGGGCCGCGGCCGAGGCTTGGGCGTGTAAAACCCGATCACCACCATTCCCTTCGGGCTGAACTCGCGGTAAAACTCGTTCAGCGCCGGCGCCGTACCGCGGCAGAACGGGCATCGCTCGTCCATGAAAAAGCGGATGAGGACCACCCTGCCTCGAAGATCGGCGAGGCGCAGCGGGCCGCCTTGGACCCATCGCACCTCCGGCCAATCGGGTGAAGGAAGGCCGACGATGCCCGCGCCTTGTGCGAGAGCGAAGAGGGCAAGAAGGATGATCTGCATGACAAGAGCTTACGTCAGCGGGTCCGGGATGAATGAGGAGAATCGCGTCACCGCCGGTGTTCCATAGCTCGCCGGCGCACCTTCACCAAGGGGAGGATCCCATCGCGAGAATCAAGGCCAGTTTCCTCGTCGCTCCATTGTTCCTCCTCGTGACAACCGTCGCGATCCTCCCCGCGGCGGATGCCGAAATGGATCCCCTGGTGAATGAGGCCATCGTCGAAGGCCCCGCCGTCGAGGTCTGGCGTCTGATCACGACGAAAGCAGGCATGGAATCTTGGATCGTGCCTCACGCGCAGGTCGACCTGCGCCTCGGGGGTCTCATGCGAGCCAATCGCGATCCCGATGGCAGAATCGGTGACCCTCATACGATCACGAGCCGAATCGTCGCCATCGTCCCGAAGCGATTATTCTCGGTTCGAATCGACGATGCGCCGGGACTCCCCTTCTCGGACGACATCGAGGGGACCTGGTACGAGATACACCTGAATCCGCTCACGCGAGGAAGGACGCGTGTCCGCTGCGTCGGTCACGGCTTCGCAAGCGGCCCCATGGGCCTCCTGGCGCGGACATTGGTGGACGCGAGCAGCGCCCAGGCGCTCCGCCAACTTCAGGAAGTTTTTGCCGAACGGAGCGCAAAGCCAGCGAAGAGAACCTGACCCGGCCCCTCCTCCCACGGTGTCCCGCCCGCGCCCGTCCGACGTTTCAGCTTGAATCGCGGGCGCCCAAAGACGAGACTGGGGTTCCGGGCCAACGAGGGTAGCGGCAAACCATCTCGGAGATAACGATGGCGGGCAGAGGGAATCCATCTTTTCTCAAGAACCAGAAGGCGAAGAAGCGGGTCGAAAGGGCGAACGAAAAGCGGGCCGCCCGGCAGGCGCGTCAGGCCGACAAGGCCGCGGCCCGCGCCGCGGCGGCTGCGCCTGAGCCGCCCTCGCCCGAAGCCGACACGGCGCAACCGGATAAAGCTCCCGAGTAGCCTCGGGGATCGAGCCCATGCCGGAGGGGTCTCGGCCTTTACGAAAATCCAAGAGTCGGATGATTGCGGGGGTCTGCGGCGGAATCGCGGAATGGCTGGGCTGGGATCCTACTCTGGTTCGCGTACTCTACGTCATCGTATCGATCTTCAGCGCCGCCTTCCCCGGCATCCTTGTCTACGTCATCCTATGGATCGTAATGCCGAAACCCGAGCCGGCGTGACGCCGAGCCCCTTATCGGAGCGTAGACCCCGCGAGTAGCCGGGGGACCTATTTGGGCATCCGCCGAATGCCAGTGTGATTCGAAATGAAGGTTTCCTCCTCCGCATCACCATCGCCCCAGATCGCCAACACCCCACCCTCCGGCGTGAGGGTAACGCTCCGTTGGGCTCTGGCATGCTGCTCGAAGACTCCATCGTCATACGACCAGTCGAGCTCCAAGAGCGCGACATAGACGTTAGAATCGGAGGTCTTGCGGCCGCCGATCAGGACGCGCGGGGCGATGCGGGCGCGGTAGATGAGCTTGCTCCAGAAGAGAGGATGCGCTTCGGTCTCGCGGACGTTGCCCTCACGATGAAGCTCGGTGAGTCGCGTGTAGTGCCGCAGGGCTCCGGCTGTCACCGCGTAAGGAATGCGGCGCTCGCCCAGCCCGTCGCACCACCAGAGGGGGACGCCCGCCGAATCCGAACCCATTTCAAATCCCTTTTCCAGCGCCAGATCGATGAGCGTGTTCCTGGGCGGGTAGGCCGATTCCGCGATACCCAGGAGACGGACCGCGATCGAATCGGAGCAATCCCGCTGAATGGACAGCGTGAATTCCCCGTTCGTTTCCTCGCGGCTTGCGGGGCGAGCCTCGAGCGCCTGCGTCCTGTCGAGGAAATAGCCGGGTGGCATCGCGGCGGACGGGACCGCCAGGAACAGGAGTAGCAGCCAGGGCGGAAGGCACCTCATTCCGGGAGCCTGAGCCTAGTGAGGCTCCCTTGCAAGCCATAGGTGCGGAGCCGCAGGGCCCAGTCGATCGCCTTAGCGCACCAAGACGACTCGACGCATCACCGCCCAGTCGCCGCTCCTGAGCTTGACGAAGTAGATCCCCGATGGAGCATTCCCTCCGCCGTCGAGCTTCCCGTTCCATCGAATGAAGCTGCTTCCGGCGGGCATCGGACCCTGCGTCAGCATCCGCACGCGCCTTCCGGTCGGGTCGAACACATCGACCGAGACCTGTTCGGCGCGAGCCAGAGCGATTTCAAGGCGAAGATCCGAACGGAACGGAATCGGGCTCAGGACGCGGAGCTCACCTCTCGCGGGAAGCGGCGCGCTCACGTCCACTCCGCTCGGCGCCGAGGCCTCGAGCTGCGTGACGACGATCACGGTTTCGGGAACCGCTGGGGCAACCGATCCAAAGTCGAACCCGAGAGCCATACCGACCGAGGCGGGCCCCGCGGACGCGCCTTCGGCGAGCGGCTGGTCGGCGGCTACGCGTGCGGCAAGCTGGGACGCGGTGTCCACGTCGGCACTGTAGGTCACGCCCGCCGAGCCCGAGCCGGAGTGGACGATCCAGCGATCCGGGGAAAATGTATCCGCTTGCACGAGCACCGCGGTCTTTCCAGGACCGGATGGCGCGGCTTTAACGGCGCCGTCGGGATCCCCGCGGAGTACCGGCGTGATCACGTCGACGTAGGCGAGCGGGCTGGATGAGGCCGAGGTGTTCTTGAAGACAAACCCCCGCGTGAGCGTGTTGCCCGCGGAATCGACGCAGGCGGTGAGGTCGATGTCGAACGGATTGAGCCGGACGTGCGAGGTCAGGCAGTCCCCCGAAACCTCCGTGCACGCCCGAATCACCGCGTTCTTCAGATACCCGACCCCCCGAATCCTGCTTCCCGCGTCGGCGAAGGGAATGATCCCCGTGACCAGCGTATTTCCGGGTGCGGTCGAGCCGAGGCTGTCGCCGAGCGCCGTTCGCGCGCGGAGAGCCGGCATGTCGGACTCGAGCACGGCGGCACTCGGCACGATCTTGAAGACCTGGCCGTTTTGGTCGCAGATATAAAGCTCGCCGGCCGCGTCTTCGCCAAAGCTCGTGATGTTGCCGATCGTGAGACCGCCCCCGGGCGCGAGCTGTGAGGTGCGTTCCCGAAGATTCACGAAGGATCCGCCCTGGAACTGACCCGTGTAGATTTGGCGACCGCAGTAGTCCCCGAAGAAGTATTGACCCCTGAGATCGGGGATCGCGCACCCGCGATAGACGTACCCGCCGGTAATCGAACAGCGACCGAGGGTGTGGCCGTACTCGTGGACCGGGGATACTTTGGGGCAGCCGGGCGCGGAGCAGGAGCCGCACGGAATTGTGGTGCTGGAGGCGAAGGCGAGCGAGCCTTCGAAGCAACGCCAGCCGTAGTTCGCCCCCGCACCGGCCCCAGAGGCCGCGAAATCGATCTCCTCACGCTGGCTTTGTCCCACGTCGGCGATTACAAAATCGCCCGTCGCGCGATCGAAGCTCGGGCGCCACGGGTTCCGCAGGCCGTAGGACCAAATCTCGTCGCGGCCTGGCGTCGCGCCCGCGAACGGGTTTCCCGGCGGGATCGCATAACCCGCGCCGCTCACGTCAAGGCGCAGAATCTTCCCGAGCAGGCTGTCGACGTTCTGCGCCCGGTCCTCGGGATCGCCCGCGCTGCCGCCGTCCCCCGTAGCGAGGTAGAGGTAGCCATCGGGACCGAAGCCCAGCCAGCCGCCGTTGTGATTTGCGTAGGGCTGCGCGATCGAGAGAATGGTGGTGCCGTTGGGATTCGCCACGTCCGGATTCCCTGAAACGGTGTGGCGCACGATTTTCGTCGTGCCGATGGAGTCTGTGTAGTTGACGTAGAAGCGCCCGCTCGTCGCGTAGTCAGGCGCGAACGAGAGCCCGAGAAGGCCTTGCTCGGTGCCGGTGGCGAGGGTGGGGGTCGTGAGGAACGCGGTGCCCAGGACGTTTCCGTTCTTGAGAATCTTGATCCGGCCGCGGTTGTCTACCCCGCGCTGCTCGACGATGAAGATTCGAGCCGTGTCTCCGGGAGGCGACGTGACGAAGAGCGGGAGGCTGAGGCCCTGCGCGACGCGCACCGTCGTCAGCGGAGTCTCCGAGCGCGCGTCGTGGGGTAGCGCGAACGCGAGCAGGAGCCCGAGCATCGGGGCGAGCCGGAGGAGCTGATTACGGCGCAGGGACCGTGCAGCTCGGCAGACGGTCACGTTTCCCCGGCAGTTCGCATGACTGCCTATTCCACCTTCACAACCCGGCGCACGAAACGATCGCCTCCCGCTTGGGCGCGAACGAAATACACGCCCGCCGAGCTTGACGCGCCGCTGTCGCACCGCCCGTCCCAGGAAAGCGTGTGCTCTCCCGCGGTGAACCATGCCCCATTGGCGAGGGATCGAACGATTCGACCACCGAGATCGTAGACCACGATCTCGACCGGGCCGGGATGGGCAAGCGTCAAGCGTAGCTTGACCTGGCCGCCGAAGGGATTTGGCGACACACGATCCAGAGCCGCGGAGTTGCCAATGGCACCGGTTGCGATGCCACTGGCGGTGTAATAGGGGGAGGCCTCTACGCGCATCATCGTGTCACGGCACGCCGTGTTCTGATGCAGGGAGATGGTGATGTCAATCTTTGGAAACCCACCCCCTCCAGCGATGAGCCCGCTGTCGAAATGCTGAATCGGACCTCCGCTCACCGAAAGGTCAAGGCTCATCTGCTGCTGGACCGCAACTTCGCCCCCGACGCGATAGGTACCGGCGCCTTGGATCGTGAGGGTGGTCGTGTTATCGGGTACCACCCACCTGACATCGGAAACACTGTACCGATCGAAGAGACCGTCGAAGCCGACGTGTTTGAGGGTGAACGTGCCCTCGAGCGGGCTGGAGATGAGGACGGGACAGGCACAGGGGCCGAAGCAGCCCGTTTGGAAGTTGCTCAGGGCGCCCAGCAGGTACCGGTAGAAGTAGGTCGAATCCGTTTGGGCCGCCGCAGGATGCGCCTCAAGAACCGGGCTCATCGCCACGCCTGTCATGAAAATGACTGCACAACATCGCGTTAGGCGCTTGGTAAGCATGATGCGGTACTCGAGCTGAGGTCCGAGTTTGTCGCGGGGGTGAGCCTTCTATGCCCAAATGATAGCATCAATTTCCGGAACGGCCAGGGGTGGCCGCGGCATGGGGCAGGTCGGGAAGCGATTACCCCCTGCCCCGCGTTACAAAGAGCGCCGCCGCGGTCCACGTAGGAAAGATGCCGAGCACGGGAACAAGCTCGGCAACGAACGTGGGAAGAAAGGCGATGTGCCAGCCGAGCAACACGACCATCACGATTCCGACGGCTACATCGAGCGCGTCGTTGACGGGCGAGGCGGCACCGCCGAGGAATGCAGGCACGGCGAAAATTTGGATCGCATCGGCGCCGACCGCGACGAACCGAGCGGCCCAGACCCGGGCGGGCGAGGGTGTGGCGCGTGGGCTCATGACGGACCCCATGATGCCCTAAGACACGGCGGCGTGGCCGGATGGAAATTTCAAAAAGAGTTCTTTACATGCGCCGCCTATTGACCGATACTCCCGCCTAGCAGTTACCTGACGGTCGTATGCAGCGCAAGACGCGATGACATTGCCGCAGGAGAAGCTACCTGCGGCGTTTTTTGTATCCGGGTGGAAGCTCATCCGGGGGCCCGACCATAGTGGCCGGGTTGGCCGATCCGAGAGGACGGTTTGTAGGGGCCAGGCCCCAGTGCGTAAGGAGTACAGAGTGGCAGTAGGAACCGTGAAGTGGTTTAACGAGTCGAAGGGTTTCGGTTTCATCCAGCAGGAAGGTGGCGAGGACGTGTTCGTGCATTACTCGTCCATTTCCGGCGAAGGCTTCAAGACGCTCGCCGAGGGCGAGCGCTTGGAGTTCGAAATCGTCCAAGGACCCAAGGGGCTCCAGGCGGCGAACGTCCGCAAGGCGTAGCCGGCTCGAACCAACATCACCCGAACAAAGCTACGGGGCGGCACCGAGAGGTGTCGCCCCGTTTCCTTTCCCGGGCGCCGGAGCCGCCCTGACCTCCTGCTACTTGGCCACCCCTCGCAGCTCCTTCAGCTTCTGCTCCGCTTCCCTATTCCTTGGATCCAGCTCGAGCGCCTTTTCGTAGTTCTGGATGGCGAGATCCTTCTGCCCCGCCGCGGCGCAGGCATTTCCCAGATTGGAGTAGGCAAACGATGACTTCGGATTCTGCTCCACATTGATGCTCAGGATTCGGATGGCATCCGGGCTGTGCCCTTCGGCAAGCAGGCTCATGCCGAACTCATTGAGGCTTCGTTCGCTGAAATCGTATGAGCCGCTGCTGTAAAAGCGATCGCGGAGGGTGTTGTACCGTGCCACCGTGCTGTCGATCCCGGCGGACTCATAGACCGATGCCAGCTCCTCCGCCAACGTCAGGGGCCGCGGCCGCCCGCGGTGGCACGTCACGCAGGCCACCGTGACGCGCTTCGGCTCCGGAAACTTCATCTTGCTCAGATCGCGATTGATGTTGGCCACCATCTTCACCATCCGCCGGGCGACGTCCTTCGTGGGTTTCTGATCCGAGCCGAAATCGTAGGTGGTAAGCGGCTGTCCTTCCTGGCCGACGTGGCAAAAGGGGCACCGGACCCCGAGCGCGCGCGTGAACCCGATCATCGTGGCGCTGAGTTTTTCCTTGGGCGTGTTCTTGGGAAGAACTTTGAGGTTCTTGGCCTTCTCGGGCCATTCGAACCTTTGCTGGGCGGGGGCCACGCGGGCCGTGGCCGCTACGGCCACTGCGAGCGTTGCTACTATGGCGAAACTCCGGACACGTCGGCGCAAGTTCATCGCGGCTCCTTCCGGCACGAGATCGGGGAGTATAGCCCAGCGCATCCGTTCGCGAAATCAGGACCCAGGGAGAGAGGCTGCTCCGAGCCCCGCCGCGCGACCCGTCGCCCAGGCCCATGCGAAGTTGTACCCTCCGATGGGCCCAAACGCGTCGAGGATTTCGCCGCAAAGGAATAACCCAGGGCAAAGCCTGCTTTCCATGGTACGCGGATCGATCTCGTTCAGCGCCACGCCCCCGCCCGTGACCTCCGCCCTCTTGTAACCCTCGTCCCCAGTCCACGGAAGCGCATGCTTCGTCAGCGTCTCGACCAGGCGCCGGCGTTCCTCGCGCCTGAGCCGAGATCGTTGGGTCCTTCCGTCGATGCCAGCCATCTCGAGGAGGGTCTCCGCCAGTCTCGCCGGGAGGTGCGGCCTGAGAAGGCCGAGCAGGGTGCCTTCTCCTTGAAGCAGTATCCGATCCCATTGCTCCGCATCGCTTGTCGTCCAACGCACGTAAATCTTCTGCGGCTCGCCTCCCGCGCGCCGCGAGAGAACGGCGAGGTGGGAGAGGTTGAGGACGGCCGGCCCGCTGTAACCCTTGTGCGTGAACAGGAAGCCACCGCTCGTCACGAGCTTTCGCTTGGCCCCGGGCGCTTCCATTGTCACCGGGAGCGAGACGCCCGCGAGAGCCGCGTACCGGTGCGGCTCGGCGGTGAGCGGCGTGAGTGCTGGGTAGGTATCGTGAATCGTATGGCCGAGACGGCGAACAAGGTCGAGACCGGTGCCGTCGCTCCCGGTTGCCGGCACCGAGAGCCCCCCGGTCGCGATGACGACCTGCGCCGCGCGGATCTCGGCACCGCCTTGGAGCCGGACACGCCAGGCGGGCTGGTCCGGATGGGCCGCTGCCCCCGCGCTCCCCACCGGGCGGGGCTCGGCCTCGAGGCCCGTGACGTAGGAGTCGAAGCGCAGCTCGGCCCCATCCCGTTCGGCCATGTCCCGAAGCCGGTCGCGCACGTCGCGCGACTTGTTTGAAACGGGAAACAACTTCCCGGTCTCCGGCTCGAGGGCGAGCGGAAGGCTCAACTCTTCTTCGAAAAACCTCCGCTGCTCTTGGAGCGGCCAGGAGAGGAGCAACTTCTTGAGGGTGTGCGGCGACGACGCTGTGACGAACTGAGCGGGGTCGATCGCGGAGGGAAGAACGTTGCATCGCCCTCCGCCGCTCATAAGTATCTTTCGGCCTCCGTCGCGCGTCCTCTCGAGCAGGAGCACGCGGAGACCGGAGCGGACGCGGGAGCGACCGGAGCGCGCCGCAAAGATCGCGGCGGCGAATCCAGCCGCTCCCGCGCCGATCACGACGATCGGCGGCCGGTCGTCGCGCCGGCTCAACGTTTACGAACGATGGCTCGGTCCGCTACTTGGTACCCGTCGACTGGCTTGGGTCGTCCGAGGGGTTCACGTAGGTGAGAGCGAAGGGGCCCATTCCGTGAACCTGAACCGTCGCCCCCGTCTTGGTCCACGCGTAATGGCGCGCTTCCGCAGGCAGGACAGCGTAGCCTCCCGCGGGCAGCGCTTTCATGGATGCCTGATCGAACTTTTCGCCCATCCCCAGCGAAAACGTCCCCGCGATCACGGTCACGATTTCGTCCGTGGGATGCCAGTGTGGGGCGATCTTGTAACCAGCAGGCATCTTGAGCCGAATCGTGTACGGACCGGGCGCCCCAGGATCGCCGGACAGAACAACGAACTTGGCTCCCTTCCTGAATACCGCGGGCGGGTCGCCCCACTTCATCTGCAATGGGGTGATCATGACGTGCGCGGGCGCCGCGGGGGCTGCCGCCGCAGGTGGGGGAGTCGCCGGAGCGGGAGCTGGTGCGGTCGCCGCGGGCGCGGGCGGGGGCACCGCTTTGGTTGAGTCCTGCGCCGCAACGGGAATCGCGAGAGCAAGGCTAAAGGCCAAGGCTAGCAAAAACAATTTCACGACCGCCTCCTTTTTGATGACTGCCGAACGACCGTTTTCCCCCACGGCGTGACGTCCGAATCTATGCCTCGCCCGAGGCAAAATCGAATGCTTTCTCAAGGGTCATGCTCCGCCCTTTCGAAAAGATCTCGGAGGCTCCGTCCGCGCCCACGAGATCCCAAAGGGTCTCCAATTCCTCCTGGATGCGGCGCCGGTCGGACGGCATGGGTTCCACGCCCAGCATCTCCCGCAACGCGCGGGACGCCCCATAGAGAATCAAGGCACGCTCCGGCTGGTCCCGTCGGAACTCCAGCGCCGCGAACCGCTCCAGGGCGTCTACCATTGCCTGCCGATCCCCCATTTCGCGCAGGATGGCCAAGCTCTCCACGAGGTAGCCCCTGGCCCGCGCGAACTCGCGCGCGTTCGCCGCAAGGAGGCCCAGCTCACCCAGGGAGTAGGCGATTCCGGATCTCTCTCCCAGCTCCCGCTGGAGAGCGAGACCCTGCTCGTGGTAGGCGAGGGCCGCCGAGTGGTCGCCGTGAGCGCGGGCTGCGGTTCCTAGGCCGTTCAGGGAGACAGCTTCGCCGGTTCTGTCTCCCAGCTCCCGCTCGAGCGCCAGAGATTCTTCGTAGAAGCGCCGTGCCCGTGAGAAGTCCTCCTGACCCAGGGACAAGCTCCCGAGATTGTGGAAAACGGCGGCGAGACCGTGCCGATCGCCCACATCGCGGAAGTAGATGAGGCTTTCCTCGTAGGCGGATTTCGCCGCGGAGTGGTCCCCTTTCACGTAGGCAAGATTCCCAAGCTCCTTGAGCGAGAGGGCAAGCTCGTCCCGATCCTTGGTCTCGCGCGCGATGGAAATCCAAGTGTCGATTCGAGCGTGGGAGCCGGCATAGTCGCCGAGACCGCGAGAGATCACGACAGCGCCGTGGAGCGCTTTGGCGCGCTCCGGGCTCCGATCCGTCGCCCCCGCGAGGTCCAGGATCTTGCTGAGGCGCCCGTTTCCCTCCTGCCAGAGCCCCCGGATCCACCAGAAGCGCCACAAGTTTCCACACAACGAGAGTCCGCGGGAGAAGTCCCCGCGCTCGCTCGCCCCCTCGATCGCCTGACGGAAATTATCGTGCTCCTCCTCGAGGCGATTGAGCCACGAGGCCTGTTCGGGACCCATGAGCTCGGGCTCCGCGCGTTCCGCGAGCGCTCGATAGAATTCGCCGTGGCGATCCACATATCGGTCCCATCCTCCAGCGTGCTGGAGCCGCTCCCTCCCGTAGGCCCTCAACGTCTCAAGCATTCGGTACCGCGCGGTGTTCTCGAATCCCTCCTCGGGCGTGAGGAGCGACTTGTCGACGAGATGCGCGAGCAGATCCAGAATCTCCTCTTCCTCGATTCCGTCGCCTGAGCAGACTGCTTCCGCCGCCTCGAGCGAGAGCCCTCCGGCAAAAACGCCGATCCGATGGAAGAGCTGCTGCTCCTTGCTCTCGAGGAGGTCGTAGCTCCAGTCGACCGTCGCCCTCAGGGTCTGCTGACGCGGAAGCGTCGCGGCGCTCCCGTATGTGAGGAGCCGGAAACGGTCCTCGAGCCGACCGAGAATTTGCGCGACAGGGAGGACCTTGACTCGCGCGGCCGCGAGCTCGATCGCGAGAGGAATTCCGTCCA
>Ga0066686_10001005_pt1 | contig 11002 bp, 8 predicted proteins | sample GraSoiAngelo_135_FD_65627 | JGI IMG/M metagenome (GOLD analysis project Ga0066686, IMG submission 65627) | Grasslands soil microbial communities from the Angelo Coastal Reserve, California, USA - 14_0929_05_40cm | ecosystem: Environmental > Terrestrial > Soil > Grasslands | place: USA...
GAAGAAATCGTGTTCAGCGTGTTGAAAAGAAAGTGCGGCTGCAATTGCAAGCGTAGATTTTCCAGTTGCGCCTGCGCCAACTCAGTCTGCAGTTTGGCAGCGGCAAGCTGCTGCGCCTGCGCAATCCGCAATCGTTCGAGATAATAGAAGACGGTCACGAAAACGGTGTAGCTGATCAAATCATTCGAAAGCTCCATCGGGTAGCGAAAGAACATAATGCCGTAGTCGTACGGCCCCTGTCCGACGAGCGGAAAAAGAAAGTGGCGGCTGAAGGCCATGATTGTGGTATGTGCAGCAGAAAAAGCGACGGCTCCGGCAAGATGTTTCGAAACGAGCAATAGCCATCCTTTTTTTTCAAATAGATAAACTCGGGCAAAGCGAAGAATGAGCGGCAGCAGGAGGAGCACCGAGTACACTCTCGTTGCCTCCTCAAGCAAGCGGCGCGGAAACGTTCCCATGTGGCCGCGCGCTAGGTCGTCCAGGTATCTGTAGCTGAAGGATAAAAAGCCGAGCGCAGTGAAAAGGAGGAAGAATAGCCCCCAGCTAAATCGGGGTGGTCGAGACGAGCTCGGCATAGTTTGCGTCATAACCATTACCGGAATTCGCGGAACGATTATGCGCCCATTGCGGCAAAGCGAAAAGGCCTGGGGGAACGAGGATTCAAGGCCGAATACAGACTAGTTCCGGTGGAAACCACGGAGTCAGTGGCGGCGGGTGCGGGAAGAGTCGATCGAGCTGATCAGCGTGACCGCTACCAGAAGAATGAGGGCGCCGACGAGAGCGAAGATGATCACAAGTGGTCTCCCTAAGACTTAGATGAAAAAGGAGCAAGTTAGATACCAGCACACTTCCAGTGTTTTCAATAGGTTGCAGTCGAATAAATGTGCAGGGAAGTCGTCAAAAACGGACAACTGGGGGCGCAAGTTTGCATGGGCCAAGTACTGGAGCCAGCGAGCGAAGCACACGCTCTCGTTTCAAAGGGACTCGACGCGCCTTAACTCTTGCTCAGCCGGATTGAGCCATCACCCGTGTGGATAGTCAAAGCCTGTCCGCCGCCGTTCATCTTTCCGTGCATCTCCGAGTTCTTGAATGTTCCCTCGATGGTAACCGGGATGCCCAGGCTGATGTGCCCGTCGCCCGTGCTGGCGTCAATATTCGTCTGGAAATCGGCCGGCAGGACCAAGTCCACACTTCCGTCGCCGGTCCGAATCGTCCAACTCGTCGCCATCTTGGATCCCGGCAGAACACGAGTGTCCACGCTGCCGTCGCCCGTCTTCACGTTGAGCGCGTCAAACCGGCCGGCGATGCGAATATGCCCATCGCCCGAGTCCGCTTCCACCTTGCCGTCCAGATCGCGGGCTTCAATCGAACCGTCTCCCGTGCGCAGCCGCATATCACCCTTGAGGTTTTCTACAGTAATGCTGCCGTCGTTGGTATGAAGATCGATCGTGCCACTCAACGAATTGGCTTTCACTGACCCATCGCCGGTGTGCACGTTCACCGTGCCATTGATGGATTCGGCCTGTACGGACCCATCGCCCGTTTCCACCTGCAGGTCAGCCTCGCGAGGCATGCGAACTTCAATGTGCAGCCGCCGCGAATTGCCGCCCCACGAAAATCCCCAATGTCCGGTGACGCGCGCCGTCAACTGGACTTTGTCGCCGTCCTGGTGGGCGTCAACGCGCAGAGTCTTGCCCAGCTCATAACCCTGATATTCAACGCGAAATTCGACCTGTTTCGCGTCTCCCGAAGTGACCCGCACTCCGCCGTCATTCGTTTCCACGCGCACATTTGCGCGCCCAGTCACGGCAAACGACTTGGTGACATCCTCGGCATTAGCCGCGACCGCCGAAACAGCCAACAGGATCCCGCAAGCCATTCCCATCCGGATTGCAGCCGAGCGGTGGAGAAACAGTTTCATTTCCAATATCCTCCGTAATATGCCGTTCTGCCCATAAGGTACGACAACCGGCTCAAAAATGTTCCCTGGGACAACACCTGTCCCGCGTCCTGGCACATCTCAGTCTCCCTTCGCCGCCCGCTTGTTCTGTCCCACTGAGCGGCCAGCTCCCGGTTTGGCGCGCAGGGCAGCCAGGAAATCGCTGACTGGCAGCGTATTGATCACGTCCTTTTTCTCCAGCCAGCCCCGGCGGGCCATCGTGACGCCGTAGCGGATGAAGGCCAGGTTGCCGGTGTTGTGCGAGTCGGTCGAGATGGCCACTCTGACGCCCCGCTCCTTGCACATCCGAAGATAGACGTCCTTCAGGTCCAGCCGGTCGGGATAGGAATTGCACTCCATGGCTACTCCGTGTTTAGCACACGCTTCCAGCACCTTTTCCATGTCGTAATCGAGCGGATCGCGGCGCAGCAGCAGTCGCCCCGTCGGGTGCGCGATAATTTGCGTGTAAGGATTTTCGATTGCCGCAAGCATGCGCTCCGTCATCGCCGCGCGGTCGACATTGAAGTAGGAGTGGATCGAGCAAACTACCACGTCCAATTGCGCAAGAATTTCGTCGGAGTAATCGAGCGAGCCGTCCTTCAGGATGTCCACTTCGGCACCGGCTAGAACGCGGATGCCCAGGCCTTTCTCATTGGCGACGTGGATTTTTTTGATGTGCGCCGCCATGCGCTTTTCGTCCAGCCCGTTGGCCACTGTGACGGCCTTCGAATGGTCCGTAATCGCAATGTATTGGTGGCCAAGGTCCTTGGCCGCTTCCGCCATTTCTTCAATCGAGTTCTTCCCGTCGCTGGCCGTGCTGTGCATCTGCAAGTCGCCCTTCATGTCTTTCAAGGTCACCAGATGCGGCAGCCTGTGGTGTTCGGCGGCGGCGATTTCGCCGGTGTTTTCCCGCAACTCCGGCGGAATGAAATCCAGCTTGAGCCTCGAATAAATCTCTTCTTCAGTGCGTCCGGCGACGCGCTTTTCCCCCTTCAACGTCGCCAGCACATATTCATTGAGCGTCAGCCCCATGTCGTTGGCGCGGCCGCGTAACGCCACGTTGTGCTCTTTCGAGCCGGTAAAATAGAGCAGGGCAGCGCCGAAATTCTCTTTTTCGAGCAGTCGAACGTCAACCTGCAATCCATTCTCCAGCGTGAAGCTGACTTTGTTTTCCCCATGCGCCAGCGTCTGATCGATGCCCGGAAATGTAAGAATATGCTTAGCCAGCGCGTCGACGTGCTTCTGCGACGTGTGTCCGTCGGCAAGCGTAACCAGCAGATCCAGATCGCCGACAGTCTCCTTGCCTCTCCGTAATGATCCAGCGGGCGTAACCGACTCGGCGGCCTTTCCCGCTTTTTCAATGTGCGCAACGATTGCGTTTGCGGCGTCTTCTGCGGTATTGATGTGAAATCGTCCGCTGGATTTCTTGAACACTTCCACGGCTTTCAAAATATTTTGTTCGCTCTTTTCGCCAAAGCCCGCCAAGTCGCGAAGTTTTCCTTCCTTCGCCAGCTTTTCCACGTCCGCCACTGTGCCGGCCTTGAAGTTCGACCACAGGAAAGCCACCTTCTTCGGGCCTAGCGACTGCAGCTGCAGCAAATCCAGAATCGTCGCCGGATACTTCTTCAGCAGCTTTTTGCGCAGCGAATAATCGCCCGTCTTTACGATTTCCTGCAGGTGCTCCACCATGCGCTCGCCAATTCCCGGCAACTCTTCGAGCTTTTCCGGCTCTTTGACCAATTGCTCGATGGATTCCGGCAAGCTGTCGATGAGTTCAGCGGCTTTCTCATAGCTGCGGTATCGCCCGATGATGGCCCCATCGATCTCTAGGAGTTGCGCCGTATCCCGCAAGATTCGTGCGATCTGTTTGTTGTCCATGCTCACGGATTATAGAGCCATCCCTCGCCCCAAGAAAGGCGAACAGCAGCTACATCCGCCCGCTGGACTTGGCTTCGCTCATCGCGACAAGGCACGACACCTCCCCAGCACTGCCCGATTGTCGTCCCTTGTCGCTTGTCCTGCCTGGGAATGCTCCTTAGGCTTCCCGCAGGGTGGGGGCCCGGCACAAACGTACTGAGGCTCGCCTGTTGCGAATTTGCACCCGGTTGTTCTCGAAAGGAGTCCCTGTTGAAACCTAGCGTTACGAATCATCGCCTGGAAGTGCAAGCCTTCCTGATTCTTGAGAGAGTTCCGGGATCGAACGAGTTCCTGGTATCCGTTCTTCTTCAAGCGGACGGGCAATTCATCGGGAAAACCTCTCTGGGAACTGCCGTTGAGGGTCAGGAAATTTTGCTCTCCTTGCGTTGGGACAAGCCGAAGCAGCGTTTCGTGGCCAGTTCGCAAGCCGTGGGGAATGCGCCAGTTCTGTCTTTCATCCCGTTTTCCTCGCCCGGCGCATGCCGACTGCCATTTTCTCCCGATTCTCGATGGCGCAGAGCTTCGTGTTGAGTTTCGCCGCGAATAGTCGCCTCTTCGCATACCCTGATACAAAATAAAAAAAGGCCGGCGGGGGGCGCGTCCCTGCCGGCCGAAAAAATTGCCTACTTCTTCACACCACAGCCTTTGAGACGTTGGCCGCCTGCGGGCCTTTCGGTCCCTGCACAATTTCGAAGTCGACGGGGTCTCCTTCTTGTAAGGTGCGATAGCCGTCGCCGGTAATCGCGGAGTAATGTACAAAAACGTCTGGGCCGTCATCGCGCCCGATGAAGCCGTATCCCTTGGAATTGTTGAACCACTTCACGGTGCCTAGCACTTCGATTACCCTCCTGACAGGGACTCGAGATTTCGCTCCGCAGCGCCGGTCGAATAACCCTAACGCTGTTAAAGATACGAATTGCGCGGAGTGTATCAAAACGGGAAGCGGAGTCAAGAGGACAATCGCTTTCTCTGCTGAAAATAAATAGCCTTATGACCCGCTATAAAATCGGTTTAAGGGCATTCGATTCTTAGGACTTCTTAACGCGGCCTTCCGGGGCCAGATACCGAAAGTAGTAGAGAATGCCCGCAATGGATTTGGCGTCACGGAGCTTCCCCTCGCCGATCATCTCATCCAATTGCTTGCGGCTGTAAGCCCGGGGAATTATTTTCTCATCCTCCTCCGGCTCCGCTTCGCCGGCGGTCAACCCTTCCGCCAGCAGGATGAACATGCGTTCTTCCAGGAAGCCGGGAGTCGGGAAAACGTCCAGGAAAACTCGGAATCGCTTTGCGCGGTAGCCGGTTTCCTCGATCAGTTCGCGAGCTGCGGCCTCTTCGGGAGTTTCGCCGGGATCCATCCGCCCAGCCACTAACTCCCATAGATACTGTCGCGTAGCGTGCCGGTACTGCCGTATAAGCAGGATTCTGCCGTCCGGAAGGACCGGAAGAACCACGACCGAACCGGGATGCGTGATGACTTCGCGGGTCGCCCGGACGCCGCTCGGTTCGATGACCTCGTCGCGCCGCAGCCCGAAGACCGGCCCGTTATAAATCATTGTGCTGCTAAGGACTTGCGCCATCTTTGTGCCTCTGGCATCTGCGGATTTCTTCCTATTTTCATCCCTTATGGCCATTTTTTCTCCGTCTCCGCCAGTAATGCTTGGGAAACCAGAATTTACTGTGCTCACCAGCCACGGCCCTCCGGTTTGGCATTGGGTCGGTTTGAATTTCCTTAATCGTGACAATAGGGGTCAAAATTCAAACTGGCCCATCCCTCGGTTTGCTTGCCGAGATACGGTACGCCTATACTCGGCAACAGGGTCGCCGTCAAAGGCAAACAGGCTGAGGCCTGGCCAACGGAATGTCAATCAACACCATCATCGTGGATGACGAAAAGCCCGCGCGCGACGAGCTGGCCTTCCTCCTCAAGGGCTTTCCCGAAATCAATGTGATCGGCCAGGGCAAGAACGGCGTCGAAGCCGTCTCCTTAATCAAGGAGCACACGCCCGACCTGGTCTTTCTGGACGTGAAAATGCCCGGTCTGGACGGTTTTGGCGTCCTGAAAAAAATCGTCGAGCGCAAAATGAAAATGCCGCACGTGGTCTTTGCCACTGCGTTTGACCAATACGCGGTCCAGGCATTCGATGTAAATGCCGTGGACTACGTGCTGAAGCCGTTCGACAAGGCGCGCATCGCCAAGGCCATTGCGCGGGCCCGCAAAATGCTGGAGACGCAGACTTCCGCCACCGAGCGGCTCGAGCAGCTCGTCAGCCAGCTCGGCGCGGCGAAACAAAATTCTTCGCCGCCGGTCAAAGTTTTGGTGAAGTCGCAGCAGCGCTTGTTGCTGGTGAGCGGCGAGGATTTGATTTGGGCCTCCATTGATGGCGGCATGATTTCGGTGATGGGCCGCGAAGTGGAAGGCACGTCGAATTACCGCACCCTCGAAGAGCTGGCGGAGGCACTCGATTCCGAATCGTTTTGGAAGCCGCACCGCTCCTTCCTGGTGAACATTCACTACATCAAGGAAGTCGTGCCCTGGTTCAATGCGACCTACATGCTGAAAATGGACGACAAGAAACAAACCCAGATTCCCGTGGGCCGCTCCCAAGTCAAGCGCATGCGCGAACTCTTCAAACTGGGGCCCACGAAACCGGAGCGTGGATGAACGAAGGCGTATTCCATTGTGGCGCGTAAGGCTAACGCTGAGTGTACTTTACCAGGCACTAAATTTTACTTGCGAAACCACTCCTATCTGCTAGAATAGTTTTAGGGAGAACTGTAGCTCATGCGCAGTTCTCCTTTTTTCTTTTGCGCGCCCCTTCCGGCTGCCGCTTTACCAAACTGAAAACTCGGATTGGAATATCGCTGGCCACCTTGGGACCCGGCGCAGCCGTACCCTGTCTTTGTGCTGACTGCGGAATTGTCATCTGGAACTGTAGCTCAGGCCTTTAGGCCTGAGGGGCCTGCTTTTTCTTCGCACCCTCTGTGTTCCTGGTTTCGACTTTTCGATCGAGGGATCTGCTTTTTTCTCCGTGACCTCTGCGTCACGGTCCCTGCGCTCGGCGTTTACCCCGACCGGGTCGGGGTGTTAAGTCTTTGCCTTTTCTTTCAATTTTTAACTCTCCTCTGGACCTAAACATGAAAACCAAAAAACCCAACGCCGAACATATCTGGAAACAATTCGAGGACCTTCTCGTCCCCCGGCTGCGCCTCTCCATCACCGACCGTGCAGTCTATTCAAATCTCGTGCGCCATAGCCGTCTGGAAGGCAAGCCCCGCCTCCGGTTTTCGATTCCTTGGCTTTCGCGCGGTATCCGCCTCTGCGGCAACTCGACGCGCTGGGCCGTCCGTCGTCTCATCTCGCGCGGCCTCTTGCGTCTTGTGCAGTGTAGCAAAGCCGGACATGTGGTTGAGGTTCTCCTGCCGGAAGAGATCCTCGCTGCAGACACCGGAAGATCCGATAGAAGCGATAGAACTGGTGGCCCTGTCTCGTCCGCCTTTCTCCCCGCCATCTACTCCGAGGGAGAGGATTTCCTGAAGACCGCGGCCCTCCGAAGGTCCATCCATGCTCGGGAACATGGCCGTTGCTTTTATTGTCTGCGTCAGCTTACGCCCCAGGCCCGGTGCCTTGACCACGTCGTGCCTCTCTCCCAGTTCGGCGGCAATTCCTCCCGCAACCTGGTTTCCTGCTGTCTGAAATGCAATTCCCAAAAAGGAGAACGCTCCGCCCTCGATTTTCTGCGCCGGCTTTACCGCGAGCGCCGGCTGAGTGACTCCGAACTCGCCGACCGCCTTCGCGCTCTCGACGCCCTCGTCTCCGGCAAGCTCCGCCCAGCGATCGCCCCCATTGACAATCCCCGCCGCATGGGCCGGTCCCCACTTCACGCCGAGAACTAGTGGCACGGTAGGAAAACCACTATTGCGCGCGCCGATCAACATCGAGCTGACATCACATGGATTGCATGCCATACTTTCGACTCCAAAGAGACCGCAGCCATGCCAGTGAAGTTGAATGAAATAATCCGGAAACTGAGCCCGGCCGAGCGAAAAAAGGTCGACGACCGTGCGGCGGAGATTATTGCCGAGAAAACAAGCTTGCCGAACGAGAACGACGAACTACGCATCATCACCTTGAAACGCAACCTTGCGCGGGCTCAGCGGCTCGTCCGCAAGTATGTGAAGCCAGGCACTTCCTTGGTTGACGAATTGATTGCGGAACGGCGCAAGGCTCCGCGAAAGAAATAAGATTGCGCGCGCTTTCTCTGTGTACCCTGCGTCTCCGCGTTATGTTTGCTCTGGTTCTTTTGAACTTTGAACTCTTGAACCTCTCCAGCAGCACCACGCCCTCGGCATTACGTCCTCACTGACTTCGTGTGGTAGCATCATTCGTACCTTCCTCATGCCAAGTGTGAAGCGCTTGACGCGTACAATGGACTGATGGATTTTTCGCTTAACGACCACCAAAAACTGATTCGCGATACCGTCCGCCAATTCATGGAAGCGGAAGTGCGCCCGTTCGTCAAAGAATGGGAGAAAGCAGAGAAATTTCCGGCCGAGGCCATCAAGAAACTCGGCGAAATGGGCTGTTGCGGCATGCTGGTACCTGAAGAATGGGGCGGGCCGGGCCTCGACACTGTCTCGTATGCGTTGATGCTGGAAGAAGTCGCGCGCGTGTTTACGGCCATGTCCACCGCGCTGGGCGTGACGAATTCGGCGGTGCAGGCGCCGCTGCTGCTGTTTGGCACGGAAGCGCAAAAGAAAAAATATTTGCGGCGCATGGCCACCGGCGAAACACTCGGAGCGTTTTGCCTGACGGAGCCGGCGGCGGGCTCCGATGCTGCCGGAATTCAAGCGCGTGCCGCGTGCGTTGGCGATTGCTACAAGCTCAACGGAACAAAAACCTGGGTGACCAACGGGAGCGCCGCAGGCGTGCTGATTGTGTTTGCGAAAACCGATCCGGCGGCGGGCGGTAAAGGGATTAGCGCGTTTCTGGTTGAACCAAGCTTTCCCGGCTTTCGCGTGGGACGGCATGAAGACAAAATGGGCCAGCGGTCGTCGCCGTCGGTAGAGATTTTGCTGAACGATTGCATCGTGCCGGTGGAAAATCGTCTGGGCGAAGAAGGGCAGGGGCTGAAGATTGCTCTCAGCGCGCTGGATGGCGGGCGCATCGGGATCGCCGCGCAGGCTGTCGGGCTCGCGCAAGGGGCGCTGGAAGAAACCGTCAAGTACGCGAAGCAGCGCAAGGCCTTTGGGAAAAACATTAGCGAGTTTCAGGCCATTCAGTGGATGATTGCGGATATGCAGACCGAGATCGAGGCTGCGCGCGGATTGACGCACTACGCGGCGTGGCTGAAGGACGCGCATCCCACGAAAACGGGCGCAAGCGCTTCCAAGGCCAAGCTCTACGCCAGCGAGATGGTGAACCGCGTAGTGTACAAGGCGGTGCAAGCGCATGGAGCTGTGGGATATTCGCGGGAGACGGACGTGGAGCGCATGTACCGCGACGCGCGTGTAATCACGATTTACGAAGGAACCAGCGAGGTGCAGCGCATGATCATCGCCCGCGAACTGCTGGGCGCGGGGGAGAAACAAAAGGTCGCAATGAGCTGATGGCGGGGTTTGAGTAGAACAGGCATTCCTGCCTGTTCTGTGTTTGCTTTGCGGCGCCGTTTTGCTTTTAGGAGGCCGGGGCTTTAGCCCCGGCGTTTGTCGCTTTTCGTTGTGGCCGGTCTTCCGCGTTGTTTGCATCCAGGCGAAGTGCACAAAGGTTGAGGAAGCGCGATGGGGTTCGATTACAAAGATGAAGCTGCCCGGTGGAGGGGAGATTGGGCTGTATCAGCCAAAGCATCCGACCGCCTTGGGGCTTGGCTGAACTGTAGCTCAGGCCTTTAGGCCTGAGGGTTCTTGCCGTTTGGGACTGGAGCGCGTGGTGACAACGGGAGATAAGGGGAAGAAGAGCCGAGTCCTGAGCGGCATGCGCCCGACCGGCCGTCTGCACATCGGGCATTATTTTGGCGCATTGCAAAACTGGGTGCGGCTACAAAATGACCCTGCCTACGAGTGCTTCTACTTCATCGCGGACTGGCATCCGCTGACCCGCGACTACGCGGACACCTCCGCGATCGCGGAAAACACGCTGCAGATCATGATCGATTATCTGGCAGCGGGGCTCGATCCGGCAAAAAGTGTGATTTTTCAGCAGTCGGCGGTGCCGGAGCATGCGGAGCTGCACTTGCTGCTCTCCATGGTGACTCCGCTGGGCTGGCTGGAGCGCGTTCCCACCTACAAAGAGGCACTGGAGAACGTCAAGGACAAGGACCTCCATAATTACGGCTTCCTGGGCTACCCGGTGCTGCAATGTGCCGACATTGTGATTTACAGCTCGCCTGATATTGCCGGGTTGTTTGTGCCGACCGGGGAAGATCAGGTTTCGCATGTGGAGACTTCGCGCGAAATTGTGCGGCGATTCAACGGAACCTTGCTTACAGTGAAGCCGGGAATCGTGAATTATCTCCTTAATTCAGAGCACGGGCCGGGATTACTTCGTGGCGAACTTAAAATGGAACTTGCAGAGGCATCGGAAATTCGCAGGCCTGACGAATTTGCGGAACATGCAAGAAACTATACCGTACCGGCAGTTCGTGAGGCGATTCAGCAGATTGGATTGGAGAACTTTCTGGACGATTTTCCTGATGCAAAGGTATTCATTGAGAGGCCAGACCCCTTGGTCGAGCCGGAGTCCATGCTCACGAAGACCCCTCGCATCCCTGGGCTCGACGGGCGGAAGATGTCGAAGAGTTATGGGAATACGATTACGTTGAGCGAAAGCGACGCGGACATTCGTGCCAAAACGAAAGTGATGGTGACGGACCCGGCGCGGAAGAGACGCAGCGATCCTGGAAATCCTGATGTGTGTCCGGTGTATGACTGGCATAAACTATTCTCACCGAAGCCGACGCTCGAATGGGCCGCGCAGGGTTGCCGCACGGCAGGAATTGGCTGCATCGAGTGCAAAGCGAAGATGGCGGACCATTTGATTGAGTGGATTACGCCGGTGCGCGAGCGCCGCGTGAAGTACGAGAAGAACCCGAAGCAAGTGTTGGAGCTTCTCGATGACGGTTCGAACAAGGCGCGGAAAGTCGCGCAAGG
>Ga0066686_10001008_pt1 | contig 10995 bp, 11 predicted proteins | sample GraSoiAngelo_135_FD_65627 | JGI IMG/M metagenome (GOLD analysis project Ga0066686, IMG submission 65627) | Grasslands soil microbial communities from the Angelo Coastal Reserve, California, USA - 14_0929_05_40cm | ecosystem: Environmental > Terrestrial > Soil > Grasslands | place: USA...
GCGCCACGATTCACTCGGGGCGCGACGAGCGTGGGGGGCGAGATCGAGGAGCGCCACGATTCACTCGGGGCGCGACGAGCGTGGGGGGCGAGATCGAGGAGCGCCACGATTCACTCGGGGCGCGACGAGCGTGGGGGGGTGTGGGGGGCCATTTCGGGGCCCCCCACTATCAGACCGCGAACGCGCGCAGCATCCAGGCCATCTTCTCGTGCTTCTCGAGCAGTCCGGTGAGGAAGTCGCTGGTGCCAATGTCCTGGAACTTCTCCGCGACGGGGCCGATGTCGGCGCGTAGCGCGCGGATGACCGACTCGTGGTCGGCGAGCAGCACGCGGATCATCTCGGTCGCCGCCGGCACGGCGCCCGGCTGCTCCGTCAGCCGCGAGCTCTTCGCGAACTCGGCCAGCGTGCCGAAGGCGCGGCCGTCGAGCTGACGGGCGCGCTCGGCCACCTCGTCCACGATCTCGTTCAATTCGTCGTACTGGCCCTCGAAGAACTTGTGGAGATCATTGAACTGAGGGCCGGTCACGTTCCAGTGATAGTTGCGGGTCTTGGTCAGCAGCACGTACTCGTCGGACAGCAGGCGGTTCAGGATGTCGACGACGCTCGCACGTCCGGACTCGGGAATGTCGATGTTGGATTTCATGTCCTTTGGATGCGCGCCGCTGCGCTTTGGTTCCAAACGCGGCATGGTACAGTTTTGAGCACTTCAGGCGAGGAGGCGACGGCATGCGGCTGCCCGAGCGCGTGACGATCTGCGAGGTGGGAACCCGCGACGGCTTCCAGATCGAGCCCGACTTCATCGCGACCGAGCAGAAAGTCGAGGTCGTCGATCTGTTGTCGGCGGCCGGTCTGCCGCGCATCGAGGTGACGTCGTTCGTGCATCCCAAGGCCGTGCCGCAGCTGCGCGACGCCGAGGAGGTGATGGCGCGCATCACGCGCCGGCCGGGCACGCGCTACGCGGCGCTGGTGCCCAACGAAAAGGGCGCCGTGCGCGCGATCGACGCCGGCGTCGACGCGATCCACACGGTGCTGTCCGCGAGCGAGAGTCACAATCTCGCCAACGTCAACATGACGATCGCCGAGTCCCTCGATCGGCTCGGATCCGTGCTGCAGGTGGCCGCACGCGCGAAGACCCCCGTCGGCTGCGGCATCTCGACGTCGTTCGGCTGCCCGTTCGAGGGTGACGTCCCGCTCGGGCAGCTCGAGCGCGTCGTGGGCCGACTCGTCGAGATGGGCGCGCGCGCGGTCGGCCTCGCCGACACGACCGGTATGGCGAATCCGCGTCACGTCTCACGCGTGCTCGAGCACCTCGTCCCGCGGTTTCCCGGCGTGGACTGGACGCTGCACACGCACGACACACGCGCGATGGCGATACCGAACATCCTCGCGGCGATGGAGCACGGCGTGACCAACTTCGACGCCTCGATCGGCGGGCTCGGCGGTTGCCCGTTCGCGCCCGGGGCCTCGGGCAACGTCTGCAGCGAAGACCTCGTGCACTGCCTGCACGCGATGGGCGTGCAGACCGGCATCGATTTCGATCGTCTCCTCGCGGTGAGCCGCCGCGTGCAGGAGATCGTCGGCCGCGCGCTGCCGGGTCAGCTCGTCAAGGCCGGACCGTCGACGCGACGCTATCCGGTGCCCGACTCCGTGGCCGCGCGGCTGGCGTCGAAGCGCCCGGCGTGATCAAGAAAGCGCAGCGCATGCTCGCGCTGATGGACCGCACGACGCGCCTCTGGCACATCCCCAACGTGGGACGCGCGAAGGGGCGCGTCATGCGCCGCCTCATCGAACGGCACCGTCCGACGCGCGCGCTGGAGATCGGCTCGCTGCTCGGGTACTCGGCGATCCTCATCGCCGGTTCGCTGCCGCCGCGCGGGCGGCTCACCTGCCTGGAGACCAGCGAGTACCTCGCGCGGATGACGAAGCACAACGCGGAGGAGGCGGGTCTCGGCCGCAAGGTCAAGGTCATCCAGGGCGACGCGCTGCGCCTGCTGCCGCTGGTGCCCGGCCGCTTCGACTTCGTCTTCATCGACGCCGCGAAGGAAGACTACCTCGACTATCTGCGCTCGCTCGAGCCCAAGCTCGTGGCCGGCGCCGTGGTGGTGGCCGACAACACCGGCGTGTTCCGCAAGGAGGTCGCGCCCTACCTCGAGCACGTCCGCAACTCCCCGGACTACGCGAGCCGCGAGTACGAGTTCGACGACGACGCGATGGAGGTGAGCCTATACCGCTCGCGGCGTACCTGATTCCCGGCGCGGATCTCGCGGCTGCCGTCGAGCTGGCGCGCGCGGCGGAGCGGCTGGGCTACGACAGCGTCTGGGTCACGCACGGGCTCGGACGCGATTCCTTTGTCGTGCTGGCCGCGTACGCCGCGGCGACCACGCGCATCGGCCTCGGCAACGGCGTGGTGCCGATCTATCCGCGGCATCCCGTGACCATGGCGCAGGCCGCCGCCACGCTCAACGAGGTCAGCAGCGGCCGCTTCCGTCTCGGCATCGGCGTCAGCCACAAGAGCGCGATGGAGGCGATGCTCGGACTGCGCCTCGTCGAGCCGCTCGGGGTCATGCGCGAGTACGTGGCGGTGCTGCGCGGCGCGCTCGCGGAGGGAACCGACTTCCAGGGAGGTCACTATCGCGTGCGCTGGTCGCTCGCGCTCCCGAAGCGCCCGCCGGCCCCCCCGATCTATCTCGCCGCGCTCTCGGTGAAGATGCTGGAGCTGGCCGGCGAGATCGCCGACGGCGCCGTGCTCTGGCTGTGTCCGCCCGCCTACGTGCGCGACGTCGCCCTGCCCGCGCTCGAGCGCGGCCGCCGGCGCGCGGGCAAGCCGCTCGCGGGCTTCGAGATCGTCGCGGCGGTGCCGCTCGCCGTCTCGGACGATCGCGCCGCCGCGATGAGCGCGTTCCGCGGCGAGCTGAAGCGCTACGTCGAGCAGCCGTTCTATCGCGCGATGATGCAGGCGGCCGGGCTCGGCGACGCGGTGGCCGCGTTCGATCGCACCGGCGAGGTGCCGGAGTTACTCGCCGAGGCGCTCGGCGGCATCGGCGATGCGCGCGGGGCGCGCGACTACGTCGAGGCGTATCGCAAGGCCGGCGTGACGCTGCCGGCCGTGAGGCCGATCACCGTTCCCGACGCGCCATGGTACCGGCGCACCCTCGAGGCGGCCGCCGGCTGGTGAGACGCGCGCTGGCTGCGGCGCTGGCGATCTCGCTGCTCGCCGGGTGCTCGTGGACGCGTGGCGGGGCGGCCGCACGCACGCTGCCGGCCGATCGCGACGCTCCGATCGTGTACGTCGCCCTCGGCGACAGCACCGTCGAGGGTATCGGCGCGAGCCGACCGGAGCTGAACTACGTGAGCCGGCTATCCGCGCGTTTGCGCGAGGTCTATCGCCATGCGCGCGTTGAAAATCTCGGAGTGGGCGGCGCCACGTCGATCGACGTGCTGGCGCGACAACTGGATCGCGCGGTCGCGCTCGCACCGGATCTCGTGACGCTGTCGGTCGGACCCAACGACATCACCGAGCGCGTCCCACTCGCCGATTACACCCGCAACGTCGAGACGATTTTTCGCCGGCTCGTGGCCGAAACGCCGGCGGTGCTCGTCGTGAACCTGCTGCCGGACCTGGCGGTGACGCCTCGATTCCGTGGCCACGAAGCGGAGGCGGTGGTCGCCCGGCGCTCGATCGAGTTCAACGCCGCGCTGGCGCGTCTTGCCAAGCGTCACGGCGTGGACATCGTCGACCTCTACGCGCCCAGTCAGCGCGAGGTCCCCGCCCGGCCGGAGCTGATGGCCGGTGACGGCTACCATCCCTCGGACGTCGGTTACGCGCGGTGGGCGGAATTGATGTGGGAGGCGATTCGGAGCAGAATTCGCGCGTGACGATGAATACGACACACAACGTGCGGGTCACAGGTGCCATGAGGATCCGCACCGGCCTACTCGCGATACTCGCCGCCCTGCTGCTGGCCGGGCCCGCATGGGCCGCCGATAGATCCTCGAATCCACCGCAACGGGTCAGTGCATCGAACGGTGTGAGCACGTCGCCGACGACCACGAGCGTGATGCCCGGCACTCAGCCGTTCGTCGCGGCCACCCAGCCCTTTACCGCCTCGAGCAGCGTCGCGAATCCGCTCGCGGGTCTGACGCCGCCGAGGCGGGATCGTCCGCACCGTCGCCGGCCCGTCACGATCGTCACGGTGCCCGCGGCGGCCGGACCGCAGACGGTTGTCGTCCAGCAGGAGATCTACTACCCCGTGCCGGTCATGGCCGCGAGCGAGTGCTTCACGCCGGGGTACTGGGCATATCGCTGGGTGCCGTACATGGCGACGCAGACCGTGTGGGTCGAGGGATCGTGGGCCGCCGACGGATCGTGGACCGACAGCCACTCGGAGTCCCGCCCGTACTCATCCGGCTACTACGAGCCGGTCTGGACGCCCGCCGAGCGCTGTTGAAAATGGGGGCCCCGAAATGGCCCCCCATACCCCCCAACGTTCGGAGCGCCCCGGGAAACCCGTGGCGCTCCTCTATCCCGCGTTATCCCTCCCGGTAGAACAGCAGCACCGTCGCCATCACGGTCAGGAACACCGGCCACGCCCACACCAGCCATGGCCGCACACGCGCCGTGCGCGTGCCGACGAGCAGCGCGACCCCGATGCCGAGCGCCGTGGATCCCATCACCGCGTGCTGCAGATAGATCCAGTCGAAGTGGATTCGGCCATCGTGAAAGTGAAAGAACAGCGTGGCGCCGCCGGCGAGCGCGAGCACGCCGAGCACGCGCACGAGGCGGCCGCCGGGCAGCACCGCGGCGGCGCGCAGCGCGATGATGACGCCGATGGCGATCGGCAGTAGCGCCAGGAGCTTGTGCTGCAGCACCAGCGGATCGTCGAAGATCTCCACGAAGCGCTGCGGGCCGTAGGGCCACGACTCCGGATCGCTGGTCGGGATCAGATAGAGGCCGAACGCCACCCAGACCGGCGCCGATACCGCGTTCCAGGGAAACCGACGCGGTCGCCACGACTCCCACACGGTGAGCGCCGCCAGGATCAACAACACGACGCCGGCCACGCGGTGCGTGAACTGCGAATAGAACATCTCGGCGGGGTTGCGGGCGGCGTGATGATCCTGCGCCGCGACGCCGCCGTACGGTGCGAGCCACGCGTTGCTCTCGGCGAAGACGCCGTCCGGGTTGGGATACCACGCCCACACGTGGGCGACCGCGAATGTCGGATGCCAGCCGACGAAGCGCTCGCCACTGACCGGATGGCGTGCGGCACACGCGCGTGCGCTCGACGCCGGTACCTCGCGGAAGTCGCGGTAGTGGCAGGACGACTCGTGGCGGTGCCAGGCCGCGCCGGGCAGCGGATCGTCGCGCGGGGCGGACGGCAGCACGTACTCGACGCCGACGAGCTGCCACGCACCGTCGCGCTCGACGTAAAGCAGGACCGGCGGCGTGGCCAGATCGAGCGTACCGGTGGCGAGCGCGCGCGCCTGCGCGGTGGGAAGCGCGAAGTGATAGCCGTGATGGCTCTCCATGCCGCTGGCCTGTAGATAGCCGTCCGCGCGCGCGTTGGCGATGTCGATGTAGCGCGTCGTCGCCCGCCGCACCTCGGCCACGACATCCGCGGGGCTGGCCGCGGCCGCCCAGGCGGGCGCGACGCGAACGACGGGCGCGAGGACAGCGGGCGCCACGGCGAGCAAAGGCACGACGAGCGCGGGCGCGACGAGGAGCACGAGCGCAGCGAGCAGGAGGCGGCGCACGGTTCATCAGTATACGGACGCGCTGCGGTAGTATGCCGCCGACGATGGACGCGCTGCTGACCGCCGACGGCCTGGTCGCGCTCGCGACGCTGGCCGCCCTCGAGATCGTCCTCGGCGTCGACAACGTCGTGTTCATCGCGATCCTCACGGGCCGTCTGCCCGCGCGCCAACAGGCTGTCGCGCGTCGGATCGGGCTGATCCTCGCGCTCGGCATTCGGATCGGGTTGCTCTTCACGATCTCGTGGTTGATGGGCCTCACGCGGCCGCTGTTCGCCGTCCTCGGCCACCCGCTCACCGGGCGCGACCTCATCTTGATCGTCGGCGGCCTGTTCCTCGTGGGCAAGGCCACGTGGGAGATCTACGACAAGCTCGAGGTCGAGCACGTCGAGCGCGAGCGCGGCAGCCGCGGCCGCTTCGCGGCCGTGATCGCGCAGATCCTCGTCCTCGACATCGTGTTCTCCCTCGACTCCGTGATCACCGCGGTGGGGATGGCCAACGAGCTCTCGGTCATGGTGGCGGCCATGGTCATCGCGATGCTCGTGATGCTGGTCTCCATGGGCGCGGTGGCCGGGTTCATCGAGCACCACCCGAGCGTCAAGATCCTCGCGCTCGCGTTCTTGCTGCTGATTGGCGTAGTCCTCGTCGCCGACGGCATGGGCCAGCACGTGTCCAAGGCCTACATCTACATCGCCATGGCGTTCTCGCTCTTCGTGGAGCTGCTGAACCTGCGCTATCGCACGCGCCGGCAGCCCGTGCGGCTGCGCCAGCGGTACGAGCGCCGCTGACATGCGCGCGTGGATCGCGTCGCGCCTGGCGCAGACGGTCCTGGTCGTGTTCCTCTCGCTCACGGCCGTGTTCGGCATGGTGCGGCTCTCCGGCGACCCCGTGCTGCTGTTCATGCCGATGGACATCCAGGCCAAGGACGTCAGCGAGTATCGCCAGCGTCTGGGCTTCAACGATCCGCTCCTCGTGCAGTACGCGCGCTTCATGCGCGGCGCGGTGCACGGCGACTTCGGTGAGTCGCTGCGCTACCGGCGCGACGCGCTCGGGCTCGTGCTCGAGCGACTCCCCGCCACGCTGCTCCTGGCCGGCACGGCCATGCTGCTCACGCTCGTGGTGGCGGTGCCGCTCGGCGTCGTCACCGCCGTCCGCCGCGACAGCGCGGTCGATCACGCCGGCACGGTGCTGACCGTGCTCGGTCAGGCGACGCCGGGATTCTGGCTCGGGCTCATGCTCATCTACGTGTTCGCTGTGCAGCTGCGCTGGCTGCCGACGGGCGGCATGGGCGGGCTCGCGCACCTCGTGATGCCCTCGCTCGTGCTGGCGGCCTTCTACGCCGCGCGCGTCGCGCGGCTCACGCGCTCCGCGCTGCTGGAGGCGCTCGGCGAAGACTACGTGCTCACCGCACGCGCCAAGGGCCTTGCGGAGCGGCGTGTGATCGGCAAGCACGCGCTGCGCAACTCCGCCATCCCGATCGTCACGCTCGCGGGGCTCGAGGCGGGCCAGCTGCTCGGCGGCGCCGTGGTGACCGAGACGATCTTCGCGTGGCCCGGCCTCGGCCGCCTCACCGTGCAGGCGCTGCTGAACCGCGACTTTCCCGTGGTGATGGCCGCCGTCTCGTTCACCTCGATCGTCTACACGCTCATGAATCTGGTGGTAGACCTGCTCTACAGCTGGCTCGACCCGCGCGTTCGATTGAAATGAGAAAGCGCAGGAGCGCACGGGGCCGGGCCGCACCTCGAGCAGGCCACCCACGGCACGAGCCGGTCTCGCGGACCCCGCTACAATCATGAAAAAATATCTCGGCCTGGTGCTCACCCTCGGCGTGCTGGGCGCGGCGCTGGGAGCGCCCTGGCTCGCGGCGAGCGATCCGATGACGACCGATTTCGCGCGCGGCCTGAACCCGCCGGGCTCGCCCGGCCATCCGCTCGGCACCGATCAACTCGGCCGCGATCTGCTGGCCCGCGTACTCTACGGCGCGCGGCTCGCGCTGTTCATCGGCGCGTGCACGGTCGCGGTGACCGCGCTGGTCGGCGGCCTCCTCGGGCTGATCGCCGGGTTCGTCCAGCGCTGGCCCTCCACGGTGATCATGCGGCTGGCCGATGTGCAGCTGTCGTTTCCGTTCATCCTGCTGGCGCTCACGATCAACGCGATCGTCGGCCTCGGGCTGCGCAACATCATCCTCAGCCTGTCCGCGGCGGGCTGGGTGGTGTACGCGCGCGTGGTGCGCGGCGAGGTGCTGTCGGTCACGCAGCGCGACTACGTGCAGGCCGCGGCCGCGCTCGGCGTCGGGCGGCTGCGCCTGCTCTTCCGCCACGTGTTGCCGAACGTCGCGCCGTCGATCATCGTCGTGGCGAGCCTGCAGTTCTCGCAGTTCGTGGTCGCCGAGGCGGCCATCTCCTTCCTGGGCTTCGGTGTGCAGCCGCCGACGCCGGCGTGGGGCAGCATGCTGAGCGAGAGCCGCGACTTCCTCTACGTGGCGTGGTGGCTGGGAGCGTTTCCCGGCGCGGCGCTGGCGCTGACGGCGCTCGGCGTGAACCTGTTGGGTGACTGGCTGCGCGACACGCTCGACCCGAAGCTACGGGTGTAAGTCAGGTTACATGGGGGGGCCCCGATATGGCCCGCCTGGTCACATGGGGGGCCCCGATATGGCCCCCATACCCCCGACGTTCGGAGCGCCTCAGCTGCGGCGCTCCTCTATCGACGGCTCGCGCTACACTGCTGGCCGCCGTGCGTCGGGCCGAACGGCCCGCCACGCTCAGGAGGCCGCTATGCATCGCCGATGGACATCGATGGTCAGCGCCACGCTCGTCGCGCTCACGATCCTCGCGGCGGCGCGCGCCGACGCGCAGGATCGAAGCCGCACGAAGGAGGTCGTGGTCGGTCTCGGCGCGGAGCCGCGCACGATGCTGGCCGTCACGATCGTGGACTGGACGACCAACAACATGCTCGAGCACATCTACGACCGCCTGCTCGACCGTGATGCGAAGACCTTCAAGCCGAAGCCGATGCTCGCCACGGAGTGGAAAATCGTCAACGACACCACGTGGGAGTTCAAGCTGCGTCGCGGGGTGAAGTTCCACAACGGCGAGCCGTTCACGGCGGCGTCGGTGAAGGCCACGATCGACTACGCGCTCGATCCCGCGAGCAAGAGCCACTTTGCGACGGCCGCGTACTGGGGTCTCGTGAAAGACGTGCAGGTCGTCGACGACTACACGGTGCGCTTCGTCACCAAGCAGCCGTGGCCGAACCTCGTCGACAGCGCCTCGCTGACGAACTCGCTCATCATGCCCGCCAAGGCGCTCAAGGAGCTCGGCCCGGCCAAGCTGGCGGACAAGCCGATCGGCACGGGCCCGTTCAAGTTCGTGGAATGGCGTCGCGACGAGCGGCTGGTCCTCGAGCGCAATCCGGACTACTGGCAGGGACCGGCCGACGTGAGCCGCGTGACGTTTCGCTTCATCCCCGAGTTCAGTGCACGCATGGCGGCGCTGCTCTCGGGCGAGATCGACATCATGAAAGACGTGCCGCCGCACGCCGTGGAGGCCGTCGAGAAGAGCGGCCGCGCGCGGCTGCGGGCGACCGTGTCATCGCGCATCAACTATCTGGCGCTGGTCAACCTCAAGCCCGGCCCGATGCAGGACGTGCGCGTGCGCCGCGCGATGAACCACGCCGTGGACGTGGAGGAGCTGATCAAGCAGGTGCTCAAGGGCCGCGCGACGCGCATGTGCGGGCCGCTGGCGCCGCCCAACGTCGATTACTCGCCCGTCGAGTGCTATAAGCATGACCCCGCGCGCGCCCAGGCGCTGTTCAAGGAGGCCGGCGTGGATCCCAAGACGCTGAACCTCACCCTCGACACGCCGTCGGGACGCTATCCGCTCGACAAGGACGTGTCGCTGGCCATCGGCGCCCAGCTGCAGCGGCTCGGCATCAAGACCAACGTGATCGTCAACGAGTGGGGCACGCACCTGGACAAGATCAAGAACCGCAACACCGGCGATATGTTCTTCCTGGGCTGGGGCCCCGCGCTGCACGGCCAGGGCACGATGCAGCCGCTCTTCCTCGCCGACCAGACGTATTCGTCGTACGGCAACAACAAGACGGTCGACGAGAAGATCGCGCGGGCCCAGACGCTCCTCGATCCCAAGGCGCGCGCCGAGGCGTACGCCGAGCTGCAGCGGCTGGTCCACGACGAGGCGCCGTGGGTGTTCCTCTGGCAGCAGCACGACCTGTACGGTCTGGCGCAGTCGGTGGAGTGGACGCCGCGCGCCGACGAGAAAGTCTGGATGTACGACGCCAAAATCATCGCGCGATAACGGACGGAGCCACGCGTGCCGATCGCTCGCCACCTGCGGCTCTATCCGACCCCGGGAGGTCGATACAAATGTCCCTCCATGTCTTCACCAATGCGTTTTTGATCGACTGCACGGGCGCCGATCCCGTCGAGGGCGCCACCGTGATCGTCGAAGACGACCGCATCAAGGAGGTCCGTGCCCAGGGCGGGCCGGGGCCGCTGCCCGGTCCGGTCACGACGATCGACTGCGCAGGCGCCACGCTCATGCCCGGGCTCACCGATGCGCACGTGCACATCTGCGCGGTGACCGAGAACATCACGGACCAGCACCGCTTCTACCCGCCCTCCTACATCGCGGCGCGCGCGATGAAGCGCGCCGAAGAGTGCCTGATGCAGGGCTTCACCACCGTGCGCGACGCCGGCGGCGCCGATTACGGGTTCCGGATGGCGCTGGAGGAGGGCCATTTCGTCGGGCCGCGCCTGCTCGTGTCCGGCCGCTACATCTCGCAAACCGGCGGCCACGGCGACAAACGGCGGCGTTCGGAGTGGACGGATCCGATCGACTGCTGCGTGGGCATGATCGGCTTCATCGCCGATGGACCCGACGAGGTGCGCCGCGCCGCGCGCGAGAACATCCGCCGCGACGTCGATCAGATCAAGATCATGGCCTCCGGCGGCGCGATGTCGCCGTCGGACGAGCTCGACACGACGCAGTTCACCGTGGCCGAGATGCGCGCGGCCGTCGAAGAGGCGCAGGCGGTCGGCAAGTACGTGCTGAGCCACGCCTACTCGGATTCCGCCGTGCGGCGCGCCATCGAGGCCGGCGTGCGGTCGATCGAGCACGGCAACCTGATCCGCGAGGGCGCCGCCAAGGCCATCAAGGACGCGGATGCCTTTCTCGTCCCGACGATGGTGACGTACGAGACGATCTATCGCGAGGGCAAGCGCTA
>Ga0066686_10001013_pt1 | contig 10978 bp, 10 predicted proteins | sample GraSoiAngelo_135_FD_65627 | JGI IMG/M metagenome (GOLD analysis project Ga0066686, IMG submission 65627) | Grasslands soil microbial communities from the Angelo Coastal Reserve, California, USA - 14_0929_05_40cm | ecosystem: Environmental > Terrestrial > Soil > Grasslands | place: USA...
CGCTCTTGTTCATCACGCTCGTCCCGTTCACGACGGCAGTGCTCGCGCGCTATCCAGACCAGCCCGGCGCGGTGATCTTGTATGGCACGCATCTCACGCTTCTCGGCCTGGCGCAATACGCGAACTGGTCGTACCTCAGGGCAAATCCGAAGCTGCTCGAGTCGCCGGTGACGCCGGGTGAAGCCGCGGCGAGGACGCGTCGGATCCTGTTCGGGCCGGTCGGGTTCGTCGCCGCGATGGTGGTTGCGCTGGTCAGCCCGCGTGCGGGCTACGCGGTCTACTACATCGTGCTCTTCGCCTACATCTTCACAGCCGCCCGCGACCGCTCGATCATCAGCCGCTAGCCCTATAACGCCTGCTTGTTTGCCTTTATCGATGCTCGGTCGGAGATTGCTTGACGTAATCATTTGGCCGGAACAGACTCCCGCGGGTCGCTCGACCGGTAACTACTAGGCCGAGCAAGCAGGGGAGGGTGGGCATGATTTCGCTCATCGAGCGGTTGCGCGTGGGTCGCGCCGCTCGGTACATCGTGGTCGGGGTGATTGCGTTCACGATCGCGGGTACGGGGATCGTCATTGCTGGCGGTCTCATTCCGGCTCCCGATGGGACGATCTGGGGCTGCTACGTCGCTGCGACGGGCGCCCTTCGCTTGGTGAGTGGCCCAACGGAGTGTCGACCGACTGAGGTTCCGATTCGCTGGAATCAGGCAGGACCGACGGGCGCGACCGGAGCAACCGGTCCGATCGGAGCGACCGGGACGACTGGCGCACAAGGGCCGCAGGGGCCAGTTGGTCCCACCGGGCCCCAAGGACAGCAAGGTCCGACCGGCGCACAAGGACCACAAGGTGCGACCGGCGCTACTGGTGCGAAAGGCGCGACTGGCGCCGATGGCGCCGCCGGCCCGAGCGGTCCACAAGGCCCGGTCGGCGCGACGGGTCCGCAAGGTCCTCAAGGCGCAACCGGCGCGCAGGGTGTCGCCGGATCAGCTGGCCCCACAGGTACTCAGGGGGTCCCAGGGCCGGCGGGCGCAACGGGATCAACGGGTGCGGAGGGTCCGGCCGGGCATGATGGGACACTCGCTGGCGTCGTCACGGTCACGACGTCCGGCAATACCGCGATGTGTCCGACAGGCAAGGTTGCGCTCGGGGGCGGCGGCGCCACCACAGCAGGCGGGTCAGAGCTCACGACGAGCGTACCGATCCTTTCCACCGACGGTCAACCCCGCGGTTGGACGGTCCAGCAATCGTCTGGAACCCCGGATGGACTGACCGCGTATGTGATCTGCGCGGATACGAGCGGTACGACACCACCACCTTCCGCGCAGGCGTTGGCGCCGTCAAACGCACTTGCTTCGGTCGGCGACTTCGATTCAGGCGGGCAACAGGATGATGTCCGCCTGTCGTTCACGGCGCCGAGCGGCAACACGATCGATGCGTACACGGCTCAACGGGCGTTCCTCGGCATGACGACGACCGCATCGTCCGCGAACTGCAACCTCCGGGGCACCGCTCCTGCAGGCACCGACGCCGGCGGGCTTCCTGCGGGCACCGCGTTCTCACCGATCGGAACTCTGCACACCCCGGCTGGCTCGTCCCTAACGATTCCTGACAACAACCTCGCAACCGGCGGATATTGCTATCGCGTCGTCGCGGTTGAGCCGATCTCGAGCACTCCCAGCTACTCGAACTACACGCCGGCAAACGTCGGCCCGCCGGTACCTTCCGTCACTGTCACCCCGGCATTTGCCGAAAATGAGGACAACACCGTGAGCTCCACGGTGCCCGGCGCTGGGCAGCACGACTACAACTTCCAGGTGATCGGTTTGGGCACCGTGGACATTACCGTGATGAGCAGTGGCAACATCGTGCGCAACGCCGACGGTACGTTCTCGTTCCTCGACGACAACGGTGACAGCAAGGCCGACGGAGTCTGTCCGACAGCCACGTTGATTACGGCGATCAACGACGTCGCACTCCTTCCACCCTTGGGGTGTGTCGCCGACGTGCCGATACCGAGCAACGGGATACTCAAGGTTACGATCGATTCGGCCTCTCCGAACCAGCGGGTTCGCGTCATCATGTGGCAGGACCTGAGCAATAACGGCGGGATCGACCTGAGCACCCCCGGATCGGCTGCGACGCTGAGCCAAGCACGCATCCGCGGTCCCTACAGCAGCGCGACGGACGGCTTGATCGCCGTGAGCGGCCGGAAATTCTACTTCGGGCCGGAGGCCGGATCAGGCACGCAGTTCGTGGGCAACACCGTCAGATGCGATACCGGCGCGACGCCTGCGCCCACGTTTGTCGCGAATTCGGCTGCCGTGTTCCGACACGACGCCGCGAATAACACGTTCTCCGCGGGAGCGACTTCCTTTATGAGCAACCGCTTCAAGTACGACACGAATGACGTTTTCCGCATCAACGGCGCCCTCTACACGCTCGACCAGTTCAGGACCTCGCTCACCGCCGACGTGACCGGGGTCGGTGATGCGATCGCCATCAACTACAGACCGGATCCGGCGGGAGTCTCCGAGTTCAACATCGCTTGCAACCATGGCGCCGACGCTCCCGATGCGGGTAACGGCGGCTCGGACCCGTCCGCTACTGTCGGAAACTTCGACGGGGGAACGGCCGCGGACGATGTCCGTCTTCAGTTCATCACGCCGGACTTTGGGATCGTGACCACGTACCAGATCCAGCGCGCTGATGCCGCGGGACTGGGCGGCACGAGCTGCCTGGCGGCGGATGTCCCGTCGGCAAGGTACTCGACGGCAGGCAGCGTCACGCCCCCCGGGTTGCAGGCGGTGTTCATCGATTTCGACAGGCTGTTTGGGCGGACGTACTGCTATCGCGTGCGGGCACAAGACCCAACAACCGGACTCGAGAACTTCTCGAACGTCCTTACCGTGTCCATTTTTGGAGCCGCCGACACGACACGGCCGATCGCGACCTCCGCGAGCCTTGTGTTCTCGGCCGGCTTCGCGAACACCCTCGACACTGGCGACAAGCTTCAGATCGTCTTCAGCGAGGCGATGAACATCGCGGCGAACGCGGTCGTTCGTCTGACGGACAGCGACTGCGGTAACGCTACCAACTCTGGCCCCGCACTCTGCTCTGGTGGGAATGCAAACACGCTGGCCGACATCGTTTGTGGAACAAACGCGATCTGCAGTGTTGATTCCTCGCTTACGACGCTGACAATTACCATGACCAGCCCGCCGACGATCTTGGTCGCAGGAGGAACGCCGGGGGCTCAGTTTTCGGTAGTTGTCACAGACAGTTCCGGGATCACTGACCTTAGCGGCAATATCTGGGATCTCACTTGCGGGCCCCAAAGCAGCCCGCCAGCGGGCGCGTGCGGATCCGGAGGCACGCCAGACCGTGTGATCCCGTAGCTCAGGGAGGGTTCCAGCATGGCCGGGGCCGGATCACGGCCCCGGCCATCACGTTAGGACCGAAGCCTCAACTCATTAGGGCTACTGCCTGGGCGATGCAAGCGATAGCCGCAGTCTCGCTCCGCAGATTCCGTGGGCCGAGCGTCACAGTAACCGCGCCCCGCTCTCGAGCGAACGCGATCTCGTCGGGCCCGATCCCGCCCTCGGGTCCGATAACGATGCTGAGGTCGCCCCGCGGAAGCGCATCCCGCAAACGACGCAACGGCTCACCTTCCCAGGCGACCAACGCGCCCTTGTGTAGCAGGTCGAACAGCTCCGACCAGTCGCGCGGCTCCTCGATCGCGGACACGCGGCCGCGCCGCGCGGTCTCGGCCGCTTCGCGCGCGATCCGCCGCCAGCGCTCTCGCTTCGCCGGCCTGAGCGACCGCACGACGGAACGCGCTGACACGAAAGGCACGATCGTGTGCACGCCTAGCTGGGTGACCGCCTCGACGACCTCTTCATCGTGGTCGCCCTTGAGCAGCGGAAGCGCCAGTGTCAGGTTGAACGGCAGCTCGGCTTCGGACGCACCGCGCCGGATCACGCGCCCGCGCGCCTCGTCGCCCTCGACCATTTGAAGCTCCACGATCGCCTCGACGCCGTTTCGTGCGAGCGTGATCAGCTCGCCTGGACGAAGGTGCAGGACGTTCGCGATCTGATGCGCCTGATCGCCGCGCAGCACCGGCTCCTCGGGGATCTCGTCGTCGACGAAGAACCGATGCGTCACGCCGTGAGGATGAGGCGAACCCAATCCGAACGCTCGGTGCGGTCGACGACACCAAGCCCCTGCGCCGAGAACGCGTCAAGGACCTCTGGCTCGGCCTGCGTGGTGATGCCCGCTGCCACGAGCGAGCCCGCCGTGCGCAACCGGCCGCGGAGGTCAGCGGCGATCTGAACGAGGATGGGGCCGACAAGATTCGCGAGAACCACGTCGAACGTGCCATCCACATCGGCCGCCGACCCGGCGCGAATGTCGACCGACACATCGTTGCCTTTCGCGTTCTCTGCCGCCGCGCGCACAGCGAGCGCGTCGATGTCCACCGCGACCACCTTGCCCGCACCGCGCTTCGCGGCCGCGATCGCGAGGATCCCCGAGCCGGTCCCGACGTCTAACACGCGCGCTCCGTCGAGCCGCAATTCCGACAACGCCTCGAGGCACTGCTGCGTCGTCGGATGGAGCCCGGTGCCGAATGCCATCCCGGGGTCGAGCACGAGCGCGATCGCGCCATCGTCGCGCGCGTCAGACCAGGTTGGACGGACGAGGAACGCGCCGATGCGAATCGGCGTGAACGATTCCTTCCAGGCCTCGAGCCAATCCGCGTCTTCGATCTGACGCACCGCGAGCTCGCCGATCGGCCCGAGGCCGAAAGCCTGGAGATGTCCGAGCGCGTCGCGCACATCGGAGACCTTCGCGAAGGCCTCCGCATCCTCGACGAGATACGCCTTCACGGTGTGATCGGCGCCGCCCGGCGAGTCGAGGGGCAGCTCGACGGCGATGCCGTTGTGACCGAAACGGCTCAGGATCTCGCTGACCGCTTCGACAGCCTCGGCGTGGGCGGGGACCGCGACCTCGAGCCAGCGCGGATGCGTGCCTAGCTCCCGCCCATCGCGTCTTTGATGCGGCCGAAGAGATCCTGATCGCCGTCCTGCGACGTCGCATCCTCGATGTCGCGCAGCTGGGTGTAGAGACGGCGCTGCTCCTTGCTCAGGGTCCGCGGGACGACGACGTCGAGGTAGACAAGCTGATCGCCGTGGCCCGAGCCCCCGAGGTGCGGGACGCCCTTCCCGCGCACGCGCACCATCTGCCCGTTCTGAGCGCCGGGCGGAATCCGCACCTTCGCTTCGCCGCCTTCGATCGTCGGAACGCTGATCTCGTCGCCGAGCGCCGCCTGCGCCGGCGAGATGCGGGCGAGGTGCACGAGGTCGTCGCCCTCGCGGCGGAAGAGCTCGTGCTCTTTGAGGCGGATCAGCACGTAGAGATCGCCGGTCGGCCCGCCGCGCATGCCGGCCTCGCCCTCGCCGGCGACGCGAAGCTGCTGCCCGTCGTCGATGCCCGCGAGGATCGTGAGCGTGATCTCGCGGTCCTTTCGCTCGCGGCCCTCGCCGCGGCAACGCGTGCAGACCTTGTCGACCGTCTTTCCTGCGCCGCCGCAGCGCGGGCAGGTCGACACGTTGACGAAGCGGCCGAAGACCGACTGCTGGACCTGGCGGACCTCGCCGCGCCCGTTGCACGTGCCGCAGGTCGAGATCGACGACCCGGGCTCGGCGCCCGACCCATTGCAGCGTTCGCAGGTCTCCAGGCGCGGGACCCTGATGATCCGCTCTCGTCCCTCGACCGCGTCGAGGAGGTCGATCTCGATCTCCATACGCAGGTCCGCGCCGCGCATCGGACCGCGCGGCTCGCGGCGCCTGAGGTCGCCTCCGAAAAAGGTCTCGAAGAGGTCGCCGATGCCGAAGTCGCCGAGGCCGCCGCCGGTGGAGCCGAACATGTCGTAGCGCTGGCGGCGCTGCGGGTCGGCGAGCACCTCATAGGCCTCGGTGACCTGCTTGAAGCGCTCCGCCGCGTCCGGAGCGCCGTTCACATCGGGGTGGTACTGCCGGGCGAGCTTGCGGTAGGCACTGCGGATCTGTTCGTCCGTCGCGCTCCGCGAGACGCCCAGTAGCGCGTAGTAGTCGGCTGTCGTCGCCATCACCTGTCATTATCCCGGCCCATGGACGTGCTCCCGCGTCTTGCCGTGCAGTGGCTTCACGTCACGGCCGGCGTCCTATGGATCGGCGGCGGCTTCTACACGATCTTGGTACAGCTCCCCGCGCTCCTCGCGGCGCCGCCCGCGGCGCGCGGGGCGGTCATGGCGAGCCTCGTCCCGCGGCAGTTCAAGTACATCCTGCGGGTCGCCGAGATCACGATCGTGACCGGCTTGCTCAATCTGTTCATCTCCGGGCGCGGTCAGGAGCTGACGCGACTCGACACCCGGTGGTCGTGGGCGATCCTCGCGGGGATCCTCCTCGCGGTCGGGATCTACGCGGCGACGCGCGCGACGATCGTCCGGTGGGCGTACCGCATGCTCGAGGTCGGCCCGCGCGCTGCCGCCGGCGACAGCGGGGCCGCGGCGGAGATGGGCGTGCTTGGCGCGCGCATCCGGCGCTTTGGCTATTTCCAGCTCGCCGTGGGCACGCTAATCCTTCTGGCGATGGTGACCGCCCGATTTAGCTGAGTCGGCGCGTGGGGCAACGGCGACCGGGAGGACTGCCTTCAGTTTCGGGCCAGCGATGTAGCGACGCGACGACGTGACGCCACTCGCAGAGAGATAACCCGAGCGCACCGCAACCCCCAGGTCGCGGGTCGCACTCGGACCTGTCCGACCGCTGATCGAACGGTAATCGCTGGGGCGGATACTTCCATTGATCCATGCGAAGACGAGAGCGTCCGTCAATTGGGGAGTCAGCGCGCCGCTTGCCACTTCGTCACGAAGCACACGCAGAAGCTCAGTGACTCCCTTCACCCGAGTGAGCACGTGTTCAGCTGCGCCCGTGATGGCCCTTAGAAAGTAGGCGACGAAGGGCGTCGCGTCGTATCCACGGCTGTAGCTGGCGCCGAGCGTTTCTCGGATCGCGGCGAAGTATTCGCGTCGCTGCAGATCGAGATAAGCATCGACCGAGACAAGGCCATCCAGCGCGTACCCATGATGAATGAGGAGAAGTCGCGCAAGCGCGCGCGCCGTGCGGCCGTTTCCGTCGTAGAAAGGGTGGATTCCAACGAGCTCTAGGTGCGCGAGGGCAGCTGCGATCGCCGGATGCTCACGACTAGTGCCGTCGCGCAGCCACTGGCCAAAGCGGTGCATCACATCGGGGACATCGCCGGATAGCGCAGTGGCGAAGATGATGTTCCCGTCGGCGTCACCGACTCTGTTTTCGCCGGTACGGTATTCGCCGGGCCGGAGAATGGGGTCGATGTCGTCAAGAACGCGTTTGTGAATCTCCCGGATCACGCGCTCATCGACGACAAGCCCTTCGTCCGGGCCCACCTCATCGACAAACGACAGCGCCTCGCGCGTCGCAAGCACTTCGAGTGCGTCCTTCTGTTGCGTTACAGGCATGCGCTCTAGCAGTTCCTCGACCTCAAGGTCGTTAAGGCTGTTCCCCTCAATCCGGGTAGTGCCGTGGATCGTCCGGACCCAAGCTCGATGCCGAAACCAGTCTCGGTAGCGCGGATCGATTCCGAGGTTCGCGAAGAGCCAGCGGAAATCCTCCAGACTCGCGAGAGCGGACGCGGCTACCTGCTTGTCTAGACGGTAGTCCATTGTCTTTTGCTCTCTTTCACTGATGGAAGTGTAGTCGAGTCTCTTCCATCAGTGGAAGAGGGACGGTGCCTCTTCCACGACCAGTTTCACGGTCTAAGGAACTCTGTTGCGACCGCGTCGTCCTTATCAGCATTCCCGGCCTTGGCCGGAGAGGAGGCTGGTATGCGACGGTTCCTCGCGGTCCTTGCCGCGGTGGTCGCGGCGCTCATCGGTACGACACAGCCGGCCGCAGCCTGCGCGGGTCTCATCGGCCCCAACGGCGCGGTCAACCTGCTCCGCACCTCCACGTTCGCGGGTTATCACGACGGTGTCGAGCACTACGTCACCGCGTTCAAGTTCGCCGGCGGCTCCGGCCAGTTCGGCTCCCTCATCCCGCTCCCCGGCATCCCGAGCTCCGTCGAAAAGGGCGGGGACTGGACCCTGCAGCGCCTGATCCGTGAGACCACGCCGGCCAAGGAGGCGGTCTTCTTCCGCTCCGTGGGGGCGCCCCTTGCGGCCGATGCTCAGGTCATCCTCCAGGTGCGCATCGACGCGCTCGACATCACCGTCCTCAAGGGCGGCGGCGCCGAAGTCGGGCGCTGGGCCACTGACCACGGCTTCCGTCTCCCCCCGGCCGCGCCCGAAGTCCTCGACTTCTACGCGGCGCGCAGCCCGATCTTCCTCGCGGCGGTCTTCGACGCTGACGCGGCGAAGGCGCGCGGTCAGCGGATCGGCGACGGCACGCCGGTTCACATCACCATCCCCACCGCGAACCCATGGGTGCCGCTGCGCATCCTCGCGCTCGGCAAGAACGGCGAGGACCGCATCGACGCGGACGTCTACCTCCTCACCGACCAGCGTCCCGCGCTGCTCCCCTACCCGTTCGCCAACGGCATGCGTCTCGACCACAGCGCGCCGGCGACGGTGTCGCTGCTCACCGACCTGCGCTCGGACAAAGGCATGGACTGGATCCCGCAGTCCGGGTGGCTCACGAAGGTCGCGATCGAGGCGTCGGCGAGCCAGCTCACGTATGACCTCGCGGTCGATGTCAAGGGCGCGAGCCCATCGCGCGTCGCCGCGGGACTTGAAGCGCCCGCAAGCGCGCCGGCTCCTTCGAAGCCCAACGCGGACACGGTCGCGCTCGTCGGCATCGCACTCGCCGCGCTCGGCGCCATCGTTCTCTTGCGCCGGTCGCAGACGGTCTCGGCGTGATCCTTCGCACTTTCGTCGCGCTGGCGCTCGCCGCACTCGCGGCGGGCGCCTGCGCGCCAGCCAACGCAGCGCTCCCCACAAACATCGGCATCCGCATCCACTACTCGCGCTTCGACCAGACCAAGATCGAAGTGCCGATGGGCGTGCCGGTGACGTTCACGCTGGTCAACGACGATCCCATCGAGCACGAGTGGCTCATCGGCGACGAGGCGTTCCACGCACGCCATCGCACCGGTACCGAGGCGGTGCACGGCGATCGTCCCAACGAGGTCTCGTTGCCCCCATTCGCCACGAAGACGACGACGCTGACGTTCGACAAGCCAGGGGCGCTCACGTTCATTTGCCACTTCCCGCAGCACGAGGCCTACGGGATGCTTGGCGTGGTGATGGTGACGCCCGGCTAGCCGCGTACGAGTTCGGCACCGCAACTCGGATGCCCCGACGACCCCAACGAGCGATGCTCTCCTCATGCGGTTCGCGATCGTCACGGGCGTGCTGGTCCTCCTCGGGACCTCGTGCGCACCGACGTCCGCGGAGACAACGCCCGCACCTCCGTCCGCGCAGGCATCGGCGGTGGCGCCGCGCAGCGCGCCCGCCGCATCGCAAGCGGTGAGACTGAGCCGTCCGGCGCCATACCACGGCGATCCGCCGGTCCTCTTGCGCGCGGTGCCCGAGGCAGGAACCTTCACCTCCAGGGCAGGGCGATGGCGCTACGACGGCGTGCGCGGGGCGCTCGAGCAAGTCGCCGCGGTCGACGAGCCGCTAGAGCATCCGGCACCCGTAGGGACGCTCGTCGCGGTCGAGCGCCAAACACGGACACCGGGCGGATTCGCGATCTCCAACGCGCTAGCGATTCGCGATGCAGCCGGCGGCCCGGAGCGCGTCGTCTACCGGGCTCCCGAGCTCTTCTACTGGTCGGGCTGGTCGCCCGATGGCCGATACGTCGCGCTCTGGGAGGTCGATTCCTACAGCGGCTCGGTCGATCTCGACGGCCGGCCGCTCCTGGTGATCGAGGCGACGACCGGCCATCGGTACGATCTCGGGCGGACGCTCCTGAACGGCACCACAGCCTGGACGCCGCCGCACACGTTCGCCTTCGTCGCCGGCCTCGGGAGGGATGTCTGGAAAGACAAGACGCTCAGATTGTGGTCACCGGAGAATGAGATTCGCGACGTGACCCCTTCTGGCATTTCGAGTTTCGCCCCCGCGTGGAGTGCTGACGGCGTCATGCTCTACTACGCGAGCGGGCGGGCGGGCGACTACGATCCGCTCCCCGTATTCGCCGGTCAAGGCGTCGGGGATCGGCGGATAGCCGTGTATGACGTGGTGACGAGCAAGCTCCGTCCTCTCGCGCATGAGCCGGGCTACGTCGAGGAGGGAGCGCGGCCGTCCCGCGATGGCACGAAGCTCCTGGTGCTACGCCGCAAGACCGTGGTGGCCACCGACATACGCTCCATCCCCGACGCGCCGCTCGAGGTCTGGCTGACGGATCCGAACGGCGGACACGGCGTCGCGCTCATGCGGATCACGAAGACCTTCGGCTACTACGGGTGGGATCCCGGGCCGAGCGAGTGGGAGTGGAGCGAATAGCGCCTAGATCGTCGGTTGCTCCTCGATCCGCGCGTAGCGCGCAGGTTCCGCGATAAAGGCGGAGCGGCAGGCCTTGCTGCAGAAGACGTAGCGAATTCCCCCATGCTCGGTCTCGAGGCCGAGATCGTGGGCCTGCTCGGGATCGACCTCCATCTCGCATACCGGGTCGATCTCATCGATGGGCTCTGCTTCGTACGGCACAGCGCACCTCCCCCAAACAAGAAGCGACGGCGCGACTTTCGCCGCGCCGTCGCATCCTGCGCTTTCGATGCTGGGTTTGCTAGGACTGCTCTTTGAACTCGCCCTCGATGGTGTCGCCGTCCTTCTTCGCGCCGGCTCCGGCGGGCTCGCCTTCGGGCTGCTCGGCCCCGGGCTGACCCTGCGGCTCGGCCTGTTGCTTGGTCTGCTCCTGCTGGTACATGACCTCGCCGATCTTCGTCGAGGCTGCCCGTAGTGCCTCAGT
>Ga0066686_10001024_pt1 | contig 10922 bp, 9 predicted proteins | sample GraSoiAngelo_135_FD_65627 | JGI IMG/M metagenome (GOLD analysis project Ga0066686, IMG submission 65627) | Grasslands soil microbial communities from the Angelo Coastal Reserve, California, USA - 14_0929_05_40cm | ecosystem: Environmental > Terrestrial > Soil > Grasslands | place: USA...
AGAATGGAGTGAGCGCCCAGGAACAGCTTGACAAACTCCCGTTTCATCTTACAATTCCTTTCCGAGCATTAGTGAGGTCCGCTGTGAGTCCTGGGGGGTGGAGGCGCTGAAGCTTCCCGCCCCACGGAAAGCTCGCGGACAGGCCCACCCCACTGACTCCGGAAATAAGCCACTGATTCCGAGAAAGCACAGGCATCCGGCGTCACGTTTCGAGGAGGCTCTCATGTCCAGACCCGGTCCTGGTGAACGGCCCGGCCCCCGCGGCAACGGCCCCCGGGGCGCCCCACGCGAGGTCCGCGAGAAGGAGCGGCCTCCACGCGAGGCAGCCTCCGAGGAGCCGGTCCGCCAAGGCGGCGGTCCTGCGGCCGGCACGGCCACCGTCAACGGTCCCGCCAGCGACATCGCGGCGGTCCGCAGCCCGGGCGAGCACCTCTCGATCAATGCCCTGACCCGAATGAACATCTCCGATCTTGCCGATCTGGCAAGGGAGCTGAACATCTCCGGCGCCTCCGCCATGCGCAAGCAGGACCTGATCTTCCAGATCCTCAAGGCCCAGACGGAGCAGCGGGGCTACGTCTTCGCCGAGGGGGTCCTGGAGGTTCTTCCCGACGGGTACGGCTTCCTGCGCTCTCCGGACTACAACTACCTTCCCGGGCCGGACGACATCTACGTCTCCCCCTCCCAGATCAACCGCTTCGGCCTGTTGACCGGAGACACGGTCTCGGGCCAGGTGCGGCATCCGAAGGAGGACGAAAAGTACTTCGCGCTGATCAAGGTGGAGGCGATCAACTTCGAGGACCCTGAGAAGTCCCGCGAGCGGATCTTCTTCGACAACCTCACCCCTCTCTACCCGAACGAGCACATCAGACTGGAGACCAACAGCGACAACCTGTCGGGGCGGGTCATGGACCTGCTCACGCCCATCGGGAAGGGGCAGCGCGGCCTGATCGTCGCCCCGCCGCGCACCGGCAAGACGATGCTGATCCAGTCGATCGCGAACTCGACCACGGAGAACCATCCTGAGATCGCACTCATCGTGCTGCTGATCGACGAGCGGCCCGAGGAGGTCACGGACATGCAGAGGTCGGTCCAGGGGGAGGTCATCGCCTCAACCTTCGACGAGCCGGCCCAACGGCACGTTCAGGTCGCAGAGATGGTGATAGACAAGGCCAAGCGGCTCGTCGAGTACAAGAAGGATGTGGTGATGCTGCTGGATTCCATCACGCGCCTGGCTCGCGCCTACAACACCGTGGCGCCTCCATCGGGCAAGGTCCTCTCCGGGGGCATCGACGCCAACGCGCTGCAGCGGCCGAAGCGCTTCTTCGGCGCGGCCCGCAATATCGAGGAGGGAGGCTCGCTGACGATCATCGCCACGGCGCTGATCGACACCGGATCGCGGATGGACGACGTGATCTTCGAGGAGTTCAAGGGAACGGGCAACATGGAGCTGCACCTCGACCGGAAGCTCGTGGACCGGCGGGTCTATCCCGCGATCGACCTCACCCGCTCCGGGACGCGGAAGGAGGAGCTGCTTCTGTCGAAGGACATCCTCAACCGTGTCTGGGTGCTGAGAAAGGTGCTCAACCAGATGTCCGATGTCGAGGCGATGGAGTTGCTGCTGGACCGGATGTCCAAGAGCAAGAACAACGGACAGTTTCTCAAGTCGATGTCGGATTCCGCATAGGGCGAAGGAGGCTCGATGAGCGCACCAGTCGATGATTGCCTGAGGCAGGTCGGCAACCGGTTCATGCTGGCGACGATTGTCTCGCGCCGGTGGGAACAGCTCATGACCGGCGGCCGTCCGATGGTCCCCACCCGCGACCCGCGATCGATGCTGACCGCCTTCCGCGAGGTGCAGGAGACGAAGGTCAAGCTCAACGAGGAGACGCTCCAGATCGAGCGGCATGGCGAGCCGGTCGAGCCGTTGGCTCCGCTCGAAGGGACCGAGGAACCCTTGGAGGCCGCCGCCGAGGAGCCGGGCAAAGAGAAAGAGGAAGAGTAGAGGACCCCCTCAGCCAGCCTGCAAGAGGTTGAAGCGTCCCTGCCAGCGGCGCTCGAGCCGCTGCGCCAGCGCTCTCGACAGCTTCGCTTCCCCGCCCGCCAGCCGCTCGACAAACGCCGACGCTTCGCGCCGCGCGAGGGTCATGAGCGAGGCGTCCCGGATCAGATTCCCGGCGCGAAGGGCCGGCAGGCCGTGCTGGCGCGTACCGAGGATGTCGCCCGGCCCCCGAAACTCGAGGTCCTTCTGCGCGATCCGAAACCCGTCCGACTCGTTCGCCAGCACTTCCACCCGGCGCCGCGCCTCCTCCGACAGCTTCTCCGGGAGCATCAGGATGCAGTAGGCCTTCTCACTGCCCCGGCCGACGCGACCCCGCAACTGGTGCAGTTGCGACAGGCCGAACCGCTCGGGGTGCTCCACGACGAGCACGGTTGCGTTCGGCACGTCGATGCCCACCTCGACGACCGTCGTCGCCACGAGGACCTGGATCTCCCCTCTCGCGAAGGCTGCCATCGTCTCGTCCCTCTGCGGGCGGTTCATCCGCCCATGCATACAGGCCACGCGCAAGTCGGCGAACGGGCCGCGCTGGAGCCTCTCGGCCATCTCGACGGCCGCCTTCAGCTCGGACTGCTCCTTCTCCTCTACCAGAGGATAGATGATGAAGGCTTGCCGCCCGCGCGCCAGCTCCCGGCGGATGCCTTCGTAAACCCGATCCCGGTGCTCCTCCGCCCGCAGCAAGGTCTTGATCGTCTGGCGGCCCGGAGGCATCTCGTCCAGCAGCGAGTGCTCCAGGTCTCCGTAGACCGTCAGTGACAGCGACCGTGGGATCGGTGTGGCCGTCATGACCAGGATGTCGGGGCGGTATCCCTTCTCGCGCAGCGCCGCCCGCTGCACGACACCGAAACGGTGCTGCTCGTCCACGACGACCAGGCCGAGACGGGCGAACCGGACCGAGCTGCCGATGAGGGCCTGAGTGCCGATCAGGATCGAGGTCTCGCCGCTTTCGACCCGCTCGAGCAGCTTCCTCCGCCCGGCTCCCCGAACAGAGCTGGTCAGCAGGTCCAGCGTGTACGCCCCCGTGCGGAGAAGGGCCTCGAGCTTCCTGTGGTGCTGCTCCGCCAGGATCTCGGTCGGCGCCATGAGGGCTCCCTGGAGGCCGTTCTCGGCGGCGATAGCGAGGGTCAGAGCGGCGATGACGGTCTTTCCGGAGCCGACGTCTCCCTGAAGCAGGCGGTTCATGGGGGCAGGCCCCTCCATGTCCTCCTGGATCTCTCGCAGCACCCGCTTCTGCGCGCGCGTGAGGGGGAATGGCAGGAGGGCCGCGAGCTTCCGTCGCGTTTCCTCGGTGAAGCGGTAGCGAAAACCCCGCTCCTCCAGCCGCCGCTGGCGCCGCCGCAAGGCCAGGCCGACCTGCAGGAGGAAGAACTCCTCGAAGATCAGCCGCCTGTGGTAGGGGCTCGCACCCTCCGACAGCTCCTCCATCGAGGTGTCGGCGGAGGGATCGGACGGCGGGAAATGGACGCTCCTGAGAGCCAGCCCCCGCCATGTCAGCGAGAGCTTTCTCCGGATCTCGGAGGGAAGGAAGTCCTCGATCCCGTCTCCCAGGGCCGACAGCGCCTGGTGGATCAGCCGCCGCAGGGCCCGGCCTCCGAGGCCGGACGCGGAACGGTAGACGGGCACTATGCGGCCGGTGTGGATCGTCTCCTCCGGCTCCTCCTCCTCGCCGAGCAGCTCGAACTCGGGGTTCTGAAGAACGAGGGCGTTCATCCCCTCCCGCGCGAGGCGGGGCTCCCCGTAGAAGAAGCCTTCCCGTCCGGAGACGAGCACCTTGTCCAGATACGGCTGGTTGTACCAGACGCTGCGGATGGCCCCGGAGCCGTCGTCGAGGATCGCCTCGAAGATCGTGAACCCGCGCCGGCGCGTGCGGATCAGTCGCGGCGACAGCAGCCGGGCGCGGATCGTCGCGGGCAGCCCGGGGGCCAGCTCGAAGATCCGGCTGCAGCGGGTGCGATCCTCGTAGCGGAAGGGCAGGTGGAACAGCAGATCTTCCACCGTCTCCAGACCCGCTTCCCTCAGCCGTTCCGCCCGCCGGGGGCCGACCCCGGGCAGCCCCTGCAGGGGCGAGTCGAGTTCCAGCGCCGGGGCGAGGGTGGTGGTCATGGCCGATTCTACCTTGGCGATGATCGGCCCGGATCGAAGCCAAGGCAGATGCCCGCCAGCACGAGGGCGCCTCCGGCGAACAGGTGCAGCCCGGGCCTCTCGCCGAACAGCAGGGCCGCGTAGAGGCTGGCCAGGAGAGGTTCTCCGAGCACGGCCATGTTCACGACATACGCCGGCAGCCTGCGGACGGCTGCGTTGAGCAGCCCGTGGCCGATGAGGTTCGGACCCGCGGCCAGGGCGAGCAGTCTCGCCCAGGTCGCGCCCGGATAACCGTGAAGACGTTGGCCGGAGATCAGGGCGGCTATTCCCAATCCGAGGGCCGCGGTGGCATTGACGACTGTCAGATAGCCTGGCAGGGGCCACCCGTGGCGCAACCGCCGTCCCACGATCAGGTAGGCGGAGGCGAAGGCGGCTCCGGCAAGGGCGAGCAGGTCGCCGGTCAGGGCGGCGCCGCTGAGGGCGAAATCCCCCGCCCCGATGCCGGCAGCGCCGGCGAAAGCGAGGAGGATCCCTGCCGTGGCGCGGCGGGAAGGCTTCTCGCCCAGCACCAGCGGCGAGAGGCCCAGGGTGAAAAGAGGCTGCGCGGCGACGAGGACAACCGAGGAGGCGACGGTTGTCAGAAACAGCGAGCTGATCCAGCAGGCGAAGTGCAGGGCGAGAAAGGCGCCTGCCCCGGCGGCGCCCGCGACCGCCTGAAGCCTGCCGGGAGCTGGGGCGCCGGGCGAGCCATCATCTTCGGGACCATGGCGCTGCGCGGGATCGATGCGCTGCAAGGGATCGATGCGCCGTGCACGAAGGGGGGTCAGGGCCCATGGGGCCATGAGCGCTGCGGAGATCGCCAGCCGCCAGAAGGAGATCGCGAGAGGAGCTGCCCCCTGGCAGCTTCTCGTCAGGATCGCCGCCCAGGAAACTGCGAGGACGGCGACCAGCAGTGTCAAGCCTCCACCCAGCTCGGGAGGCCTCGCGCGCATGCTAGACTTGCCTTCTTCTCCGGACAGGATCATCCCTGAACAGGTTGCGGATAGGGAATGGACATCTTAAGAGAGTGCTCGGGCGAAGGAGACAGCGCTCAGGAACATGGAAGTCGTCATCTACACGAAGGACTGGTGCCCGTACTGCGACCGCGCGAAGGACCTTCTCGCGCGCAAGGGGGTGCCGTTCACCGAGATCGATGTCACCTCCGATGCCGAGCGGGAGCGGGAGATGATCGAACGGTCGGACGGCCGGATGACCGTCCCGCAGATTTTCATCGATGGGGTCGGCATCGGCGGCTGCGACGAGATGCACGAGCTCGAGAAGGAGGGGAGGCTGGACGAGATGCTTGGAAAAAGCCCTGAAACAGGAGCCGGACCGAAGAGTCGTCCCGACCCGATGGAGAAGAAGATCTGGAACGTGGTCGTTCTCGGTTCCGGCCCGGCGGGTCTGACGGCCGCCATCTACGCCGCCCGCGGGAACCTGCAGCCTCTGCTCATCGAGGGGGTCGAGGCAGGAGGCCAGCTCATGATCACGTCGGATGTGGAGAACTACCCCGGCTTCCCCGACGGGATCCTGGGCCCGGAGCTGATGAAGATCTGGAAGGAGCAGGCCGAGCGCTTCGGGACCACGTTCCTTCAGGGGGACGCGACGGAGGTGGACCTCTCCTCGCAGCCCCTTCGGGTCTCCATCGGCAAGCAGACGATCCTGAGCCGGACCGTGATCATCGGCACCGGCGCCTCGGCGCGGAAGATCGGGCTCGAATCCGAGAAGAAGCTGTGGGGGCGAGGGGTGTCCTACTGCGCGACCTGCGACGGCTTCTTCTTCAGGGACAAGGAGCTCGTCGTGGTGGGCGGCGGGGATTCGGCCATGGAGGAAGGCACTTTCCTGACAAAGTACGCCTCGAAAGTGACGGTCATTCACAGGCGCAGCAGCCTGCGCGCCTCGAAGATCATGCAGGAGCGGGCTTTCAAGAACCCCAGGATCTCCTTCATCTGGGACACTGTCGTGGAGGAGGTCCTCGGCGTGCAGGAGGGGAAAGTGACCGGAGTCCTTCTCCGCAATGCGAAGACCGGAGAGGCGTCGAGGTTCCCCTGCGACGGTCTGTTCGTCGCCATCGGCCACACGCCCAATACGCGGCTGTTCGAGGGGCAGCTGGAGATGGACCGCAACGGCTACATCATCACCAGCAACGGAACGACCAGCACCTCCGTGGCCGGTGTTTTCGCCGCGGGAGACGTGGCCGACCACGTGTACCGGCAGGCGGTCACCGCGGCCGGCACCGGTTGCATGGCCGCGATCGACGCCGAGAGGTACCTCGAAGCGTCGCACTGAGGTCTAGGTCGCACTGAGGGCGAGTGGGAAATCTCTCGCAGGCGCGCTCACCGCCAGTAGATCATCAGCAGGGCCGTACCTCCCCACAAGAGCAGGTTCAGTTGCGTCGGCCGGTCCTCGAGGAGCAGTCGCGACGGGTTTCCTCCCTCCCCTTTCATATGCACCAGGTAGAGATAACGGAACATCCCATAAACGACGAAGGGGATCGTCAGGCCGAGATAGGGCGTGCCGAGCTTCTCCCTCACGTCGGGCGAAAGCGCGTACAGCGAATAGGCCATCAGTGTCGAGGCGGCGACGACGGTGATCATGTGATCGAGGAACTGGAGAGTGTATTCGCGCAAGGATGCGCGGTGGTTGGCCGCATCCCCTTCCAGGAGCGTCAGCTCCTGCCTCCGCTTGCACAAGGCGAGGAAGAGGGCGAGCATCGTCATGCAAAGCAGGAGCCAGTACGAAATCGGCACGCGGACGGCGAACCCGCCCGCGACCGCGCGCAGGAGAAAGCCGGCCGCCACGGACATGACATCGAGGATCGCGATGTGCTTGATCCAGAACGAATAGACCAGGTTGTTCGCCAGGTACCCGACCGCCGTCCATCCGAAAGAAAGGGACAGAAGGAACGAGCCGCCCACCGCCGCCGCCGCCAGCAGGAACGCGAAGACCACGGCCACGGCCGGCGGCACGCGCCCCGACGCGATGGGGCGGTGGCGCTTCTCCGGATGGGCAGCGTCGCGCGGCAGGTCGATGACGTCATTGAGGACATAGACCGCTCCCGACAGTGTGCAGAAGAGCGCGAAGGCCGCCAACGTCTCGGCGAGGACCTGCCTGTGGTGGAGCTGGTGAGCGAAAAGGGGGGCGAGAAAGATGAAGCCGTTCTTCGTCCACTGCTGAGGGCGGAGCGACTGCGCCAGCCCTGCGAGCACGGAGGCGAGCTGCATCCCCTTCGACATCGGCACGGCTTCGGACTTCATCGTTTCTGCTTGAGCTCCAGCCGCCACGAGGAGGGTTGCCACATCGCTGCCGCGGCCGACGCGCCGCGGCTCCGGAGCTGCCGGCTCGAACCTCGGTGTTAGCCCAGATTCCGGGCTACAATCTGGGACGGCGGAGCGGGCGCGTCAAGCCGCCGGTGCCCGCGGGCGCGCCGGGAACGAAAAGCGGTGAAGTATAGCCGATGGAAGTCGCGGTCGTCATACCCGCACTCAACGAATCGGCCTCCGTGCCGAAGGTGATCGATTCGATCCCCCGGAACAGGGTGTGCGAGATCATCGTCGTGGACAATGGCTCGACCGACGACACGGCGGGCGCGGCGCGGCGCGCGGGGGCACGCGTGGTCATCGAGCCGCGCAGGGGCTACGGCTCGGCCTGCCTCGCGGGCATCGCCGCCCTGGCCTGCCGGCCTCCCGACATCGTCGTCTTTCTCGATGCGGATTTCTCCGACCACCCCGGGGAGCTTCCGCTGCTGCTCGCGCCGATCGAGGAAGGCCGCGCCGATCTCGTCATCGGATCCCGCGCCATGGGGCGGCGCGAGCGCGGGTCCTTGATGCCGCAGGCCCGTTTCGGAAACTGGCTCGCGACACGCCTGATCCGCCTGTTCTCGGGTGTGCGCTTCACCGACCTGGGCCCCTTCCGCGCCATCCGCTACGAGTCTCTGAAGGCGCTGCGGATGCGAGACGCCGACTTCGGCTGGACGGTGGAGATGCAGATGAAGGCGGCGCTCACCGAGCTCCGGATCGCCGAGGTCCCGGTCTCCTACCGGAAGCGCATCGGCACGTCGAAGATCACCGGCACGGTCAGCGGCTCGCTCCTGGCGGGCGCCAAGATCCTCTGGACCATCGGCCGGCTGTCGATCGAGGGGATGGAGCGGTAGCTGTTACTTCCCGGACCCATCGGGAGCCCCGCCATCCGTGCCCGGCTCGAGGGCCCGCTCCTTGTCGTGGACGGTCCGGAGATCGACGATCTCGTAGCGTTTCCGGCCGGAGGGAATGGCGATCTCCACCGCGTCGCCGACGCGCTTGCCGGTCAGGCCGCGAGCAATGGGGGAGCCGATGGAAATGGTTCCTCTCGAGATGTCCGCGTCGTCGTTCATCACCAGCTCATAGACGACTTCCGCTTCGGTCTCCTGGTCGAGCAGGGTGACGGTCGAGCCGATCGCAACGCGGTCGCGGGGGAGATCGTGGATGCTCAGCGTGGAGAGGTCCGCCAGACGCAACTTGAGCTGGCCGATCCGCGCCTGCACGTAGGACTGCCGCTCCAGGGCCATCTGGTACTCCGCGTTCTCGCGCAGGTCTCCCATGGCAAGCGCCCGGTTGATCTCCCGGGGCAGCTCCTGCCTCAGCTCCCGCTGAAGCTCCTGGAGCTCCTTTTCCAGCCTTTCCTTGAGCGAGCGAAGCATAAGCTCTTTTCCTTCGACCCGTTCCATAAGGCTCGGAAGCGACCCTTTCCGCTCCGCGCAGAACGGCCCGTGAAACCTGCTCAGGATACGCAGGAAAGCTACCATCAGCCCGTGGGTCGGTCAACTTCGCACCCGTTTGACAAGCCCTCGCGAGCACCATAAACTCCCTCTCCAGTCAAGCGGGCGCAGAGAACCTTCTCATGAGCGGCGGAACGGACGCACGCAAGATCAAGTTCCTGATCACGGGTCTCCTCGTCGCCGGCGCCATGGTGGCCCTGTTCGCGGTGAGCTTGAACCAGCCCGGCGCCGCCTACTACATCTCGGTGACCGACTTCAAACGCGGGCAGGCCCATGGGGACAACTTCCGCATCAATGGCAAGGTGCAGCCCGACAGCATTCGCCGCCAGCCCGGGGGGATGGACCTCTCGTTCACGATGACGGACGGCACAAGCCTGCTGCCGGTGCGGTACCACGGCGTGGTCCCCGACACGTTCGCGGCGAAGGCGGACGTCGTGGTCGAAGGGGAGCTGGGCGCGGACGGAGTCTTCGCGGCCCACACCCTTCTCGCGAAATGCCCCTCCAAGTACGAAGCCGCCGCACAAGCGCGGCCGCCCGCCGGCGGCGGTTAGTGCTCCGGCCGTCATGATCGTCCTCTTCGGGCAGTACGCGCTGCTGCTGGCCGTGCTCACGACGCTCTGGGGAGCGATCGCGGGTGCGCTTTCGGGGGTGAGCGGATCGGAAGGGCTGCTCAGCTCCTCGCGCCGGGCGATCGCGGTCAGCTGCGCTCTCCTCACCGCCGTCGTCGCCGTCCTCGAGTTCGCCCTTCTGAGCGACCTGTTCAGCGTCCGGTACGTCGCCCAGAACTCCCACATGACGCAACCGCTGCAGTACAAGGTCTCGGCCCTGTGGTCGGGGCAGTCGGGCTCGCTGCTTCTGTGGGCCTGGATCCTGTCGGTCTACTCGGCGGTGGCCGTGGCGATCTATCGGCGGAAGCATCGCGCCCTCATGCCGTGGGTCCAGGCGACGCTGTCGGGCGTGCTGCTCTTCTTCGTCTACGTCCTGGCGATGGTGACCCCGCCGCTGGCCGTGGGCGCCCCGCAGGCCGACGGGGCGGGGATGAACCCCCTCCTGCAGAACTACTGGATGATGATCCACCCGCCGACGCTCTACCTGGGATACGTCGGCTTCGCCGTCCCCTTCGCCTTCGGCATCGCGGCGCTGCTGAGCCGGCGGACCGGAGAGGTCTGGATCCGGACGACGCGGCGCTGGACGATCTTCGCGTGGCTGTGCCTGGGAACGGGGATCCTGCTCGGCTCCTACTGGGCTTACATCGAGCTGGGATGGGGCGGCTACTGGGCCTGGGACCCGGTCGAGAACGCGTCCTTCATGCCCTGGCTGACCGGCACGGCTTTCCTGCACTCGGTCATCGTTCAGGAGCAGAAGCGGATGCTGAAGGTCTGGAACATCGTGTTGATCATCCTGACCTTCTCGCTGGCGATCTTCGGCACTTTCTTGACTCGAAGCGGCGTCCTCTCCTCCGTCCACGCCTTCACGGGCTCGGGCCTAGGGCCTCATTTCGGAGCCTTCCTTGCGCTGGTTCTGTGCGGATCGCTGGCGCTCCTGATATGGCGGCTGCCCGACCTGCGCAGCGAGCACCGGCTCGATTCGCTCGTCTCGCGGGAGTCTTCCTTCCTGCTGAACAACCTTGTCCTCGTCGGGATCGCCTTCGCCGTCTTCGTCCTGACGACCTGGCCCATCTGGTCGGAGCTGGCCACGGGCAAGAACGTGAGCATGGGCCAGCCGATCTTCAACCGGGTCACCATTCCCTGGTTCCTGGTGCTGATCTTCCTGTCGGGGATCGGTCCGGTGATCGCCTGGCGGCGCGCTTCCTTCAGGAGCCTGAAAAACTCCTTCCTTGGCCCCTTCGTCGCCGCCGCGGGTGTCGCGGTGGTCCTGCTGGCGGCCGGAGTGCGCCAGGTGTATCCGCTGCTCTTCTACTTCTGCTCGGTGTTCGTCCTGGGCACGATCGCCGGTGAGTTCTGGCGCGGGGCGCGCGCCCGGATGAAG
>Ga0066686_10001026_pt1 | contig 10913 bp, 8 predicted proteins | sample GraSoiAngelo_135_FD_65627 | JGI IMG/M metagenome (GOLD analysis project Ga0066686, IMG submission 65627) | Grasslands soil microbial communities from the Angelo Coastal Reserve, California, USA - 14_0929_05_40cm | ecosystem: Environmental > Terrestrial > Soil > Grasslands | place: USA...
TCGCGTAACGATCACCACCAACGATGGCAAATCACACTCCACTCGTGTTGACGTTCCTAAGGGCGATCCGCGCGATCCCATGACCGAAGATGAAATTGCGGTTAAGTTCACCGCGCTGGGCGGCGACGTTATCGGGAGGGATCAGTGCAAGAAGTTGCAGAAATGCATTATGAGCATCGAGACAGCCGACAAGCTTGATGGACTCTTTGCGCTAACGACGGCTAGGTAGCAAACCTCTCGTCATCCCGAGCGAAGTCGCCTGCCGCGCCGTAGCTCATGCAAAGGCTGGAACGGATCCCGTTGAAGTTACCAGTTACCTTAAAGGTTTCGCTTCGGGATCCCTCGACTTTTCTCGGGATGACAGCAAGCCGTTACGCCGTCGCGCTGCCTTCGTCCGGACTGCCGAATTCAATCCCTTGCGCCAACGGCAACTCCGTCGAAAAATTGATCGTGTTCGTCTGACGGCGCATATACATCTTCCAAGAATCGCTCCCGCTTTCGCGTCCGCCGCCAGTTTCTTTTTCACCGCCAAAGGCTCCGCCAATTTCCGCACCGCTGGTGCCGGTGTTGACATTGGCGATGCCACAATCGCTCCCGACCGCGCTCAGGAACTTCTCTGCTTCGCGCACGTCATTCGTGAAAATCGCTGAAGTCAGTCCCTGCGGCACACCATTTTGGATCGCAATCGCTTCGTCGAATTGCCGATAGGTCAGCAAATAAAGCAGCGGCCCGAAAGTTTCATGACAGACAATCTTGAAATCGGGTTTCGCATTCGCCAGGCATGGCGCCATGTAGCAGCCACCAGAATATTGCGCGCCGTCAAGGCGCTCGCCCCCGTAAAGAATTTCGCCGCCTTCATCCTTCAATCGCTGGATGGACTGCTGCACCATTTCCACTGCGCTCTTATCTATTAAGGGGCCCATCAAGGTCTCGCGATCGAGTGGATTTCCAATCCGCAAACTTTTGTATGCGGCCAAAAGCTTGCTGCGCACTTTATCGGCAATCGATTCATGTAGAATCACGCGCCTGGTCGAGGTGCAACGCTGACCCGCCGTGCCGACAGCGCCGAAAAAGATCGATTGGGTCGCCATTTCCAAGTCGGCGCTCGGCGCGACGATGAGCGCGTTGTTTCCGCCCAGCTCCATGATTGTCTTGCCGAGCCGGCCATGAACCGTTTGCGCAACGTTCAAGCCCATCTGAACGGAGCCGGTGGCCGAGATCAAAGGAATGCGACGGTCAGCCGACAATTTTTGACCAACTGTTTTGCGGTCGCCCATGAGCAACGTAAAAATCGCCGGATCGGCGCCGGTCTCGCGACAAACGCGCTCGGCAATTTTCGTCACGGCAATCGCTGTGAGCGGCGTTTTTTCCGAAGCTTTCCAAACTGTCGCGTCGCCGCAGACGGCGGCCAGGGTGGCGTTCCATGACCAGACCGCGACCGGAAAATTAAAAGCGCTGATTACCGCAACAACGCCGAGCGGATGCCATTGCTCCATCAAACGGTGACTCGGCCGTTCCGATTGAATCGTCAGGCCATAAAGCATGCGCGACTGACCAACCGCGAAATCGCAGATGTCGATCATCTCCTGCACTTCGCCTTCGCCTTCGGCGATAATTTTCCCAGTCTCGAGGGTAACGAGCTGGCCGAGCTCATGTTTAAAATCGCGTAGGGCGTTGCCGAGACGGCGAACGGTATCGCCGCGAACCGGCCCGGGCGTAGTGCGCCATTTCAAGAACGCTTCATGCGCACGCGAGATCGCTTTTTCGTAATCATCCGCGGAAGCAGTGCGCACGCTGGCCAGTTTCTGTCCATTGATCGGCGAGATTTTGTCAATCTTCGCGCCACCCCCGCGCCATTCGCCGTCGAAGACACCAGCGTTGTCGTCAGCCAAACCGAGTTTCTCTAATACCGATGTCATAGGTGGTTCGTGCGCTCCGCAGAAAGAACTACGCGGTCACTATCATTTTTGCGTGCGACAATACTTGCGCAAAATTTCCATCGCTTCGTCCACTACTTCCTTCGTGATGTCGAGCGCGGGACGAAAACGAATGGAATGCTCGCCTGATTTCAAAACCAGCAGACCGGAATCGAACAGCTTTCGCCAAACATCATCGCGCGTCTTGGCGTCGGGCAGATCAAAAGCGATGAACAAACCGCGCCCGCGCACCGCCGATACGATTTCGCATTCCCGCTGCCAATCGAGGAGTTGCTCCAGAAAATAGGCGCCCACTTTGCCCGCGTTCTCGACCAGATTTTCCTTTTCAATGATGCGCAAATAATGGGTCGACCGGAGCATGTCGGTGAAATTGCCGCCCCAGGTTGAATTCAACCGTGACGGCAAACGAAAGGCGTTGTCTTTCACTTCATCGAGCCGCGGACCCGCCATCACGCCACAAACCTGCACCTTTTTTCCAAACGCAAGAAGGTCCGGTTGCACGTTGAAATGCTGGCAACACCAGGTGCGCCCAGTAGTGCAAAGCCCGGTCTGCACTTCGTCGAAAATCAGCAGGATATCGCTCTCATCGCAGATTTCCCGCAGTTTCCGCAGCCATTCGCCGCGGAAATGATTGTCGCCGCCTTCGCCCTGGATCGGCTCAATAATGATGGCGGCGATGTCGGTCCCGCGTTCAGCGATGAATTTCCTGATTTCCGCTTCCGATTTTTTCTCGCGCTCGATCACATCGCATTCGCGCTCCTTTTCCGGCAAGGAAAAATCAATCGCTGGATTCGAAACCCGCGGCCAGTCGAACTTGGCGAACAAATCGGTCTTGCGCGGATCGGTGTTGGTCAGGCTCATGGTGTAACCGGATCGACCGTGGAAGGCGTGGCGAAAATGCAAGATTTCGGTCCCGCGCTCCCCGCGACCGGCCGCCATGTTTTTGCGCACCTTCCAATCCATCGCCGCCTTTAATGTGTTTTCGATCGCAAGCGCACCGCCTTCGATAAAGAGATAGCGGTCGAGCGGCGGGAATCCCGCTACGCGCGAAAACGTTTCCACAAATTCCGCGTACCCCTCGGAATAAATGTCCGAGTTAGCGACCTTGAATTTGGCCGCGCGGAGTAAGTCGTCTTTCACCGCCGGCTCATCGAAATAGGGATGATTAAACCCGATGGTGAGCGACCCGAAAAATCCGTAGAGATCTATAAGACGCCGGCCAGTAGCCGCGTCATACAAGTAAGAGCCGCGGCTTTTTTTGAGATCGATTACGATCTTGAATCCGTCCATCAGGACATGTTTTTCGAGTACGTGCAAAGCCCACGCACCGTCCTGGACGGGGGCTTTCGTTTCGGCAATGCGACTCCGCTTTTTTGACGGGCGGGCCGCTTCTGTGAGCACAGGCGGCATACACCATGATAATACCCTGTCAGGTAGTTTCGGTCAACCGACTGCGAGGTTTCTGTAGCGGCGGTCTCTGACCGCCGACGATTAAAACGGCAAGTCCGGCGGTCATAGACCGCCGCTACAATTAGAACAGTACCGACGACTTGGATGCTGTTTTTACCTACGACGAGAGTGTCGCAACTACGAACTACTTCGCTCCTACGAGCGCGTTCTTTTCCGCCGTGGCTTTTGCCAACGCGTCGTTGTATGACGCGAGATCGATTGCGTAGACGCGATTACTTTCGGTGTCGCTGTGGAGAAGATCGCGCTTGCGTAACCGAAGTTGTTCTTCCAGTCCGCCCAGTCGCTCGAATTCTGTTGCGTTTACAGCGCGACGCTGCTCCAAGCTTGGCGTCATCCGAGCAGCAACGTTCGCCGACTTCAGAGAGCCAGGTTTTTCCATCGCATATCCGACCGGCTGCTTTGACCGCTGCGGAGATGATGCCGCGCGATGACCGTCGTGCATGCTCAAACTCAATCCCGGTCGCATCACTACAAAGCCAAAAATGCATAAGAGGGTGGCAACTCGAAAAAGATACGAATTGCGCGCTTGTCCCGGATAATTCAGCCGGAAGAATAGGGGACCGAATGGGAGAAAGACTCCGAGTGCCCACCAGCCGCTGATATCGATCGCGGCGATCAGGAGCAGAATGCGCGAGATCAATGCGCAGACGATGGCGAGGCCGAGAAAAACGAGGGAGACCACGCCAGTTTTCGAGCAACCGGAATGCCAAAGAGACTGGGTGGAAGATAGGCTTCTAGCCTGTCTCGGCCGACGAACATCTTGTTCGTCGATGTCGTAATTCGTCAGGCTGGAAGCCCGACGGCCAAGTCAGGCAGGATGCCTAACTTCCAACGCTACACAACTCCCTTACGGAAACCTTCGTGTTTTCCGGCCAGCAACTCTTGCGTCAGATCGTAGCCGGCGCGATCGACGTTGCGCGAAGTGCCGGCGAAATGATGGTCGATTCGCATTTTGGCGGAGCGACAGAAATAAGTCGCGACCGAAAGGACTTCGTCGGCCGGTTCACCGGAGTCGATCTTGTACTGCGCGAACGAGCACGTGGCGCTGATCGCAAAAAGTTCCGTCGCGATCCCGACGAAACGCGAAAGTAACAATTGCTCGCGATCAAGTTTTGGACCGAAGCGCGCCATGGCATGAAATAATCCGCGCGCCAATTTCTTGCTGGTGCGCGCAGCGTAGCGGACGTGCGGCCGTAGGTCGTCGTGAAGTTTGTCGAGGTCGCCGGCGTTCGCGGGCAGCCACTGTTTCGGATACCAGCCGGCGTAAAATTTTCCGGAAGTGAAAACCGCTTTCAATCGCTGCGACATGGGCAGCTGAGAGTTGAAAATCGCGCCCCCAACTTTCAAATGTGGATCGAGAGCTTCACGCGCAATGAACAGCCGCATGATTTCGCTCGACCCTTCGAAAATCATGTTGATTCGGCAATCGCGCAGAAAACGTTCGACCGGCACCGGTTCTTCGCCGCGGCCGGCGAGCGACTCCGCTGTTTCGTAACCGCGCCCGCCGCGCACCTGCATCGCTTCATCAGCATTGCGCCAGGTCGTTTCCGTCGCCCACATTTTGCACATTGCGGTTTCGATTCGGAGATCTCCGGCTTTGCGATCGACCAGGGCGCTGGTTAAAAACGTCATCGCCTCCATCGCGAAAACATTGCCCGCCATCTCCGCGATTTTTCCGGCAATGGCGTAATGCTGGCCGATCGGCACGCCCCATTGTACGCGTTCCTTTGCCCATTTGCGGCAAATCTCGAGCAGCCGCTTCGACAAACCGACGCACGCTGCCGGAATCGTCAGGCGTCCCGTATTTAATGTCGTTAGCGCGACCTTCAATCCCTGACCTTCTTTCGCGATCATGTTTTCGCGCGGCACCCGCACGTTGGTGAATTTCACGATGCCATTGTAAAGCGCACGCAGGCCCATGAAGTGACAGCGATAAGTAATCTCGAGCCCGGGCGAATCGACATCAACAATGAACGCAGTGATCTGCTTGCGCTCCTTGCCGTTCACAATTTTCGGCGGCGTCTTCGCCATCACCACCAGCACACCGGCCTTGATCAAATTGGTGCACCAAAGCTTTTCGCCATTGAGGATAAAGGCAGACCCGTCTTCGGTTGGATCCGCGCGCAAACTCATGTTCGCGGGATCGGAGCCGGCATTCCATTCCGTGAGGGCGAAGGCCGAGATTTCGCGGCGTGCCACGCGCGGCAGATATTTCCTTTTTTGCTCTTCGGTTCCGAAAAGGAGCAGTGGTTGCGGAACGCCGATTGATTGATGCGCGGAAACGAGCGCGGTCAGGTTTGCGTCCCAACTGCCGAGCAGCATCGCGGCGCGGCCATAATTTACCTGCGATAAACCGAGACCCTCGTATTGCTGAGGAATTTTCACACCGAACGCGCCCATCGCGAAAAGTTCCTCGATGTTTTTCTGCGGAATCTCGCCCGTACGATCGATCTCATCGGCGTCAACGTGATCGCGCAGATAATTTCTTAGCTCGGTGAGGAACGCTTCGCCTTTGGCGCGGTCTTCCTCGCTCTGCGCGGGGTAGGGAAAAATGCGCTCAAAACCGAATTTTCCGATGAAAAGGTTACTGGCGAAACTGCCGCGTTCGTCGAGTGGATCGCGGGATGCTTCCGCCAGCTCGAGCGCGGCGGCCTTCCCAGCCGACATCTTCGAAGTGTCAATGATGGGAGCGGAGCCCGCCTTTGTTTCCTTCACGCCGGTTTTGGCTTTGACCTGTTCCGGCGGCGCTTCCAGCGGTGTTTTCATTTCGTGGCACAGGCTTTCAGCCTGTAAGGACAACGGGCATCTTGCCGGTTGACTCTCGTAAGCGGCAGGCAAGATGCCTGCCCGCCCCACAGACAAGATGTCTGTGCTACGACAGCTTCAGTTCTCATAAAACTTCGTTCCCTCTTGCGCATGCTTTCGGAGTAGTTCGCACGGTGTATACTTCTCGTTAGTTCGCGCAAGTCTTTCCATCTCTTCGACCAGCTTTTTTATGCTAAAGTTTTCCGCGAAGCGCAATGGCCCACCCCGCCAGGCCGGGAAACCGGTGCCGAGAATCATTCCGTAATCGGCGTCCTCCGGCGAAGCGACCACATTCTCTTCCAGACAACGCGCCGCCTCGTTTACCATTAGGGACATCAGGCGATTTGCCAGGTCATTCTTCGTTGTAGTCGGGGTCGCTGACCCCGATTCAGGTGAAGGCGACGCCACACGCCGGCCGGGGTCGCCGACCCCGGCTACAAGGTGCCCGCGCCATTTCTCAATTTCCGCATTCGATGTCTGAGACTTGCCTTCATATCTATAGAATCCTCTACCAGACTTCCGGCCGAGCATTTTCGCTGATTGCATTTCGCGCAGAATTTTCGGGGCGCGATCGCGCTGGCCGTAGGCTTTCTCCAAAGTGTTGGCAATATCGACAGTAATATCGACGCCGATCTCGTCGATCAGCCGCAACGGTCCCATCGGCATTCCCCATTGCAAAAGCGCATGGTCCATTTCCTGCCCGCTCACGCCATTTTCAAAAAGTTCCGCAGCTTCGAGCAAATAAGGAAAGAGGACGCGGTTCACGAGGAACCCGGGACTGTCGCGCACAATCACTGGCAGCTTGGCGATCTGGCGCACAAAACCGAGCGCGCGCGCTATCGTGGCGTCCGACGTTTCCGTTCCAACGACAACTTCAACCAATTTCATTCGGCTGACCGGATTAAAGAAATGCAATCCGACGACGCGCTCGGGCGTTTTGGTTTCGGCTGCGAGATCTGAAAGTGACAGAGCGGAAGTGTTCGTCGCCAGCATCGTGGCATGCGGCGCTTTTTGCACGAGTTCCCGGAAGATCTCCTTTTTGATTTCCATTTTCTCGGAGGCCGCTTCGATCACGATCTGGACATCCCGCATTTCAATCGGCGCGCTCGACGCGACGATGCGGGCACGTCCTTCCTTCGCTTCCTCATCCGTCATGATTCCGCGTTTGACGGCGTCGGCGTAAATCTTCTCGATGCTGGCCAGTCCGCGCGTCAGCTCCTCCGTTCCCACATCGCGCAAAATCACCGACACTCTGCGTGAGCTGAGCCATTGCGCGATGCCGCTGCCCATTATGCCTGCGCCGATTACCGCCGCGTGCGTAATTTTTTCCGGCATTTGTTTCGAGCTGCCCCGTTTGTACTTCTCCGCCAGGAAAAAATTGCGGATCAAATTTTGCGTCGCGTCGGTCCCGCCGAGTTCGGCGATGGTGTCGAGCTCCGCGGCCAGCGATTGATCGAGTGGAAGATTTTTGCGGATGATTTCGAGCGCTCTCGCCGGTGCGAGATTTCCGCTCGCACGCGGCGCGCTTGTTTTTCCCTCACCGGCGGCGCCGTCGTCCGCCTCTCCCCGAGGGAGAGGGGAGGGTGAGGGCCTTTTTCCATCACGCAATTTCTTCTTCGCGGCGTCGAGCAGTTGGTCGCGCGAAACAATCTCATCAATCAGCCGAAGTTGTTTCGCCTCCTGCGCGGAATACAATTTTCCTTTCAGAATCACCTCCGCCGCTTTTTCTGCGCCGATCAAACGCGGCAGGCGCGTGCAACCGCCCCAGGCCGGAATCAAACCGAGCGTTGTTTCGGGCAAACCAATGCGCGTGGCCGGATCATCGCTCGCGATTCGCCAGTCACATGCCAGGGTAATTTCGTAGCCGCCGCCCGCGCAGGCACCGTGAATCGCGGCGCAGGTCGGAATTTTCAACGCGGCCAGCCGATTGAAAATGCGTTGTCCCTCCGCGATGAACGCGCGCATCTCGCCGGTCTGCGCCTGATGCAACAGTGTTTTCAAATCCGCACCCGCGATAAAAATCGATTTTTTGGCCGACAAAATCACGACGCCTTCAAGCGAATCCTCCCCTTCAATGAAATCGAGTTGTTGATCGAGATCGCTTAAGGCCGCGGCATCGAAAATATTCGCTCCCGACTCCGGTCGATCGAACGTCAGCACGCAGATCGAATCATCTATTTCGCGACGAATGGTCGGCGCAACAGAGGTTTCAGCCATCGGTTTATATTGAACAGCTTTGGTGAAATTCCAAGCGAGCAGAAATAGCGGTCCTCCCGAGCGAAAATGCCAGTTCGGCTCGGACCGAGGGATCCCGATGAAGTTACCTCAAAGATTTCGCTGCGGATCCCTCGACTTCGCTCGGGATGACGGACGTGGTCCATCGCTCCACTACTCCAGCAACTCCATTACTCCGTTGCTCGGCTTCCTCGCGAGTGCTAGAAAACGACGCGTTTTATGGTCGGCAAAATTCTCATTCCGGAAATTCGCAGCCTGATTGAGGCGCGCGATTTCGCTGGTTTGCGTGAATTATTCAGCGAGTGGCCGCCGGCCGATGTCGCCGAAGTCATTGTTGACATGCCGGAAGATGATCGCGTCATCATCTTCCGGGTTTTGCCTGCGGCACTGGCAGCGGACGTTTTCGAGTATCTCGACGTGGACGCGCAACAGTCGTTGTTACATTGCATGGCGCACGAACAGGTCGCCGCCATTCTCAACGAGATGTCGCCGGACGATCGCACCGCGTTACTCGAAGAGATGCCAAGCGCGGCGGCTCGGCAACTGATTCGGTTGCTCACCCCGGAGGAGCGGCGGGTAGCGACCGCGCTTCTTGGTTACCCGGAAGGCAGCGTTGGCCGTTTGATGACACCGGACTTTGTTGCGGTGCGGGAGGATTGGACGGTGAAAGAAGTGCTCGATTATGTGCGCGAGCACGGCCAGGACAGCGAGACGCTCAATTTCATCTACGTAGTCGATGAGCGCGGCAAACTGATCGACGACCTGCGCATCCGGAATTTTCTGCTCCGCCCGCTGAATACTCGGGTAGACGAAATTATGGACCGCAGCTTTGTCCACCTCACGGTTAACGAGACGCAGGGGGAGGCATTAAATATCTTTCGCAAATACGACCGTGCCGCGCTGGCCGTAGTTGATTCAAACGGGGTCCTGGTCGGCATAGTCACCCAGGATGACATGCTCGATGTGGCCGAGGAAGAGGCGACGGAAGACATCCAGAAAATTGGCGGCATGGAGGCGCTGGCCGAGCCCTACACGACCATCCCGCTGCTGCGCATGGTAAAGAAACGAGCGACCTGGCTGATCATTCTCTTTCTCGGGGAAATGCTGACTGCTACCGCGATGCAAGGTTACAACAGTGAGATCGAGAAGGCAGCTATTCTTGCAATGTTTTTGCCGTTGATCATTTCAAGCGGCGGCAATTCCGGTTCGCAAGCCACAACGCTGGTCATCCGCGCGATGGCTCTGGGCGAACTGACTCTACGCGATTGGTTTCGTGTAGTCCGCAAGGAACTCCTTTCGGGACTTTCCCTCGGCTTGATTCTTGGAACCATCGGTTTTTTCCGAATCTCTCTCTGGCAATATTTGCATATTTTTAACTACGGTCAGTATCATTGGCTGGTCGCGATTACCGTTGGGGCCGCGCTTGTCGGAGTAGTCTTATGGGGCACCATCAGCGGGGCGATGCTTCCATTCCTATTGCGTCGTTGTGGACTCGATCCCGCAACGTCATCCGCGCCATTCGTTGCCACACTCGTCGATGTCACTGGTTTGGTGATTTATTTCAACGTGGCGCTGTTCATTCTGCGCGGCACGCTATTGTGAGGCGGCTTTTCTTCACCTTCGCAGTTATGATGGTGCTCTCGTCATCCGCGCGCGCGACCACCAAAGGCCTCAGTCAAATCGTGACGCCCGATCTTCAAGGACCAGGCGACCTTTCGCTTAGCTTTCAAGCGCAGAGCGAGCGGATCGCCAATCCCTACGAGTTGCAGGCCGAGATGGGCCTGACAAGCTGGGCTGAGTTCGCCGTCTTTCGCGGGTTCAAGCCGGATGAATGGATCTTCGGCACCGAGTTCGGATTACTAACGAAGGAACCGTATCTGTTGTCCGTCGGATTTGTGAACTGGTCGCCGCACCTCGATGTCGACCCACAGCCCTACATCGAAGCCGGTTATTACACCGAGCATCACAACTTCATCGTTGGCGCCATTCACGCCGGCTACAAGAACGAGGCGATTCTCGGTTACGCCTACGATTTCAATCAAACCTGGCGCGTGCAGGTCGACTTCCAGAGCGGCAAGGAAAACTCATCGACGATCGGCTTTACCTGCAACATCACTCGCGATTTCCAGATGAATCCCGCTCTTTACGTCAATAATGGATCCGGGCACGATCTTTTTGGCTACGTCGTCTTCACCTACACGTTTCATCTTTGGAACAAGACTCGAGGGAAGGAGCTAGAGAAAAGTGAAAAGTAGACTATTCGTGAAAACTTCGACGAAGTTGACCATGCATCGTTCGGATGATTCGCCTTTTCGGCATACGTACAATTTCGTTCCTGATTTCTCCGGCGCAGAACGACGCACCCGCATCGTGATCGGCATCACCGCGGTGATGATGGTGCTCGAGATTGCGGTCGGCCTTGTCTCGCATTCGATGGCTTTGCAGGCCGATGGCTGGCACATGAGT
>Ga0066686_10001042_pt1 | contig 10870 bp, 9 predicted proteins | sample GraSoiAngelo_135_FD_65627 | JGI IMG/M metagenome (GOLD analysis project Ga0066686, IMG submission 65627) | Grasslands soil microbial communities from the Angelo Coastal Reserve, California, USA - 14_0929_05_40cm | ecosystem: Environmental > Terrestrial > Soil > Grasslands | place: USA...
CGGCGCGGCCGCCACGAGCCTGCTGGCCGGCGACTACGTCGGCTACGCGCTCGCGCTCTCGGCCGGCGTCACGATCTACGTGGCCGCGTCGGACCTGATTCCCGAGGTGAACCGCGAGGGCGGGCCGGCACTCGGCTGGACGGTCTTCGCGGGGCTCGTGCTCTTCGTCATCGCCGACCGGCTCGTGTCGCCGCTCGGCGGGCACTGATGCTAAGCTCGCCGCCATGAAAGTGCTCGTCCTGCACGGCCCGAACTTGAATCTGCTCGGGACCCGTGAGCCCGCCGTCTACGGTCGCGTCACGCTCGCCGAGGTCGACCGGATGCTCCGCGACCACGCGCGTCGGAGCGGCGATTCGGTAGACTGCCGACAGTCCAATCACGAGGGCCAGCTGATCGACTGGCTGCAGGGCGCGGAGCGCGAGCGGTTCGCGGGCGTGGTCATGAACCCCGGCGCATTCACCCACTACTCGATCGCGCTCCGCGACGCGGTCGCCGCGATCAAGCTGCCGGTCGTGGAGGTCCACCTCTCCAACGTGCACGCGCGAGAGGAGTTCCGGCGCCACTCGGTGATCGCCGGCGTCGCGCGCGGGCAGATCTCCGGATTCGGCCCGCAGAGCTACGTGCTCGGCTTCGACGCGCTCGCGTCGCTCCGGCGCCGGCCGGCCTCACGACGGTGAATCACCGCCGCTTCCTCGACGTCTAACCGGCGGCGGGGAAGGGGGCGAGCGAGTGAATCCAGGTGGACAGCGACGATGCGGCCCTGATCGAGCGGTGCCGCGCCGGCGACCTGGCGGCCTTCGAGCCGCTGGTCCAGAAGTATCGCCAGCGGGTGTACCGGCTCGCCTACAACGTCCTGCGCGACGCCGACGAGGCGTGGGACGTGTCGCAGGACGCCTTCATCCGAGCCTTCCAGGCGCTCCCGTCGTTCCGGGGCGACTCCGCGTTCTACACCTGGCTCTTCCGGATCGCGATGAACGTCGCCCGGGATCGCGCGCGGCAGCACGCGGCGCGCGGTCGCGCCTTCGGAACCGAGCGTGTCGACGAGAAGGACTGGGACCGGGCGCTCGTCGATCATGGGACCACGCCCGACGCCAGCGCGGCGCAGATCGAGGAGCGCGAGCGCATCGTGAAGGCTCTAGCAACTTTGTCGGAGCCGCATCGCGCCATTATCATGTTGAGTGACCTCGAGGGGCTCTCGTACCGCGAGATCGCAGAGGTGTTGAGCATCCCGATGGGAACCGTGATGTCGCGGCTGCACAACGCGCGCAAGCGTCTGCGAGACAGTCTCGGGCCTCTGCTGGTGGTCCTGCTGGTGCTGCTGCTGGCGCTGGTGGCGGCCAGCGCCGAAGCCCAGCAGGTGGTTCGCTTCGGCACCCGCATCGTCCTCGCCAGCGACACGCCGCCGACCGACACCCCGAGCCGCGCGCCGGAGCCGCCCGACGAGCGGCTCGAGGCGTTTCTGCCGAAGCTCCGCCAGCTCTTCCGCTACAACCACTATACGTCGCTGGAGCGCTATCGCGGCGAGGTGAAGGTGGGCGCGACCCAGCGCTGGCCGGTGCCGGGCGACCGGCGGCTCGAGATCACGCCCCAGGGCGTGCGCAAGGACACGGTGACGTTCAACGTCCGCCTGATCCGCGGCAGCGTCGCCGAGGTCGCGACGAGCATCCAGGCGCAGTCGGGCAACCCGGCCGTGATCGGCGGCCCGCGCCACGGCGCCGGCACGCTCATCATCATCCTGTGGACCAATCCCACCCCATGATCGGGGCGCGGCGATGAGCTCTGGCGAGGAGCGCTACTTCCGGGAGCGCGCCCGCATCGAGCAGGGCCACACGAAGTATCGCGAGAAGCTCCGCGAGGAAGGCAAGCTCTTCGTCCGCGACCGCCTCAAGCTGCTCTTCGACCCGGGCGCCCCGTTCCAGGAAGACTGGCTGTTCGCGCGCTCGGCCGAGGCCGACACCCCCGCCGACGGCGTCGTGACCGGCGTCGGCCAGGTCGGCGGCCGGCCCGTGTGCGTCATGGCCAACGACTACACGGTCAAGGCCGGCTCGTGGGGCGAGAAGACCGTGCAGAAGATCGTGCGCATCCAGGAGAAGGCGGCCCGGCTCCAGGTGCCGCTTCTCTACCTGGTCGACGCGGCAGGCGGGCGGATCTCGGAGCAGATCAAGATCTTTCCGGGGCGGTTCCACGCCGGGCGCATCTTCTACAACGAGGTCCAGCTCTCCGGCGTCGTGCCGCAGGTCTGCGTGCTGTTCGGCCCGTCGCCGGCGGGCTCGGCGTACCTCCCGGCGCTCACCGACGTCGTCATCATGGTCGACGGCAAGGCCTCCCTGTACGTCGGTAGCCCGCGCATGGTCGAGATGGCGATCGGCGAGAAAACGACCCTCGAGGAGCTGGGCGGCGCGCTCATGCACTGCAAGGTCTCAGGGTGCGGCGACGTGCTGGCGCAGTCGGACGAGGACGCGCTCGACCTGGCCCGGCGCTACCTCAGCTACATGCCGCGGTCGCACCGCGAGCAGCCGCCCACGGGCCCGGCCGGGCCGCCCAAGGCCGGCCGGCCCATCGACGAGATCGTGCCGTACGACCAGCGGAAGTACTTCGACATGTACGAGGTCATCGACCGGGTGATCGACGCCGGCTCGTGGTTCGAGATCAAGCGCCTCTTCGCCCAGGAGGTCATCGTCGGCTTCGCGCGCCTCGACGGCCGCACGGTCGGGATCGTCGCCAACCAGCCGAAGGTCAAGGGCGGCGTGCTCATGGTCGACTCGTCCGACAAGGCGGCGAAGTTCATCTGGCTGTGCAACGCCTACAACATCCCGCTCGTGTACCTGGCCGACATCGCCGGCTTCATGGTGGGCACGAAGGTCGAGCAGCAGGGGATCATCCGCCACGGCGCCAAGATGATCTTCGCCACGGCGCAGGCCACCGTCCCGAAGATCTCGGTGATCGTGCGCAAGTGCTACGGCGCCGGTCTCTACGCCATGTGCGGCCCGGCCTTCGAGCCCGACGCCGCGATCGCGCTCCCGCAGGGGCAGATCGCCATCATGGGGCCGGAGCCCGCGGTCAACGCCGTCTACTACAACAAGATCATGGAGCTGCCGGAGTCGGAGCGGGCGGCGTGGGTCAAGCAGAAGCGCGACGAGTACGCGCAGGACGTCGACACCTACAAGCTCGCGTCCGAGATGCTGATCGACGACATCGTGCCGGGCGTGGCGCTCCGCGACGAGCTGATCAAGCGCCTGGCGTACGCCCAGACGAAGGCGCACGAGTTCCCGGCGCGCCGGAACGGCGTCTACCCGGTCTGATCGTGCGGCGGGGCGGGCGGCGCCGGCTCAGCCGCCGAAGCGCCGCCGCGTCGTGGCCAGCGTCTCGGCGATCGGGGCCGGGAGCCGCGGGCCGAAGTCCTTGAAGAACCCACCCAGGTCGTCGAGCGCCGGCAGCCACTCGCTCGCGTCGCAGCGGAGCGCCTCGGCGAGCTGAGCGGGCGTGACGTCGAGCCCGCTCGTGTCGATGGTGCCGGGCGCCGGGACAAAGCCGATCGGCGTCTCGGCCGCGCGGCCGGTCCCGCGAATACGCTCGACCATCCACTTGAGGATGCGCACGTTGTCACCGTAGCCCGGCCACAGGAAGCGGTTGTCGGCGTCGCGGCGGAACCAGTTGACGCGGAAGATCCGCGGCGGCTTCGTGAGCCGCGGGCCCATGGCCAGCCAGTGGGCGAAGTAGTCGGCCATGTTGTAGCCGCAGAACGGAATCATCGCCATCGGATCGCGGCGGACGACGCCCACCTTGCCGGTGATCGCCGCCGTCGTCTCCGTGCTCATCGCCGATCCGAGGAAGACGCCGTGCGCCCAGTCGAACGCCTCGAACACGAGTGGGATCACCGCCGAGCGACGCGAGCCGAAGATGACGCCGGAGATCGGCACGCCCTGCGGCTCTTCCCAGTTCGGCGCGATCGACGGGCACTGCTCGGCGAGCACCGTGAAGCGCGAGTTGGGGTGCGCGGCCGGTCCGTCGCCCGGGTTCCACGGCCGCCCCTGCCAGTCGGCGAGCCCGGCCGGCGCCGACGGCGTCAGCCCTTCCCACCAGGGCTCGCCGTCCGGCGTCATCGCCACGTTCGTGAAGATGGTGTTCGAGCGCACCATGGCCGTCGCGTTGGGGTTCGTCTTGGGGCTCGTGTTGGGCGCCACGCCGAAGAAGCCGCGCTCGGGGTTGACGGCGCGGAGCTGACCGGTGGCGTCCACCCACATCCACGCGATGTCGTCGCCCACCGTCCACACGCGCCAGCCCGGGAGGTGCGACACCGCCATCGCTAGATTCGTCTTGCCCGACGCGCTCGGCATTGCCGCGGCGAGATAGGTGATGCGCCCCTCCGGGTCCTCGACCCCGATGATCAGCATGTGCTCGGCCAGCCAGCCCTCCTCGCGCGCCTGGGACGACGCGATGCGGAGCGCGTGGCACTTCTTGCCGAGGAGCGCGTTGCCGCCGTACCCGGAGCCCACGCTCCAGATCAGCTTCTCTTCGGGGAAGTGGAGGATCAGTCGCCGATCGGGCGAGAGATCGCCGAGCGAGTGCAGGCCCGCGATGAAGTCGTCGTCTCGGCGCATGTGCTGGATCGCGACCTGACCCACGCGGGTCATCAGGTGCATGCTCGCGGCCACGTACGCACTGTCGGTGACCATCAACCCCACGCGGCTCATCGGCGATCCGGCCGGCCCCATGAGATACGGGATGGCGTACATCGTCCGGCCCTTCATGCTGCCGCGGAACAGCGCGCCGGCTTTCGACTTCGCCTCGGACGGCGCGATCCAGTTGTTGGTCGGCCCGGCGCCGCCCTTCTCGCGACTGCAGATGAAGGTCAGCTGCTCGGTGCGCGCGACGTCCGACGGGTGGCTTCGATGGAGGTAGCAGTTCGGGTAGCTCCGCGGATTGAGCGCCAGGAGCGTTCCATCGCGCAGCATCGCCTCGATCAGCGCGTCGTACTCCGCCTTGGACCCGTCGCTCCAGACGACGCGCGAGGGCCGAGTCAGTCCAGCCGCTTCTTCCACCCACTTCTCGGCCACGCTCGTAACAGCACTCATAGGAGGCCCCTTCGCGTCGGTCGGGATGGGCTACTTCGTGCACGAAATTGTCGCCTTGCCCCGGCGGGCGCGTCAAGAAGAACGTGCTAGGATTCGCGCCGTGACCGGTCTGTTCGTCGCCGCGCGCTATCTGACGATTGTGCCAATTCCTGGGCCTACTTCCGGGCACCCCGGCGCGCTGGGGCGAGCGGCGGCGTGGTTTCCGGTAATCGGTCTCGGTATCGGGGTAGTCCTGATAATCGTCGAGAAGATCACCGGCGTGCTCTTTCCGTCGCTCCTGGCCGGGCTCCTCACGGTGACGGCCTGGAAGCTCGTGACCGGCGGCCTGCACCTCGACGGCCTCGCCGACTGTCTCGACGGTCTCGGCGGGCGCGACGCCGAGCATCGGCTCGCGATCATGCGCGACAGCCGCATCGGCGCGTTCGGCGCGATCGGCCTCATCCTCTTCTTGCTCCTCGAGATCGGCGCGGTCGTCGAGCTGCCACCGGGCGTGCGCGCGCGCACGCTGCTCGTCGTGCCGGTGATCGCGCGCGCGACGCCGTCGCTGCTCGCGCTCCTGTTCCCGGCGGCCAAGTCCGAGGGATTCGGCGCGGCGTTCAGCGCGAGCGTCGGCAGGCGCGCCGCGCCGATCGCGCTGGCGATCGCGTTGCTGGTGGCGGCCACGGCACTTCGCTCGCTCGGCGTCGTGGTGCTCGCGGTGGCGCTCTTGAGCGCGGTGGCCGTCGCGCGTTTCGTCGCGACGCGCGTCGCCGGAATCACCGGTGACGTGCTCGGGGCCGCGATCGAGGTGGCGGAGCTGGCCGGTCTCCTCACGGTATCGGCGTGGTCGCGGCTGGTAGCCTGATCTACCTCTTCCGTCACGGCGAGGTCGTGCTCGCCGAGACCGGCCGATTCATCGGTCACCTCGACGTCCCGCTCTCGGCTCGGGGCGAGCGTCAGAGCGCCGCGCAGGCGGCCCGGCTCGCCGCGATCGACGTGGCGGCGGTGTTCGCGAGCGATCTGGAGCGCGCCCGGCGGACCGGCGAGATCATCGGCGCGCCCCATCAGCTGAAGCCCACCGTGGTGCCGGCGCTCCGCGAGATGGCGATGGGACGCTGGGAAGGGCTCACCGCCGCCGAGATCACGCAGCGGGAGCCCGAGCAGTTCGCCCAGTGGATGTCGAGCGTCGGCGAGTTCCCGTTCCCGGACGGCGAGAGCATCCCGGACCTCGAGGCCCGCGCCTGGCCCGCGTTCGAATCGCTCGCGGCCGCGCACGCCGGTCAGGCGATCGCTGTCGTCGCGCACGGCGGAACGAACCGCACGCTCATCTGTCGCGCGCTCGGGCTTCCGCGGGGCCGGCTGCTGGCGCTGGGTCAGGGCTACGGCGCGCTCACCGTCCTCGAGCGAATCGGCCAGACGTGGCACCTGCGACATCTCAACGAACTGCCGATGCTATAAGGTAGTGCGCGCCGCAGGCGGTCGCGGGGCTGGGGCCCCGCCCGCCGAGGCGCGATTCTCAATAATCGTGCGACTCCAGTAGAGGGGACAGCCATGAACCTGCACGCGAGACGTCGGAGCATCGCGGCCGTCGCGCTCCTGGTGCTGAGTGCGCTCGTCGTGAGCACCGCGCGGGCCCAGGATCACCCGAAGGCCGGCGGCGTGCTCAAGGTGGCGATGATCGGCGAGCCGCCCACGCTCGACCTGCACACGACGACGGCCACGATCGTGCAGCAGATCACCTGGCACGTCTACGAAGGGCTCTACACCTACGACCGGACCTACAGCGCGATCCCGCTGCTGGTCGAGGGCCACGCCGTCAGCGACAGCGGCAAGACGTACACCTTCCGGCTGCGACGTGGCGTGAAGTTCCACAACGGCAAGGAGCTGACGTCGGCCGACGTCGTGCCGTCGCTGCAGCGCTGGGGTCGCCTCGCGACGCCGGGCAAGCAGTTCTGGAAGAACGTCGAGGGCGTGGAGGCGAAGGATCCGTACACGGTGGTGATGTACCTCAAGGACACGTCGGGCGCGCTCTTGATGGGCCTGGCTCGCCCCAACAACGGCGCCGTCATCTATCCACGCGAGGTGGTCGAGGCCGCCGGCGACAAGCCGGTGACGGAGTACATCGGCACCGGCCCCTACCGCTTCGTCGAGCACAAGCCCGACCGTCACGTGAAGGTCGCGCGCTTCAAGGACTACGCGGCCCGGACCGACGCGCCGGACGGCTTTGGCGGCAAGCGGACCGCCTACGTCGACGAGATCCTCTTCATTCCCGTGCCGGACGTGGCCGTGCGCCAGGCCGGCGTGGAGACCGGCGAGTACCACTACGCCCAGCAGCTTCAACAAGATATGCACGAGCGGGTGAAGAACGCACCCGGGGTGGTGGCCGGCATCATCAAGCCCGAGGGCTGGCCCACCGCGGTGCTGAACCACAAGCAGGGGCTCATGACCGACAAGCGCATCCGCCAGGCCTTCCAGGCCGCGCTCGACATGCAGGAGATCATGGCCGCCGGGTTCGGCGACAAGGCGTTCTACCGGCTCGACCCCGGGCTCTCGTTCCCGGAGCAGCCGCAGTGGCACAGCCGCGCGGGCGGCGAGCTCTACAACCAGAAGAACCCGGCCAGGGCGAAGAAGCTCCTGCAGGAGGCGGGCTACGCCGGCCAGCCCGTGCGCTGGATCACGACCAGGGAGTACCAGTGGATGTACAAGAACGCGATCGTGGCCAAGCAGCAGCTGGAGGCGGCGGGATTCAAGATCGATCTGCAAGTCGTCGACTGGGCCACGCTCGTGCAGCGTCGCAACAAGCCCGAGCTCTTCGACGTCTTCTCGACGGGCATCACGTTCAACCCCGAGCCCGCCTTCGCCACCAGCGTGGCGTGCAACTGGCCGGGCTGGTGGTGCACCGAGGAGAAGGAGAAGCTGATGGAGGCGCTCGCGCGGGAGAGCGACCCGCGCAAGCGCAAGGCGATCTGGGAGAAGGTCCAGCAGATCTTCTACGAGGACGTCGGGCGCATCAAGTTCGGCGACGAGTTCGGGCTGGTCGCCTATCGCAAGGAGCTGCAGGGCTTTCGACCGACCAACGAGGCGAATTTCTGGAACGTGTGGCTGAAGTGAGCGCCGGGGACACGCGCCGGCGGTGAAGGTCTACATCGTCCGCCGGCTCCTCGCGCTGATCCCGGTGGCGCTGGTCGTGGCCACCGTCTCGTTCGTGCTGATCCATCTGGCGCCCGGCGATCCGGCCTCGGTCATCGCCGGGCCCGACGCCTCGCGCGAAGACGTCACGCGAATCGAGCGCCAGCTGGGGCTGGACGCGCCGCTCCCGGTGCAGCTCGGCCGCTGGTACGTGCAGCTGGCGCAGGGCAACCTCGGCCAGTCCATCTTCCTTCGCAAGCCGGTCACCGAGGCGATCCTCGACCGCGTCGAGCCGACCCTGCTGCTCACCCTCTTCGCGATCGTCGTCGCGAGCCTCATCGGCGTGCCGGCCGGCGTGATCTCGGCCCGCTACCACAACTCGACGACTGACCAGGTGTTCATGGCGCTGGCGCTGGTCGGCATCTCGGTGCCGAACTTCCTGGCCGGCCTCCTGCTGATCCTCTGCTTCTCGGTGTGGCTCGGATGGTTTCCGGTCGCCGGCTACTCGCCGCTCGAGTACGGCTGGCTCAAGACCCTTCGCTCGCTCGTCCTGCCGGCGTTCGCGCTAGGGGTCGTGCAGTCGGCGCTGATCGCGCGGATCGCGCGCTCGGCGATGCTCGACGTGCTGCGCGAGCAGTACATCGTCGCCGGCCGCGCCAAGGGGTTGGGCGAGCGCGCGGTGATCTACAAGCACGCCCTCAAGAACGCCATGATCCCGACGGTGACGATCATCGGCATCAGCTTCGCGGTGCTGATCTCGGGCGCCGTCGTGATCGAGACCGTGTTCAACATCCCCGGGCTCGGCCGCCTGATCATCTCGGCGGTCCTGCGACGCGACTACCCGGTGATTCAGGGCGTGGTGCTGTGCATCGCCGGCGTCTACATGCTGATCAACCTCGCCGTGGACCTCTCCTACCTCGCCTTCGACCCGCGCGTGAGGTATCAGTGATGCTCGCGCGGCTGGCCCGCCGCAAGATCACGCTGATCGGCGCGGCGCTGATGGCGGTGATGCTGGTGCTCGGAACCCTCGGGCCGGTGGTGGCCGGGAACCCGACCCGCATGGACGTCGCCTCGCGGCTGGCGCCGCCGAGCGCGGTCCATTGGTTCGGGACCGACGACGTGGGGCGCGACGTGTTCAGCCGCGTGATCCACGGTGCGCGCCTGTCGCTGCTGGTGGGCTCGGCCGTCGTCGCGCTTTCGCTCGTCGTCGGAGTGTCGTGCGGGCTGATCGCCGGCTACTACCGGAGGCTCGACAACGTCGTCATGCGCGTGATGGACGGGCTCATGGCTTTTCCGGCGATCATCCTGGCGATCGCGCTGATGGCGGCGCTCGGCCCGAGCGTCGCCAACGTGGTGCTGGCCATCGGCGTCGTGTACTCGCCACGCGTGGCGCGCATCGTCCGCGGCTCGGTCCTGGTCATTCGCGAGACCGCGTACGTGGAGGCGGCGCGGGCGCTCGGCGCCGCGGACGCGACGCTCATCGGACGCCACGTGCTGCCGAACTGCCTGTCGCCGGTGATCGTGCAGGGAAGCTTCGTCTTCGCGGCGGCCGTGCTCACCGAGGCCGCCCTCTCGTTCCTCGGCGTGGGCGTGCCGCCCTTCGTGCCGTCATGGGGCAACATCCTGTCCGACGGCCGGCTCTACCTCCAGCAGGCGCCGTGGCTCGTGCTCTATCCCGGCGCCGCGATCATGATGACGATCCTCGGCCTCAACCTGTTAGGTGACGGGCTGCGCGACCTGCTCGATCCGAAGCTCGCCGGCGACAGCGTCCACGAATCCCGGGGACTCCAGACCCAGCGCGCCAACTGAGGGAGGTCCACAGGCCGCACCGTGGGGAGGAGGCCAGGGGATCGCGCGCGATCCCGAAGTCCGGGGCGCTGATGGCCGGCGCCGACCCACGACGAGACGGCTGCGCCCCGGCGATTTGGGAGGGCCTGGTTAGAAAAACCTGAGCACCGGGCGATTTTTGACCGGAGGGGTCGACCACCACCACCGCATCCCAGTGATGTTGCTGGGATTTAGCTAGGCACCGTTCCTGCACATACCCCTGGCAGGCGCACACGACGCGCTCAGGGAGGCTAGACAGCGATGGCTCGGGAATGGACGATCCTAGCGGCAATCGGCACGGTGCTCATCTTCAGCGGATCACCCGCGACCGCATCCGTCTCGAACAGCGGGTCAGACGCCCGAGCCGTGACGGCCGCCGGACCGGTGTCCGGGGCCGAGCGGAGCGGCCTCGACGAGCTTCTCGAGCGCTCCGGCCTTCGCGTTCAACTGGAAGGCCTGGCGGCAGGAGTCCGGGTTCAGTTCCTGCGGGGTCAGGGCCGGATCAGCAGCCAGGACCGGGCGACGATCGACCGTATCGCGTCGACGAACTTCGACGCCGACGCCATTTACTCCCGGATCAAGCTCGAGTTCGAGCGTAACCTCGACGCCGAGAAGCTCGCTGGCGCGCTCGCGTGGTACCGTTCACCGCTCGGCAAGCGCATCACCGCGCTCGAGCTGATGGCCCTGGCCTTCGAGAAAGGTTGGGACAGCGCCGTGAGCATCGAGCGGAAGCAGGCGTCGCTGCAGCGCATCGCCCTCGTCGAGCGTCTGGACGCCAGCGGCGGCGCGTCCGAAACGACGGTGGACGTGACCCTGTCGATCGTCCGCAGCCTGACCCGCGCGTTCCAGCCCGTGCTGCC